>Ga0209201_1004997_pt1 | contig 10229 bp, 6 predicted proteins | sample AD_UKC055_MetaG_FD_184411 | JGI IMG/M metagenome (GOLD analysis project Ga0209201, IMG submission 184411) | Active sludge microbial communities of municipal wastewater-treating anaerobic digesters from USA - AD_UKC055_MetaG (SPAdes) (version 2) | ecosystem: Engineered > Bioreactor > Anaerobic >... | reverse complement strand
ACCGCCTCTTCCAACTCCTCCCACTTCGCCTCCGGGTGCGCTTTCGACCAGGCTTGCACTTCTGCCACGATCTCTGTGGCGATACTCTCCAGTCCGGCCTCCCGTTCTGCCTCACGCAAGCTCTGCATTCCCTCATCCTGGCACATTTCTCACCTCCTAGGTTTTGTAGACTATTATCTACTCTTTTCCCCTAAGTTGAAATGCACCCGATCGGCAGAGAACTCGTGAAGGCGGTCTGGCGACCAGGGATGACCTTGCAGGTGCGGGAGAGCAATGCCGCGGCGCGGGCACTGTATTCAGGATTAGGGTTGCGGAAGGTGGGAACGTGTCGATATGCGGATAGAGAGCAGGGGCAGGTATTAAGGTGCGAGTTTTGATTGCGTACCTCCGGCACCACCTACCTGCCCCCCAAATGTCGCAAAATCCGGGCGGCTTCGCCGCTAACAGCATCTTGTTGACTAAGGCTCAACGCTGAAATCACTGGTCTTGCTTCAGTGAAGCTTTTACAAAGTTCCAAAGTCCAAAGTACAAAACAGGCGTCCTATGGACGCGATGGGGCAACCACTACCCGAAAACCGAAGTACCTGCTCCTGATGGCCGGTATGCTCCTGCCGCGATAGGAGCACCGCGCGGCATTTTGAAAGTTGACGAAGGAGCCCCCGCGCAACACCCGGTACACATCATCACCAGCTTTCGGGTTCTCGCGCCCGTCATCAGACCGGTAGGGGTATTTGAACTCTGGGCACATCAGACTCCGCGTCCACTCCCATACATTACCCGCCATATCGGCGCAACCAAAGGGACTATCCCCTGCCGGGCTGTACTTGCCCACCGGCGTTGTCCTACCCACGTCCATGCTCGAGTTGCACTGATCTCTGTCGAAGGTGTCGCCCCACGGATATTTGCGTTTATCTTTGTCACCTCGCGCGGCTTTCTCCCACTCCGCCTCCGAGGGTAGGGTGATGGACTTGCCCGTCACCTGGCTCAACCAACGGCAATAGGCAATGGCATCGTGCCAGGTTACCTCGACCACCGGATGGCTCTCCAATCCGCGTGGGATTTGGCCGTTCTCCCAATATCGCGGTGCAGCATGCTTGGTCGCCTCCACAAAGAGCCGGTACTGCGCGTTGGTGATGGGCGTTTTGGCAATCCAGTAGCGGTCAAGATGCACTTTGTGAACAGGCTTTTCGCGATCTCTACCCTTCTCGCTGCCCATCCAGAACTCGCCTGCCGGAATCTCCACCCACACCGGCTCACCGTAGGGCGGCGTCCAGAAGGCGGATGGGGGAATCGCTGCCGTCGCAGCTGGAGGCGTGGGGGCAGACTGGGCCGGCACCGGCGCACGTGTCGGCTGCGGAATAACGGGGAGCGGCGGGGATACCGGTTGTGGCGTGGGCATCACCGCTGTACCGGTACCCCCCGCAGGCGATAGGACCGGAGTCGCCGATTGAAGCGGCGCAACGCGGCTGAAGCTGTCGCTACGATCCAACGCCGCTTGCATCGACCCTGCATCTGGCCAGCGCCCATCGCGCGCCGCCTCCAACGCCCGCATAATCGCCATCTCGGTCGCAACGCTCACTTGTGGATTCAATGCCCGCACTGGCTGAAATAAATGTGGGTCCGCCATCCGGTCGCTCGCCGTCGGCGGCGCCTGCCCGGTGAGCGCGTGGTAGAGCGTCGCCCCCAGACTGTAGAGATCGCTGCGCGGATCGGTGGTCTGACCTTGTTTGCCGTACTGCTCCGGCGGCGCGTATTCCGGCGTGCCCATGCCACGCAACACGGTGCGCGTGAGGGGATCATTCGGATTCCACAACTTCACCAGCCCAAAGTCCACCAGCACCGCTTGCCCATCCGGGCGCAACAGGATGTTTTGGGGTTTGATGTCACGATGAACGATGCCCTGGCTGTGGCAATAGGCAAGCGCGTCGAGGAGTTGCCGTGCCCAGGAGAGCACCTGCGCTTCTGGTATGCGTCCCTCACGGGCAATACGGTCGCCCAAACTCTCGCCTTCGAGAAAGTCCATGACCAGGTAAGCGTTACCGCCCTCCTCGAAGAAGTCCGTCACTCGCACCAGGTGAGGGTGGCTGAGTCGCGCTAGCGTCACGGCCTCCTGCTCGAACTGCTGCCGTAGCTGCGCCAACATTCCGGCAGCCAATCCTGGTTGGGGAATCTGTTCTTTGAGCGCCACGCGGACTTTGAGACGGAGATCCCAGGCGCGATACACAGCGCCCATCCCGCCCTGGCCCAAAAGGGAAACGACGCGATAACGGGTTTGCAGGATGTCACCTGGTGTCAGCGGCATAATTCCTCCTCAGGATTGAGAATTAAATAACTTGCCCATTTGGTACAGCAGTGTAGTTCCATTGAGGCAAGAATTCGTCGAACACAATTCGCATGGTTTCCTTGAAGTCATCAGCGACTTTGCATCCAGTTTCGTATACTTTGTCAAGGATCTGAACGGTGACTTGGAGACCTTTTGAGGTAGTCGTCTTTTCCATCAGTTCTTTGACGATCTCGATGCTTTTGAAAATGACACCCTGGCAAGCCCGGGTCACGTGAGGGAACAAACGGTGCTCAATGGGATTGTACTTGGAACAATAGGGCGGGTAATGAGCAACCCGAATAGCCACACCGATTTCATCTGCCAATTTCTGAAGGTCTTCTTTGAAGATGTAGTAGTGAGAACTATTGCTTCCTCCTCCATCACACAGGAGCAAAATGGACGTGGCGTGGGGATAGTCGTATCGTCCCTGGAGATACCACCAGTTTCGGATAGAATCACAGGCAAATTCGCTCGTGTCCTTGCTGGTACCCAGAGTGATGAAGCCGGTGTTCCGTTGGAGATCGTAGATGCCGTGAGGGATGATCACCCCTTCCGTCAAGCTGGTGAAGTCGTGGTCCAAGGTTCGCACCTCTTCCAGGGTGTACAAGTAGCCATCACGATAGAGATTGCCCAGATACTCTTTCTTCTTGGTGTCCATGCTGACAATCGGGTTGTGGGCAGATTCGTATTCCGCAATCAGGCGGGCGATGTTCTCAAACTGTTCATTTCGGTGGGGAACTTCCTTTGCCGTTTGTTTCTTTTGGGCCTTGCGGCGACGATAGTGGTGCTTTTTCAGCAGTTTTCGGATAACGGTGTTGCTCACTTTCAGGCCATGCTCTGCGTACATGAGTTTGGCAATCTGGGCCGGCTGCAGGTTGGTCCACAAAACCGTTTCATCCATCGGGTCACCCGCCGTATGGTGGCGCAGAACGTGCAGAAACTTGTCGTCTATCCCTTCCCACCGACTCTCGTAAGACTTCCGTCCACCGCCAGGTTCCCGAATGCGGTCGGATACATCCTTCTCGCTCAGGCCACTGACTTCTTGAGCCCCTTTCGTCACCGTGCGGCGGCTACAACCCAGTACGCGGGCAATGTAGTTCCGCCCGCCACGTCCCAATTTCAGCGCCTCAATCCCTGCATAGCGACGCCGATCCTTCTCATTCAAGCTATCGTAGAAGTTTTTCATCGTTGTTTCGATTTCGGGAGCATAGGGCTGCATCGACACCTCCTGGCTTTTTGCTTGTATCAGGCAGACGGATTGACCTTTTCAGAACCAAGAGAGTAACACATGATCGCCCATCGGGCAAATGAAATGGGAAAGTTGTTTAATTTTCATTCCTAAGATCGAACATGGCTGTGCAACTCCGATGTCAGTGGCTTAAGGCTATGGTCGTGTACGATGACTGGAAATAAGTGTACCCAGCTATGTAAAACAAGCAAGAGGGTCGTTGTACATAGCAGCGGCGATATCCGGCCCAGGGAAAGGAGCCGCACAAGCCTTGAGAAATCCCCTTGTCAAAAATGACGAGTGTGGTATACTATATCATGTAAAGCGGGCATGGTTCAGTAGGTAGAACGTCTCCTTGCCAAGGAGAAGGTCATGGGTTCAAGTCCCATTGCCCGCTCTCTTTTTTGTCTTGGCGACGTAGCCAAGTGGTAAGGCACGGGTCTGCAAAACCCTTATTCGTCGGTTCAATTCCGACCGTCGCCTCACATGAACTCCGGGCATCGCCGCAGATGCCCGTTTTTTTCAGCAGTTTCCAGGGGCGGTGGCGGAACAGGCAGACGCCGGGGACTTAAAATCCTCTACTCGAGAGAGTGTGTGGGTTCGATTCCCACCCGCCCTATCTGCAATAGGACAACGGCTCGCCAGTTGCGAGCCGTTTTGTTTTGAGGGGCTCGCGGATTGGCTTTGTTTTCTACCCCGGCTAAGCGGCAGGAGCAGCTGTCCCTTCCGATGCTTCCGCTACCGGACTCACCAGCACCTGATCAATCCGCAGCCCGTCCATGTCCACTACCTCGAATTTCCAGCGCTGCCACTGCACCCACTCCCCGCGTCGCGGAATGTGATCACAGAGCGCGAGCACCAGCCCCGCGACCGTCTCGTAGCCGATGCGTTCCCGAGCGGGCAACTCCAACACCCCCAGGATGTCTTCGAGTTGGCCCACCGGATAGCTGCCGTCTAACAGCCACGAGCCATCGGGGCGGCGCACGGCAGTAGGACCGCCGGTTTCACCCGCCGAGGCGATCTGTCCCACCAGGCTCTCCAGCAAGTCACGGAAGGTGATGATCCCCTCAACCCCGCCGTATTCGTCCAGGACCAAGGCGACGTGCACCTGCGAGCGGCGGAATTGCTCCAGCATCTCCAGGGCCGGCATGGTTTCGGGCACGTAGAGCGGCTGACGCAAGTTCTGCGCCAGATTGAGAGGCTCGCCGCTGAGGACGCGCGCCAGCAAATCCTTGGCGTAGATCATGCCCAGCACTTTGTCCAACGTCCCATCGCAGACCGGGAACCGCGAGTAACCGCTCTCGCGGACCTTGGCCAAATTTTCCTCCAAGGGCGCCTGCAGATCCAGCCAGACGATCTCATGTCGCGGCGTCATCACGGCCCGCGAGCGCTGATCGCCCAGGCGCAGCACACCCTCCACCATCTCGGATTCCATGACGTCGAAGACGCCTGCCTCCGCCCCTTGCAGCATCAACAGCCGAATTTCCTCATCGGTGACCGGCTGTTCGACCTCGCGGCGGACCCCTAAAAAGGCGATGACAGCCTTCGAAGAGGCCGCCAGCAGCGACACGAGGGGCGCGGTGATCCTGGAAAGGAACAACATCAAACGCGCCAGTCGCATGGCCACCGCTTCGGGATCGGTCAGTCCTAGCCGCTTGGGGGCCAGTTCCCCCAGCACAATGGAGAAGTACGTGATAAGCACAACCACGATGCCCAATCCCAGGGCCGGCGCGTAGGGCTCCAGAAACGGGATCTCGCGCAAGCGGAGGGTCAGCTGTTCGGCGAAAGTGGCGCCTCCGAGGGCCCCGGTCAGCGTGCCGACAAGGGTGATGCCCACCTGAATGGTGGACAGAAAGCGCTCCGGTTGTTCCTGCAGCTGGAGCACATCCAGGGCGGCGCGCTCGCCACGGTACGCGCGTTCCTGCAAACGCGCCGGCCGCGCGGCAATCACGGCAATCTCCGCCAGAGCAAAAAGGCCGTTACACAAAATCAAAATGAACAACGCTAACAGTTCCATCGCCTCACCATCTCATTCAACCCACCGCACGGCGCCGGTTGCCCCGGTCTCGTAGCCGCCGAGGCCAGCGATCGCGCGCCGGGTTTCTTCAGCGCTCAACCAGGCAGCCAGGGTCTGCACCTCCGCTCGCTGCCAGACATAATTGGGAATGACCAATTCATAGCACTCGGTCGTGAGGGGGACAAAGCCCAGTCCGAAGGGGCGGGCGGCCCCTTCGATACCCACCCCCACGTCCGCGCGCCCTTCCGCAATAAGCCAGGCCACCTCCGAATGCGTTTGCGCCTCCGGCCCCACCGGCGACAGCTGGCGCAGACGCAGGCCGGCGCGATGCAATTGCGCTTCCAGCCAGATGCGCGTCCCGGCGCCAGACTGCCGATTGACAAAACGCAGCCCCGGACGCACAAGGTCCGTGACCGAGGCCAGCCCGGCAGGATTCCCCGGCGGCGTCAACAATCCCAGCCGCCGGTGCGCCACGGTGAGCAAAGCCACCCGCTTGCCCGGCAACAGCCGCCGAACGAACGGGACGTTGTAGGTGCCGCTTTCTTCGTCCCACAGATGACAGCCCGCCAGTTCTACCTCGCGGCGGGCCAGCATGATCAGCCCACTCAGGCTGCCGACAAAGCGCACCTGGAGCGGAGCTCCCCCCTGGAGGGAGGGAAAACGCTCCGCGATCCAGGCGACGGCGGGATCATGGCTGCCAGCAAAGCGCAGCGTCGTCCCTTCGGGGACGGTCGGGGCGAGGATCAGCGCGCGCCAGCGATCCAACGCCAGCCGCGAGGCTGTCTCCAGCTCCTCCAGCGTGTAGCCCACCCGCACCATTTCCAGGACGAAGCCTTCCCAACGGTGCAACAACGTCGCCAGACGCAGGGCCGGCCCATCCTGCTCTGGCGGCGGTCCGACAACATGCGTCCCCTGTCCTGGGCGACTTTCGATCAAGCCCTGCGCGGCGAGGTCCGCATATGCGCGCTGAACCGTGCCCACGGTACAGCGCCAGCGCTCCGCCATCTCGCGCACGGAAGGCACCCGGGCGCCGGGCAACAGCCCGCCGCGTAAAATCTCCTGCCGCACCGCAGCGGCAATCTGCACATACAAAGGCTCATCCGTCATAGCGTATCTGCCACACCCACGAACTTATAGCGTGAACCCCACCCTGAATACAGGGCTCACTTTCCACAATGGCCCGCCTGAATTGGGTCCCTGCCGTCGAACGCAAAGCGGCCCGGAGGGTTGCCGGGCCGCGCACAAGAAGGCTGACGTTTTTACACCGAGCTGGGGCGGTAGGATTCGAACCTACGGTAAACGGATTCAAAGTCCGTCGCCTTACCACTTGGCCACGCCCCAAGAACCATTCACATTATAACACGCCTTGACAATTCAACAAGGAATTGCCAGGCGCGCTAAGGCTTCGAGGCGATCTCTGCTGCGCGACTGGCCATCAATGCCCGCAATTTCTCCGCATCGCGGGGATAGGCCCAGTAGAACAGCGAGTACAACAACGCGCACAGGATCCACGGCACGGGGATGGTCCAGATCAGGGCCTGCGTGAAGCCGATCGAATCGGCGAGGCGTCCCGCGAAGTAGGCCACCAGCGCCGCAAAACCGCTCTCGATGAAGGTGGTCATCGAAAAAGCCGTCGCGCGCAACTCCGGCGGCACGGCCCCTTGCATCATCGGCTCTTTGGAGCCCTTGCCGGGCCAGCTGATCAGCAGCGCCGTGCCAAAGCAAAGCGCGAAAAACGGCCAGAAGGACCAATCCTGTGACACGGTCAGCATGATGTAGCTGAGCGGAATCCCTGAGATGATGGAGATCTGCCCAATGATGGTGCGCCCGTACTTGGGACTGCGCCGCTCCGCCCAGTCGCCAATGATGCCGCCCAGCACGTTGCTGACGGCCGTGCCGATCACGATGCCGGCAAAAGCCAGGGTGGCGCTGCCGCGTGGATCCGAGAAAGTGATGCCCTCGCTCATTCCCCGCTCAGTCACCATCCAGGTGATCAGGTACAAGCCCAACACCACCCAGGGCATCGAACCCGCCAATCCCTGCAGGATGGCAACCCAAACGGTGGGGATCCGGAGCACTTTGGGCAAATCGGAGGCTTTGATGCGGTACTGCGCCGCCGTCTCGGCGGTGATCTTGCCCGCGAGTTCCGGCTCCGCTGCCCCACGGACAGGCTCTTCAACCATAAAGTGGACCAGGGCGCCGGAAAGCACGCTGAACAGCCCCAGGGAGATGAAACCCCACCGCCACAACGTCGGCGTCGCCAGCAGCCCCAGGCCCACAGTGCCGATGATGATGCCCAACATGCCGATGGCTTCGAGGAGTCCCAGAGCGCGCCCGCGCCTGTTTGGCGGAAAAGTATCGGACATCAGCGAGAAGGTCGCGGGCATGAGGCAGCCCAGGCCAATGCCGGAGATGGCGCGGATAACCAGCAGCTGGCCAAAATTCTGGGTGAGACCGCAGAACAGCGTCCAGATGCCCCACACGCCGGTGCCGATGATAATGACTTTCTTGCGGGGGAACTTGTCGGCGGCGTAGCCCCAGAAGGGGGCGCTCACCGATTGGAGGATATTACGGATGGTGCCGATGGTGCCCAGATTGGTCAGGCTGAGACCCCACAGACGCTGCAGCGTGGGAAAGAGCACGGAGATCGCCTGTCCTTCACCCTGATCTATGAAATAGCCGAAGGCCAGCGCGAACAGGGTCTTCCAACGTCCGGCAAATGTCGCCTCAGGTGCAGATGCAGGTTTGCGAGCCATGAATTCTCCTCCTTCGAAAATAGAGAGCAGCGAGTCAGCAGTCAGCGAATCAGCGAATAAGCAAAAAAAATCACTTGCGTGACAAAGGTACCGCCACTGACTGAAAAACGGAAAATTTCTTGGCGACTACTGAAGATTGAGAATCAACTTTTGCCCCCTATCCCCTGGCCCCTTCCCCCCGCGCGCGGGGGGAAGGGGGACTTTTTTGTGGGGTTTTGCAGGCGGGCGTAGCCCGCCTGCAAAACCCCCTTATTTCTTCTCCCCCTCCCCGACGGCGTATGCGCCGTTGGGGAGGGGGCCGGGGGAGGGGCAAAAGCTACCGATTACAAAGGTTCATCCATCGCCGTCGAGCTACCTGACGCCAGGCTGAACAATATTTTCATTTTTTGATGATGTGCGCCAGCACATGGCGTCTCCTTCGAAAGTAGAGAGCAATGAGCCGTGAGAAGAGCGCCGTCGCAGCCTTTGCTCACGGCGCCGGGATGAAGACGCGGAACGGGAGCGCGTCGAAGACGTAGGTGCGATTCAAGAAATCGCCGCTCCATCCGCCGACGGCAAAGAGCGAGGTCTCCCACACCGTCAGCCCCAAATTCCGCCACTCCCCCACGAGCGGGGTCTCCGCCACCACCCAATTTTTTTGCTGGGGGACATAACGCTCGTTGAAGCCGAGATAGCTGCCCCAGCCGCCGCCGACGGCATAGAGGTATCCTCCCACGCTCGCCAGGCTCAGGCCGCCGCGAGGCTGCAAAAGCGCCGGGCACCTCTCCCACCGTTCTTCGTCCACCAGAAAGACCTCACAAGTCGTGTGCTCGCTGCCGTCGTAGCCGCCGACGTAGTAGAGCTCACGTCCCAACGCAGCGGCGGCACCGAAGGCCCGCGCTTCCCGCGGCGCGGGTAACGTCTCCCAGGCGTCGGTGAGCGGATCGTACTGCAAAGCGATGGCGCGGTTGCGCTGTCCGTCCCAACCACCGAACAGATAGGCGCGGTCATCCAACACGGTCAGCGCGTACCCACACAGGGGCGTCGGCAATGGGGAGCGGGTCTCCCAGACATCTGCGACGGGATCATAAGCGTGGACGCTTGCCGCCGGCTGCCCCTGAGCATCACAGCCGCCGGGGACGAGAATGCGTCCCTCCAACGTTGCCGCGCCGATGTTCGCCAGGGCGACGGGGCGCGACGCGCCCTCACTCCAGCGGTCGTTCTGAATGTTGTAGATGTCCAACCGCGCGGAAGGGCCTTCGGCGGTCAGCCCTCCCACCGCATACAGCCGCCCCGCAAAGGCCGCCAGGCCCAATCGCGCGCGGCGCACGGGCAACGGCGCTACCTCACGCCAGCCCGTCTCGGCGGAAGTGGACGCGACGCCGTCACTGCTGACGGGAAGGTCTACTAGCGCCGCCGAGGGGGCGCCTCCCATCAGCGTCGAACGCGGTTGGGGCAGCCACAAGACAAGCAGCATCAACGCCAGTCCCACTGCCAGCCCAATCCAGCGTTCCCGGGGCCAGGGCGCCGGGGCCGGCGACGGCAGCGTCGCGGGGGTCTCGGTGAGGGAAACCGTCTCCTCCGGTTCCGGGGACAGCGCCTCAGGCGGCGGCGGTTTGAGCTGCGGGACGCCGCCTTCTTCCTGCGTGACAGTGACAACGGCGACCCACCCCTCCTTCACCGCCAGCATCGTGAGCTCGGTGCGCGAAGCCACCCCCGTCTTGGTGAAGATGTTGCGCAGGTGCACCTTGACGGTGTTGGGGCTGAGAAACACCCGCGCGGCGATTTCCCGGTTGGTCAGCCCTTGCGCCACCAGGGAGACGATTTCCAGCTCGCGTTCACTCAACGCTTCGCCAAAATCAGCCGGCATCCTCCGCCTCCACGGACGGAAATTCCACGATCTCACGCCCGGCCAGTTTGTGCTGG
>Ga0209201_1004993_pt1 | contig 10237 bp, 9 predicted proteins | sample AD_UKC055_MetaG_FD_184411 | JGI IMG/M metagenome (GOLD analysis project Ga0209201, IMG submission 184411) | Active sludge microbial communities of municipal wastewater-treating anaerobic digesters from USA - AD_UKC055_MetaG (SPAdes) (version 2) | ecosystem: Engineered > Bioreactor > Anaerobic >... | reverse complement strand
GGCTGCCCGCACTCAGGGCGTAAAGGGAGATTACAGGGCCGCTTTGACAATCGCAGCAAAGGAATCTGGTTTAAGCGAGGCGCCACCAACCAATCCGCCGTCAATATCGGATTGAGAGAAAAGCTCAGCGGCATTCGCGGCGGTCACCGAGCCGCCGTAAAGGATGCGCATTGCGCCGCCAACTTCCGGGCCGAAAAGTTCGCGCAGAACGGGCCGGATGACGTCCTTATGCACGCCGTTGGCGCCTTCCGGGGTGGCTGCCAGGCCGGTGCCAATCGCCCAGACCGGTTCGTAAGCGATGATGACGTTTTGCGCCTGTTCCGGCGTCACATCAATCAGGCCGCCGCGCACCATGCCTTCAACGACTGCCGCGGTCTGGCCAGCCTGGTTTTCTTCCAGGGTCTCACCCACGCACATAATTGGTTTGAGGCCGGCTTTCAGCGCGGCATGGACCTTTTTGTTTACCGTGGCGTCTGTTTCGCCAAACATCGCGCGGCGTTCGGAATGGCCAATGATGACATACTGGCACAAATCCACCAGCATTCCAGCGGATATCTCGCCGGTATAAGCGCCGCTGGCTTCCCAATGCATGTTCTGGGCGCCAACCATGATGTTGGTGCCTTCGGTCTCGCGCTTGGCAACGCCCAGGCAGACGTGCGGCGGGCAGACCACGATATCAACGGCTTCAATATTTTCCACTTGCGGCAGAATCGCACGGATGAGGTCGCGCGCTTCGTAGATGGTCTTGTTCATCTTCCAGTTTCCGGCAACCATCGGTTTTCTCGATTTCATGGGATTTCCTTTCTTCGCGGGAATTAGATTGTTCTGATTTTACCACGCAAACCCGCAGGAGAAGCGCCTTTGAGACATTGCCGCGGAAAAGTTAACAGGCTGCCTTGCTCGGCAGCCTGTTCTTTCAGAAATTGAGCGGATTACGGTCTGTATATAATGGGGTTCAGCCACAGCCCGCTGTTGTCGGACGCGGTCGCCCCGTTGCGAACAGTCAGGTAGAAGGTTACTTTCTGCCCGGCGAAGGCGGAGAGGTCCACAGTAACGCGATTCCAGTTATTGTCAAAGACCTCGTGCCAGGTGCCAAGCTCAACCTCGGGTTCGCTGCCTGCGCGCGCCTTGAGGGTGAAGTAGATGTCGCAGTTGTTCATGCCGCCTTCGCATTGAATGGTGGCTTTGAACTTATCCCCGTTCTGAATGGTTATCTCAGGGTACTCGCCGGTGATGAAGCCGCTGCCGGTGTTATCCGGGCGTGTAATCAGGCCGGGTTCGTTTTCCTTGCCGCTGTCCTCACGAATGGGGTTAGCCTGCGGAATGACATAGCCGGAGGCGATTTCGCTGGTTTTGCCGGGGCATTTCAAGAGCTCACTGCTGCCCGCGCTGGTCCAGGTCGCGCGGCAGGCTTCCGCGGCGAAGTTGAAGACCACACCAGTGCCGCGAATGGATTCGATGCTCACCCAGAAGCTGCCCGTTCCATCGGCTTTGGGACCGAAACGCTTTCCGTTCTGGTCAACGAGCATAAAGTAACCGGTGTACTTGCCGGGGGTGCCGGGGGCAACCAGTGTGACACTCAGGTCAATGGATTCGCCGGGTTTCACTTCTTTGGGGAAGTCGACATAGTTTGGCGCGCCCATGCGGTCGCCGTCCACAAATGCCATGTCATAGGCCTTGGTCCAGGTGCAGGAGCCGTCGTTCCTCAGGCGCCAGGTTTTGACAAAGCTGGTGCCGCCAATGACTTTAGTTCCATCCGGGATGGTCACATCCCCGCGGAAGTCAATGCGGTTGCAGGGCTTGGGGGTGGGCGTCGGCGGGATGCGCGTGGGTGTGGGCGGGATGCGCGTCGGTGTCGGGGGAACCGGAGAAATCACCACGGTTGGCACAGCGGTGTTCGTGGGCGGCACGGCGGTCGGGGGCACCGCGGTATTGGCAGGCGGCACCTGGGTCTCGCCGGGCAGAGGTTGGGTCGGGACGACGGCCGTCGCCGGTACGGTGGGGGTCATCTGCGCGACCATCGTCTGGAACGCTTCGAACGTTGCCTGGGCCTGCAGGGTTTGCATCGCGCGCTGGACAGCGTCATCAAGGTCTTGGGTAGGCATAAATGGGGCATTGCAGGCGGAAAGCGCCAGAGCGCTCAGCAGCACCAGGACGATTGCCCAAAGTCCCACATTGGTCTTTTTCGTTTTCATCTTGCACTCCTTTAACTCTTAAACACATCATACATCATTTTCAAGACGAACTGAGCCGCCGTTTTGTTCCAAACAACTGGAAAATAGGCATGCTGACCGTGCGTTCCTTTTTTGAAAGAGGGCTGGCCGTAGCCGGCGTTTCCAGTGTGATATGGCTCTCACTTTGTTCGTCATCGCGAGCTTGCGAAGCGATATCCCTGGCGGCCGGATGACAAAGCAAGGCCTGAAACGCGGATGTAGTGCATATCAGGAGATTGCCGCGCCCCCTTCGTGATTGTCACACGTTCGGTCACTTTCGACAGCGGGGGCTCGCAATGACGAATCCTGTTCTTGCTTGTCATCGCGAGGAACGAAGCGATCTCCCTGACGGCCGGATGACAAAGCAAGGCCTGAAAGGCGGATGTAATGCATATCAGAAGATTGCCGCGCCCCCTTCGTGATTGTCATACGGTCGGGCACTTTCGACAGCGGGAGCTCGCAATGACGAATCCTATGCCGCGCCCCTGCCCGTGATTCTGCCGACAGAGGACTCCCGACGGACCATAAAAAAAGCCGCCCATTGGGCGGCTTGTCGAGCTAAAAACCTAAAACTGGCCTACTTGACAACTTGAATCTTGACTGCAAGCGAGTAATCCCCGCCGGGTCCGTAACCAAAGCGCGCGCCCTGGTTGTCGGTCATCATCCAGTAGCCGATATACGTGCCGGCGGTGGCAGGCGCGGTGATTTCCACGTTCACGGTGTAGGTATCGCCGGGTTTGATGTCGTAAGTCACATCGGCATTTTTGCCAATTTTGTCGCCCCAGACGAAAACGATATCAAAATCTCTGGTCCAGGTGCAGGTGCCGGTGTTCTTAATTTTCCACTTCTTCACGAATTTCTCGTTGACTTTCACAGTGGTGTCGGGCGGGTAGTTAACATCCCCCAAAAATTCCATCTGGTAGCACTTGGTGCCGGCAGGCGCCGTGGGTTGAACCGCCTGGGTGGGCGTGGCGCCAACAACGGCAGTGGGCGCGACTGGCTCTGGGGTGGGGTAAGGCGTGTAGGTCGGTTGGGGCGTCCAGGTAGGCTGGTTGCTCAACTGGTCCACTTTGGCAATCAGGGTCTGCACAAAGGCTTCCGTGGCGGCGGCCTGCTGCGTGTAGGCGACGCGCTGGGCAATTTCTTCGGGGGAGGGGGTTTGCTCGGCGGCAGGCTGGCAGGCGCTGAGCGCGAAAATCAGCACAAGCGCGCCGCTAATTAACGTCAACCAAAGTGTGGTTTTATTAGTCTTCATCTTCAATTCTCCTCATTCATTTGAACGATGCGTAGCGATGTGTATGGTCGTTCTAAATCCGTTCAACCGTTGCAGGTTCTTAATGATAAACCGCCCTACTGTCGAGCGGTCTGTGATTGTAAAGCAATTTATTCTACCACAATCTTAACCTGGAAATATCCCTTGCCGTCCGCGCCTATGCCGAAGACCTGCCTGCCGGGACCAGTGAAAGCCCAGTTGCCGGTGTACGTTCCGGGGCTGGCTGGAGCAGTCATATTAACACTGATATCGATAGTTCCGCCCACCGGCACCGCGGCGGGGAAGTCCAGAATGGCGGGCGCGGAAAGTTGATCGCCGCTGACAAAGATGATGTCAAACTCCGTGTTCCAGGCGCAGGTGCCGACATTTCTAAAGCGCCAGGTCTTAGTGAAGGTTTCGTTCGGCTTGAGTTTGGTGCCGTCGGGGATGGTGACGTCGGAAACAAGCGCGGCTTTCAGGCACAGGCTTTGGGGAGTGGGTGTGAGCGTGGCAGCCGGCGGGATGTACACCACCGTCGGAGCCAGCGTGGGCGTCAGCGTGGCCGTGGGAGCGCTGGTTGGCGTGGGGGTGGGAACCGGGGTATCGGTCGGCATGGCCTGCAAGGTCATGCGCGCGATGAGGGTTTCAGCCATATCCTGGGTGGCCCGCGCCTGCATTGTAGCCGCGACCTGCGTCGCGATATATTCCGGGACGCTGGTGGGGGTGGTTTTCGGGCCGCAGGCTGTCAGTAACAGTGCCGCGGCCACCAGCAGGGTCGCCAAGGGGCGTTGGAAACGTGACCGGGTCAGATTCATAATCACTCCATGGAAGTAGGAAAGGTTGATTACCCACATATTAACCCATCAAAAGCGCGGCGTCAACCAGCGCGACTGGTGCGGGCAATTTCGGTTTGCACGCGGGGGTTTGGACCGGTGGTGTTGCTGCGCGCAATCCCCGGGCCGCACGTCTGCAACATTGCTTGTCATCGCGAGGAACGAAGCGATCTCCCTGGCGGCCGGATGACAAAGCAAGGCCTGAACAGTGGACCTCTTACTCTTCAGGAGATTGCCGCGCTCCCTTCGCGACCATCACACGGTCAGGTATGCAAGCAGCGGGGGCTCGCGGCGGTAAACTCCACTCCTCGGCATAAAAAAGCCGCCCCACGGGATGGGGCGGCATATAAACTTTCGTGCAAAGCGTCTTACTTATCCGAAATAAGCGCGACGCCGGGCAGTTCCAGCCCTTCCAGCATTTCCAGGGAAGCGCCGCCGCCGGTGGAGATGTGGGTGATTTTGTCGCTTAGGCCGGATTGGTTGATGGCAGCCACCGAGTCGCCGCCGCCGATGATGCTGACAGCGCCGCTTTCAGCAACCGCTTTCGCCACGGCAAAAGTGCCCTCCGCAAAGCGCGGGAATTCAAACACGCCCATAGGGCCGTTCCAAACCACTGTGCCGGCCTTGGCAATTTCCTCTCCAAAGGCTTTCACAGTCTCCGGACCGATGTCCAAAACGCGCCAACCAGCCGGCACATCGCCGAGGGGCAGGGTTTGCTTGTTGGCTTCAGCGTCGAACGCGTCCGCGACAACCAGGTCGCACGGCAGCAGCAGTTTGCCTTCAGATTTTGCCAGCAGTTCGCGGGCTGTATCCAGCACCTCTGTTTCCACCAGGGAATCTGCCAGCTGATAACCTTGCGCGGCCAGGAAGGTATTGGCCATGCCGCCGCCGATGAGAATCTTATCGGCTTTCTTCAGCAGGTTTTCGATGACGCCGATTTTATCGCTGATTTTCGCGCCGCCCAGAATCGCCACAAAGGGACGGGTCGGGTTAGCGATGGCGTTGCCCAGGTAGCGGATTTCTTTTTCCATCAGAAAACCGGCAGCGGAGGGCAGATATTCCGCCACGCCAGCAGTAGAGGCGTGCGCGCGGTGCGCCGAGCCAAAAGCGTCGTTTACGTACAGGTCAGCCAGGGATGCCAGAGCTTTGGACATGCCCGGGTCATTCTTGCTTTCCTCGCCGTGGAAGCGTGTGTTTTCGAGCACAAGCACTTCGCCGGGTTTAAGCGCCGCGGAGGCGGCCTCGGCGACCGGACCAATGCAATCTTCCGCGAATTTTACCGGCGCGGAAATCAGGGTGGCCAGGTAATCCGCCACGGGTTTCATGGTATAGGCCGGGTCCGGCGCGTCTTTCGGGCGGCCGAGATGCGAGCAAAGAATCACAGCCGCTCCGTTATCGAGCAGGTACTGAATGGTGGGAGCGCCGCGGTGATGCGGGTGGCATCCTTAACTTTACCTTCCTTGATGGGGACATTGAAGTCCACGCGCACGAGGACTTTCTTGCCTTTTACGTCCAGGTCAGTAACCAATTTCTTATTAAACATTCAAAGCCTCCTTGTTTAAAAAAGTGCGCTCTACTGTCTGGAAAGAACAGCATCGCGCACTCTCATGTTCAGTGCTCAGGCGCCCGATTACAGCGACTTGGCAACCATCTTCGCCAGGTCGGCGGTGCGGCAAGAGTAACCCCATTCGTTGTCGTACCAGGTGACGACTTTGATGAGATTGCCGCCCATGACCATGTTGTTGGGCAGGTCGACGATTGAAGAGCGCGGGTCGCCCTTGAAATCGGAGGAAACCAGCGGCTGGTTGTACGCGCCGGTGGTGACGCCGAGAATGCCCTTGAGAGAACCATTAGCAGCTTCAACGAAAGCGGCGTTCAGTTCTTCCTTGGTGGTGGGCTTTTCAATGGTGGCGACAAAATCCACGATGGAGACTGTGGGGGTCGGGACGCGCAAAGAATAGCCGTCAAATTTGCCCTTGAGGTCGGGGATGACCAACGCGACAGCCTTGGCGGCGCCGGTGGTGGTGGGGATAATATTCAGGCCGGCAGCGCGGGAACGGCGCATTTCTTTCTTGTGACCCTGGTCCAGGATGACCTGGTCGTTGGTATAAGAGTGGATGGTGGTCATGACCGCGTTCAGGATGGTGAACTTCTCGTGCACAATCTTGGCGGCGGGGGCCAGACAGTTGGTGGTGCAGGAGGCGTTGCTGATGATGTGGTGCACAGCGGGGTCATACTTATCATCGTTCACGCCTAATACGATGGTCAGGTCCTCGCCTTTGGCGGGCGCGGAGATAATTACTTTTTTAGCGCCGCCGCGCAGGATATGGGCATCCGCGCCGACTTTGCCGTTTTCTGTGCGGGCGGTGGTGAAGATGCCGGTGGATTCAATCACGATGTCCACGCCGAGGTCTTTCCAGGGTAGATTGCCCGGGTCTTTTTCCGCGAAGACTTTGATGGTCTTGCCATCGATGACCAGATTTCCGTCTACAACTTCCACGGTACCGGGATAGATGCCGTAGTTGGAGTCGTATTTGAAGAGATGCGCGTTCGTCTGGGCGTCAAACAAATCGTTGATGGCGACCACTTCCAGTTCGTCACCAGCGCGTTCCATAATCGCCTTTAAGACCTGGCGTCCGATACGACCAAAGCCGTTAATACCTACTTGTGTTTTCATAGAAAATCCTCCATGGAATGTTGAATCTTAACAATCAAATTTTACCACCTGCCCGATGGTTTTCAAAATTAATTCTTATTCAGTTCCAAGTCAATCGCTCAGGAAAGCGGTCCGGTGCGTTCCTCAAACAGGTTCACAATGGCGCGGGCAAGCTTTTTGGAATCGTGCCGCCAGGGATAGAGGTCATCCACCAGGTCGGTTTCGTAGACGTGATAATTCTCGTGCAAAGGCACGTCGGCGGTCACCCATTCGATGTCATCCTGCAGCTTGCCGCGGAAAGTGCGGTTGCATATGACCAAATCAAACAGGTCCCGGCCAATATGCTGTTCAATCACTCGCAAATGGTCAGAGGCGTTAAAGCCGTCCGTTTCACCCCGCTGCGTGGCAACGTTGCAGACAAAGTATTTCTGCGCGCGGCTGGCTTCGATGGCATCTGTGAGGCCTGTGACGAGCAGGTTAGGTAGCAGACTGGTGTACAGACTGCCCGGCCCCAGGATAATTAAATCCGCGCTGAGAATGGCCTGCACGGCAGGCGGATAGGCCGGGGTATTGGCCGGGTCCAGCCAGACGCGCTTAATACTACCGGGCGTGTTGGTAAGTTCAGATTCTCCGCTTACGCGGATGATTTGCTGCGTTTCGGGGTCCAGAATTTCGCCTATCAGTTCAACATTGGAGACGGTGGCCGGCAGCACCTGACCGTAGATAGCCAAAACCCGACCTGATTCGGCCACGGCTTCCTCAAAACTGCCGGTAATCTCGCTCAGGGCGGAGATGAAGAGATTTCCAAGCGAATGTCCGGTCAGGCCGGTGCCTGTCTGAAATCGGTACTGGAACACCTGCGAAAGGAGGGCTTCGTCGCTGCTGAGCGCGGAAAGGCAGTTGCGGATGTCTCCGGGAGGGAGGATGCCCAAATCGCGTTTCAGTTCGCCGGAAGAACCGCCGTTATCCGCGACGGTGACAATGGCGGTGATGTTATGCGTGTACTCCTTAAGCCCGCGCAGCAGGGTAGCCAGGCCGTGCCCGCCGCCAATAACCACCACACGCATGCCTTTCTCGCGCCGGCGGTAGGATTGAATTGTGTCTATCAGCGGTCGGCCGGATTTTTCGAAAGGTTTGAGCAGGGAACGGTTGGCGCCCCAAATGCCAACCACAATCATGAACAGCCCCAGGCCGCCAAATAGCACAAAGCGGATGGGGCGGTCCAGCCAGCGCAGGGAGAGAAACGCCAGAATCGGGACCACTGTGGGGTTGGACGCGGAGCGGTAGTAGCCCAAAATCAGCACCGCGAGGCCGAGCCCCAGCAGCATGGAACCCAGTATGGTGAGCAAAATCCAGCGTTTGAAGCCGGTGCCGGGAAGCAGCCAGCGTGCTTCGTCCTTCACCTTTTTCCAAAACCGCCGTTTGCGCTTGTCTTTGCTGCCGGAGTCGTTCATTAATTGGATGATAGCAGGATTTCAGGGAAGCGTCAACATAAGCGGCGCGGTCGGGAAGCGACGCGGGAATGGCCCGGAGAGCAAAAATCGCGAGCAAGGCGCACCTTACGCTGCCACCTATGGTATAATAATTTCATGATTTACTGAAGCAGAACCAGCCACTTCTCACCCGGGTTGGTTCTTTTGTTTAATCGCTTTTTGAAAGGAGATCCAGCTATGCAGCCATTGAACTTACCAGGAGAAAAGGCGCGAGCCTTCATCGAACGGGATAATCAGGTAATTTCGCCTTCTTACCCGCGCGGATATCCCTTCGTCATGGACCATGGACGCGGAACTGAAGTCTGGGATGTGGACGGCAATCGTTTTCTGGATTTTGAGGCCGGCATTGCCGTCGCTTCCACCGGTCACAGCAACCCGCGCGTGGTAAAAGCCATTCAGGAACAGGCGGAAAAGTTCATCCACATTTCTTCAGATTTTTATCACGAGAATTGGATCAGGCTCGCTGAAAAACTTGATTCAATTGCCCCCTGGAGCGGTCCTTCCTGCTGTTTTATGACCAATTCCGGCACCGAATCCGTGGAAGCCGCCATCAAATTGGCGCGGTATCATTCCGGCAGTACGCAGTTTATTGGATTTTTGGGCGCGTTTCACGGGCGCACACTCGGGGCGGTCACCTTCACCGCCAGCAAAGCCAATTACAAAGGCGGGTTTTTCCCGCTCATGAACGGCGTGGTGCACGTGCCCTTCCCCAACCCCTACCGACCGCTGCTTAAGCGCAGGCCCGGCCTGGGGGACGGGGAAACCGTGGTGCATTACATTGAAGATGAAATCCTGGGGCACCTGGTGCCCGGCGATGATGTTGCCGGCATTCTGGTGGAACCGGTGCAAGGGGAAGGCGGTTATATCTTCCCACCCGATGACTTTTTCCCGGCGCTGCGCGCGCTGTGCGACCGGTACGATATCCTCCTGATTGTGGATGAAGTCCAATCGGGCATGGGCAGAACCGGAAAATGGTGGGCGATTGAACACTTTGGGGTGGAACCGGATATTCTGCTGACAGCCAAGGGCATAGCCTCCGGCATGCCGCTGGGCGCGATGGTCACCAAAAAGCATCTGATGGACTGGCCGAAAGGCTCGCACGGTAATACTTACGGCGGGAACCCCATCTCATGTGCGGCCGCCCTGGCCACCATTCAGCTCATCGAGGAAGAATACCTGGAAAATACCCGCGTGGTGGGCGCTTATTGTAAAGACGCCCTGGAAGAACTGCAGGCCAAACATCCCAGCATCGGGGATGTGCGCGGTAAGGGCTTTATGCTGGGGGTGGAGTTTGTGCTGGACCGCGAAAGCAAGCAGCCGGCTGAAAAACTGCGCGATGATATTGTCAATAAAGCTTTCGAGCGCGGGCTGATGACCCTGGGCTGCGGAAAAAGCGTCATTCGCATCACGCCGCCCCTCTCCACCAGCAAATCCGAGGTGGATGAAGCCATGCTCATTCTGGATGAAGCCATTGGCCTGGCGGAAAAAGAGCACGCGCTGGCTTAAGACCAGGCGAGAAACATCACAGCGCGGTGTTAGCAACACCGCGCTGTTTTCTTTTACGAATGCCGTCTGTTTTTTGCTCGTCCTGTAAGGTCTCCTGACCGTGCAAGGGATGTGACCGAGAGGTCTCCAGGCTCTTGACCTGCCTGAAGGAGACCCGCGCTCAGCCATCCCGCGCGGTGAGGGCACCGGTGTGAACGGATAGGCTCATTTTTTAGCAGCAGGGAGATTCTTCGCTTCGCTCAGAATGACAGACTCCTTGTGCTTGCATGGTCTCCTGACCGTGC
>Ga0209201_1004968_pt1 | contig 10272 bp, 11 predicted proteins | sample AD_UKC055_MetaG_FD_184411 | JGI IMG/M metagenome (GOLD analysis project Ga0209201, IMG submission 184411) | Active sludge microbial communities of municipal wastewater-treating anaerobic digesters from USA - AD_UKC055_MetaG (SPAdes) (version 2) | ecosystem: Engineered > Bioreactor > Anaerobic >... | reverse complement strand
TTTCCTGTTAAAAGCCGTTACAGGGGCTTCTAGGGGCTTTTCTGCTATGTTTCCCCTTATGGCTGTAAAATCTAATTGCATACTATAGCCCCCTCTCAGCCTTTAAAAAGGTATATCTTCCTCTGTCCCGTCTATCCGTGTCCAGTCCACCGCATCTTCTCCCCCTGTGGCTTTCGCTATGCCGCTCTTGCCTTTCTCAGAGAATAAATTAAACATCGGGTAAAAGTCTATTACTGTGTCCCCTTTGGAGCCGTTCCTGTTCTTTAATATCTTTACCTGTATGCTCTGAGCCTTTCCGCTCTTGCCTATTGCTATTTGTGCGTCCAGTAGCTCCCTTATCCTTTTCTGTCTGTCCCCGTCTTTCTCTTTCGGCTGGTAGTCCATGCCCTCATACTGTAAGGCTATGAGTACATCGCTTGAATACTCCACGGCTCCAGACTCTTTAAAAGCCGCCATATTTACAGGCTGTGTATAGTTGTCTCTGTTAAAGCTGGAAATACCTATAACAGGAATAGAGTAATCACGGCTCAGCCGCTTTAGCTCTAATACGCTCTTATCGGTGTTTTGCTTATCTGTGGCTCTTTCATTGTAAGGGGCTAATATCTGTACATAGTCAATTAGTATTACTGGCTTATTACCCGTAATTTTTATATGCCGCTCCACTACTTCCCTTACTTGCTCTACTCCTATATTGCCTACTCCCTCATGTATGTAAATATGATGAGCGTATTCTGAGTAGTCTGTTATAGCCGCTTCTATTATTTCCCTGTCTGTCTGGCTGTAGTCTTTGTAGCGGGTTCCTGTGGTTATCCCTCTCACTGTCTTAGCGTGTACTGTGGTCTTATATTTCCTTATGTCCGCTTGTAAAGTGTGGCGGCTAACACTCTTAGCTATAAGCTCACTTCTAGCCATTTCCAGAGAGAATATAATTACATCGTGTCCAGCGGCGGCTATGTTGTCTAGGAGCTGGAGACAGAAAGTAGTTTTTCCCAGTGAGGAAATAGCCCCTACTACATATAGCCCAGCATATAAGCCCCCGTCTAACAGGTTATCAATATTATTAAAGCCTGTAGGAAAGAAAGTAGCTGTCTTACTCTTTTCTATATCGTCTATAAAGCTCTGGAGCTGGTAGGCTGTAGAGGTCTGTAAGTAGGCTTGTCTTTCGGCTTCCTCTCTGGCTCTCTTTTCCTGTTCGGCATCGGCTACTACTTGCTGTATGTATTCTGTAAAAGCTCCCCTGTCTGTCTGTAAGGCTTCGTTAAAGTCTTTCCCCTGTTCCGCTGTCCTTACCATGTAGGGAATTTTTAAGAAGTCCAGCCCCTCTTTTACTCTGGCTATGGCTTGCTGTCCCGCTTCGTCATTGTCCAGAGAGATAATAAAAGTAGTGTCTGGCATATACTTTTTACAGAGACTTAAAAAGCGTCTATGAGCCGTCCCTACAAAAGCTATAGCCTTTCCCCCAGCTTCTTCTACGCTCAGAGCGTCATATATTCCCTCACATATAAAGACTACAGGCGGCGGGCTTTGTAAGTATCTTTCATTGAATATTTGAGCCGCTATTTTACTTTCGCCCTTGCTTATCTTTCTATATTTTCCGTTGTATTCGTCTACTTGCGCTCTGTCCTCTATCTCTGTAAGAAAATAGCTGTATTTTCCCTCTGTGTCTGGGTAAGGGAATATATAGCGGTAAAGCCCCGCCTTTTTGCTTTTGCTCTGGTTCTGTGGGTAAGCCTGTAGGAAGTGATTATAGCCTGCCGCATCATATCCCAGCTCATAAGCTCTAATAATATCCATGCTCAAGCCCCTACTCTGTAAATACTGTAGGGCTTTCTGGTTTCCCAGTAGTTCTTTATGAGCCGCCTTTACTATGTCTGTAAAATCTATCCTTACTTCGTCCTGTATATCCTCTATAGTATAGTTCATTGTGTAACCTGTATTGTGTAATTGTAATTGTGTATTTTGTTCGGTTTTGGGCTGGTTTTGGTACTCTGGGCTAAAGTCCTCTTGTACTGTGGCTCTGTGGCGGTCTATGTCCAGATTGAAAAGCTCATAGGCTTTATTAAATATGGCTGTTTCGTCCGTCAAGCCGTAATCAATGCCTATAAGGTCTAAAGTGTCATAGTAAGCCCCACATGAAAAACACTTACAATGTAAGCCGCTGGAGCTGTTCCTATCTATGCTCATGCTGGGCTTATTGTCTGTGTGGGCTGGGTTCAAGCATCTAAACGGGCGGCGGGTATTTATTCCCTTGCCCTGTAAGTAGCTCTCAAGCTGTCCCTTTACATATTGTTTAGCCGTTTCTCTGTCCATGTTTAACACTCTCCTATTTTTCGGAAAAATTATAAATTCCCTTTTGATTTTGCGATTTTTTGCGTGAGACTCCCCCGCCGTTTTCCGCTTCCTTTTGGTCTAGAGATTTTATAGCCCCCTCCCCCTATAGCATCTTAGAGGGGTTTCTTTATCTCCCCCGTAACGGTTCCCCGCTCATGGTCTCAGCTAATAAGCTGGGGGCTTCCTCAGCTGTCCCTCTCCCTGTTCTTAGAGCCTGTAGGGAAGTAATAGCGGCTGTAGGTCTCTAGGGCTTTCTTCTCTCTATAGGCTAATTATAGCAATAGCCGCCGCCATAAGGCTGGGCGGCTTTGCGCTGTTAATAATCAATCAATAATCTATTGATTATCTATTAGGATTTTTGGAAGTTCAGAAAAGCCTTATTTTATGCGGGTTTCAGCGTTTTGGCTCCCGAGTAAAATGTTCTTTTTCCCGAGTAGAATGTTCTTTTTCCCGAGTAGAATGTTCTTTTTCCCGAGTAGAATGTTCTTTTTTTTGAGCGTCTGGAGCGGCTACAATATCTTGAGTTTTCTTTGATTGTCTGCTACTAAATGTCCTCATAGCTCTAGCCCTCTTTCCGAGTAAAATGTTCCTTTTTTAGTTTTTGCTATGGTAGCATCTGAGTAAAATGTTCTCTTTTTCAGCTCCCTATACTTCCCTCTAAAGGCTCATTTATAGCCCCTTTCCGTCCCCTTTTTGGCTCTTTTATGTCCTCTTTTCTTCCTGTTTATTGCACGAAAATAGCACTTTTATAACACTTTGAGCGGGTTAGCTTCTCCAGCGTCCCCCGCTCTCAGCTCCTACTCTGTATCTTGTTTTGTCTTTTCTCTAGCCTTTTCGCTGGCTTCTTCGCTCTCCATTTTCTTAGCAAGGTTAGCCGCTAGAGCTTTCTGTGTAATGGTTTCCCGCCTTTTCTGGGCTGTCTGTATCTGTTTAGCGGTCTCTTTCGATAGAGCTATAAAGTCTTTCGCATACTTGCCCTTTAGCTCTATTTTTAAGTAGCCGTTGCTCAGATAGTTAGCTATAGGGTCTCCCATGTTGTAAATAGGAGTAATAGTAAATTCTATGTCTTTGCTGGCTTCCTCTATGGCTGTTACAGCTTCTTCTATAGGCTCTTTTATTGTCCTCTGTGGGTCTTTGTTCCCTACTTCACTAGGCAAGTTTAGCCGCTCTTGTACAGCCCTCAGCCCTATAGTAAAGTAGCCTTTTTCCTCTATGTCTCTTACTCTCTGTCTGGCAAGGTAGAAAATATAATAGAGTAAGTCGCTAGCCCTGTTAGGTAGGCTAAAGTAGTATTTAGGTAGGATAGTATAGAAAGTAGCCACAAAAGCCCAGTTTATCCGCTCATTGAGGAAAATAGTACAGGTTCCCTTTTTAATATTAGCCCCTGTAAAAAGCACTTCTATAGCGGATTGCTCTACAGTCTTTTTCTTTCCTTTCTGGAGCGTCCCCTTTACCTTTAGGCTAGTGAGTATGTCCATAGCATCGTTAAAGCCCTTTCTGGCTGATTGCGGGCGGCTGTAATATCCTATGTCTATGAGTTCCTGTAGAGGGAATTGTATATAGTTCCGTCTCAGCACTCCCTCACTAAAGGCTTGCTCATTCATTTTGATTAGAGAGAAAACAAACATTTTCTTAGCTGGCTTATTAGAGCCTACTAATTTATCAATGTCCGCAAGCTCCAGAGTAACAGTAGAGACTCCACTACTTACTATTACCTGTCTTTTATTGCCGTTCTGTAAGACTTCTATTTTCTGGCTGTGGTTTACTCCCTTAGCCCTAGCTGGTAGAGTAGCAAGGTCTGAGCCTGTCCCCATTACCTTTAAAATAGTGTCTGTGGCTGGGCTGGTAGGTACATTGTAAAAGTCTTTCTGTCTGTCCCGCTCTGTAAGTAGCTCTATGCTGGTTTCTGGGGTTTCTGTTTGCTGTTTTTTCTGTAGGGGCTTGTTAGTATATTTGCTCTTGCTCATGTTATACAGCCCCCTCTCTCATAATCTCAGCTATAAGGCTTCGATAATTTTTAAGGGTTACAGCGGCTTCTCTGGTATAGCCTAGCCCCTCTATTTTCTTTCTGAGGGCTTCTATAGCTTCCTCTGTGGGCTTGAGTTCTTCTATCTCTATAGGCTGGAAGTATTCCCTTATAAAAGCCCGTTTCCGCTTCTTATCTTCCTCTGTTCCATACACTCCCTTATAAAGCATATAGAGCATATTGTTACAGGCTTCTATCTGGTTCTCAAAAGTAGTAAGGTCATATTTAGCCACTGTCATAAAATCAATGTCATAAGCGGCGGCTACTATCTCTATAAAGGCATTATAAGCATACATATAGCGCAAGGCTGGAAGTGCTAAAAAGTCCAGATTAGCGGCTATATATTCCGCTTCCCCTGTGTTGCTCTCTAGGTAGTCTATGCCCTGTAAGAGTTCCAGCTTGAGCTTATCGGCTACAGGGTCTATATACTCCCCGCCCTCTCCAGCGTCAAAATATTTAGCTTCTTTCAATATTGCTATGCCGTGATATATTCCCCTAGCCCGTCTATTAAAGTTTTCTGTATTGTCCTCTTGCGTCTGGGCTATATGCTCCACTATGTCCGCATCGTCTACAGCTATAAGGCTCTGATAGTCTAAATAGCCCATGTCCGCAAGCTCTCCCCATGTAATGAGGTCTTTATAGAGCTGGTTAGCTTTCAAGCCTTTAGTAGGGGCTACAGTTCCCTCTAAATAGGTTTTTACGGCATCTGCTAAAGCTGGGTAGTCTTTCTTAAATTCTTTGAGCTGTTCCCTCTCTGGTACTTCGTCCACATACTCCCCGCCGCTTTCTAATAGGCGGTCGCTATAAGCCCCCCTGTATCTGTCCAGCATATCCGCTAATACATCGTATTTAGTAAAGTCTGTAGGCGGCTCTGTGAAATAGTGCCACTCTGGGCTTTTATCCCCACTGTTATAAAATAGAGCGGCTGTAAGCTGTTCCCTCTTAGGGTCTCCCCGTCTGCTAGGTCTGGCTGTTTCGTCTATTATTTCCTCTAGGGCTTGTTCCAGCTCCCCTATATATTCCTCTGGTAAGTCTTTTCCTGTTCTTTCTCTATAGGCTTCCTTTATTGCGTCCTCTCCCTTAAATAGGAGCCGGTAGGCGGTTAAAAGTCTCTCTGTGTTAAAGTGCTGGGCGGTTATATGAGCGTCCTGTAATTCCCCGTCTATATAGAGCTTGTGAGACTCCATAAAAAGGGCTTGTAATGCCGCTTGCCATTCCTCAGCGGTCATATTATCGCTTCTTCGTCCGTCTGGAAGTGTATAGTAGCCCTCTCCCATATCCTCAGCCCAGTTAGCTAATATCCTCTTATTAGTTACTTTCTGGCTCTGAGTAGCAATAATAGCGGCTCTAGCGTCCTCTGGGATAGTGTCCGCTCTGTCATTCTCTACGGCATCTACAAAAGCGGCTACTGTATGAAAAAACAGGCTATAGTAGCTTTCTTTAAAATCTCTCTTACAGGTCCCTCTCTCAGCGGCTAGGCGGTCATATTGAGCCTGTGTAAGTATGAGAGGGAATTTTTCAGTAGTAGTAAAAAAGTCCTCTGCTCTCTGGGCTTCTCTGATAGCTAGGAAGTATCTATAGTAGCCGTTGTAAAATTGCTGTCCCATAGCTTCATTGTAATTAAAGCTGTCTACTATAGAGCTATAGATACTCTCCAGCACTTTAAATTGTGTATACTGGTAGTCTGTGTCCAGACTGTCCACCATTCTATTAAAGTCCTCTTGAGAAAATAGGGGCTTTTTATTCGGGTTTCCTTTGTTTTCTATATCGTGTTTAAGGCTCATTAGTAGAGCTTTGCCTACTTCTTTACCTGTCCAGCCTTTCTTATTGAGTAAGGCTTTTATACTCTTTGCCATTATGCCCGCCCCCCTACTATAGCTTCTAAAGCGTCTATTTTCGCTTGTAGCTCTGTCTGTTCGTATGCCTTTAAGAGATTGCTTATAATCATGCTTTCCCTGTTAGCCTGTGCTGTGTCCACTTCTCCAGCCCTTACACGCTCTAACAGGTCTTTTAGCATATCCATAAGAGCGGCTGGGTTTATTTCCTCTGGTAAGCTCTTAGAGCGTCCTGTAGCTATGTATTCCTCTTTAAGGGCTTGAGTGTACTTTAATTTGTAGTCTAATAGCTTGTCTGGGGGCATCTGGCTAAAGTCTGCACTGGCTAAAGCCCCGTCTATTGTCCCCAGAGTGTCCCCCAGCTTCCTTATACGGGCTTCCCGTGTCATAAAGTAAGAGCTGTAGAGCTGTTCTAGCTGTTCGGCTTTCCTTTCCGCTATTTGTTCCTGTAGCTTCTTCTCCCAGTCTGTACAGGTACTTTTACTTATTCCCAGCTCTTTAGCTATTGCGCTGTAGCTCTTTCCCTCAGCCCGCATAACTATAAAGCGGTCTTTCTGTTCCTGTGGCTTCATATTATGCTAGCCCCTTTCCGTTTTAGTTATTGTGTATCTGCTATTGTGTAACAGTGTATGTATGATAACAGGCTTTTACTTGTCTAAAGGCTGTAAAAAGTCTGTCTCTGGCTTCATAGTTTTATTGTCCGCTAATAGTAATTATGGGACAATAACGCTATTTTAGCTCCATGTAGGAGCCTGTAGGAGTAAGGGCTGTTTTAGTCCTCTCCCATGCTGTAAAAATGCTCTGGCTCATGGTAATAGCCGCTTGTGCTTTCCCGCTCTTTCTCCAGTTCTTCTTTTATCCGTCTATATTCCTCTGGGTCTAGTTCCAGAGTTGCGGCGGGTCTTTCCTCTATAATCTTTACTGGCTCTGTTTCGGCTTCCTGTGGTCTAGGGTCTATAGAGCCGCTTAGCCATGATATAGAAAACAGGCGGCTCTCTTTGCCCGCTGTAAATGCTTCCTTATATTCCTCTGGGGTAGCTGGCATCTGTCCCCCGTTCTTTAGCCTTTCCTCATAGAGCCGCTTATATTCCTCTGGAGATAGTCTAAAATCGGCTGGGCGGGGTATATCGTCAATAATAACTACTTGCTGTATATCGTCCTCAGCCTTTCGCCGTCTATCGTCTGTAAGGTTCTGGCTTATCCATGTTACAGGCTGTAAGTTAGTCCTCATTCTCTCAGCCCCTCTCTAGGGTCATATAAGAGCTTAGAGCTTAGCCGCTCCCCGTTCCTATATTCCTCTTTCGTTAGTGTCGCTTCGTAATTGCTGGCTGTCTCTATGGCTTCTTCGTCCCCTGTAAAGTCGCTAGCCTTATATAGTCCGCTGGCTAAAGCGTTCATACAGTCCAGCCTATAATATAAGCCCTCTCTCATGCCTCCCCCTCACTCTCTCCATTGATAAAGGCTTTTAAGTTTTCCTCTGATACTTTCCACTTGCCGCCTATCTTTACAGCCTTTATTTTTCCGTCTTTTACATATTGTAAGAGCGTCCTGTGTGTTACTCCTAGCACTGGCTCAAGCTCTGTAAGGGTATATACTCTAAAATTGCTGAGCTGTTCCTGTCTTATCTGGAGTAGTTCCTTTATATCTCTGGTAGCCATTCCTTAGCCCTCTCTTTCTTCCTCTGTAGCCTTATCTAATACTCTGTGGCAAAACTCATTTACAGACAGTCCCGCCGCATCACTAGCCGCCTTTATCCTCTCATATAGGCTAGGCTGTACTACTAGCTGTAATCTCTTGCTCTTAGTCTCCACATAAAGAGGATTTACTTTAAAGCCTTTCGGCGGTTTCTCTCCAGTAGGAGCCTTTAGAGCTGGGGCTGTGTCCTCTCCCTTTCCGTCCACGGCTTCTATACTTTCCTCACTGATAAAAGCCATAGCTGGGTTACTGTCCTCTCTTGCTGGAGCTGTTCCTAAAAAGCTCTTTTTCTTACTTGCCATTGTTTTATATCCTCTCTTTCTTAGATTGCCTTTAACAGGGTATCTTTAAGGGCTTGCGCTTCCTCTGTGGTTAGAGTAATGCCCTTTAGCATCTTATCCGTTCTTCTATCCCATTTTCTTATATCAATCTTAGGAGCCGCCCCATTATAGGAAATTACATTTACTTCGGTTGTAAAGTCCCCGTTTTCGCTCTGGCTCAGCACTCCCAGCCCCTCTTTTTAGGGCTTGTAGGGGGGCTATGCTTCTCTGTATCAGCCTAAAATAGCTTTAGCTATTCTGGCTTCGCTGTTATTGCTGGCTCTCTCCAGAGCGTGAGAGTAAATAAGCGTTGTATTTATATTTGAGTGTCTTAAAAGCTGTCTTGTTTCCTCTGGGGTTCCCCCGTTCAAAAGATTAAGAGTAGCTGTAGTATGTCTCAAGCTATGAGCCGTCAAGCGGTCGCTCTCTAAGTCCGCTTCTATCATGTTCTCTTTAGCTATGCGGCTAATACTCCTAGTTGTCATTCTCTCCCCGCTGTTCCTGTGGGCTATGGAAGTAAAGAGCGGCTGTTTTCCCTCAGTCTTTCCTCTGGCTTTAAGGTAGGCTCTTATAGCATCTTCTACAGGCGGCTCCACTTTTACATAGTCTGTTCTTTCTTCGTGTCCCTTGCCCTGTATAAAAAGAGCTGTAAAGTCCGCTACTGTCCGCATATCCTCTATATTGGCTCTCATTACTTCTACAGTCCTTAGCCCTGTAGTAACCATAAGCAATAAAATAGCGTAATCTCTCAAGCCTTTAAGAGTAGAGCGGTCTATAGTCTGTAATAGCTTCCCTACTTGCTTAGAGGTTAGATAGTCCTTTTTAAAGCCGCTGTCTATCTTAGCTCCCTTTACATGGTCTGCTATGTTAGGATATAGCCCCTCTTGCTCTGTCCAGCGGAAAAACTGTTTTACAGCCATAATATAGCCCTGTACGGTGTTAGGCTTATGGCTTTCTTTCATGCTCTCCCTAAATGCTATAATGTCCTCTCTGGCTGGGTTCCTTATCCCGTTCTCAGCTAGGAAGTAAATAAAAGGTCTGATATTCCTTGTATATGTCTCTATGGTCTTTGGCTTAGCGTCAATAAAGGAAGTCCAGCGGCTAAAAAGCTCTGTAGTAAAGGTATTCTGGGCTACTACTTCCCCTTTATCAATTACTGTTAATTCGTTCATGCTATGCCGCCTTTCTTTACTCTGTATTGTGTATACTGTATTGTGTAACTTTAATTGTATATAAGCCCTCACTTACTATTATACTTATTATCTGCTATTTGTCAAGTGTATTTTCATAGTTTTACATACTGTCCACATATTAGCCACATATCCGCAAAACTCCCAGCACTCTAAACAAAAGAAAAGCCCAGCCTGTTAAAGCTGAGCCTTTCTATTATTCCTCTATAAGCCCCTGTAGCTGGCTTATTCTGGCTTTGTGGGCTTCTATAGCCCTCTTTATTCGTTCCTTGCTGTCCGCTGTCTCTGTGTCCCTTTCTAGGGCTTTCTGTAGTTTCTGGAGCCGTTCTTGTGTCTCTTGTATCTCTATCTTTAGCGGCTCTGGCTCCAGTAGCCCCGCCCCGTAAATACTCTTTATATCTCCCTCAAGCTGGCTATAAAATACTGTGTCCCCTGTCATTAGTGAAATACACTTTACAGCCTTTAAGAGTAAGGCTACAGGCGGCTCTCCAGCTTTAGCCCCTTTTAGTATAGCCGTCCTCAAGCTCCCAGACTCTTTTATATTGTGCTGGTATTCCCTGTATATAGCTAAAGTCCGCTCATGTTCCGCTTGCTCTTGCTTATACTGAGCTATAAGCCGTCCCGCTTTTTCTTCCCCCTCTGTAGCCCTCTGTGGGGCTTTCTGAGGGCTTTTAGTCCCTGTAGGTACTTCTATACTGTCTTTCCTGTTAAAAGCCGTTACAGGGGCTTCTAGGGGCTTTTCTGCTATGTTTCCCCTTATGGCTGTAAAATCTAATTGCATACTATAGCCCCCTCTCAGCCTTTAAAAAGGTATATCTTCCTCTGTTCCGTCTATCCGTGTCCAGTCCCCCGCATCTTCTCCCCCTGTGGCTTTC
>Ga0209201_1004966_pt1 | contig 10274 bp, 13 predicted proteins | sample AD_UKC055_MetaG_FD_184411 | JGI IMG/M metagenome (GOLD analysis project Ga0209201, IMG submission 184411) | Active sludge microbial communities of municipal wastewater-treating anaerobic digesters from USA - AD_UKC055_MetaG (SPAdes) (version 2) | ecosystem: Engineered > Bioreactor > Anaerobic >... | reverse complement strand
TGCCGAGGGTCGAGTTGATTTTCGTGAGCTAGTGCGCTTGTTGAGTCATCATTTTAATTGTCAAATTCGGTTACAGCAAATCGGTACGCGAGATGAAGCTAAAATATTTGGCGGTCGTGGTATCTGCGGTCGGCCGCTTTGTTGTAGCACTTTTTTGACGGAATTATCGTCAGTTACTTCAGAGGTAGCGGATATACAAGGAGTGAGTCATCGCGGCAGTGAGAGAATTTCTGGTATCTGCGGTCGGCTGATGTGTTGTCTAGCTTATGAAGCTGAGGGTTATAAAGAAATGGCTCAAAAGCTACCAGAAGTTGGTAGCCCCTGGGAGATTGAGGGAGAAAATGGTATAGTTATAGATCGTAATATTTTAAAGGGTACAATAATGGTCGAGTTATCTGATAAGCAATCGGGTGGCTCTATTGTAATTGAGGTTGACCCTTTAAAGCCGTCTGAAAATAAATCATCAATGGCTCATAGACGATGGAAGAAGCATTAGTCAAATAGTATATGATTAAAATTGATCAGACTAAATGTATTGGTTGTGGGCTATGTGCTACTTTATGTCCTGAGAATTTTCAGCTTAGCAGTGATACTTTTAAGGCCGAAGTCATTAAGGAAGAGCCGTCGGCTTGCCTTAGTGAAGCTATAGAGAATTGTCCGGTGCAGGCTATTAGTCGTGATTAGAAAAATTAGAGAGTGTCTATGTTTACCTTAGAAGAGGTTAAACTTTTATCTTTACCATTGGGACCAGGGGTGTATCAATTTTATAATCACTCTAACCAAATTATTTATATAGGTAAGGCTGTTAATCTACGGCGTCGGGTCCTATCCTATTGGCAAAATTATCGTCAGTTAACTCCAGCTAAACAACAATTAGTTGATTCCATTGCTCATATTAAGTGGCACGAAACAGAAAGTGAAATAGAAGCTTTATTATTGGAAGCTAATTTAATAAAAAAATATCAGCCTAAATATAATATTGTTTGGCGTGATGATAAACGTTATATTTATATTGCTATTAGCGCCGATGCCTTTCCTAGAGTTTATTTGACACGGAAATTAGCACCCAGTGGACAATTTTTTGGTCCATTTACTAGTGTTCAAGCTGCACGGGAAACTCTTAAAGCCATTCGTAAAATTTGGCCTTATCGTTCTTGTCGGGCAATGCCCAAAAGGGTTTGTTTATATTACCAGCTTGGCCAGTGCCCGGGACCTTGTCAGGGGTTAATTAGTAAAGCGGCTTACCAAAAAATTATTCATCAGCTCAGCTTATTTTTACAAGGTAAAAAGCAGTTAGTAGTTAAAAAGATACGGACTGAGCTAGATAAATACACACAAGAATTGAATAAATTAAAATCAGAAGATAGGACTGCCATTGAACAAAAAATTATTTCATTAAATTGGCAATTGCAGCAGATCAATAAAGTATTAGCCACTAGTTGTGTTTTAAGTTTAGAAGAAAGGTATGCTGATGATGTGGTAGAGCTAGGTAAGATATTGGGTTTAACAAAACCGCCACGACGTATTGAGGGATATGATGTTTCTAATTTGTATGGTGCTCAAGCCGTCGGTTCGCTAGTGGTTTTTGTTGATGGTGAAGCATCACCGTCAGACTATAAACGTTTTAAATTAGGTGGTAATAGTGTCAATTTAGGTGACGTGCCCTTACTTCGTGAAATGTTTAGGCGACGTTTAGCTCACGACGATTGGTTAAAGCCAGACTTAATTATTATTGATGGCGCTAGGGCCCAAGTAAATGCAGTGTATAATTTATTAAAGCAAGCTGGGTGGGATGTTCCAGTTATTGGTTTGGCTAAAGACCAGGGTTTAAGGTCGGCTCGAGCCCTGGACAAAATCTATTTTCCTGGTGAGTCTCAACCTTTGCAATTATCGCTTAATAGTCCAGCTTTATTTTTATTAAAGCGAGTTCGAAATGAAGCTCATCGTTTTGCTATCAGTTTTCATCGACACATTAGACGTAAGGTATTTTGGGAATAAAATTTGCTAGAGTTAATTCATCCGTTCATAATTCAGTCACTACTATTATTTCTATTGTTTTATTGATCTTAAGGTGTCTTTTGGAAAACCGCCAAGTGTAAGCACACTACCTCCTCTTGACTATTATTAGAATATATGTTATTATTTAATGTCCTAAAATTATAGGACTGTACATTAAAAATAAAAAATTATGGAGGCTCAAAATGAGAGCTATTGTTTTAACGATAGGTAACGTGATCAGCAAAATCGGTATGGCAATATACGATTTTGTCTTGGTGATGTTTGGTACATTGCTACTGATATTGGCATTATTGCTACTGATATTGGCATTATTTTTCTTTACTTTTTTCCACAAGGAGTAATATTCTAGACTCCCTGTTGAAGATTAGAAGGCCCAGACATTACTGGGCCGAAGTATTAAGAATATTATTTATAATAATATTCTTAGGCATCATTTTTGTGCCCAGTTCTCCTGATGGCCTGAAAAAAACTGCGGGAATTGTATTACTGGTGGGGATGTTATATGCTCTTCGCTCGTTGAAGAGCAAATCTGTTGTTATAGCCAGAGAAGCCACAAAACTCTCTAGCTCTATGCCCTTTCTTCGGGCAATTGAGGGCATAGAAAAGGACGGTACTACAAGACAATTGGTGATTATTCAGAGGTACCATCATCATGAAGAGAAAGAAGAGTTGTTGGGCGGGGCTGACAATCAGCAGGAATTATTAAATGAATTGGAGATCGACGATCCCCCCTCTGACATGACCCGGCTATTATATAGGCAATTTGTTGTGGCTACGGCCATGATGATTGTCGGGGTCAATAGGGTGGTAGTACGAGACCTTGAGTCCCCCGTACTTTACACCTCGAAGAGGGTAACACTTATCCCCCCAAATGTTAAATTTAAAGTTTTAATTGAGCTTGCCAAAAAGCTCAATTATGAAGTGTCTATAAAATAGAATAAAAGCTGGTGGCTTGGCGAAGAACAGAATCAAGTTATCAGCTTCATCTCATCATAAAATAAAAACCTAGGACCGTGTTATGCGGTCCTTTTTATTTTACTTCCTGTCTAAATTTTAAGGCATTAGCCAAGGTTAAGGGGTCAGTATATTCTAGGTTAGTACCGGTAGCTAGGCCGCGAGCTAGGCGACTAATACGACCCGGCCATTTACCTTTTAATAATTTTTGGATATATAAAGCAGTAGTTTCGCCCTCAATTGTTGGATTAAGGGCTAAAATAATCTCTTTAATGTCTTTATTTTTTTGGAGATATTGTAATAAAGCGGCTAATCGTAGGTCAGTTGGTTTTATGCCGTTTAGAGTATCTAAATAGCCTCCCAGTACAAAATAACGTCCCGGATAACTACCAGTAGTTTCAATTGCTTCTAGGTCTTGATTAGTGGCAACAACACATAATAAGGTAGCAGAACGCTGAGGGTCTCGACAAATAGGGCAGGGGCTAGATAAAGTAATAGCTCCACATTCACTGCAGGTAGTTAGAGTTTGACTTAGTTGTTCAAGGTGGTGGGCTAAGGGTTCAATTAATTCTGGTTTTTGCTCTAATAGGTAGAAAATATAACGTTCGGCTGTTTTAGGCCCCACCGATGGTAATTGACTTAGAAGTTGAATTAATTGTTGAACTAATGGCGGATAGGCCATATTGCCTATAATCCTAAATTAGCTAAGCCACCCATATCTTGCATTTTTTTAGCCATTAATCGTTGGGTTTTTTTAATAGCATCGTTGACTACATCTTTACAGGTATTAGCCATCTCTTCTTTGTTTAGGTCTTGATTAATTTTTAGAGACAATACTTCCATATTGCCATTCATTTCTATAACCACTCCATTTTTTTCAGCAGTAACTTTTTCAGTTGCTAGGGCGCTTTGCATAGTTTTGGCCTGGTCGCGTAAATCTTTGAATTGTTTTAATTTGTTAAACATAAAATTAATTGTTATTCGGCCTCAAGGTCGCTTTTTTCTAAATTTTTAAAATTAACAGTATCTTCATCAAAAAATAAATTAATTTTACCAGTAGGTCCATTGCGGTGTTTGGCAATATGAATTTCGGCTACATGGCGCTCAAAATCATTGAGGCTGTCTATATCATAGTTACGGTCAGCAGCTTTACGATAGATAAACATTACCACATCAGCATCTTGTTCAATCGAACCTGATTCCCGAAGATGAGCCAGTTTAGGAATCGCTGGTTTAGTTTGTTCTACGGCACGGGATAATTGAGATAAAGCCACTACCGGCACATTAAGCTCTCGGGCTAGGCCTTTAAGGGAGCGAGTAATTTCAGCTACTTCTTGTACCCGATTATCACTTCTTTGACTTCGCCCTTCCATTAGTTGGAGATAGTCGATAATCACTAAATCTAGGCCATGTTCAGATTGAAGGCGACGACATTTAGTTCGGATTTCCATGACATTACAATTAGGTGAGTCATCAATGTAAATTGGAGAATCAGCTAAGGCTCCCATAGCATAGCTAATGCGGCCAAAGTCATCGTCTTCCTCGCGGTCTGAAAGCTGGCCAGTGCGCATTTTCCATAGACTAACATTGGCTTCAGCGCAAATTAAGCGGTCTACTAGTTGTTCTTTACTCATTTCTAAAGAGAAAATACCCACTTTAGCTCGGCTTCTTATGGCTGCTTGTCTTGCTAAGTCTAGGGCAAATGAAGTTTTGCCGACGCTAGGACGGGAAGCTAAAATTACCAGGTCTGATTTTTGTAAACCGGAAAGAAGTCTGTCTAGGTCAATAAAGCCGGTAGCCAGACCGCGTAGACGGCCACTTTGTTTGTGTAGTTCATCAATCCGGTCAAAAGCTTCAGGCAGTAAAGTGCTAATCGGTTGAAAAGATTGTCTTAAATATTGATGAGAGACAGAAAATAATTTTTGCTCAGCTTGATCTAGAACTTGGTCTAAGTCATCATCTTCGTCATAGCCCAATTCATTGATTTCTGAGGCGGCAGTAATAAGGCGGCGAAGAGTTGATTTATGTTTAATAATTTCGGCATAGCTTACTACATTAGCGGCGGTGGCTACACCTTGTAATAGACTGGTAAGATAACTGCGACCTCCAATAGTGTCTAGCTGATTTTTAGCTTTGAGTCTGTCGGCTAGGTTAACTAAATCAATTGGTTCATGATCCTGATAAAGTGAAACCATGGCGCCAAAAATGAGGCCATTGGTATCATTATAGAAATCGTCAGGTTTAATAATATCAATCACCTTAACGATAGCAGTTTTGTCAATAAGAAGGCAACCAAGAAGCGAGGTTTCAGCTTCTTGATTCTGAGGCGGCATTTTAATTGTCTCACTGGATCTGTCCATGATGAAAAATAATTTATGAGAATATTCTTGTATTTATGATACAAGCCAAATGGTTTTTTGTCTAGGTGCGGTGGATGTCTATTTAATGCTTGAATTAGATATGTTATAATATTTTATAGTCTTTTTATTATTTTTTATATTTGACGCTATGTGGCGTCGCTCATTTTATCTTATAGTATTTCTACTATCACTATCTTTTAGCCCAGCATTAGCTAATAATTTGCCCGATCAAGATAGTGATGGTGTGCCTGACCAGGACGAGATTAATATTTATCATACTGATCCCTATAGTCGAGATACTGATCAAGATGGTTATAGCGACCGTGAGGAATTACTTCATGGATTTTCACCTCATAATTCTAAACCGGTTACTTTAGCTGATAATGATCAAGATGGCGATGGTTTAAGTGATTTTTGGGAGTTGCGTTTTAAAACTAATTTAGTGGTTGCTGATACCGATGGCGATGGAATAAATGATGGTCAAGAAATTGAGGCGGCAACTAATCCGCGGGAAGCTGGTAAAGTTAAATTGCCAATGAGGTTAGACATTGTTTTAAGCCGTCAGGAATTGACTTATTGGCTAGATGGGGTTAAATTTAAGCAGTTTCCTGTTTCGACTGGTAAACCGTCAACACCTACCCCGACTGGTCATTTTAAGGTAGTGGCTAAAAGTCTTAAGGCCTGGTCTAAACCCTATGGATTATGGATGCCTTATTGGATGGGATTAGATCATGGTCAATTCGGGATTCATGAGTTACCTATTTGGCCCAATGGTTATCGTGAAGGAGCTAATCATTTAGGCAAACCGGTATCTCATGGCTGTATTAGATTAGGTATTGGACCAGCGAAGTACCTTTATGATAGAGTGGATATAGGAACCGAGGTTAATATTTATAAATAAATAATATGTTATATAGTGAAAAAGTAATGGATCATTTTCAGCACCCGCGTAATCAAGGTGCTTTAGATAATCCGAGTGCTATTGGGCAGGCTGGCAATCCAGTGTGTGGTGATATTATGAAAATTTATCTTCAGGTGAATGATGATGGAATTATTGAAGATATTAAATTTGAAACTTTAGGTTGTGCTGCGGCTATTGCAGTTTCTTCAGCCTTGACCGAACTGGTTAAAGGTAAAACTTTAGATGAAGCTTATAAGATCACTAAAGATAAAGTAGTTAATGATTTAGGAGGATTGCCGCCAGCGAAAATTCATTGTTCGATGTTGGGTGTTGATGCTTTACATGCGGCTATTGATAATTATCGTCAAAAGATAGCTATAGGTAAAAAGTAAATTTTATAACCATAATTCTTATTGATTTTATTTATTCAAATTATATTATGATAGATATTAAAAAAATCAGTTGGTGGCCAGAATTAGAAAAGATTATTGCGCAAGAAATTCGGCCCAGTTTGCAGTTAGACGGGGGAGATATTAAGCTAGTGGATTTTGACCCTACAACTGGAGTTTTAAGGGTAGAGCTTCAGGGACACTGTGCTCATTGTCCGATGATGGAACTTACTCTTAAAGAGGGAATTGAAGCTGAACTTATTACAAGGTTACCTGAGATTAAGCAGGTAGTAGTAATTTAATCTTATGAAAGTTTATTTAGATTATAGTGCCACTACGCCAGTTGATCCGCAGGTTTATAAGGCAATGAGGCCTTATTTTAGCCAAATTTTTGGTAATCCTGCCTCGCTTCATAGTTATGGTCAGGCCGCTCGGGTGGCCGTGGATCAAGCGCGTCAAAAAGTAGCAGATTTTTTAGGGGCTCAACCCCAAGAAATTATTTTTACTTCAGGAGCCACGGAGTCAGATAATTTAGCCATTATGGGGGTTATTGCTGGCTTTAAGGCTAATAATCCTCAACTTAAGCCTCATATTATTATTTCTAGTATTGAGCATGATGCCGTTCGTCAGCCTGGTCGCCAGCTAGAGCAATTGGGGGTGGAGGTTAGTTGGCTGCCAGTTAATAGTCAGGGCATAGTGGAAGTCAACAGCTTGGAAAAATTAATTAAACCTAATACTATTTTGGTCTCAGTCATTTATGTCAATAGCGAAACTGGGGCCAGACAACCGCTTAGAGAGATTGGATCATTACTAGAAAAGATTAATAAGACTCGAGAGGCCCCTGGACAGCAGGCAGGAGCTCACTCGACAAAACGGTTGCCTCATATTTATTTTCATACCGATGCTACTCAGGCAATTAATTATTTTAATTGCCAGGTGGATTATTTACACTGTGATTTACTTAGCTTTTCAGGACATAAAATTTATGGGCCTAAAGGTATTGGGGTATTATATGTACGGTCCAGGACGCCGCTCCAACCTATTCAATTAGGTGGCCATCAAGAAAACAACCGCCGTAGTGGCACTTTAAATGTCCCGGGAATTGTGGGATTAGCTAAAGCGTTAGAATTAGTTGCTAAGCAGCAAGAAGAAGAGGTTAGGCGAATTGGTGATTTACGTCAACATTTAGTTGATGGGATTATGAGAAATATACCTGACGTAGTTCTTAATACTGAGCTATCACAAGCGAGCCCCTCCCATGCTCATATTTCTATTATGCGAGCTGAGGGGGAGTCAGTACTGTTAGCCCTAGACTTAGCTGGAATTGCTGTATCTACTGGCTCAGCTTGTGCCTCTAGTAGCCTAGAAGCATCTAGTACTTTACTAGCTATGGGTATTAGTCCCGAGGTGTCGCATTATAGTTTAAGATTTACCTTAGGAAGATGGACTACCTTAGCTGAAATTGATTATGTTTTAGAGCAATTACCACCTATTGTGGAGCGATTACGCCATCTGTCTGCTAATTTGACGATATGAAGTTGTTTTTGTCTAAAATTATTAATTATTTTTATCTAGCAGGTCAGGCTTGGCAGGTAGTCTGGTCCGATATATGGCATGAATTGACTGGACGAACCTTAATTATTATTAATGGAATTTTGTGGATAGGTAGTTGGGCTATAGCTACTATTTTATATTTTTTAGGAGGTAGTAAATTATTGATTCTTCATTATAATATCCATTTTGGCATTGACTTAATAGGCCGTCCAGCGATGATTTATTGGTTGCCCTTAGGTTTAACAGTGGCTATAGTAGTAAATAGTTTTTTATCCTTGGCTCATTATCCCGTACCAAGACAATTGCGCTTGGTAATTTTAGTTGGTACTTTATTGGTATCAGTTTTGGTTAATGTCGCTTTGGGTAGTTTATTGTTTATTAATTTTTATTAATTTTATGGCTGATTTTTATATCATTCGTTTATTATTACTATCAGCTGGGGCTTTTATTTTTACCATGGCCTGGACGCCGCTCCTAACTAATTTTTTGTATCGCCATAAATTAGGCAAGACTATTCGTAATAATGGTAGCACCCCAATATTTTCTAAATTACATGCTGCTAAAAGTGGGACACCAACGATGGGCGGGGTACTAATATGGGTAACAGTGCTGATTTTTGCTTTAGGACTAGCCTTGGTTCATTGGCTTTGGCCTAATTCGTGGCTCGGAGAACTTAATTTTTTAAGTCGTAGTCAAACTTATCTACCCTTGGGTATCTTGGTCTTTGCTGCTCTAGTGGGTTTGTTTGATGATTGGTTAGATGTTCGTGGTTTAGGCACCAAGGGTGGTGGTGGACTTACGGTTAAAGTAAGATTATTAATCTATACATTGATAGCTTTAGTTGGGGCTTTATGGTTTTATTTTAAGCTGGGGTGGGATACTTTTCATGTGCCATTTTTGGGTAATTTTAATTTAGGCTGGTGGTATATTCCAGTTTTTGTCATTATTATAGTCAGTACTGCTTTTTCGGTTAACGAAACTGATGGACTTGATGGTTTAGCGGGGGGTACTTTGCTTGGGAGTTTTATGGTTTATAGTGTTTTGTCGTTTTTAACTGGACGTTATGATTTGGCAGTTTTTTGTGGGGTAATTGGCGGCGCTTTATTGGCCTTTCTTTGGTTTAATATTAACCCGGCTCGTTTTTATATGGGCGATACCGGCTCTATGAGTCTAGGCATTACTTTGGGGGTAATAGCTATGCTAACCAATACTGCTTTAATTTTGCCAGTTATTGGTTTAATTTTTGTCATTGAATCTTTGTCAGTAATTATTCAGGTTGTTTCTAAAAAATTACGTCATGGCCGTAAGGTCTTTTTGTCGGCCCCTATTCATCACCATCTGGAAGCTAAAGGTTGGCCTGAGCCTAAAATAGTAATGCGTTTTTGGGTCATTGCGGCGGTCAGCGGGGCTTTGGGCATTTGTTTATTTTTACTTGATCATAGTTGGTAAATTAAGACTATGGTCCGGGCTAATCTTAAAAAAAATGTAACCATAACCAGAAGCCGTTCAGCAGTTAAAGTGCCGTCTAAATTTGTGCATCATCGTCCCGACCGTCTTTTGGTCGTTGCCGTAATACTATTGTGTTGTATTGGGATTTTTTGTTTAGCTAGCGCCTCATCAGTAGTAGCTTATACTAGCCATGGTGATGCCTATTATTGGGTTAAGAAGCAGTTATTTTCTTTAATTATTGGCGGTCTTGGTTTTTATATTTTAAGTTGTATTGATTATCATCGCTGGCAGAAATGGGGTGGTGTAGTATTAATAATTACTATCGTCTTTCTACTTACTATTTTTACTCCTCTAGCTAGAGAACGAGCTGGCTCAGTAGCGTGGCTTAATATCTTTGGTTTTTCTCTTCAGCCATCTGAATTTGTGAAGCTATCATTAACTTTATATTTATCGGCTTTGATGGCTAAGCTAGCTCTTAGCCGTGAAGAAGGAGAAAAAAAACGACTTAATACAATTTTTTGGCTGGTACTTATAGCCGTTAGTGCTTTAATTTTAGCCCAGCCAGATTTAGGAACCTTGGTTATTATTGCCGCTACCAGTATTTTAATTTATCTGGTGGGCGGTGGTAGCTGGAAATGGGTTATTCGC
>Ga0209201_1004959_pt1 | contig 10302 bp, 8 predicted proteins | sample AD_UKC055_MetaG_FD_184411 | JGI IMG/M metagenome (GOLD analysis project Ga0209201, IMG submission 184411) | Active sludge microbial communities of municipal wastewater-treating anaerobic digesters from USA - AD_UKC055_MetaG (SPAdes) (version 2) | ecosystem: Engineered > Bioreactor > Anaerobic >... | reverse complement strand
GCGTTGTTATGTTCTAACTTCTGCTGTTATGCTTTAGCATAACAGCACCATGCCACTTGTGCCTTTTGTTTCTAATTTATGGTGTTATGCTTTAGCATAACAGCACCGTCTGTCCCTTCCGTTTCTAATTTGCGCTATTATGTTTTAACTTCTGGTGTTATGCTTTAGCATAACAGCGCCATGCCACTTGTGCCTTTTGTTTCTAACTTCTGGTGTTATGCTTTAGCATAACAGCACCACTCGCATCTTCCCTTTCTAATTTGCGTTGTTATGTTCTAACTTCTGGTGTTATGCTTTAGCATAACAGCGAGGGCTGCTCTCTTCCGTCCTTAACTTCTGGTGTTATGCTTTAGCATAACAGCGCTGCCTGCTCTCTCTGAATTTTATTCCAAATCTCTTCCTGAACTTCATTCTAAATCTCTCTCCGAGTATTTTATCTATTATTTTTAAAAAATATTTTATTTACCATTTTTTAAAATTAAGCAAGTGAAGTAGAGGCAGCCGTGATTTTAAAAATAAATGCAATTGATTAGCTCATGAGTTAGCTCATGAGCTAACTCATGAGCTACGAAAAAGCCTTTTATTTTTGAAAATTATTCATTTCTCATTTAAATTTTTCTAATCCCTTGATTTTTGTAAAAAAATTTCTAAAATTCCTTTTAGTTTCTTTGGTAAGTAGGCAACTGCTATTAATATTTTGAAACGGCTTTCGCCAAATCAAATATTAATAGAGGAAAGTCCGAACACTCTATTGTTTTAAACTTCTTTTATGCAGTTTAGAACAATGGCGCGGGTAGTTGCTAACAGCAACCGGCTGGCATTAGCTAGTCAGGGAAAGTGTCACAGAGACTATACCGCTCTGACTTCTGTCGGAGTAAGGGTGAAAAGAGTGGAGGTAAGAGCTCCCAGCTTTGATTGGCGACAATCAAAGGTGAAAAACCCTACCCAGTGCAAGATCGAACAGTCGCCTAAAGCGACAGGTGGATCGCTCTGAACTGAATGGCAACATTCAGTCAAGATAAATAGTTGCCAGTCATTGAAATGCAAGTTTCAATGACCACAGAATTCGGCTTATTCTTATCAAAGGAACAAAAACTATCAGAAAATCCTGCCCACCGGCAGGGTTTTCTGATTTTTTTTTGCTTTTTAGTTTGTTTAGGAAAAGAGGCGGGCGGCGGAAAATTTTCTTTGAAAATTTTCCGCCGCCGCCCCACCGTTTTCCATTATTTTATCAATTGATTGTTGAATAAACAGCAAAAATCACCCGGATACTGGTAACTCAAAGAAATTTGATTTATACTCAAAGCAGTATTTCACCCTTTCGCGCTAAAAACTAAAAATAAAATTCCAAAGATCAAATTTTAGCTGTTTTAACATTTCAAGGCACATGCAATTAGTTGACAATTGAAAAATTAGCAGTAAACTTTAATTATTATGGACAAAAAAGTCTACGAAATTACTTTTGTTCTAAGCAGCCGATTGATAGATGCAGAACTAAAAGAATTGTTAGAGAAAATCAAGCAAGGGCTTGAAGGATTGGGCGCTAAAATTTTAAAACAATCAGAATTTAATAAAATTAATCTGGCCTATCCCATTAAAAAAGAAACCCAAGCGTACTTTGGTTATTTTTGGTTTGAATTAGAGCCGGAAAAAATTTCCGAAATCAAAGATGTTTTTCTATTTGAAAAAAATATTCTCCGCTATTTAATTGTTACGCCGCCTCCAAAACATCAACAAAAAACAGTTAAACCTAAAGCTCAGCCCCGAATCTTGTCTAAAGAGCAGATTAGCGCCTTAGAAGAGTTTGTTCCTCTTGCTGCGGAAGGTATAGAAACTAGCACCACTCAAGAAAGTAGAGAATTAACTGAAGTTGAAGAAGAAAAATTAGAAGAAAAATTAGAAGAAATTCAAAAATTAGCTTAAAAACAAAAAAAGGTCTTAAATTAATTTTTTGTAAGTATGAATTTTAATAAAGTATTTATTCTTGGCAATTTAACACGTGATCCAGAACTGCGCACTACGCCCGCCGGTCAGAGTGTGGCCTCTTTTGGCGTAGCTACAAATCGTTTTTGGAATGACAAAAATGGGCAAAAACAAAGTGAAGTAGAATTTCATAATGTTGTGGCGTGGGGGAAATTAGCTGAAACAGCCAGCCGTTATTTGTCCAAAGGTAAATTAGTTTTTGTTGAAGGCCGATTAAAAACACGCAGTTGGACTGATCAAAATGGTGTTCGTCATTCGCGAACGGAAATTATTGCTCAGAATTTCCAACTTGGTCCGCGCGGAGCTGGCGAAACTATTACTCCGACTGGCGCGAATGAAGGCATTGATGCCGAAGCTCCAGCTGATTTAGACAATCTTCCCGAAGATATCCCCGTTATTAGCGAAGATGAAATTTCAGCCGACGATCTCCCATTCTAATAATTAATTATTTAATCTATGAAACAATGTTTTTTTTGCAGTCAAAACGTAGATGAGGTGGATTATAAAGATGTGGAATTATTGCCGCGTTTTTTAACGCTTCAATCAAAAATTATTCCAGCAAAAAAATCTGGTTTATGTCGCAAGCATCAGCAGCGATTAACCAAAGCAGTTAAACGAGCACGCTATTTGGGATTAATCAAATACCAGCCCTAATTTAACTTTTTGATATTTTTTACGTATAATCTAATAGCCATCAATTAACATTGTTGGATTTTATGAAACAAAATACAAAATTAATTACTATCATTATTATTAGCGGTTTTATCGGCGCCATCGTCGGCAGTTTTGTGACTCATCAAATTTCTTTTAAGAATTCTTCTCTTGCTTCAGAAAATATTATAACAACAGCAACTTCAACCGAAATAACCGAAGATACATTAAATCCCGAGAGCAATCAGTCCGGTTCTCATTTTCTGGCAAATTTGTGGGATGATATTAAAAATTTGATTCCTAAATGGGTTGAGTTAAAACCATCAGAACAACCTAAGACGAGTGCTTCGCCAACGCCTATTCCTACTCCGGCTTTCTATAATTCCCAAGTAGCCTATGAACAAAAAATTATTGAAGTGGTTCAAAAATCATCGCCCGCAGTTGTCAGCATTATCATTACTAAAAACGTTCCGATTGTTGAAAGATATTACTCAAATCCTTTAGAAGAATTACCACCTGAGTTTCAGCAATTCTTCTGGCCATTTTTTCAATTTGAAATTCCTCAGTATCAAGAGAGGGGAACAGAAAAAAGAGAGGTAGGCGGCGGCACAGGGTTTATTATTTCTTCTGATGGCTTAATTTTAACAAACAAGCACGTTGTGAGTGATGAAAATGCCGAGTATACTGTTTTTCTGACTAATGGAGATAAGTATCAAGCCAAAATTTTAGCGCAAGATCCTATAGATGATATTGCTTTAATTAAAATTGAAGCCAATAATTTGCCTACGCTTCCTTTGGGAAATTCCGACGGCGTTCAATTAGGCCAAACAGTTATTGCCATTGGCAATGCCCTGAGTGAATTTCGCAATACGGTTTCAGTGGGTGTTGTTTCTGGTTTAGCGCGTTCGGTTGTGGCCAGCGATCAAATGGGCAATGTTGAAACCATTGAAGATGTTATTCAAACAGATGCGGCTATTAATTTTGGCAATTCCGGCGGTCCATTAATTAATTTGAATGGTGAAGTGATTGGAATTAATACAGCTATTGCTTCGGGTGCTGAAAATATCGGTTTTGCTATACCGATTAATCGCGCCAGCAAAGATATCCGTTCCTATCAAACATCAGGGAAGATTTCCGCGCCTTTCATTGGTATTCGCTATACAATAATTACTCCTAGTCTGCAAAAAGAAAAAAATCTGCCGGTTGATTATGGCGCGTTGGTGAGTAAGGGTCAAAATGGGGAATCAGCGGTTTTCCCTGATTCTCCCGCGGCCAGCGCTGGCATTAAAGAAGGCGATATTATTTTAGAAATTAATGGTCAAAAAATTACCGTTGATCGTTCTCTTTCTGCTATTATCAAAAATTACAATGCTGGCGAAAAAATTATCTTAAAAGTTTTACGAGATCAGCAAGAATTAAACATTGAAGTCGTTTTGGCCGATCGGCCAGATAATCTCTAAAAATAATTAATTAAAAAATATGCCATTTAATCGTTTTACTTTAAAAGCTCAAGAAGCACTCCAATCCGCTCAAGAATTAGCCGTGAGTAAAAATCAGGGCGAATTAAAGCCGGTTCATTTGCTTTATGCGTTAGTGATTCAAGAAGGAGGGGTGGTGGGAATGCTTCTAACTCGTCTCGGAGTAAGCATTAATTCTTTAGTCAATGCTTTAGAAAACGAACTCAACCGTTTACCAAAGCTTTTTGTAGTCAATGCTAATGTTGGCCAGCTTTATTTATCGCAAGATCTTATTAAAGTTTTAGATCGAGCGACCAAAGAAGCAGCTGATTTAAAAGATGAATTTATTTCTTGTGAACACCTGCTTTTGGGTATTATTGAAGTTGCTTCAGATTTAAAACCGGTTCTAACTAAATTTGGTATTCAGCGCGAAGCTATTTTGAGGGTTATGCAAGAAGTGCGAGGCAGTCAGCATATTACCGATGAAACGCCGGAAAGCAAATTTCAAGTTTTAGAAAAATATGCAGTGAATTTAACCCAACTGGCGCGGGAGCAAAAACTGGATCCTGTTATTGGCCGAGAAGAAGAACTTTATCGTGTTATTCAAATTCTTTCACGCCGAACCAAAAATAATCCTATGCTCATTGGCGAGCCCGGCGTCGGCAAGACTGCTATCGTTGAAGGCCTCGCTCAAAAAATTGTAAATGGTGAAGTGCCGGAAAGTTTAAAAAATAAAGAAATAATTTCTTTGGATTTGCCGGGTATGGTAGCGGGAACAAAATTCCGTGGTGAATTTGAAGATCGCCTCAAGGCTTTTATTAAAGAAATAAAAGCAGGAGAAGGAAAATACATTTTGTTTATTGATGAAATCCATACTATTGTAGGTGCGGGCGCAGCCGAAGGCGCAATAGATGCTTCAAATGTTTTGAAGCCATCTTTGGCGCGCGGCGAATTACATGCCATTGGCGCCACTACACTCAGAGATTATCAGCGGTATATTGAAAAAGATCCGGCTTTGGAAAGACGTTTCCAGCCAGTTTATATTGAAGAACCTTCAATTGAAGAGGCGATTGCCATTTTGCGCGGTCTGAAAGACAAATACGAAAGTTTTCATGGTTTAAAAATTTCTGATAGCGCGCTTGTCGCCGCTGTTAATCTTTCCGTGCGCTATATCCCAGATCGCTTTTTGCCGGACAAAGCCATTGATTTAATTGACGAAGCCGCAGCCGCTCGTCGTTTGGAACTTGATAGTATTCCGCCAGAAGTGGAGGAGTTGCGTCGCAAAATTCTTAATTTAGAAATTGAAAAGCAAGCTCTAAAAAAAGAAAAGAAAGCTCAGATGCGTTTAAAGAAAATAGAAGCTGACCTGAAAAAAGCTAAGGAAGAATTCAAAAAATTAAATGAGAAATGGAGTGGAAGCAAAAAATTAATTGACGAACTTCATAATTTAAGAAAAAAAATAGAAGATCTTAAAAAAGAAAAAGAAATTGCTGAGCTGCAAGGTGATTTAGAAAAAGTCGCCCGCTTAGTTTATGATGAAATTCCTCAAACAGAGAAAAAATTACAAGCCCTAGAAAAAAAGAATCAATTAAAAAAATCAAAATTGACCAAAGAAGAGATTGACGAAGAAGACATTGCGAAAGTTGTTTCACAATGGACGGGCATTCCCGTAAGTAAGATGCTTGAAAGTGAAGCTGATAAATTAAATAAGATGGAAGATATTTTGAGACAACGAGTGGTTGGTCAAGACGAAGCCATTAAATCCGTGGCCAATGCTATTCGTCGTGGTCGCGCTGGTTTGGCTGAAGAAGACAAGCCCATCGGTTCATTTATGTTTTTAGGTCCAACCGGCGTGGGCAAAACAGAATTAGCTCGAGCATTGGCAGAATTTCTTTTTAATGATGAAAAAGCGATGGTTAGAATTGATATGAGTGAATATATGGAAAAGCACACAGTAAGTCGTTTAATTGGTTCGCCTCCCGGCTATGTTGGGTATGAAGAAGGCGGCCAATTAACCGAAATCGTAAAACATCGGCCGTATAGCCTTATTTTATTTGATGAAATTGAAAAAGCTCATCCTGAAGTTTTTAATATCCTCCTTCAGATTTTAGATAACGGTCGGCTGACTGATGCAAAAGGACGGACAGTAAATTTTAAAAACACCGTTATTATTATGACTTCCAATGTAGGTAGTGAATATCTGGAACAGATGTCTTCTTTAGGATTTAAGATGGGCGAAGAAAGCGATAAAGAAAATCCAGCCACGCAAAATCTCAGAGATAAAATTCGTCTCGCCCTCAAAGAGCGGTTCCGCCCCGAATTTTTGAATCGTGTTGATGAGATCATCATTTTTAATCCTTTAACGCCTAAAGATATTGAACAAATTGTAGAAATTCAACTCAGCGTCCTCAGAAAGCGATTAGAGAATAAAGATATTAAAATAGAGCTCAATGATGATGTAAAAAAATACTTGGTTCAAGAAGGTTTTAGTCCGGAATTTGGAGCGCGGGAATTAAAACGAGTAATTCAAAGATTGATTTTAGATCCATTAGCCCATGCAATAGTAAGCGGTGAAATCAACGCGGGCGATACAGTAAAATTAACGCTCAGCAATAATAAAATTGTTTTCAATCAAACAAACATAACTAAACAAACGCGAAGTAAAACAAAATGAGATATTTTATTGTTAGTTTTCTTTTAGCCGAACTATATCTTGTTAGTGGCTTCAGCTATTTTTGGCTGATTATTGCTTGGCTTTTAGCTTTTTATTTTTTAATTAATCAATTTCAAGGATTGGAAGAATGGGAGGATAAATATCTTTATTTAGCTTATCCATTGGCTTTGCTTTTTGGCCTCTTTCTCTATTTTCCTAAAAACTTTACGTGGACCAATTTTACCAATCAAATTTTTCTGATTGCTGGTTATTTTATTTTTTATTTTTTGACGAAACTGTATCGGCGTAACTGCTATCAGCCGGACTTTTTTCGAATTTTTGGACCTATCGCGGTAGCACCTTTAGCATTTCTCTTTTTCCGTTCCAATCTCTTTCAGAATTTTTTCTGGAAAGAGCTTATTGTTTTTCTGGCGCTTTTTTTGCTCTTTGAAGTGTATCGCCATGTTTTTGCTAAACAAAAAATGTCAGCTGCATTGTCTTTGATTCCTGCTTTTGTTTTGTTGGAATTTAGCTGGATTTTGAATTTTTTGCCTATTAATTTTTTAAGCCTCGTTGTGATTTGGATTATTCTTTTTGTTTTGATCAATGAGTTTTGGCTTTTGAATTGTGAGCGGCAGTTTAATTTGAAATATTTTTTACCAGAGTTGCTTTTTGGGTTGATTTTAATTGCAGTTATTCTTTTAAGCAGTTCGTGGTGGATGCTATAACCAATTGAGGCATGGGGACGCTCATTTTAAAAATAGGATAATAATAAAAATAGGATGACAAAATCTGAGATTTAAGCTTATTATTGTATGTAACGTTTTCCCTCATTTTCCGTTTTAACTTATGAAAGAGGCAAAAAGAGGATTTCCTCAATTTTGGCAAAAATGCTTGATTTTAGTGATAAAATTGAATAAAATAAAAAAGACGCTTAGGCGTAGTTTTTTGACAATTCTATACTAAACCAGTTTTAACGACATAGAAAGGGTCGCAGAGGCAATTTCGCTCTTTTGAGCGAAATTGCCTCTGCGAAATCTCTTCGCAGACTTGCGTAAGCAAGTTAAAAATAGCCTCTTTGATTCAAGTCTGTTTTTAATACAGATGGGTCGATTGAATTAAAAGATGTGCTATTAACCTAATAAAAATCGACCTTAAGAAATCTCTGATTCCTTTTGGTCGAGAAATTAAAAGGTCCTTTTAATTCCTATGAAAAATAAAGTTATAGCAATCGCCTTGGCTTTAACAACTGTCACTTGGGCTGTCCCATTTGTTGGAAGCGCTGCAACTGTTGAAGAGCTTCAAGCTCAAATCAACGCTTTGCTCCAGCAAATTGCTCAACTCCAAGCGCAGTTATCCGGTCAGGGCGGAACAACGCCTGCAACAACTGCTTGCTTCACTAAAGCTCTCTCCAAAGGGATGACTGATGCTGAAGTAACTAAGTTGCAGCAAGTTCTGAAAACAGACTCAACCATTTATCCAGAAGGTTTGGTTACTGGATATTTTGGTTCATTAACCGAAGCAGCGGTTAAAAAATTCCAAGCTAAATACGGAATTGATCAAACTGGAACCGTTGGTCCAATCACCCGAGCAAAATTAAATGCGCTCTATTGTGTGACTCCGACTACGACTCCAACTACAACCGTTACTCCAACACCGACTCCGATTGTGAGCGCTTACGGCACTTTAAGCGTCAATAAAGTTCCAGTTGCCAACCCAGCTTATACTTATTACGAAGGAGGCACTTATGAGATTTTTGCCGGAGAATTTAAAGCCACTGGTTCTGATATAAACATTCGCAAGATTGGTTTAACCCTCAGTACTGGCGCTAATATTTTTCCTTGGCAGAAATTCTCATCTATTTCTTTGTGGGACGGTTCAATGAAATTGGCAGAATTAGCCGTAAACCAAGCTAATTTGATTGAAAACGTGTTTGCTGCAAATTATACCCTAAACATTAGCGGTTTAAATTTAACCATTCCTAATGGTCAGAAGAAAACAATAACAGTCAAAGTGACTTTATTACCCACTTTGACCACCGCTGCTCGTGCAGCTGCGTATACCATTGCGATGGATAATGCTACGGTTTACACCGATACCGCGGGAGTGGTTTATACCAACTTGGATGTTAGCACCAAAGGCTTATCCGCTACTATTGGCGCAACAACAGAAAGCAATATGGCTAATTTTGTTGTTTCAACCGCCTCTGATAATCCATACAAAGGTAATGTTATTGCTTCAACCAATAACACTTCCTTGGTTACCTTGCTGAAGTTTACCGTTAAAAATGACAGTGATGTCAGCGCTACCATTAATCATGCTACCACTACTATTGTAGTTGGTAATGCTACTGCAACTAACTACATTACTTCAGTTGAACTTTATGATGGTAGCACTCGAGTACAAGCTGATGCTCCAAGTTGGACTACTGTTACTGGGGCGGTGGACTGGGAAAACTTCACTTTGCCTATTGCTGCTAATACCACAAAGACCCTAACTATTAAAGCGGTAGTAGCCTCAATTCCATCAACTGACACAACGTTTGTCCCGGGAAGCACAGTAAAAGCCACCAATGTTTGGTTGCAGGGTGTTGATACAAATTCCAATGTAGTTGGCAGTACTTACACCTTAACTGGTAATGAACAGTATGTGTATATTAAAGCTCCAGTCTTTGCTTTGGGCAGTGTTAGTTTTACTGCTAGTGGCACAGATACTTATCCACAAAGCGTTGGCAATGCCAAGATTAATTTAGGTATTACTGCTAATAATAGTGATATCTTTATTAACAAAGACAGCGCTTTAACTTATGCTACTTCTATTCCGGCGGTATTAGGTACTCCTACGAGCACCATTACCTCTGGCTTTACTTGCACAAGCAATGCCATTGAAGAAGGTGGTTATTATCGTATTTCAGCCGGAAATACTGCAAATTGTGAATTAAGCGCCGTCTTGCGATTGGGCGCTACAAGCAGTGGATTCTACCAAGTTCAAGTTGGGAAGATTACTTGGAATATTAACGCGACTACAACTAACCAGGTAAGTCAGGATTATGGTTGGGATAATTTCAAGACAGGTTCCTTGTACTTGTACTACTAAATCCTTTTTCCTTGAAAGGTTTCAAAACAGCAGCCAAAGGCTGCTGTTTTGTTTGCAGTCACTTTGTTATCCTGTTTTTCTCTGTCATCCTTCGCTAACGCTCAGGATGACAGAATGGGACTGTTATTCCGAGTGTTTTTTTATTGTCATTCTGAGGGCGAAGCCCGAAGAATCCCACGCAATGCAATTGATGGTCAATTATTGCTAAAAGCCGAGGGATCCTTCGCTAACGCTCAGGATGACGGTGAGAAGTGAAAGCCATGGGATCCTTCGGACTAAAGTCCTCAGGATGACAGAATGACAGAAAATAAAATGCTCAGAATGGTAATTTGTTATTGAGGAGGCGGCAGCGATTTTTTTCAAAAAAATCGCTGCCGCAGGAATTTTGAAACTTTGACTTTTGAATTATGAATTTTTATAATATAAATTAATGTCTTTTCATAAGAAATTTTTTAAACTTTT
>Ga0209201_1004958_pt1 | contig 10303 bp, 16 predicted proteins | sample AD_UKC055_MetaG_FD_184411 | JGI IMG/M metagenome (GOLD analysis project Ga0209201, IMG submission 184411) | Active sludge microbial communities of municipal wastewater-treating anaerobic digesters from USA - AD_UKC055_MetaG (SPAdes) (version 2) | ecosystem: Engineered > Bioreactor > Anaerobic >... | reverse complement strand
GGCGGTCGATACCGATGGGGATTTCGTTGGCCAGGTCCTGCGGATCACCTCGGCGACTTCCGGCGCCGGTGAGCTGGCGGAGATCATCGACTCTACGGCGGCGGATGACAAGGTCTACATTCGGCAGTGGGCCGGTGGTTCCGCGCCGACCGGGACGATCGAGTATGCCATTGCCCCCGGGGCGGTGCTGGAGAAGTACACCACGCCGTCGATCGACGTCCGCCAGGTGCGCCGGCTGCACTACGACGCGGCAGCGCCGTCCTCGTCCACCCGGGACTACTACGAGAAGGGCTTTGTCTCGAACGAGCATGCGACCCTGTCGCTGACCAATGCGCAGTTCGACGAGCAGGCGGTCGGAGATGTCTACACCAACATCAGTTACTACATCGAGGGCTCGACCGGCGGCAACAATGCCTCGACTAATCGCCTGACTGAACCGTCTGGTTCGCCGACGTGGGAGGACACGGACGCGGTGGCCCTGGGCGACTCCGGCGATGGTGTGCTCGGGGCGGGGGAGAACCAGGGGTTCTGGAGCAAGCTCTCTCTCACGTCAACGACCACTGCAGCCAATTCGTACTGGGCATTCAATGTGACCGGGCAGAGCGTTTAACAAGGAGGTTGTATGCGCTTTGTCATGCTGCTATTTGCAGCGGCCATGCCGGCAACAGCCGGCGCCGTCGACGTCTGTCTGCGATGGACCGCACCGGGCGACGACGGCAATATCGGCCAGGCGAGCCACTACGAGGTCCGGTATCATACTGTACCGATCACCGAGGCAAACTGGGTCGAGACCTACTACGCGCAGACGACCCCGGAGACACCATCTCCCGTCGGCCAACTCGATTCGTGCGTGGTCACCGGCCTCGCCCCGGATACCGACTATTGGTTCGCGCTCAAGGCGGCAGACGAGAACTACAACTGGTCTGCTCTGTCTAATGTAGTCTACTACCATACGGGAGACACGACCGCACCGGCAGCGGTGGTCGATCTCCAGGTTGACTCACTATGCGTTCCCTCGCGCTGATTGCTGTGGCGCTAGCCGGATTCGCGGTCGGGGCTACGGTCAACGCCCCGACCGCATCCGATTGCTTGCCTGCGCCAGCTGATATCAATATCAGATTGGTGGATATGCCGGGGGAAATATACTACCGCGCAGAGGTCACGATTGGCGATACGACGATCTACTGCACTGGACCTATGCGCGGGGACTGCAACTTGAGCGGAGACGTGACGATCCTCGACGCCACCTGGCTGGTTCACTATCTCTGGATGGGGGGCCGGTAATGGCGTTCAGTCGTCCGCATTTCCGGTCGCTGATCGAGCGTACTCTGTCGGAAATGGCCCTCGCCCTGAGCGACTTGCGATTGAACTCACCAGCCGCGGTGGAATTATTAGAGGCAACGTGCGCTCAGGAATCACACTACGGCACATATCTCCGGCAGATCAATCGCGGTCCCGGACGGGGAATTTTCCAGATCGAACACCGGGAGCATTTCGATTATCTCCGCCGCACCTACGGCGACCGTATCCCCATCCTACGGACCGCCACGTTCGACCAGTTGGAATGGGATCTCAAGTTGTCGATCGTGATCGCCCGGTTATGGTACTGGGAGGCGCCGGACCCATTGCCGCCGGCCGGTGACCGCGAGGGGCAGTGGCTCTACTATAAGCGGCATTTCAATTCCCTCATGGGGAAAGCGACGCGGGAGCAGTTCATGGATAACTTCCGCCGCTATATCACAATGGAATAGGAGGACAGATGGAACAGTTGATCGGTTTATCGATGGCGCTCTCCGCGCTGGTCGGGTTCGCCACGCAGTGGATCAAGAAAGCCCTTGAAAACAAGGGGTATCTCTTTGATCCCCGCTGGGTGGCGATTGGAATCTCGGCGCTGGTGGTGGTAGCGCTCGTATTGATCTTGCGGGTCGATATCTCGCCGGACAACCTCAAGGCGATTATCGATCTGGTCATTGGGCTCGGCGGGTCCGCTCTCACTGCGCTTGGCGGCGCCACCGTCGGACACACGGTGGTCAAGGGCGGGCCGACGTTCCGCAAGACCTTTCGCAATACAGACAACCAATAACCAACCCCGGGGCGGATTAACTTTGCCCCGGGATAACGTAGCAACGATACACGGAGGTATCGAGATGGCAGACGAACAGAAGGCAATGATTGAGGCTGACTGTTCAGCCAGTGCAATCTTCAACACGCCGGTTCCATTTTACGGCGTCAGAATCGTTGAGGGCGGCTATGAGATTTATGATCTCAAGACCGGAATTGCAGTGACTCGCGTATTCGGTGGCATGGCATTCGTCCGCAATACAATGCTTGCGTTTGAAATCGCCCGCCGCTCAAAGATCGTCCTGCAGACCGATTCCGAAATCGCCGTCCTTGTCACCAACTTCCAAGGTTAGAAAGGATCAAACCGTGAAACGATTCATCATCGTTCTCATTTTGGGTACGTTTGTTCCAATTTTGGGTACAACCGCCGAACTGCCGGCTACCGTCGGCGCTGGATTTTTGGTATCCGAGACCAGTCACCCACTCCCGGTGTTCGCTACCGGGGCCGTCCAGAACCTCAAGGAGTTCGCCGGAAGCTCCGGAGTTACTAAGATTCAACTGTACGTACGTGGGACCGCGCTCTACATCGACGATTACTATGCCGATCAGGTCACCCCTGAAGTGTTGGCGGTCGACCCCATTCTCATGACCAAACTATTCGCTGGGCCGATGACTGTAGGTCTGGGGATTGGCGGTCAATGGGAGGTCGTCTCAGGTGCTGATAATTTCCTGCCGATTCTCGGTGGGGAATTGGGCTGGAATTGCATCCCCGAATACCTGACGATCAACGTCGGTGCCTGGTACCTGCCGGTCGGAGAGCACAAGGCCGATTTGGTCTTGGCTACCGCTGGCCTCGGCCTCGATGCACCGAAGCTGGTCGAAGCGTTCACGGGATGGTTGGCGAAGTAGTATGGAGGCGCCTATTGCGCTTGTGGTTATATGCGCTGTGTTCGCGGTAGCTGGATTTACCTCCGGTGTCGTTGTCGGACACAACATGGGTTTAAACCGACGCTTCCGCCCATCAACTGGTAACAGTACCGATTTGTGCACAGATGGACACTTGCACGAGCCAAGCGCATACTCCCTGTTGACTTGCCCGGAAACTCACATCTGTAAACGATGTGGGAAGCGATACCGCAAGTAGACAACAAGCCACCGGGGCGGGTGACACCGCTCCGGTAGGAAAATCACAACTTGAGGTCACAATCTGTGATCTCTGTGAGAACGAGAGGATAGGGTGATGGAATCCCACTGGAAATATCTTAAATACGTCCTCCGACACAAATGGTACGTATTCCTTGAGTGCTTTCGGTTCGGCTTGTACTGGCGCGGGATAGTCCACGACCTGAGCAAGTTTCGACCCGGCGAGTGGGGGCCGTATGTAGAATACTTCTACACCGACAAGCAATCACGCGAGGGGATGGAGGGGCAACGCCAATTCGGGCTTGCCGAGCTTGCGCCGTGGGGGTTCTACGTAGAGGATCGGTTCGACGTGGCTTGGCTGAAACACATTCACCGCAACCCCCACCATTGGCAATACTGGATTCTCCGCAAGGACGACGGCAACACGATCCCCCTGCCGATGCCGTTTGAATATGTTCTCGAAATGGTCTGTGACTGGCGCGGCGCGGGCCGGGCGATTCACGGCAAAGACGAAACGGTGAAATGGTACACAAAGAACCGCGACAAGATGGTACTTCACCCGCAGACACGCAAGGAAGTGGAGACATTATTGTGCCTCTCCGCATAATCACAGGCCGCGAAGCCCTCGCGTTCGCGCAGGCGCATCAGACCCCGGTCGTGCAAGAACTCACCGGCAACGACCAGCGTGACAACATCGAGCGGTTCTATTCGTGTCCGTTTGATGGGACGCGGGAACCCGCCGAATATTTCGCCGTCAAACGTGACGAGGTGCGTGGGTACACCTTTCTCTGGCGGCATCATTTCCACCGGCTGGATTGGGGCGGCGTCGTGGATCATCCCATCGACAAGCACGAGGGGGATTTCGAGGGGGCATGCTGGTGCTATCCCGACGACCAGAAGAGCAATCATTATATCATAGCTCGCGCCCATACGAATCTCATGCTTCATACATTTGATCATAATGGTATCGGCGGTCTATGGCAGGGTTACGAGATGAAGGGTCATGGATGCCGTACTATGGACGATATGCCCGTGGAGGAAGATTTCCGCATTTATCGTGACCTCCCCCTAATCCCCCTCTACGACGAGACAGGTGACTACACCAGCGAGGCGAAAATCATGCAACGGCAATTCGAGGCATGGGGGCACGTCGATTGGATGGACGAATACGAGGACCGCGAATTGAAACTACGGCGGATCGAACACAAGGGCGACTACTGGAACGACCCATTGGCACTCGTTGAGAAGATGAGGAGGCAATATCCATGATTCTAGTATACGTTGCCGGGGCCTATGCGTCTCCGGAAGTGATAACGGTACTAAACAATATGGGGAAGGGCATCAGTGCGGCCGCACAACTATTACAAGCCGGGTTCGCCCCCTTCTGCCCGTGGTTGGACGGTCTGTTTATTATCCAGCAGGGAGGAACGAACACTTTAACGGCAGATGATATGAAGCGGTACAGCATGGCGTGGCTGGAGCGGTCTGATTGTGTGCTCGTCCTGTCGGGATGGGAGAACAGCGAGGGGACAAAGGCCGAGATCGCACGGGCGCAGGAACTCGAAATCCCCGTGTACTATAACATGGCCGATCTCATGAGGGTATATGCGAACCATTGAAGATGAGCTGGCTGCCAAGCGGGCCGAGAACAAGCCGCGGCTTGACCTCGTGCCATATAGGATTATCGAGGCGATTGCCCGACAAATGGAATATGGGGCGGTGAAGCATGGGCTCCATGATTGGCGCAAGGGGTTTCCGTGGACAGAACGGTATGCCTCGATTCTGAGACATATGTTTGCATGGGGGCGTGGTGAAAACATCGACCCGGAAAGCAAGCGACCGCATCTTGAAGCAGCCGCGACGCAATTGGCGATGCTGATGGAGTACGTGGCAACATGCCCGGAGCTTGACGACCGCTGGAAACCACAACAATACGAGGGCATACATGGCGGGCAAACGGTGGACACGGGAAGAATCGACCTGGTTGAAAAAGCAGGTGACGAGCGGTCGTCATCCGGCTGACGTTCTCGACGAACTCAATGACCGATTCGGCAAGGAGCGGACCAAAGAGGCTGCCGAGAATATGCTCAGTAAGCTCGGCGTAAGGTGGGGGAACGTCATCCGGAAACAGATCGACGATGAGGCATCGGAAGAATCGTCGCCAAAGAACATCATGGCGGCGGTCGCGCCCATCATTCATGAGGCGTACAAAAAAGCCAAACCGCTCGATTTGGACAAGGTATTCGACACATTGATCGACGTGCAGGAGCTTGAGCAGTCTCAGGATATCGTACAGCTTGACGTCGTCCGGGCGCGGATCGATACAGATAAGCCTATCGGTCTCTGCTTTCTCTCCGACCTTCACCTTGGCAACGTCAAAACCGATTACCGGTCTATGCGGCGGGACCTAAGTCTTGTTCGGGACCACCCGCAGCTGTACGTCATGAAGGGTGGGGATTGGCCCAACAAGACACTGGGGAGCTTCCGGGACCAGACGGCAATGGCCGAACAGATATCTCCGCCACAGAGCCAGGTAGTTATTACTGAGGCGATCATCAACGCCCTTGACGGCAAGGTCGTCGCGGCGATCGGGGGTAATCATGACAACCGGGATGAGCGGGTAACCGGATTATCAACGGAGTATTTCATCCACCGCGACAAACCGTTTCCCTATTTGAAATACGGCGGGGTAGTCAAACTCACTGTCGGTTCACAGGAGTATGCTATCCTATGGAAACACCATTACAAAGGCAGCTCGATCTATAATGAACTCCACGCGAATATCCGTGCCAGACGGGAATTGTATCCGCTGGCCGATATCGTGGTCATGGAGCACACCCACTCGCCGGCGGTCAAGACCAGTAGACAGTACGATTATGACTTGGGCCGCATGGTGGTCGATATTCGGACCGGAACGTATCTTCTCGACGATTCGTACTCGCGGGACAAATTCAAATCTGGCCGGCCTGGGCCGATGGTGGTGGTTCTTTATCCGGACCAGCGCAAGATGGTCATACCCGAATCTGACTGCGGGGAGATGCTTGAGGACGCGATTATATATTTGCGGGGTTTGAACCATGCCGAGAAGGCCAAAGCTCGTCCTCGTAAAATGGGTTGACATTTCCTCCGACCCGGCGTGGCAGCAGCGGCAGGACGTACTGGCTGCCGCCGATGAGCCGCTGTTTCAGTCGGTCGGATGGTTGATCCAGCGGCCGACGAAAGCAAGGCCCTGGTTGATTATGGTCGGAACCCTGAGCCTCTCGCGTGATGATTTGGTGGGGGAGACGATTCGCATACCGAAGGGGGTCATTCGAGAGATTGTCGAGATCCCGTATCGGTCGAAATGTCGGAACAAGGGGGACGCCTGAGAGCCGGATGCTCTCCACAACAGCCCTGCGCCCGGATTCGCCATCGTCCGGGCCGGGGTTAAAATGCGGTGGTCGTGGGGATCGCCGTAGAAAGCGGCCCGGGGAATGTCGCTCGCCCCGGGCCGTATTATTTCCCGAGATCACGATTTGTGATCTGCGTCTTCTTTCTTCTCATTGAGTTTGTGCCGCACGCGGACATCGTAGTTGATGAGTTCCCGCACGCGGTTCGCATACTCGTCGATGGCCGCAATCAGTTCATTATTGACCTCCCGTGGATAGCCGAGCCGCACGGCCGCCTCGACGGTATCCTGATATGTCTCGCGACCGACGCCCAGTACATCGGCGGGACCATAGGCCTCGCCGTCCACTACCACCACCGGCTTCCCGTAGGAGCTGGCACTGTGGCGTGTCGTCAACCGGCCACGTCGGCGGATCCGCGCATTAAACATCGTCTTCATCGGATCGGCCGGCAGGATAACGACGATCGATTCGGACCGGCACTCCGGGCACTCGCCGCGTCCATCCTGGTCCGTGCCGAGCCATTCAAGGCCCGGCGGGTTTGTGATCACGTATTGCTCACCACATACCTGGCAGGTATGCGTTTGCCCTTGGGTGTTGTTCACGGTTTACTCCCCTTTCGCTTGACTGTTGGTTCCTTCGCCTTCGCCCCGTGGAGCACCACGTCAGGATGCTCCAGCAAATAGGCCGTCGCCCGGCGCACCAGGCTATTGACGCTCCGGTCCTCGGCCTTGGCCAGCTCGTCAAGTTCGGACAGCTGGCCCGGCTCGAACATGATCATCCGGATATCCGTTTTGCGCATGGCAGGCTCTTGGGGTTCGGGTTCCGTCTGCCGCAAGCTAACTGTATTAGATACCTTCGTCAATGGTTTTCCTCCTGTTCCGGCAGCTGTCGCCGGTACTTATGCACCAGCCGTTTACCGAGGGCCGCCTGTTTGGGGGTCAATGTCGGCAGCCCGGCCAGACGCTTGCCGATCCCGCTGTCGCATTTGTTGAAGCCAGCGCCGTCCCGTGCCTGGGCGCCGTCGCACATAGCCGCCAACATCCGCAGCTTCCCGTGAACGTCGGCGATCTCTGTCACCGACATCTCCGCCGCCTCGCTTTCGATGTCGCTCCGGCTGGCGTCCCGGGTGGCGAAATCGCCGATGGTGATCATGCTCCCAAACGCCCGGTCCGGCCGCCGGCCAACCTTGTCGAGCGCCCGGTCGATAATATTCTGTTTCTCGACCAGCGTCCGGGCAATATGCGCGTCGAGACTGTCCTCCAGGACCAGGTGCTGCACCAGCACACTTTCGGTTTGACCGATGCGGTGGCAACGGTCCTCCGCCTGGCTCATGTTGCCGGGCACCCAGTCCAACTCGGCAAACACCACATGGCTCGCCGCCGTCAGGGTGATCCCGACGCCGGCCGCGCCGATCGTTCCGAGAAATACCTTGACGGTCTCGTCCTGCTGGAACCGGTCGACGGCGGCCTGGCGTGCCTCCGCGCCCATGTCGCCGATCAGCATGACCGATTCGATTCCGGCGGCCGTCAGGCCGTCCCGGATGGCGTGGAGCACGTCTTTGTGGTGGCCGAACAACACGACCTTGCCGGCCGAATCGACCGCCTCAAGGACGTGCTCGATCACGTAGGGGGCTTTGGCGCGGGCGGTCTCGTGGCGCAGGGCGGCCATTTCGGTGAACGCTACCATGTAGCCCTCCCGGAGCGCCTGCACCGCCGCTTCGTAGTCGGCCGGATCCTCGGATGCTTTGGCCAACTCAACGGCGGTCTGCAGAGCCTCGATGATCTGTTGACGCGCTTGCCAGGCCCGCTTCTCGGCGGTTACGACCTCGGCGGCGCCGTTGGCCGGCAGTTCAATCACCTGGCGCCGCTTGGGCGGCAGATCGGTGAGCACATCTTTTTTCAGTCGACGAACCATGATGGTCGACCGAAGAATCTCCTGCAGCTCGTCGAGGTTTGACGCTCCGGAGACGTGCCAGCCCCATTTGTCCTGCTCACCGTCACAGAACCTCTCCACGTAGGTTTTCCAGTTGCGCCATTCCGGCCGGCCGGTGGAGTGCAGAATAGGCCAGAGTTCGATCGGCCGGTTGACAATCGGCGTACCGGTCAGGTAGAGTCGCCGCTTGGCCGGGATAGGGGAGAGGGCCAATTGGGGGGCCCGGTGCCACTTCCCGAGGACCTCGATCGTTCTGATGGTCTTCGGGTTCTTGAGATAGTGGCACTCATCGACTACCAATAGGTCCCATACCCGTGACCGCAGGGTCTCGCGGTGCTTCCGGAGGATATCGTAGTTGATGATGACCAGATCCGTCGTTGGAAACTCATGGTTTGCGATCCCGATCGACATCGGCCGGACCAGCCACCGCTCCGCTTCCCTCTGCCAGTTCATCCGCAGCGAGGCCGGACAGATCACCAGCACGGATTTGACCGTTGGGTCGGCATTAACTATGCCGAGGGCTTGGATCGTTTTACCCAAACCCATCTCATCACCGACAATGGTGACCTCTCGGTTGCTCGCGTAGACGATCCCGGCCTTCTGGAACGGCAGATAGGCCAGCCCCTCCGGGGCCGGGATGTCCACGTCAGCATCGACCGCCCGTGACGCCTCAACGGCATCCTTGACCGCTTTCGTGTGGCTCTCGATCGCCGCCCGAGCGGAGTCATCGCAGTATTCCGCCAGCGTCGCCGCCCGCTTCGGATCATCCGTCCACCAAATCCGACGGTCCGGATCCCACCGGAACTTTGCCGTCTTCGGCAGGGCCCGCTCATCGAACGTGCAGCGGGCCACAAACTGCCTATCGCAATACTCGATCCTCATGACCATTGCTCCCGTATAGTGGCATCGAGGCTGGCTTCATGGGACAGGCAGCGCTGGCAGGGTTCATACCCACACCTCGAATCGGGCCGGGCTACCCAACGTGGGGTCCCTACCCCGCACGCCGATTGTAATTGACCCGTCCATTGATCGCGATACCACAGGTGGCGCTTTGATACCACCATGTGGCGGCCAGCATCGTCCTCGTATTCCCATCCGCCCCATCCCCAGTATTCTCTGCCGTTTTTCAACATTTCGTCCTCCGGGTTATCGTTCTGCTTGCGGTAGTAGTATAACTATTATAGTTATTCCTGTCAAGCAAAATCGGACGTCCATAGATAGCCCGAAATAAGGGCCTGTGGTATGTCTGCCGCACGGGCCAATTCCGCCTGGCTCATACCCCGCTTGACCAGCAATTCGCGTAGCTTCACTGCAAACTTCCAGTTTGTCACACAATAACTTAATAGCCTTATTGCGAAAAAATCAACAATTCCGAAGAAAAACTATTGACAAACTTCGGAACTCCTAATATATTGAGCCAGAAAACGGGCCCAACGCCCTTAATTTTTGACGTGAGACTTAGGAGTTCCGAAGTGCCCAACGACAGACAGAAGGTGACCGTCGACCGGCAACACCTCAAGAACCTTAACGGGAGTATGTATCTACTCATCCCGTCGCGCATCAAGGCGGCGCTCAACCTCAGCGAGGAACACATCGCCGCCTTCGAGCGCGAGGTCCTTGATGGGGGCGAACTAGGTCGTCTGACCATCCGCATTGAGCGGCCCTCCGAAAAACGTGACGTCAACTGATCCATGTTGGGGAAGCGAGTCGATCCGTGACCCGTAGAGAAGATAACATAAGTCTACGAATTGTCAAGGCCGAATTGGCCTGTACGATAG
>Ga0209201_1004953_pt1 | contig 10313 bp, 7 predicted proteins | sample AD_UKC055_MetaG_FD_184411 | JGI IMG/M metagenome (GOLD analysis project Ga0209201, IMG submission 184411) | Active sludge microbial communities of municipal wastewater-treating anaerobic digesters from USA - AD_UKC055_MetaG (SPAdes) (version 2) | ecosystem: Engineered > Bioreactor > Anaerobic >... | reverse complement strand
TCGGCATCTACCTGGAATCTTCGAGCAACAACACCCTCACGGCTAACATATGCAACTCTAACTCCTGCGGCATCCCCCTGTCTTCTTCGAGCAACAACATCCTCTCGGGCAACACCTGCGACTCTAACTCTGGCTTCGGCATTGGCATGGTTTCTTCCAGCAACAACAACACCCTCACGGGCAACACCTGCAACTCTAACTTCGACGGCATCTACCTGTCTTCTTCGAGCAACAACAACACCCTCATGGGTAATACCTGCAACTCGAACTACTACGACGGCATCTTGCTGTATGTTTCGAGCAATAACAACACCCTCACGGGTAACACAGTCAACGAGAACAGTAATTACGGCATCTTGCTGTCTTCTTCAAACAATAATACTATTTACTTGAATAATTTATCCAATAACACAAATGGAGATGCTTATGTTGAGGTTGGGAATTGCACAGGTAATACCTGGCACTCGCCTACTCCAATATATTATGACTACGCCGGCGGCTCATTCCATAAGAACTATCTTGGCAATTATTACGGTAACTATACTGGAAGTGATCCAGACGGAGATGGAATTGGAAATAGCGCTTATAGCGTTAATGATATGAATGTTGATTATCCTTTAATGGATACCTCAGCTTGCTATTTACTTCAAGCGTGGTGGTTGAGTGGCGATAGCACGATGTATAAAAATGATATGAGCAAATCAATAGATAGCGTTACATTAAATAGCGGTAGCTCTAACATCTGGATAGCCGACCAAGCGACATTGATAGACATTAACATTCCGGGTACAGACTCTTGGACAGGGCAGATAGTCTTCACTTCAGCGCCAGCAAATGGAGAGACTTTTACAGTTGAGTTTGGTTCATCAACAAATGGAAGTGATTTTATAGCTGGCGGTCAAGATGCTACCATAAGTGGAAAGGATACTGTAACAGTCTTTACTTTTGAGACAGACTCCAGGGCTTTTACTGTTTCCGCTGGAAGTTATTTAGCGCTGAGAATTACAAACAATAGTAGTAAAAATTATGCAGTAAAAACTGGCGGCGCCTGGAGTTATTGTTCTTCACCTTACAGTAGCTATAATTATCTAGTTTCAGTAGATAATAACTCGATGAATGAAAATGTTCCGAAGGAATATGCATTACATCAGAATTACCCAAATCCGTTTAATCCGGTGACAACGATTTCCTATGATTTAGCCGAAGATGTTTACGTTGAGTTGACAGTCTATAATATAATAGGCGAGAAGGTTACCACACTGGTCAAAGGTAATCAACCAGCTGGTTATTATAATATAGAATGGGATGGCAGGAACAGCCGCGGCTTAATCGTATCTTCCGGAATGTATTTACTTAGAATTAACGCCGGTAACTATTGCAAAACAAATAAAATGGTGTTTGTCAGATAGACTGAGATTGGTCATTAGTCATTGGTCATTGGTCATTGGTAAAGAGGTTGAGTAAAGAGGTTGAGTAAAGAGAGGCTGAGAAAGGGAGAAAAGGAGACAGAAGACAGAAGACATTCTCGACGACTAAAATTAACTGTTCTAACTATCATTACGGCATTAAGAACATCTCCGGCTGGGAAGCGAAGTCCCAGCGGAAAAAATGGAATTTTCAGCGCTGTAATAGCACTTTCGTAATTATCCATAACCCTTTCCTATATCGCTAATGTTATATGAACTTGATAACTTTTGCGCCTTAAATTCCATTCACTGGGACTGAACGAACCCCCGTGAGATGTTCTTTAGCCGTTGCCTTTTTTGGTTCTTTTTTCGGCAAAGGAAAAAAGAACAGGAAAGTTGGTCATTGGTCATTGGTCATTAGTAAAGAGGGTGAGAAAAAAGGCTGAGAGAAGAGACTGAGAAGGAAAACGGGAGACAGTTTTGCGGAAATTGGTTTGGCTATTTGTGATTTGGAATTTGGAATTTGGGATTTTACTCATTTAGCGGTTCTTGGCGATTACTCATAGTAGCACTTATCAGCACTTAACCAATTCAGTCACCAATTTATCCAGTAAAAATTAACGGACTACTTAAAAAATTACCGCCGGGCTTATTTCTGCTCCGCCTTATTTTCCAGTATTTTTACAAATGGCTTGAATAAGTCAATTGGCACTGGGAAAATCGTCGTCGAATTATTTTCAGCGGCAACTTCGCGTAAAGTTTGCAGAAAGCGTAATTGGATTGTAATAGGCTCTTTGTTCATAATTTCGGCGGCTTGGGCAAGTTTAGTGGCAGCCTGAAATTCGCCTTCGGCATTGATGACTTTGGCGCGGCGTTCCCGTTCGGCTTCAGCCTGTTTAGCCATTGCTCTTTGCATTTCTTGGGGTAGGTCAACGTGTTTGATTTCGACTTGTGAAACCTTAATGCCCCAAGGATCAGTATGAGTATCTAAAATTGTCTGCAGTTCCGCGTTGATTTTTTCACGACTGGAAAGCAGTTCATCGAGTTCAGCCTGTCCTAAAATACTACGAAGAGTTGTCTGAGATAATTGAGAAGTGGCATATAAATAATCCTCAACTTCGACGACGGCTTTGGAGGGATCGACAACCCGGAAATAGACCACCGCATTGACTTTGACTGATACATTGTCTTTGGTGATAATATCCTGCGGTGGTACGTCCATAACTACTGTTCGCAGACTTACCTTGACCATCCGATCAACTACCGGGATAAGGAAAAAGAGCCCTGGTCCCTTTGCGGCAATCAAGCGGCCTAGGCGGAATATGACACCACGTTCGTATTCACGCAGAACCCGAATTGCGCTGGAAATTAGAAAAATCAGCAGGATAATAATAGTTATTAATGGAATGCTCATCTTAATCTCCTTACTTGTTATTTATTTGGGTTTAACTTTCAAAACCATTCTATCAACATCAAGCACAACAATTTCCGTTCCTTTGGGAATGGGCGTATCGGAACGGACCTTCCAGTATTCGCCATGAACGATTGCCATGCCGGTTTTATCTACGTCGGTAATTGTCTGGCCGGTTTCGCCAATCATTCCTTCAATTCCGGTAGTTGGTTTGGCTTTATGAGCCTTGAGCGCCAGCGTAAGAGATATAATGACAAAAGCGGCTGTAAAAATTACAATCGGCAGAATCACTTTTAACGAGACGGCTTCTAAAATTTCAGGAGCTTGATTTACATCGATCAACATTAATGAACCGAGTGTCATTGCAACAATCCCTCCAATGGTTAACAATCCGTAGCTAACGATTTTCACTTCAAGTATAAAGAGTATAATACCGAGAATAATCAACGCCAGACCAGCATAGTTGATCGGTAGAACCTGGAAAGCGAAAAATGCTAAAATAAGAAAAATGGCACCCAGCACTCCAGGAAAAATTGCACCAGGATTAGACAATTCAAAATAAATTCCGTAAAAGCCCAGCATTAGTAGAATATAAGCCACAGTAGGATCACTGATTACATCCAGAATCCGATGGTGGATGCCAACCGGACGGAATCGGATAGTCGCCTCTTGAGTGTGGACAGTTTTTTCACCGGAAGGAAGTTTGAAAGTTTTCCCATCGAGAATTTCTAATAGTTCATCTAAGTCATCTACTACAACATCCACGACCTGAAGTTTAACGGCTTCGGTCTCGGTAATGGAAGCGCTCTCGCGCACGGCTTTTTCCAGCCAATCTTCATTACGACCACGTTCGCGGGCAAGACTTCGGATATAAGCGACCGCATCATTAGTGGCTTTTTCAATCATAGTCTGGGAACTAGCAGAATCTGGCTGGCCGCCGATTCCTCCGCCACCCAGATTGACCGGATGAGCCGCGCCAATATTCGTTCCGGGCGACATCGCCACAAAATGGGCTGAAACGGCAATAAATACTCCCGCGGAAGCACACTGCGCCCCGCGCGGACTAACGTAAACAACAACTGGAATTTCTGAGTTAAGAATATTCTTGATTATATCCCGCATAGAAGTCATTAGCCCGCCGGGAGTGTCCATCTGAATTATCAGACACTCGACCTGATCGGGCTGAGCTTTGCGCAAATTGTCGTTGATATAGGAAGCTGAAACCGGATTGATAACACCGTCAACTTCCAGCACCCAAATTTCTTTAGGGGTCGCGGTCAGTAAAATACTGCCAACCAGCAAGATCAAGAAAATTTTCGGTAAATAAAAGCGACTCCTCATAATTAGATTGAATATAATCCGTATAGGCGTGAATCTCAAATCTTTTTTAAAAGTCGGTGAGGTTAAATTTTCTTATTGCTGACTATTTGGACCCTGATGGGCTTTTCAGCCGGTCGTTCGGGAGGGAAAGCCAGCGCAATAAAATCTTCAAACTCCGCGATGATAAAGTAATCTAAATAATTACCACTGACCATTTCCGGGATTAGGGGCAGAAACCAGATGCCATCCCGATATTGCATATTAAATTCTTTATATAACTCAGAAGAATCATCGCGCAGGAAAATTTTAACCCATTTTAATTGACTGTCGCCCGGCGTAATCACACAGGTAATTTCTGCCGGATTATTTTGAATCAAAGTTTTTGGTGGAATATGATAGATATGTGGGATTTCACCCGCGATGGAAAATTGCATCAATAGAACGAGGTAAAATATTAAAGATGAAATCACTCTCACCGTAATATCAATCTTAAAGGGCTTTTAATCTTTTTCAGTGTTTTTAGCCGATACTATCGTGATAAAAATTAATTTAGAATAGCACAGCCAGCGAGATTGAGCAGCGATTTTCGGTGTAGGCTTGGGTTGTCGTCGTTTCAAAATAGCGATAGAAATTAGACAGATTGCCGAATCCATGCTGAAAACTACAGCCGATGATGATGGATTCTTTCAGAATTGTTTCGATACCCGCCCCCATAACGTGGTAATATTCCTCATCAGGCTCATATTCCGCATAAGGCGATGGCACTAAGCGGTAAGCTAGGCGCGTCGAAACAAAATTGCCGAATGGAATGGTCAGAACCGCACCGATATCAGTCGTATTGCGCAGATTCCAGTAGAGATCGCGGTTGACCTCCCTCATTTCGTCCAATAAATCCACTTCGATCTTTTGCCAGTTATGGAAAATGAAATCCATACCCAGCGAAATTTTACCAACCTTTATGGCAAAATTGGGAGCGATCTCAAGAGGATAACGCGTTCTGTATTTGAAATCGTAAGAATTTGGAAAGATAGAATCCACAGTATCATAAGAATAAGTCTCCGTCAGTTCGCTCACCTCATGCACTTTAAGTTTCAGAGGAGTCGAAAGGCGTAAGCCGATTTTATAATTTTCCGATTGATAGCATATTCCGAAATCCATATTGAACCCAGAATAGCTTGGTTTGATATTTTCTTGGTAAATAATAGAATTAAAATCTAATTCGTCATTGACGTCAACACCTATTTCAGTTGACTCATAATTACGCTGGCCGCTGTAGAAGTTAAATGACAAACCAAGGTTAAAATTTTTCATAAATTCAGTGGCGCCGGCAAATCGGAATACATTTAGAGTCCCGGACTCATTAATATCATATTCCAGGTCAGTATCAACGATGTGAGCATTTCCGTCCTCGTCGTAATAAGCCGCGCCGGTAGTTCCTTTGGTATATGAGGAAGAATAATAATAAGCCGCCGGTGAATAGGAAGCCGCCATTACAAAACTACCTTGATAAACCGGAAAAGGATAAGCAAATCCTATGTAGGAAACATTATATTTAGTGGTGGAAGCCGAATAGTCTTTTCCTCCATCGGCTAAAGTAGTCAAATTCTTGGGAGTAATACTGATTCCAGAAAAACTGCCTTTAGGCCTTTTAACATTTATCAGAAAAGCAGGGTTAGACTGAGTCGAACCGATATCCGTTTCCAAATATGAATTGTTCAATAATGTAAATGAGGAAGCTCCTATACCATAAATACTCCAGAATGGTCGAAGGGCTTCGCTACTCATTACTTGATCGAAATGCTGAGCGGAAATTGACATTGGTAAAAAAAACACCAACATCGCCAAAATAAAAAAATACCGGCAGAATTTGGACATATTAACTCCTATTTGCGATTGTTTTTCGATGAATCCCCCGAAGCTTTAGGCGAAGATGAACGGCTACTACCAGAGCTGGAAGAAGAACGACTGCCGGATGAAGATGAACTACTGGATGAAGACGAGCTGCTGGACGATGAGGAGCTACTGGAAGAGCTGGCTGGTTGATAAGATGAACCGCTAGAGCTTGATGAACTCGAAGAGGAATTGCCTGTATTTGAGGAACCGGAGCTGGAGGAAGTTCCTTTTCTAACGGTGGCACGAGGCGAACTGGATTTCTGCGATGCGGTTGATCTAGTTGAACCGCGGGAATTGGTGTTTGTGGTAATCACTGTGGTTTTAGGAGCCGAAGTTGGGACTAACGTGGTCTGAAAGCCGACGACGGCTTTTTCCTGGGAACTATTTCCCGCTCCTGTCGTCTTGGGCGAATAACGAGCTTTGGTCGAGCCGGAATTGGTGGTAGTCACCGTAGTTTTTTCGCCTGATACGGACGTGGTCGTTATGGCACTGGTGGAAGTAGGCAGATAAGCTGCGCCGCTTTGAGAACTGGCGTTATTTGAGGCGCCGCGACTGCCGCTGGGAGTTGATTTCGGGACATAATCGGCTTTTAACTCATCACGTCCTTCGTTGTAGTAGGTTCCATCCCGATATCCATGCCAATGATGCCTATGATAGGGGTATCCGCCATAGTAATAGCCATAGTAGCCGTAATGAGGGTAATATCCATAATAGGGATAATAACCGCCGTAGAAGGAAAAGTAACCATAAAAGCCCCAGTCATAAAACGGATCGTAAAACCACGGATCATAATATCCGAGATACGGTGAATGATAGCGATAGCCACCATAAAATGGCGAGTAAATATTGAAACCTAACCAGAGTTGACTATTCATTGAGTCCCAATAACCATCACGGTAACCAAGACGATAATCATTTAAATAAGAAGAGTCAAATGTGTAATTCTCATAAGTTTCTTGTTCCTGGTAAGTTGTATCGGTAACTGATTGTTGATAGGTTTCTTGGCGGACGATCGGTGCGGAAAACTGAGTATAACAACTGGAGATAATGAGGGCGGCCGTCATTAAAATAATTTGAGTTAATGCGTTCGCTTTCATATTCATTCCTTTATTTTTAGTTTTCATGGCATTTAATTAGACCGTGAGATCTCCAAATTTAATCCGGATAGCAATGATAATAAGCAGTAAATTTGACAATTAGTTTTCATTATAGGTTAAATTGCACTCGCTCTAATATAAAAAAGTTCCTTCAACTAGTTCAACTAGCTTATATATTTTTCTCCGGATTTTTACCATTGATGATCAAGCTGGCTGGTAATATTTGAAAACCATATTTGGTTTCGATGATACCCCAGAACACAATACTGCGATTTTGCAATTTTGGTAAAGCTTTTATGGGAACAATCATTTGATTCCATTGATTAGGCTGGCAATCTTTGAAAATTAATTCGCGATCGTAACTCACTTCCCTGCTTTCTGCAGAACATAGGAGTTGGAGCCGTACGCTGTCGAGCTTTTCGGCGTACAGAGGTTTCAAATCAATTTGTAAAGCGGCTTCTTCCCCAGGCATTAAAAAGCCGTCTCCATTGGAATCAAGAAAAGACAAACTGGCGGCAAAACCACTAGCTTTTTTATCCACAGGCTGGGATTGATAGAAAATATCATCCCCTTTCTTGGCAGGCAAAACGTCAACGTAAAAAGTCTGTGAATCAATGCCATCATAATTATCCTGAACAGCTACCGTGAACTCAAACCGACCGGAATCGATCGGTTGCCAGACCAAAATACCGGTATTTTTCAGGATTGTGGCATTTTCCGGACCGGACACCACAGAATAGGTTATTTTATCGAACAGATCAATTTCAACGGCTTGTACTCGATAGAAATAAAGTTCGCCTTGCCGAGCGGTTTCGACTGGGACGCTCGTAATTACCGGCGGATTATTGATATTAGTCGGCACAAAACGGGTCGATTCTTGAATATTTGGTTCAGAATAGGGAAAAATTGTCCAATTTGAAACCGCGGGCGATTTTAGTAATTCAGCCTCCTCGATGTTCTCCCAACGCAGGTTAGCTATGACAAGGTCACCCTTGAATATTCCGCGATAGGTAAAAGGATTTTCCCGAGAAAATTGCGGCACAGTATTGCCAACGTAAACGACATTCCGGCCGGTTGGTGACCAGTCCACCGAAAAGGCTAAGTGTTTTACATTTTTGACTAATGTATCAGGTTGGATGGAAATTGATGCAAAAGCCGTGTCATATAATTTAAACCCGAAAGGTTCACCGTTTGGACGGCTGGCGATTGCCCATTCGCCACTTGGTGAAATCGTCCAGCTCAGAAGCGGCTCGGCAAATATTTGCAATATTTTGGTCTTTAGCGCATCGAAATCAGTCTGGTTGACACGAACCTGCTCGGGTTTTCGATTCTCAAGCCAGATAAAGCCCACCCGATCTTGGGTCATCATCGGAAATATATTAATCCCGGAATGGCTTTTTGTCAGAACACGATGTCGGTTTTCTCTTAAATCATACAAACGAATATTACCATCCAATCCACCCGTGTAAAGTATGGTAGAGCCATCAGGGAGAATTGTGGGATAATTGCCATAAATCGGAAGCGGCGTAACATTTTTCGTAACAATATCCAGCAGGTAGATTTGGCGGGCAAGCCCCTGACTAAAAATTACCTGGCGTTGATCGGCTGAATATGAAGGGTAAAGTATATCGTCAGTGGTGCTATAAATCTTTTGGGGCAAACCACCCACAATTGGAATCTGATAAATTCCGTCCCAGAGATCGCCATCTATTCGCCCATTGAAAATTAGGTCTAATCCATCAGGGGAAAAGCGTGGCACGATCAGGTTATTGGCAATCAGGTTTTTAAAGAGCACTTTAGGACTCTGAAAAATGAAAACCGGCTCGTCATTTGCCTTTTGGCGTTCGCAGGTCAAAAAGGTCAACGCCAATAAACTTAAGATAAAGAGTTTTACTGTTTTCATATTCTCATCTTGTTGGAGCGCATACTATTCTATTCACCTCAGAAGAGTTTAAACAGTAAAATAATGGGATTCAATAAAAATATTTCACCATTAAAAAATAATAAATTCCAATACTTAAAATACCATCCCGAATTTGGATCGAACGGTTAAATGAATTTATAATTTGAGAAATTCAAGATATCAACCTGTGATAAAAAGGTAACTTCCTGTTCTTACTTTGAGTAAATCTCTAAAAAGTCGAAATTGCGGCCAATTCGGTCGCCAGCTGTTCGTCCACCATACAAATTATTTTTTTATTAAAAAATGAGACTGGTTATGTATATTATCCTCGTGAAACGTTCATTTTTTAAGAAAATAGGCCGATTATGTTGGTTTTCGACCGGTTGGATTGGAGCACGGTATATTTATCGTGAACTAATCTTTCCCTTTTTATTTTCAATCGGAGTTGTGACTTTTATTTTATTGGCCAATTTTTTAATTAAATCGGTTGACCGACTGCTGGGAAAAGGTTTGCCATTCGGTGTCATTTTTGAATTTCTCTATCTGAACTTAGCCTGGATAGTAGCGATGTCAGTTCCGATGGCGGTTTTAGTAGCGACCTTAATGGCTTATGGTCGCCTGGCAGAGGATAATGAAATCACCGCCATGCGTTCCAGCGGTATAAGTTTTACGACAATTCTCGTACCGGGATTTATTTTTGGTCTGGTGGTATCAGTAGTGATGCTGTATTTCCATGATGGTGTTCTGCCAGAATTCAATCACCGAGCGCGTCTCCTCACTAGTGATATTTACCGCAAAAGGCCTGATCTGAACATTGAACCAGGGTACTTCGTTGACGATCTGCCCGATTATTCCATTTACGTTAAGGAAAAAGTCGGCGAGAGTCTGCGCAAAGTCACTATTTATAATAAGGATGCCCGAGACATTCAGACCACGATCTATGCCGATAGCGGATACATTGGAGTAGAAGGCAACACAATTCTATTTACCCTTTTCTCCGGTCAAATTCATGAAATTGATTTGAAAGGGCTGTCGGATTACCGTCGAATTGATTTTGAGCGTCATCGCATTGCTATTCCGGTTGATAATTTAATGCTCGAACGACGCGAAAGTGAGCGGCGCGGTGATCGAGAGATGACGATCAAAATGATGCGCGCCGAGGTTGAGCGTTATTCCAGAGAATATCAACAAGTCATTGCCAAAATTAACAATTTAGTCCGCAAGGAGCTGGGTGATACCCTGACTTCTTTTGATTTGAAAAAGATCGAGAAAAAAGTTCAAAC
>Ga0209201_1004952_pt1 | contig 10316 bp, 10 predicted proteins | sample AD_UKC055_MetaG_FD_184411 | JGI IMG/M metagenome (GOLD analysis project Ga0209201, IMG submission 184411) | Active sludge microbial communities of municipal wastewater-treating anaerobic digesters from USA - AD_UKC055_MetaG (SPAdes) (version 2) | ecosystem: Engineered > Bioreactor > Anaerobic >... | reverse complement strand
AACGTGAAACCCTCGGGGGTCTTGCGGCACAACCCCTCTATGGTGCGGACGCCGGGCATCTGGTAATAGGTGAAGTTCAGCTCCACGGTGGCAAAGCGTGCGGCGTAGTAGGCCAACATGTCGCTCTCGGCCATGCCGTCGGGGTAGAACACGCCCCGCCAATCCTTGTAGCTGAACCCCGAAGTGCCCAGGTGTATCATGACACTCTCCCCTTCTCGAGCAGGCCGGCGTCAGCGCGAGGTCCGTTGCTTCCCGGCATTGCCGAACACAAGTTGGAACGCCAGTTCCGTGAAGCCGTCCCTGAATGAAAGCTCTGCCGGCGGCGATGAGAACAGGCGCACGTCTGCGATTTCGTCTTTGTCGACAGGCGATCCGAACGAGGTCAGATCGGCTACGTACACAATCCCGCGAGAAAGCCCTGGCATCGGCGTGCTCTTAACCGTGTACCAGCACAGCGGGTGTAATTCCCCGAGGCAGGCGCCGGCCTCCTCGGCCGCTTCCCTTCTCGCGGCCTGTTCAGGGCGTTCGCCATCCAGTATTCCGCCACCTGGGAACTCCCACCCCGACCTGCGCAGATTTCTTACGAGCAGCAAGGACCTGTTCATAGTCGGCACAACGATTACGCTGTCGGGCCCCGGCCACTCGGATGCGGACGGAGGATCGCCGAACCAGAGCACGGTGTGGACTCCCGGGCCGTCCAAGCAGACTCGCGATTGGCCGCTCTGCGGACTACTCCAGCTCTCTACCGCGGCTCACACCCTTCCGTCCAAATCGGTCGGTTATGCTGTCGAGCACCTGATCGAGCTTGCCTCTGGGCGACTCAAACAACGACAGCTGCCTGCATTCAGTGAGCCCGGAAACCGAGACTCCGATCAGCCTGACAGCCATGCGCAAGTCGATCTCCCGCAGGAGCTCGCAGGCGATGCCATAGATGGAGTCATCGCCGTCAAAGGGCTGGTTTACGCTCCTCGACCGCGTTATCTGGTCGAAGTCGGCGAATTTCACCTTCAGAGTGACGGTTCGGGCGAGTTTGCCCCCTGCGCGAAGCCTCTTGCCCACACGCTGCGAGTGCCTGGCCAGGCATGAGCACAAGCTGTTGATGTCATCAACGTCTGAGTCGAAGGTGGACTCTGCACCGAACGACTTGCACTCCTCGTCAGTCACTATTGGATCGTCGTCTATGCCTCTTGCGAGGTCATGGATGAGCATCCCCCACTTGCCGAACCGGTCGGCAAGCCACTCGGCCGGCCATGCGCGCAGATCCAACACCGTGGCGATGCCGTACCTGGCCAACTCCTGCTCTCCCCTCTCCCCCACTCCCCAGAGCTCTCGCACCGGCAGAGGCGCCAGGAAGTCGGCGGCCTCATCGACCGTTATCACCAGCAGACCGTCTGGCTTTGACTTCGATGAAGCCAGCTTGGCCAGAAACTTGTTGGGCGCTATGCCGCACGACGCTGTCAGCCCCGTTTTCTCCCGTATCCGTTGCTTGATTGAGGCCCCCATGGCTCGGGCGTTTTCGTAGAAGTGTTCGCATCCAGTCATCTCGAGGAAAGCCTCGTCAATCGAGATCGGCTGGATCCGGGGAGTGAACTCGGCCAGGCACTCCATGATCTGCTGCGACATTTCTGTGTATCTTCTCATATTGCCGGTGACGAACAACGCGTGCGGGCACAGCCGCGCCGCCTGCGAAATGGGCATGGCCGACCTTACGCCGTACCTCCGCGCCTCATAAGAGCATGTCGACACCACTGCGCGCGGGGTATCGCGGCGCCCTCCGACGATCAGGGGTTTGCCTCGGTACTCAGGGTGGTCCAGGGCTTCAACTGCGGCGAAAAAGCAGTCCATATCGATGTGAGCTATCGTCCGCAACTTGGGGTTCACCTCTTGGATCGCCCGCCTGCCGGCTTTGCCGACGCTCAGCCCTTCTTGATTATCGTAACCAGCGATCCGTTCTTCAGGCACGCGGCATTGGCCTCATCTGTGTCGATATGCATTTCCCAGGTGAACGTGGGATGCACACGTACCAGCACTTCATCGAAGATCAGTGCCCGCTCGCCTGTCGTTTTCACCATGACTATGTCGCGATCGCGGACCCCCAGCTTCTCCGCCTCTTCTGGGGTCATGTGAATGTGCCGTTTGGCCAGTATCACGCCTGCCGGGATAGTGACTTCGCCCTTGGGGCCCACGATCTTTATGGACTCGGATCCGTCCAGGTCGCCCGAATCCTTAACGGGCGGATTAAGCCCCAGCTGGAAGCAGTCGGTGCGCGATACCTCCACCTGAGTACGCTTGCGACACGGGCCCAGGATTCGCACGTTGGCCATGGCCGCCTTGGGGCCGACGAGGGTGACAGTCTCCTCCGCTGCGAACTGGCCCCTTTGACTTAGGTCCTTCTTCACTCGGAGCTGGTATCCCTTCCCGAAAAGGGCTTCGAGATCATCCTGTGTGACGTGAAGGTGACGACTGGATACTCCGACCGGAACAACATCTCGGCTCATGACGACGCCCCCTGTTCAATACAGTGCAAGGCTATAATGCCACGATTACATGATAGCCCTTGAGGCTGCGCTTGACAACCGGAGGCAGCGACTGTAGAATCGAGGTAGTCGAAGAGTCGGTCGTGCGCAGGGGAGTAGCTCAACTGGTAGAGCATCGGTCTCCAAAACCGAGGGTTGCGGGTTCGAGCCCTGTCTCCCCTGCCATTTTTTCATTCGGGCAATAAACAAGCCACCTCAGCCCAGCCGGGCCAGGCGGCTTTGTTTTTTGCACGTTTCTCCGGCTACATTTCGATCATCTCGTAAGCCCAATGAGCTCCCTTGCTTCATCAGGCGTAGCCACGTCTCTGCCGAGCTCGCGTGAGATCCCGGCAACGCGCGCCACGAGCTGGGCATTGCTCTCGGCCAAGACCCCTCGGGAGTAGTAGATGTTGTCCTCAAAGCCTACGCGAACGTTTCCGCCAAGGACAATGGCGACTGCGGCAAGCTGCAGTTCTGCCCTGCCAATGCCGGCAACCTGCCATCGGGAGCCTGACGGCAGGCTCGCCACGCAATGCATCAGGTCCGGTACTCGCCCGGGTATGCCGCCGGGCACGCCCATCACAAAGTCGAAGTAAAGCGGTTCATCCACTAGACCCTTCTTGACCAGGCGCAGTGCGTTGGATATGTGACCGGTATCGAAGCACTCGATCTCCGGTTTCACGCCCTCGCGCTTCATGCGGGAGGCAAGAAACTCAATGGAACTCGGTTCGTTCATGAACACATCGTCGCCGAAGTTGACGGTGCCCGTGGTCAGTGTGGCCATCTCGGGCCTCAGGGAGAGCGGTTCTGCCCGAAGCTCTATGGGCGTGCCGACGGCGCCTCCCGTGGAGATCTGGCAGATTACGTCCGTGCGCTTCCTGATCTCCGATAGTACTTCGCGGAACACGGCGACATCCTGCGTGGGCATGCCCTCTTCGTCCCTCACGTGCAGATGGACGATGGACGCTCCGGCTTCCCTGGCCGCCGATGCCGCTTCGGCTATCTCCGCTGGCGAGATCGGCAGATGCGGCATCTGTTTGCGCGTGAGCTCAGCGCCGACTAGAGCGGCCGTTATGATCAGCTTGTCCACTTGTCAGTCTCCCTTCCTTCTTTGCTTGTCTTTGGGCACAACACATGTACCTGTTGCCCGGGCGACCAGTACGGGCTCTTCCAGTACATAGGCACGGGACGGGTCGGTCTCGTCTCTGCCGGCCTCGATGACTTTGAAGGCTTCAAACGACATGGCGCGAGAGGTGTTGCCGGCGCGCGTGATGCGCCCGCGAGCCTCGATGTAGTCGCCTGCGAACACCGGCGCTCGGAACTCCACCATGTCGTACGCCACGAACAGCCCTTCGTCGCCATCGTGCCTTATCAAGAGCTCGGTGGCGATATCCCCAAATAGCTGCATCATCTTAGCCCCATCCACCAGGTCGCCTCCATAGTGGGCGTCCGCCTGGCTCATTCTCACCCTGATGAGGGCATCTTCCGTCATAGGCTGTGCGGCCTCCTTTCTATCGTTCCTCGCCCAGATCTGGGCTGGTTCTGTGCTCCTTCCTGATCATCTCCTGAGCGATGTAGGCCGCGACGTGCGAAGGGAGCGTCCCGGGGCCGAAACCGGCGTCGTAACCCAGCTCAAGAGCGAGTTCATGAGTAATCCGAGGCCCGCCGGCAACCAGTACTACGTCGTCGCGAACGCCCTCCGCCTCCAGAAGATCCACGAGGCGCGTCATGTTGGATATGTGAACATTCTTCTGCGTCACTACCTGTGACACCAAAATGGCGTCGGCATCAGCCTCGATCGCCTTTGCCACCAGGGTTTCGTTGGGCACCTGAGCGCCGAGGTTCAGGGCGCGAAACCATGGATATCGTTCCAGTCCGTACTCGCCGGCGTACCCCTTCATGTTGATGATTGCGTCGATGCCCACCGTGTGCGCGTCAGAACCCGTGCAGGCGGCCACCACGACGATCCTTCGGCCAAGCTTGTCGCGGATCAGGTCGTTGATCTTGAAGAAGTCCATCTGCTCCACCTGGACCGTTGGCACCCTGAGCGACGTCACGTCCACTGAGTGGGTACACTTGGCGTACACCACGAAGTAGGTGAAATGCCCCCCAAGGTCATGTGTGCTGACCACGTCCACGTTTTCCATGCCCATCTGGATCACGAGCTGGCGAGCCGCCTCCTTGGCCTCCGGCCCGTACCTGATGGGAAGGGAGAAGCTCAGCTGGACCCTTCCATCGTCCAGAGTATCGCCGTAAGGCTTTACGTTTTTGAGATCTACTTGCGGCATGAGGCTCGCCTCCTGCTCGGATTGTCGGAGGCCGCGAGCCCAAGCTGCTCTGACATGGCCTCCTCGAATGGATTCCAGTAGTTGTCGGACCTGGCTACAACTCCGTCCAGCCCACGTCCGCCGTCGGCAGTTCGGGCGATTCCTGCGAAGATGCCTTCGCCCATGGCTTTCATCAGTCCGCGATCCCGTACGTAATCAAGCATGCGAGCGGTGTCGTCAAGCACCTGCGCTGCCCGCTGCTGGATGATGCCGTCCGGTTTGAATATTATGTCTTCGCCCAGATGCCTGGCATTGCTGAACACATACTTGGCGTTCTTGATGGCCATATATCGGTCGTGCACGTGTGGTGTGTGAATAGCTTCGGTGAGCATGCCCAGGAGCTGAATGGATTGGCCCGTCATTACGCCCGCCAGGTTGAACATGCCATTCAGCAGGTAACCGCGGAATATGTCGCCTGTCATGTACTTGGTGGGCGGCATGTACTTGAGAGGCGCGTTGGGGAAGATGTCCCGGGCCATCTGCGCCTGCGCCACCTCGTACAGAAAACCGTCTTTCATCTCAGGGTTCATCTCGAACGCATGCCCCAGGCCGATTTGGGAGTCGGGCAACCCCGACCTGTGCGCCAAGGCCTCATTGATGAACTGAGATGCTAGTACTGTGTGAGCTTCTTCATAGGCATCCGCAGTCGTCAAGTAGTTGTCTTCGCCGGTGTTGATGATGATGCCGGCGTAGGCGTTGATCATGCGTGAGAAGTACTGGTCCGCGAAAGTACGCTTCATGTTGATGTCGCGGAAGAGGATGCCGTACATAGAGTCATTGAGCATCATGTCCAGCCGTTCCAGGGCGCCCATCGCTGCGATTTCCGGCATGCACAGCCCGGAGCAGTAGTTCACAAGCCGGATGTACCGGCCGGTCTCCGCGCTCACGCTGTCCAGCCCTCGCCGCATTATTCGGAAATTCTCCTGTGTGGCAAAGGTCCCGCCGTAACCCTCGGTCGTTGCGCCATAGGGCACATAATCAAGAAGACTCTGGGCGGTGCTCCTGATCACAGCGATGATGTCGGCGCCCGCCTTCGCCGCCGACTGAGCCTGCTCCACGTCTTCGTAGATATTGCCTGTGGCGACGATGACGTAGAGCAGCGGCTCTGTGCCGGGACCGAGCTTCGACAGGTACTCGCGCCGCCTGGCGACGTTTTCGCGTATGCGGTCCAGTGAGGCGGTTACCGCGCCCGACACGGCCGATCGGTCGCAGTCGCCCGGTACAGGCCCGAAGCTTGCCAGGTCCAGCTGCCTGCAGGCGATCTTCTCGGCCGCCTGCTGAGGCGATAGCCCTGTGGATGCCACCACTCGAGCCACGTAGGTTGCGATGCCGTTTGCGAGGAGCCCGGCCCTGTGCGCCATATCTACGACCACATTGGGCAGAGGCACGCCCGCACGGTCCACCCCATCCACGCCCAGCAGACGGAGCACAGTCCGCTCACAAGTAGTTGTCGTCACACTGCGCACCTGCTCCATAATCTGGTCCGCGATGTCGTTCGCACATTCCCTGCACCTGTCTATCCTCTTCACGTCGAGATCAAGTTTCAAGCATGACACCTCCAGATGCCGAAAGCTCCGCCACTACATCGAAGACCGGCAGCTCTTCGATGCGTTTTGATACTTCGATCACCAGATCGGCGGGGTCAAGCGCTGTCCCCGACGGCGATGACGGGTTGACGCTGACGGCGACTACCCGTGCCTTCCTGAGTACCGTAAGTTCCCCGCCGGCCGCCTCGAACGCCCTTACACTGTGATCGCCTGCGGCAATTTTCGAAGGGTCCGCCGCCACCACTAGGAACGCCTCATGCCGCGGCGAGTGTTCGCGAAGGCTATACGCGAGCGCCGCAAGCAGTTCGTCACCCACTGCACGCGCGCATACGAGCCCGACATCGCCCGGGCTGATCATGGCAGCCACGAGAGGTTCGCGTCCGAGCAGAGTGGGCCATGATAGCGCCTCCATGCGGCCGTCGGCGCGGATTATCCCGGATACGCCTGATTCCATAGCCTGCTCTGCGCGGCGCGCCGCTCGCGGAGGCGGCGCCGGCAGCGAAAACCGATGGACCGCCATGCGGGCGGCGTCGGCAATTCGATGGACATCACCATCGAATGCTGCCCCGGTGGCCAGCACGAACGTCCGCACTACATCGGGCGACGCGAGGAAGGTGCGACCTGCGGCACCGTCTACCAGCGTAAGCTCTGCCCCGCATTCGCGCAGCCGGCCGATGGCCTGGGTCAGATCCTTTGCGCGATTGCATCCGATCACTTCCACCTGGCCCGGCTCAAGCGCGCGCGCGATAGCGATCTCGCCTGCCGTCGTATGAATTCCCAGCCGCTGCACGACCTCAAGACGACACGATGTGCGCCCTATTGTGAAGTCAGCCAGCGCGATCAGAGCGCCTCGGGGCACACTGATCGGCGGTTTGGGTAGACCGGTGATGGCATCATACAGTTCGCCGTCTCTGCCGCCCGATGTTATCCCCAATGCGATGTTGCGCCTTGCAGCGGCCCGGATCAGCGCGTTGAGTGTGGTGGTCTTGCCACAGTTCTTGGCAAGTCCTACGACCCCGGCGCAGTCGCCGTCAACCAGTACGAGGTCAAGAAGAGCGTCGGCGAGCTCTCTTCCTCCTCGCAAGTCCGACCGGTTCAAGATTCGACACCGTCCCGTCCATTACGGCCGCTATGCCGTCTGTAGCGAGCGGCGGCTTCTCCTTGCAGATGCCGCACTCGTGGCACTCGCTGATCTTGTCGCGCGGCTCGGCATAGGCGGTGATCACTCCTTCGTAGTTGCGCAGTATGACCTGGGTATCGGTCTGCGATATCAGGTACTGCGGCGCCACTGGTATCTTGCCGCCGCCTCCGGGTGCGTCTATCACATATGTGGGCACGGCGAACCCCGACGTGTAGCCCCTGAGTCTCTCGATAATCTCGATGCCCTTGCCCACGGCTGTCCGAAAATGCTCGATCCCCATGGAAAGGTCGCATTGATAGATGTAGTAAGGCCGCACCCTCATCTTGACCAGCTCGTGCACTAGCTTCTTCATGATGTGCGGACAGTCGTTTACGCCCTTAAGCAGGACGCTCTGGTTTCCCACCGGTATGCCCGCATCAACCAGCATTTCGCATGCTCGGCGCGATTCCGGAGTGACTTCTTTGGGATGGTTGAAGTGCGTATTGAGCCAGATCGGGTGATACTTCCTGAGCATGGCACAGAGTTCCCTGGTTATGCGCTGCGGCATGACAACCGGCGTTCTCGTTCCGATCCTGATGATCTCTACATGAGGTATGGCGCGAAGCTCGCGGATAATGAACTCCAAGGCATCGTCCGTCAACGTCAATGGGTCTCCGCCCGATATGAGAACATCCCGCACTTCGGGCGTGTTCTGTATGTAGCGGACGCCTTCCATGATCTCGTCCCGCGATATCGCTCTATCGGTATGACCTGCAAACCTCCGCCTAGTGCAATGGCGGCAGTACATTGAACAGACCGATGTCACCAGAAACAGAACGCGGTCAGGATACCTGTGTGTCACGTGAGGCACCGGAGAATCGACATCCTCATGAAGCGGATCGTCCATGTCGGCATGACCCAGGTGAAGTTCCTGGACCACCGGGACGGCTTGTTTCCTCACAGGGCAGTTCGGATCGTCAGGATCGATGAGGCTTGCATAGTACGGCGTTATCGCCATACGCAGCCTGGTCAGGCACTTGGCGACTCCCTCTTCCTCTTCGGGCGTAAGCGCAAGAACGCTCCGAAGCTGTTCAAGGTCGGTGATTCTGTTTCTGAGCTGCCATCGCCAGTCCTGCCACTCCTCGCTTGTGACACTCTCCCACATGCTCAAGACCTCCGCATCTATCTGGCATACAGCTCTTCGAAGAGCTTACGGAGCTTGGGGCTTTCTCGCAGAGTCTCCAGCGCAATCTGCGCGTGCCCGCGCGTGTATCCGTTCCCAATGAGCATTGTCACATCATGGCCGACTCCTTCGGCGCCCAGAGCCGCTGCTGTGAAGCTCGTTGCCATGCTGAAGAAGTAGACCAGCCCGCCTTCTTTGGTGGACAGGATCGAAGACATCTCGGTTCCCGGGATGTTCACGCAGTTGATAGTCACATCCGCCAGGCTCCCACCGGTAGCTTCCTCTATCATGCGCATGATCTCCAGCGGACGAGCAGCGTCTCCCGCAAGCACCACATCTGCGTATCCCAGCGACTCCGCCCTGGCGCGACTCGCCGCGGAGTGCGCCATGGCGATCACTTTCCCTGTCACTCCGGCTCGCTTGCGCGCTTCGTACAAGCAGAGCAACCCGGACTTGCCGCCTGCGCCGATAATCAGCACAGTGTCGCCCGGCTTGACTAGCTTGGCGGTTTGAGCCGGCGCCCCGGCCACGTCCAGCACAGCCAGGGATAGGCTGTCGGGCATGTCGTCAGGCAGCTTGGCGTATATCCCACTCTCGAACAGGATAGCGTGGCCTTCGATATCTACCTGGTCAGTGTCTTGATGAACCTTGAGAATCTTGTCGATCACGAGAGGCGTCAGCGACAGCGATACCAAGGTGGCGATCCTGTCGCCGGGCGCGAGATCGGTCTTGCCCGCTAGCTCAGAGCCGACTTGCTCCACAATGCCGATCAGCATGCCGCCCGACCCGGTAACCGGGTTATGGTGCTTGCCGCGGTTGGAGACGATGCCTAGCATGATCTGGCCGATCCGGGCGTCGTCATACTCCGCCTCCTTCTTGATCTGGGTGAAACTTGCGGCATCGATGTTCAGTGTGTGCACGCTGATCAGGATTTCGTTATCGCGGATCTCCATTGTGTTGTCGATCTTCCACGCGGCCTGCGGCATGACGCCGGCCGGCTCGATCACTCGGTGGGTTCCATATTTGCATCCCGTGGGCATTCTGCGAACCTCCCATCATGGCTTTCGCACTACTACCCATGCAAGACTCGCGCCAACAGGAATCCCTGCTCTACGCGGGCTCCAGGCCATGCGGGGTGTGCCGTGAATTGGGCAACTGCCCATCCATGGGCATATCTGGGGCTTTATCTGGAGGAGGGAGTGATGTTGTAGCGTTTCAGCTTGTGCTGGAGCGTTTGGCGCGGGATGCCCAGCTGGCGCGCGGCCGCCGAGACGTTGCCTCCGCACGAATCAAGCGCGAAGCGGAGCATATTCTCCTCCATCTGCTCCAATGCGGGGATGAGTCCGATACTGCCGGGCGCTTCTTGTGAATCCTCTGAGGCACGGATTCCACCGGCGCCCGACGCAGCGTGGAGACTTCCAGCGTGTTCACTGCGGTGCCCGATATGGGGCGGCAGATGCTCGACGCCGATCAGCGGCCCCTGCGACATTTGAACGGCGGCCTCCACAGCGTGCTGCAATTCGCGGACATTGCCGGGCCAGGCATGCTCCATGAAGACATCCATTACCTGTGAAGAGACGCCTCGAACGCCCACGCCGAACTGCGCGCTGTACTTTCTCACAA
>Ga0209201_1004950_pt1 | contig 10318 bp, 6 predicted proteins | sample AD_UKC055_MetaG_FD_184411 | JGI IMG/M metagenome (GOLD analysis project Ga0209201, IMG submission 184411) | Active sludge microbial communities of municipal wastewater-treating anaerobic digesters from USA - AD_UKC055_MetaG (SPAdes) (version 2) | ecosystem: Engineered > Bioreactor > Anaerobic >... | reverse complement strand
GGCCAAGGTAGAACCGCTCCGCATGGCCTTTTCGATCTCCGTCGCGGCCAGGGCATGGGTGGGGGCTACATCGACGACCCGGTAGTGCTGCTCCGTAAGTCTGCCGATGAGATTTTCCGAAAGGATATTAGTCTCTTCAAAGATATCCTCTCCGGTGGTTCCTTGGGGTTTCCGGGCGGGGATGAAGACGGCGATACCGCTGTTTAGGGCCAGTTCGGAGGCGATGGCCTCCTGGGCCTTTTTCGGTTCCACGCAGGCATTGATCCGAGCGGTAAGAACGCTGTCCTTTTCTGTCTGGCTTAAGATCCTGAATTTTTTTACCGATCCCCCCACCTGGGTCTTCATGACATCCTCCACAAGGGCGAAGTCCGATACATAACTCCCGGCTTTCACATCGACACCGAGGGCCTGCTCGATGGCATGCCACTTCGCCCGAGCCACGGCCTCCATCCTTGCGGAGGGACGGTCATTATTCATGATCGCCGCCTCACCTTCGGCGTCAACGCATCGGAGTTGAGCCCAGGCGGAAGGAGAGGACAGGATGAATAAGGCAGCGCAGAAAACGCAGATAACAGCCGTTGATCTTGGCATGACCTTGAACCTCCGGAGCGATTTTTTACGGGCTGAATATACTGAAGGGAGAAAACTTTGTAAAGGGAATAAAGTCTCTATTTACCAACGCAAAAATTGGCAAATATCCTTTCCAAGATCGTTTCGTCGGCAGTCCTGCCGGTGATCTCTTCCAATGCTTCCAGGGCATCCTGGAGGTCCGTGGCGGCCAACTCGGGTGCCCCCCCCCGGGCTGCCCGCGCCATGGCCTGACAGATGAAAAAGGATGCCTTTTCCAGGGCCAGCTTGTGACGCAGGGAGGTTATTACCGTACCGGCGGAAGTCTCTCTTTCCGTGGCGAGGAAAAGGTGATGAATTGCCTGAAGCAGCTCATCGATCCCGGTTCCGTGTTTCGCCGATATCCAGATCGCCTGATGGTTCGGGAGGAGATCGGATAGGACTTCCGGCGCCAGCATCCGGGGTAGATCCACCTTGTTGACCAAGGGGATCAGGGCTTTACCGGCCAGCTTCGCGACAATTTGCCGGTCCGCAGTCGTCAGATTTTCCGAGCCGTCGAAAACTAACAGAACCGCATCGGCGGCGTCAATACGCTGCCAGACCATCGCAATTCCCTCCTGCTCGACGGCGTCGGCGGTACTGCGGATACCAGCGGTATCCGTCAGACGCACGGGGATATCATGGATATTGACCGTTTCCTCGATGAAATCCCTGGTCGTGCCGGGGCTGGCGGCGACGATGGCCCTCTTTTCTCCCAAAAGGTGGTTGAGAAGGCTCGATTTACCCACATTGGTTCGGCCGGCGATGACCAGACTGACCCCATGGCGGTAGATCTTGCCTTCCCGGTATGTGGTGATGAGGGAGTTGACTTCGTGACCTATTTCCTGAAGCTGGTTGGGGATCGACATGTCGTCGGCGATATCGGGGTCGTCAGCGGCGAATTCAATGGCGGCCTCAAGACGGGCGATAGCGTCGACGATTCCCTCTCGCAGGGCCGTTATCTCTGCCGTGAGCTGGCGCTGGTATTGAGATCGGGCAAGCTCCAGCCCCCGTTCTGTCCGGGCGTTGATCATGTCCGCCACCGCTTCCGCCTGTGAGAGATCCAGGCGATTGTTCAGGAAGGCCCGTTTCGTGAACTCCCCCGGTGCCGCCGGACGGGCGCCGGCTCGAATAGTTTCCGCCAGGATCCGTTGGGGAAGGAGATAGCCGCCGTGACCGTGAATCTCCAGGACATCCTCGCCGGTATAGGAGTGGGGGGCCCGCATAAGGACGGCCAGAACCTCGTCGATGACGGCGCTATCCACGGCCGAGACGATATGGCCGTGGTACAGGCGGTGGGTGGTGAATTTCGGCGGGTGGTTATGGGCACCGCGGAAGATCGTCTTGCCGATCTGTTCCGCGGCCGGTCCGCTGAGACGGATAACGGCGATGCCTCCCACTCCCGGAGGAGTGGCTACGGCCGTGATGGTGTCGTCCGCCTGCATGGTTGCCCTACCTGACTCCCGTGGTCGTGGTGGTCTCGCCCCGGTCCCGCTCCCTTTCCTTTCTGGCCGGCATGATGATGATCTTCCGGTACTCCCCCTCGCCGCGGCTTTTGGTGACGAGGGAGGAGTCCCCTTGGAGGGTTAGGTGGATGATCCGGCGGTCATGGGCATTCATATGGCTCACGGTGACGGCTTTTCTCGTCTTTTTGACCTTCTGACCCAGCCGTTCCGCCAAGGATGCCAGGGCGTCCTCCCGGCGCTGGCGATACGCTTCGGTATCGATGATGATCATTTTCCGCTCTTCACCGGACCGGTTGGCGGCCTTGTTCACCAGGTACTGGAGGGCATCCAGATTCTGGCCCCGCTTGCCGATAAGCAGTCCGCCGCTGTCGCCCTTGATGTTCAGGACGATGGCATCCTCCCGGATATCCACGGCAACCGGGGAGGCAATATTCATGCGCTCCAGGATGCCGGAGAGAATGGCCTGGGCCCTGGCGCCCACTTCCTGATCCGTTGGCGATGACGCTCCCGGAGGCGCATATTTCCGAAGCGGTTTGTCCTCCTTTGCGGCCAGGTTGGCGCCGGCAGCTTCCGCGGCGGCCCGGGTCGGGGGATGTGATGGGGCGTCCTTTGTTTCCGGGGTCTTGGATCTTGCTGTAACGGCGATCGGATTGACGACATGTTCCTCGTCAATATTTATATCCATGAGGCGGGCTTTGATTTTTGCCCGTTTGGACCCCAGACCGAAGAATCCTGAAGTTCCTTCCGCCACGATTTCGACATTCAGTTTTTCCCGGGGCGCTCCCAGCTCCCGGCAGGCCTTTTCGATAGCTTCATCAATTGTTTTTCCTTCGAATTCGATCATTTTCATCGATTACCTCGTTCAAGAATGACGCTTGTTGATGTAATATTGCTGTCCGATGCTGATAATATTATTGAATAGCCAGTAGATGACCAGTCCGGACGGGAAGCTGAGGAAGAGGAAGGTGAAGATTACCGGCATCCAAAGCATGACCTTCTGCTGCATGGGGTCGCCCCCTACGGGTGTCATCTTCTGCTGCAGCCACATGGTGCCTCCCATGATGATCGGCGTAATGTAGTAGGGATCTTTCTCGGAAAGATCCTGTATCCACCAGAAGAAGGGCGAATGCCGGAGTTCAATGGCATAAAGAAGAGTCTTGTAGAGACCGAAAAACACCGGAATCTGGATGAGCATGGGCAGACAGCCGCTCATGGGGTTGATTTTGTGCGTCCGGTACAGGGCCATGGTTTCCTGGCTCAGTTTTTGCCGGTCTCCCTTGTATTTCTCCTGCAATTCCTTCATCTTCGGTTGCAGTTTCTGCATCTTCTTCATAGATTCGTAACTCTTGTTGCCCAAGGGCCAGAAGATGAGCTTGATGAGGATCGTCAGGATGATGATGGCGATGCCGTAATTGTGGACGTACTGGTAGAGCCATTTGAGGAGAATGAGCAGGGGCATGGCCAGCCATTTCAGCCAGGAGCCGAAATCGATGGCGTTTTCCAGATGGACGTTCTGGACCTTGAGGATGGAGTAATCCTTGGGACCGATAAAAAGGGTATAGATGAAGGAGTCGGCCTGACCGCCGGGAACGAGGATTTTCGGACCCTGCAGGCTGACCGAGACCATGTCCCGACCATCTTTGGCGACAGCCAAACTGGTGAGGGTAGGATTTTGGGGAATAACGGCGGCGATGAAATACTTGCTTTCAAAACCACCCCACGTAACATTGGGTCCCAGGAGTTTGCCACCTTCGATCTTCTTCACATCGATCCGCTCGATGTCCTTGGCGACGAAGGCCACCGGGCCTTTGTGGGACCAACTGTCCGTCTCTTCTTTCGGATCGGCGTACTGATTCCAGTTGATGCTGGCGTTCTGACTCAGGGGAACGGCGTTGAGGTTAAAAGTGCGTACCTCCAGGTCGATGGCGTAGCGGTCGGGATAGAAGGTAAAAATCTTTTCTATTTTCATTACGTTGGCTACAGTATGCCGAAGCACGAGGCGCTGAGGTTCCTTGGTGTCGGTCAGAGCCAGGCTTTTCGTTTCCGATTCATACATGCCCTCACCGGGGGGGTCGAGGGAGGACCCCGGGAAAGACACCGTCAACGGACGGGGCATGCCCGGCGCGACATCGACCATTTCTATAGGTTCCGAAGACGCAACCAGTTTTTGGCGGTATCCCTTGAGTTTGAAGGAATGGAGCGCCCCGCCTTTCGTGGTGAACTGGGCGGAGTAAAGAGGAGTATCCACGGTAATGAACCGTTCCGCCACCACTGGGGCCGGCGGCACGATGCCTTTCCCCGCCTTGATCTGTGTCGGGGCGGAAGGAGCGGTGGGAGGCGGCGCCGACGCCGGAACGTCCTTTTTTTCCGTTTGGGCTGTCTCCTGCGGGGGCGCCGGTTCTTTCACCGGGGGTTTCATAAAGAACATCTGGTAAATGAGGATGACCGTTACCGACAGGACGATGGCGAGAATGGTCCGCTTGTCCATGCATTACCTCCCTTTTTGCAATTATCTGACCGGGTCGTAGCCACCGGGGTGCCAGGGGTGGCAGCGACCGAGACGCTTCAGGCCGGCGATAGTTCCCCGTAGGGGGCCGTAACGCCGTATGGACTGGATGGCATATTCGGAACAAGTCGGAAAAAAACGACAGGAGGGAGGCAAAACCGGAGAGATAGAGATTTGATATAAGCGAATAACCAGGACCAATATTTTGGCTAGGGTTTGCGATAATACCTTGTTATTCATCCTTTATTCTATCAAAAAGCCGTTCCAGCGCCCTCCGGATCTCGTGATTGGTCAACATGTTAACCTGGGGCTTCGCCATGATCACAATATCGAGAGAGGCGGGAAGCCTCTGCTTATGCACACGATAAAATTCCCGAATTATACGTTTGATCCGGTTCCTCTTGACGGCCTTGCCCACCTTTTTGCCCACGGTGATGCCAAGTCTTCTTTTCCCTGAGAGATTCCGGCATGTTAGACAGGTAAAATGCCCCGAATGATCACGAATCCCCTGCTGATAGACCGTCAAATAATCTCTTCGTTTCCTTATCCTTTCCTGTTTGCCGAAGGTCGAACGTTCCATGGGATGTGCAGGCCGGGCATTCCCGGGAATGGACGGCCTGTCTTTGCCAGGATTAAACAGCCAATCTTTTCCGCCCTTTTGCCCGGCGGCGATTGAGGACGAGTCTTCCTCCTTTGGTGGCCATGCGGACCAAGAATCCATGGGTCCTTTTCCGGCGCGTGTTGCTCACGGGTTTCAGTGTCTTTTTCATCGTCTTTCAAGCCTCAGTTAAGTTAATGTTCATGTAAAGGCAAGTAAATAACCATATTCGGCGCCGCTTGTCAAGTTAAAACGGTCGCGGTGATTAGATCTGACGGACATAAGTACCCGGAGCATCTCCCAATATTTTCAATCCTTTATCCGGGGCACCCATACCGGGAGGAACCGTCATGCCGGAGGAGTTGGCGGCCAGCCATTCCTGCCAGGGGAGCCACCAGGAGCCCTTGAACTTGGGCGCTTCCTCCAGCCAGCGGTCGGGATCGATGTATTTATCCCCCTCGTGATGGGTAAGCATCTGATATGTCCGGCGGGTGTTTTCCGGTTCGCTGACGATTCCGGCATTGTGCCCGCCGCTGGTGAGAACGAAGGTTACCGTCGGGGCATCGGATGTAAGGTGGAACTTGTAAACCGAACGCCAGGGGGCGACATGGTCCTGGACGGTGCCCACAAGGAAAACGGGAACGCGAATATCACTGATAACTATATTGCGGCCATTGACGAGGTAACGACCCTCGAAAAGGTCATTATCCAGAAACAAACGGCGGAGATATTTGCTGTGCATCCGGTAGGGCATGCGGGTGGCGTCGGCGTTCCAGGACATGAGATCGTTCAGGGGACGGCGGGCGCCCAGCAGGTAGTCCTGAATGATGCGGGAATAGAGCAGGTCGTTGGCCCGGAGAAGCTGGAAGGCGCCGGCCATTTCCTTGGTGTCCAGATAGCCCCGGTCGAACATGATGTCCGCCAGGAAGTTTACCTGATTTTCGTCGATGAACAGGCTCAGCTCTCCGGCTTCCGTGAAGTCCGTCTGCGCTGCCAGCAGGGTCATGCTCTTCAGACGTTCGTCGCCGTCCCGGGCCATCGTGGCGGCGACAATGGCGAGCATGGTGCCGCCGAGGCAATATCCCGCCGTGTTGATCTGCCTGTCGGGAACTATCTTGGCGATGGCATTTATTGCCGCCATTACACCGTCGAAGTGATAATCCGCCATGGAGAGGTTCCGGTCCTTTTCCGTGGGATTCAGCCAGGAGATGATGAAGACCGTATGCCCCTTGTCCACCAGGAACTTGACGAGAGAATTGTGGGGGGACAAATCGAGGATGTAATACTTCATGATCCAGGCCGGGACGATGAGGACCGGTTCCTCGTAAACCTTTTTAGTCGTCGGTGTATACTGGATCAATTCGATGAGGTGATTCCGGAAAACCACCTTGCCGGGTGTCACGGCCACCTTTTCCCCGGGGCGGAAATTCTCCGTGCCTGCGGGGAGCTCGTTGTTACGCTGGCGCCGCCAGTCCTCCAGCATATTTTCCCAGCCCCTGATGAGGTTTTGCCCCCCTTGCTCTTCCGTTACCCTGGTCAAGACCGGGTTGGTCCAGAGAAAGTTGGCCGGGGAAAGGACATCCATAATCTGCCGGGCCATAAAGGAAACGATATTCTGGTGATGATGGGAAACACCAGGGATGCCGGTTGTGGTGTTCTGCCACCACTGTTCGCTAAGGAGGAAGGCCTGATGGAAGCAATTGAAGGGGGGGGTCTGCCAGGCATCATCCCGAAAACGGGGATCGCGGGCGATGGGCTTTTCAGGTTCTCCATTGGAAAGCAGACAGGAACGGAGAACATAGTCCCAGTAATTGGCCGTTTTTTCCCAGAAATCCTCCATAATCCGGTACTGTTTCCCCGGTGAGTCGGCAAGGTTGATGAACCAGTCAAGAAAGGCCAGCAACTGCGTTACTGGTGAGAGGTTCATGGTGAATTTGGCCTTACGGGCATGGATGAAACTGTCGACACTGGCATGGGCGGATTCTTTGGTGGCTTCCATGTTTTTTCCCTCCTTGTTTGGTGAGTGGACGATCTATGATTCTCAGGAATGTTTCGGCACGTATGCCGCCGGGCGCCAAGGCGTAGTGCCTCGCAACTTCTTACCATATCGTTCCAATGTAGGAAAGTAAAAGACTAACAGATATACAAAAAATATCAAGATCAATTTATGAACAAGAAGCTTCGCTTTATGAACAAGAAGCTTCGCTTTCCCGGCCTGATATGATAAAAGGCGCTGATGAAGGCCTTTGAGCTCGTATCGGAATATTCGCCCCGGGGAGACCAGCCACGGGCCATTTCCCGGCTGGTGCAAGGAGTAAAGGCGGATCTCCCCCACCAGGTACTGCTCGGTGTCACCGGGTCGGGGAAGACATTTACCATTGCTCACGTTATTCAGTCCGTGCAGCGTCCCGCCCTGGTCATCGCCCACAACAAGACCCTGGCGGCCCAGTTGTACGCGGAGTTCAAGAGCCTTTTCCCCGCCAATGCCGTCGAGTATTTCGTGAGCTATTATGATTACTACCAGCCCGAGGCCTACATACCCAGCACCGACACCTATATCGAGAAGGACTCGGCGATCAACGAGGAGATCGACAAGCTCCGCCACGCGGCCACTCATGCCCTCTTCGACCGGGAAGACGTCATTATCGTGGCCAGTGTCTCCTGCATTTATGGCCTGGGTTCACCGGAGGCGTATCAAGGGATGCTCCTCTATCTGGAGGAAGGAAGAGAGTTGGGCCGAGACACCATGCTGCGCCGCCTCGTGGAGATTCAGTATGAGCGCAACGATTTCGACTTTCACCGGGGGACATTCCGGGTGCGGGGAGATGTGGTGGAAATCTTTCCTGCTTATGAGGATGAGCGGGCTGTCCGGGTGGCCTTTTTTGACGATACCATCGAGGAGATCCTCTACGTCGATCCCCTTCGAGGCAGGAAATTAGGAAGAATCTCGAAGCTGGCCATTTATCCCGGCAGTCACTATGTCACCAGCAGGGACAACTTGAATCGGGCCATGACCACTATCAGGGCCGAACTCCAGGAACGCCTTTCCGAGCTGCGCCGGGAAGAGAAACTCCTGGAGGCCCAGCGTCTCCAGCAGCGGACGCTTTTCGATCTGGAGATGATGGAGGAGATGGGCTACTGTCAGGGGATCGAGAACTATTCCCGCCACCTGACCGGGAGAAATCCCGGCCAGCCACCGCCCACCCTGATGGAGTATCTGCCGAAAAACGCCCTGATCATTATCGACGAGAGCCATGCTACGATCCCCCAACTAATCGGCATGTACCGTGGGGACCGCTCCCGGAAGGAGACCCTGGTGGAATATGGATTTCGCCTTCCCTCGGCCTTGGACAACCGGCCTCTCCGCTTCGAGGAATACGAGGCCTTTCCCCAGCGGCGCATTTATGTCTCCGCCACTCCGGCGGCTTACGAACTGATGAAGGCGTCGGGTGGGGTCGTGGAGCAGATCATCCGGCCCACGGGACTCATGGACCCGGAAATCGTCGTCAAGCCCGTCAAGAGCCAGGTCGATGATCTTCTCGGAGAGATCCGACAACGGGCGGCGCGAGGGGAGCGGGTCCTGGTCACCACGTTGACGAAACGCATGGCGGAGAACCTCACGACCCATTATGGTGAGGTGGGGGTGAAGGTGCGTTATCTCCACTCCGACGTCCATACGCTGGAACGTGTGGAGATCATCCGCGATCTCCGCCGGGGAGAATTCGACGTCCTCATCGGCGTGAACCTCCTTCGGGAGGGCCTGGACATCCCGGAAGTATCCCTTGTCGCCATCCTTGATGCCGACAAGGAGGGCTTTCTCCGTTCGGAGCGGTCGCTCATACAGACGGCGGGACGGGCTGCCCGGCATATCGCCGGACAGGTGATCATGTATGCCGATGTGATCACCGGATCCATCCGGGCCTGCCTCGACGAGACACAGCGCCGCCGCCTCCTCCAGACCGACTATAACCGCCGCTACGGCATCACCCCCGAGTCGATCCGGAAGTCCATCTCTGATGTCCTGACCTCGGTTTATGACGCGGATTATGTAACCGTGCCGCTGGTGCGGGAGACGAAAGTCCCCTATGGCGGCGAAGAGGATCTGACGAAGCTGATCGCCCGCCTGAAGGCGGAGATGAAGGCGGCTGCCGCCGCGCTGGAGTTCGAAAAGGCGGCGGAACTCCGGGATGAAATCAGGGACCTGAGCAGCCTGCTGGTGGAGTTCGGGGGAGAATCGGTATGAGCTTGGATATCTTCAGATTGAGCTTTTTTTCTATATCATTTTCGGTGTTATCTTTTCCCGCGTTGAGATCCGTCCGGCCAGCGCCGGTGGGGATTGCCGACCAATCGTCATCTTCCCGGGCAGACGAGGCGGTTCGGAAATGGAGCCAGCGGCGATGACGGGGACATGTCTGGCGGATATCGTCCAGGTGGCCCCCCGGGTTCCGGGCGTCTATCTGATGAGAGACGGCGTCGGGGAGATCATTTACGTTGGCAAGGCAAAAGACCTTCGGGCCCGCCTCCGTAACTATGCCGGTGGAACGGATAGCAGGGGGATGATCCCCTTCCTCCTATCCCGGGTCCGGCAGGTGGAATGGATCATTACCGCGACAGAAAAAGAGGCCCTCATCCTCGAGAACAATCTTATCAAGGAACACCGTCCCCGGTACAACGTCGTTTTTCGTGACGACAAGGCCTATTTCCACATTCGTATGGATACCGCGGTCCCCTTTCCCCGCTGGCAATTGGTCCGGCGTCCGAAAAAAGACGGGGCGAGGTATTTCGGACCCTACCCCTCCGGCGGCGCCGCCAAAGAGACCCTGCGCTTTCTGCAAACCGTCTTTCCCCTCCGAACATGCCGGGATGTGGAACTCCGAAACCGCCGGCGTCCCTGCCTGGAATATCAGATCGGACGCTGCCCGGCCCCCTGCGTCCATCTGGTCGCTGAGGAAACCTACCGGCGGTCCGTCCGCCAGGGACTGGCCTTTTTGGAGGGAAACGCCACGGCGGTGCTGAAGGAACTGGAGGAAAGGATGGAGAATGCAGCGGCGGAACTTCGGTTTGAGGAGGCCGCCGCCCTCCGGGATCGTATCGGCGCCATCCGGACTACTCTGGAAAAGCAACAGGCCGCCTTGATTGCGG
>Ga0209201_1004944_pt1 | contig 10334 bp, 7 predicted proteins | sample AD_UKC055_MetaG_FD_184411 | JGI IMG/M metagenome (GOLD analysis project Ga0209201, IMG submission 184411) | Active sludge microbial communities of municipal wastewater-treating anaerobic digesters from USA - AD_UKC055_MetaG (SPAdes) (version 2) | ecosystem: Engineered > Bioreactor > Anaerobic >... | reverse complement strand
ACCGTACCTGAACCAGTAACGGCAAAACGATCTTGATTATTAACCCGATTAGTGGTTACTAAAGAAACAATGACAACGGCGGTAACCGCCAATAACCCCAGGGTTGCTAAAAATAACGATGACTTCTTCATAAAATATACATTAATTAATAATTATTAATATATAATAGCACGACTTAAGAGATATGGGAATTAACCTTAATAGACTAATCACTATAAATTTCTTCCACATTCAGTAAAAACATAAACAAAGAAGCTAAGGCAGCTACAACAAATACCCAGCGCAAAGACATAAACGGAATAATAGCCAAGATTAAAACACTCATAATAGCCTTACCAATAGCGATAGCCATCTCTCGGGTAACGGTATATTCATCAACATAATGACCATGGTCAGCGGCAATATCATAATTTAAAGCGTCAAACGGTGTTTTCGCAAATACTCGGCTTAAATTATGGTAAGTAGAAAATAAAAAAACCTGCAGGGCACTATTAACTAAAGCCTTTAGTACCCAGCCTAAAGAATATAGCCAGGTTCCATAACGCAACCAGCGACGACGGTTAGGCCGACGGTCTAAAAAATAACCGACCACCATTTGTAAAATAATGGTAAATATAATAATAACTGAAGAAATAGCACCCACCCCCAAATAATTGCCAGATAATAATTCCCAAATAAATATTGGCCAAACAACTGAGCCAACAACACTTTCTGCCCCACTACCAGCATAGGCTAAAAAATTATCTTTATTTTTCTTAGAAAATAAACGGCGCCAAGTTTCACCATAACTCCAAGAAAATTTTTCTTTTACTTGTGGCAAACGACTAAAGGGTAGCCAAGAAATTAAATAAATAATCACAGCTAATAAAAATAGCCAGCTATAGCCCAAATATTCTAAGGCCAAACCGGCCACCAAGGGCATCACCGCCCCAAGGGCCAATATTGTCGCTTCTAAAAAACTTAACTGGCTAGCACGGATAGAACGGTCAGTTAGAGTTGCTAAACTGGTATGAAATGGAATCCAATGGGTCAGACGAAAAAATAGCGACAGAAAGATAGTCGGCACGAGCCACCAAATTTTAGAACCGAGCGCCGTAAAATCACCAGCTAATAAATAATGATTGATCAAAAAGAAAAAGGAATAATAAATTGCTCCAAATAAAATACTGATCTGCAAAGATTTTTTTATGCCCCACCGATTCATAATGCCCCGACAACCATAAACCACCAAACCAAGATAAAGTAAATCAATAATCAAATAATAGACAATTACTAATGATAGACTAAAATCTAGAAATTGATATAAGAAAATAGGTAAAAATAGACCCATCAGTTGCGTAGCTGAATTAATAGTAATACGGGCAAAATACAACATTCTAAAATTATAAGTTAAATTCTTGCGAACCAAGCGGTCACGCCAGCGCTTTGCCATATAAAAACTATTATTTATAAGGATAAAACAATGAAGGTATTATACCATATTAAATAATCATTGACTAATATTAAGCAGTCTAAAATATTTTCAGCTAATAGTGCCGCTTAAATACTAAATAAGCTTCAAAAATCAACCGTTAAGCCAGTGGATTTAATGGCATTGGAACTAAAAATTTTTAGCTCAGATAACAAAAATAGACTCTCAAGAGTCTATTTTCATGCTCGGGGACAAGGATTCGAACCTCGATTAACAGGGCCAGAACCTGTTGTCCTGCCATTAGACGATCCCCGAAAAGTGATTTTATTAAATCATATTTAAATAGCTTTGACAAGGGCTATACGCTATCTGCTGGGATCTGGTAGATAGAATCAAGGGACCCCCCCAATTACTACCATTGGAACAAATTCTCAACACCCAAATCAATGTTATCTACATACTTAAAAGCCACCTAAACGGTGGCCTTTAAGTATATAAAACAATTAAATAATACTTGGACCTTTATTTATTAACGACTTTCCTAGTAACTGGACCAAAATAACCGACAGCTGGAGTAATGTTATTAGCTTTCTGAAACTTAATTAAGGCATCCCTAGTGGCGCGACCAAACATCTTGGTCTCTTGTCCGGGCGAACCTGCACCAGTCTTACTAACGATATAACCATTGTTGTTTAAATATTTCTGTAATTCTTGAACATCATCACCAGTTGATCCAATTTTTAGATCACGAGTAAAATTATACTTTCTATCCCCCAAAACAGCCCTACTGGGAACCTTGGCATAACCAGCTATGACGCTATCTTCAACTTGTAATATTTCCTGATCAGAATAATATTGAGCTAATTCCTGAAGATTCAAAATCCGTTGTAATTTACCATCAACAACTACAAAAATATGTTTATCTGAGCCCCTTAATAATGTCCCATTGGCATAAGCTGTCTGGCCTAATACTTGTTGTGTCACTGGCTGTTCAGCAAATACCGCAAAATTAGTTAAATGATTAACCGAGAAACTAACCGAACCATCAGCTTGGTTAAAGATTGCACCAGGAACTAAAACCCAGGATAATAATGCCTCATCATAATAATACACACCTAAACCGGCAGTATTATCTGGTAGAGTTAATCCAGAAAAAGTAATATTTAAATTGTTAGCAAAATTTCTAACATAATTACCGTTACTATCGGTCGCCGTTATTGCAAAGTGGCTACCGCCTACGGCATTATCTTCTGGGCCATCAGCAATTTTGAAAGTTACATTACCAGTAAATGAATTCGGAACAACTGTCAATTTGGCCGATAAGCCATTAGCAAAACTTTGAGTAAGAACTCCATTTTGACTACCAATTAAATTTAAAGGAAAATTAATAGCATTAATACTCTGGGGAACTACACTACCAGCAATTCCACCGCCGCCACCTCCTCCACCAGTTGTCGGTGGGATAATAACCTGGGCCTTTTTAAGAACCTTCAGGGTAAATGATTTCGCTCTGCTAACTGAACCCTTAGATAGTGTGGCTGTTAAATGAACAATCGCATCTCCAGCTGCAAAATCTGGCCTGGTCACCTTGGCATTATTACCATCAATGACAATGGCCGTGTTATCTGATTCCCATCTAATACTTGAACCATTATCACCGCTGGTTGGTAAGATAAAGTCTTCGGTAACTTGCTCACTCAAAGATAGGGCATCACGATCAGCCTCTACCAGAGCTATATCTGGATCAACAATAACTTCTTCCGGAACAACTTCTACTTGCCATTTAACCTTATTAGAACCAGCCAAACCGTCCAAATCGGCGATAATATTATAAACACCATTCGGATATTCAGCATCCATTATTAACGGATTCATTCTATCATCTGCCTTCCGAGCGCTTATTAAGCTCAATTTCCCACCAAATACCTGAATATAGGCACAAGGCTCTTTACCGTTAATCATTGATTGAATTTCTTCTTCAAACAATCCCTCAGAATTAGAGTCATAATATTTTTGTAAACTTTCCCGTAATTCTGACGATAAATTATCAAATCTTATCGCATATTTACCATCTTGCAGGTTAGTTTTGTAATCGCCAAAATCAAGACGATAACTCTTAACTCCATTTTGCTTTTGTAACCAAAAATGGTAATTATCTTTATGCTCCATCCGTTGACTGTTAACAGTAAATTCAACTTTTTCTAAATAGGGGTCCTTTTTAGCAACCAATAAATTAAAGTCTTTATTCATAGAGAATGAGCCGGAAACAATATAAGCCGTTAAGGTAACAGGAATATCTGCATTATCTGCCCTAGTAACAATACCCTCTGCGGTAATCGCCCCAGAATCAGAAGATGTCCAACTAATTTTTACCGATTTATTATTAACTATTTTTTCTATAGGCAAATCAATGTTCCCATATATTTTATCCGAATCACCAAGAGTTAGAGTTAAAGTATTATAGACAGTTTCAACGGCAAAAATGTCAGCAGCGGGATACTTATCAACCACCCGGCATGGCCAGTTAGCTAATTCTGAATGATCACTACTTAATAATGAAATTGAATAGTTACCAATCGGAAAATTATAATTAACTACCAGTTTATCTTTATCACTGTCTGTGCTAACTAACCTAGCCTGATCACCATCAATTTTAATATAAGCAAAAGCTTCGGTACCGTTTACAAGATCTTTTATATAGTCATCTCTCAGGTTAGAATTCTTTTGATAGTATTGAAACAAATCCTCTTCTGGGGCCTTTTTAAATATTAATGGGTATAAGCCATCTTTTAAATTAGTTTTATAACCAGCAGAAAGATCAATTTCATATTTTTCTATTGCTTCTTGTTTTTCCAACCAATATTGTTCTCCTAGATATGGAGCCTTTTTTGTATTGACTACAAATCCATTGTCTTGGAAAAATGGCTTAACATCTATTGGGTCAGCGTCGATAGTCTTAGCCATCGTTAGCCCCGGCGAAATAGATAGGGCTAATAGGCTAAATATAGCCACTAGCAATGCTTTATGGCACAAAGAGATCCCCTCCATGAGATTCTTTGTAATGTGTTTCATAAAAATAATTTTAATTGTTTTTGAATATTTAAAATATTTAAAATTAAACTAATATTAAACGATTAAATCTTATACCTGTTTTATTTGTCTGTCAAATATTTATATAATAATAGACTTAAAATAGAATAAATATAGTCAGTAAACTAATAATGCCAAAGCTGCCAAGGATAAGCTCCCATTTTTGCTGTTTAATTTGAACAAAAATATTCAAGATAGCCGCTAAAGAAAAAATTACCAAGAGAACCTTAAAATAAAAATTACCAAAAATTAAGACTGGCAACATATCGTTATTGGGATTGTTTCTAAAAACTTTATATTTCTCCCAAATTGATGTCTTAATTGGTGTCACTTCACTCCAATCTAGCTGGTAAATGTTTACCTCATTATTAATATCTTTTACCAATAGCGTTGCCGGAACCAACGGTGAAAATATTTCTTTCTCTTCATCAGCATTAATAACTGCGACCCCAGACCAGCTATCTCCTGCGGTATTTTTAGTTAATTCAATATTCCTATTATTAATGACTGCTGTGGCTGAAATAGTCTCTGGGGGCAAGGAGACTTCAGTTTTTAATGTCCGGACATCATCGGTAGAGCCACCCTTTATGGCTATTGTACCAATTTTGACATCTTCCATAGCAGCTGACTCAACAGAATATGCTCGATCTCCCTTAACACTTTTAGGGGCATTAGCTAATTGTATGGCATTTTTGTTGGTTGTCTTGCTACTAGACACTGGCACTATTGATTGATTAGAGCCCTTTTTAACAACCATCGGCCGACCAAAGTATTGCACCATAAAAACAGTATCAGCACCCTTAAAACGACCATCTCCTATAGCCACGCCGGTTTCTTTAAAATTAGGATCAACAATATTTCTATAATGAGTTGGGCTTTTAGACCAGGCAGCCACCACATCTTCAGCCGTAGCATAGCCCATGGCCAAATTTTCACCAATCACTGAATATTTATAACCATTTTTATTAATCCAATAACTAAGGTCTTGGCCGGATGGATTAATGTGGGCAAAATATTGATTAATCAACATATCCTGAGCTTTTTGCCAGGCAGCTTGAGCTAGTCGACTATTCTCTACTAAAATCTCAAGTTTTAATTTTTTTCTAAGTTCGTTAGTAAGATTAATAACTTTATGCGCTTCATTAATAGATACATCAGGACTTAACCAAGCGGATAAAGGATAGAAAATAACAAATAACATTAAAACAACTTTAACAGCCAACGAACTAAAAGCATGAAAAATAATTCTGCGCGGCCTTAAGACTCTTGGTGAATAGTCATTCTGGGCACAAGGAATAAATAAATCACGCAAATTACCAGCTCCCAGAGGATTACGATCCATCATAACTTCATCACCATCACTAATCCCATCAAAGTCAGAATCAGGATTATGTGGATCAGTACCATATAAATGAACCTCTTCAAAATCAGTTAATTTATCTTTGTCGGAATCCGAAAACTGCTTCCCAGACCGATGGACCTGTTCAAGTTTTTGTTTTTTTCTCAAATAATCAAAAAAGGTATATTTTTTCATGCTGTTAGTTATTTTTTAAGCTTTATATTTTAACATAAAAATTATATAATGTCAACCTTTGACAAGAGCCCGTTTAATAGTCGGCAACGAATGACGCATAGCCGCCTCTCCCAAAGCAATAAAGTCAGGAACCTGATTAAATTGAAAAGTGTCAATGATATCATCAAAAACCGGACGGACAATAATTAAAGACTTATGTTTTACCTCTGCCTGAGATAGCTGGTATTTAATAGACTGATCGCGAATAATAGTATAAGCCTGAACAAGAGTAGTAAATAAAGTCGGCTTGTTTAAAAAACGAGCAGCCGGTGGGACTGACACATCAACAGCAATAATAATTTTACTAGGTGTTTTAACTAAGACGCTCGCGGGAGTAACATTAGACGAACCGCCATCAACTAAATAACGATTGCCATATTGAACTGGCGGCAGCAAGCCAGGAATAGCAATGCTCGCTAACACTGCCTTGGCAATACTCCCCTGGTTAATGACTACTTCCTGTCCATTAGCCAGGTCAGTGGTCACAACACTAAGAGGTATTTCACAATCGCTAAACTGCTTGCAGCCAAAAAGAGTCTGAACAAATTTTTGCATCTTTTTGCCAGCCAAAAAAGAATAACGCGGATTGCCAACATCAACAAAAGTTCTCCATGCTTTAGAACGATTAAAAGAAAGACTCAGGGCTTCAAGGTCATCTAAAGATTTACCTAGGGCTAATGAAGCGCCAATTATAGCTCCAATGCTAGTACCTGCTAGATAATCCGGCTTGAGATCAGCTGCAGCTAAAACTTTCAGCGCCCCGATATGGGCTAAACCTCGCGCCCCACCGCCGCCCAAAGCTAAACCAATTTTAGGTCTTGCCCCCGTGGAATGGTTAACTGACGATTTGTCCATTAAAAATTTCTAATAAATTATCTAAACTTGCCCCCTCTTCTGTATTATTGGCCTTATTTTCAGGGCTAATTGACTCAGTGGATTTTGACTTAGCCAACAATCTAGTCGTCACAGTCAACGGCCGGCCATAAACCTTAGCCATAATATCTTCAATCAAGTGCTGAACCGAGGGCTGTTTTATCTGGTCTTGATGTAATTTATAGCCAAAAACTAAACAAACCTGGTCCCCGTCTATTTGAGGCAGGCAATCTTTAAGCACTACCGAAAGACCAAAATTATGATTTTTTATTTCACTTACCACTAAAGACCAGCGCTCTAATAACTCTTCACTTAATAGCGGGGTTGCTACCTCATCTTTTTTCTCTTTTGCTTTATCTTTCTCTGTTGGTTCATCTTTTTTCTCTGCCTCTTTAACTGACTTCTTCAGGGACGATGAATGATGATCTGACGGACTGACAGGTTGGTCTATTTTTGCGACCCTCTCTAATTCATTAACCCCAATGGCGCGGACAATGGCCAATTCCACTGGCAGTTGAATAATAAAAGCTTCTCTGGTCTCATTAAAGGCTTGAATAAACAGCTGTAAAAATTGGACTAATTGGTTAATAGTTAATTTTTGCCGCAATTCTAATAAACCAAACATATCATCTTCACCCCATTGCCCTTGATATTCTACTAATAATTGAGGATTAATTTTACTTAACAATAATTGACGCAGGGTTTCAATTAGGTCCTGCAAGAAAACCCTAATATCTCGGCCATCAGCCACCAGTTGATTAATAATAGTAATAGCTTCTACCGAGTTTTGTTCACTTAAAGTTTTAATAAACTGGCTAATAATTACCAAATCACTGCTGGGGGCCAAAAGATAAAAATCTTCCATGGTCAGATGCAGCTCGCCATTTTTCATTGGCTGGCTAACAGCCATTAATTGACCAAGTAAACTTTCCGCATCTCGCAAGTGACCTTGCGAATTTTTAGCTATAGCTCCCAGGACCGCTTCATCAGCTGACCAGCCTTCTTGTTTTAAGATATAGGATAATTTTTTAATTATATCGGCCAGACTAATTTTCTTAAAATCAAAACGTTCGCACCGCGACACTACAGTAGCTGGGATTTTATGGACTTCAGTGGTACATAAAATAAAAATAACTTGCTCTGGTGGTTCCTCTAAGGTCTTAAGCAAAGCGTTAAACGACGAAGTAGAAAGCATATGCACTTCGTCAATAATAAAAACCTTGTATTTCCCCTGGCTAGGCGCTAAGCGACTGCTAGCGATAATATTTTCCCGCACATTATCTACACCAGTCTGACTGGCGGCGTCCACTTCAATAATATCTAAGGATTGACCGGCAGCAATAGTTAAACAATTAGCGCAACTATTGCAAGGCTCGGCTGTATCCTCGGAGCGATTGAGACAATTAAGAGATTTGGCTAATAGCCTAGCTATAGTGGTTTTACCAACAGCTCGAGGACCACAAAATAAATAAGCTGAGGCAATTTGGTGTCGTTTAATTTCTTCCGCCAGGGTAATTTTGACATGATTTTGCCCTACTACTTCTGCAAAAGTTTGAGGCCGATATTGACGATATAATGTGGACATAGATTAAACCTTCTGGTAAATAAAGAAACCGTGTCTTATGTTTTGATCAATCTTAGATTGGACCAAACGGAAACCGTGCTCTTTAAAAAAAATATTTAAAGTATCTGGATAATAGGCTCGGATATTTAATAAATCTAATCTCTCTTCTGGCAAGCAATGAATTACCTCGTTACGAGCTTTAATAATCACCTTTTTGTTAAAAAGAAAAAAGAAATTTAACAAAATAGCGCCGACAGATTTTTCTTTAAGCATCTCTAAATTAAGCACACCACAACTGGGGTCAATGCCAACACTGCGCAGCGGCCTTAGCAACCACTTAATTTTTTTGGGGTCCTCTAAATATTGACTATAGAAATTAAACAATTCTAAATCTTCAGAATTATCTAAACTGCGACGTATTCTCAAATCTAAAAAGAGTAAATCATTTTTTTTCAGCATGCTATACAGGCTGTCCACAATATTAGTTTGATTAACATTACTAATAGTATTGCCAAGAAATAAAAAGGCACGGCAATCAAAATCAGCAGTTAACTGGATAATTTCCTCTCGAAAATCTTTGCCCATAATATCGGCACACAGGTATTGAGCATCAACACCTAAATTCACTAAATTATTAACTGCTAAATCAAGCATTTGACGGGAAGAGTCCACTGCAAAATAAGTAAAATTATAGCCATCTTTTTTAAGCTCTTTAAGCAGCGGCTTCTCGCTAGAAGCATCACCGCATCCCAGGCTAACTAAAGCAATCCGCTGTTTCTTTTTGAGCTCTTTGGTTATAAGGTCATAATACTCAGGTGATGAAAAATCAACCGGCACCGACTTAGCTGAATGATCATAGGAACCATAGTACAAATCAGCCCCCTCATCAGTGTAAAAAAATTTCTGATCCAAATCACGATTTTTTAGACAATCAATTAATGATTTGTCTAATTCTAGGTCAGAAATTAAAGAATTAATAGAGGTCATATTGTTATAAAATTATGTAGAAAATGTAGATATACCTAATTTAATTTGCGAACTATGGTGAACATAACCCTCACGAAACTGAAACTCAGCTTTAAAATTATGGCCATCACTAGAAATTAATAAAACATCAGCTGTTTGATTAAATTGCGGATCAATAATTAATTTTTCAAATAAACTTTTATCAGTTACCTGCCAAATGATTGTACTGGCATGATCATAAATTAGATTATACATCCTAGGATCAAGATCCACAAATTGCTTTTTATATAATTCTTCTTTAATGGCCGATAAGCTGGGAAAATGACCCTTCTGCAAAAAGTGCTGCCACTTAGCTGCAGCCTCATCAATAGTTAAACCTTCACGATCATAATCTAAAATTTCTTTCATCGGTAATAAAATAGCTTGCGTTTCAAAGGCCATGCGCACCTGCCTATTGCTAGCTAAATTACTAAGAGTGTTAAGATTATGCTGTCGGTCAACAATTTTTAATAAAAGGCAACGGACATCCTGGCCTCCAGCCCAAAGTAAGCGCTCTATATCATCACTAAACTCTTGGCCTCGGCAATAAAAGCTCTCTCGATATTTTGTTACCGCATCTACTAAAAAACCAACTTCCGGGCCAAACTGCAGATAAATATCTCCCATTAAACAATCTTCACAGTCTTCTACTGTATCATGAAGTAAGGCAGCCGCAGTAAGCACCGGATCAGCAAATTTTTGAGCTAAAATTTCTGCCACTGCTAAAGGATGAGTAAAATAAGGTTGACCTGATTTCCGTTTCTGCCCCGCATGTAGGTGGTAAGCTAAATTCCAAGCTTGCTCTAATAATAGTTTTT
>Ga0209201_1004937_pt1 | contig 10340 bp, 8 predicted proteins | sample AD_UKC055_MetaG_FD_184411 | JGI IMG/M metagenome (GOLD analysis project Ga0209201, IMG submission 184411) | Active sludge microbial communities of municipal wastewater-treating anaerobic digesters from USA - AD_UKC055_MetaG (SPAdes) (version 2) | ecosystem: Engineered > Bioreactor > Anaerobic >... | reverse complement strand
GCCCTGACGAGGATTACCCCCACCACCTTCTGGATCTCTGGGCCCAGAAGATAGACATGAAGCCGCTGGTAGCTCCCCACGAGGGCCAGGCTGCGGGCGCCCTGCCGGTCTGGCAAGTTCCCGCCGAGCATCAGGCCTCCGCTCGATGCGCCGCGGCCCGGTTGGGCCTGGGTGAGGAGCGACCGTTTGTGCTCATCCATCCCGGCTCGGGCGGGCGGATCAAGTGCTGGCCGCTGGAGAACTTCGTCACGCTTGCTCGCCGCCTGAGCGACCGGGGCGACGTGGGCGTTCTCTTCGTGGTCGGCGAGGCCGAGATCGACCGATGGGGCGAGGACGCGCTTGGCCCCCTCGCAGAGAGCTTCCCGCTGCTGCGCTGCGGCGAGTTGGTCCAGTTGGCTGGCCTGCTGGCCCAGGCCAAGGCGTACACGGGCAACGATTCCGGCCCGTCGCACCTGGCCGCAGCTCTGGGCACGCCCACGCTGGCCCTGTTCGGCGCGACCAACCCCGTCCACTTCGCCCCGGTCGGACGGACCGTCCGCGTCGTCCAGGGCGAGACGATGGCGGCTATCGAGGTCGAGACCGTCCTGGCCGGACTGGACGCGCTGCTGCGTCTGTAAACCCGGCGCACGCAACCACCCAGGGGCGCCGAATCCCGCCCCTCACAGCGGGCGGTTCTGCCCCAGGATGAGCCAGAGGTACACCCCGTAGAGACCCAGCAGGATGGCGCACTCCCACCGCTCGAGCTGATGGTAGCGAAAGCCCAGCTTGGCGAACACGAACAACAGCAGGCTCGCCAGCACCACCGCGCCCACGTCGAAGTTGGCGTACGCGCCCATGGGCAGGGGGTGCACCGTCGCCGCCACGCCCAGGATCAGGAAGATATTGAAGATGTTCGAGCCCACGATGTTGCCGACGGCCACGTCCGCCTTCTTCTTGAACGACGCCACCGCCGAGGTCGCCAGTTCCGGCAGGGATGTGCCCGTGGCCACGATGGTCAGCCCGATCACCGACTGGGCCATCCCCCATTGCGTAGCCAGTTGGACGGCGGAGTCCACCACCCACTTGGCCCCCAGGGCCAGCCCGCCCGCGCCGAGAACCAGCAGCCCCAGGGCCATGGGCATCGAGAGCAGCCGCCCGGCTTCGCCGCTGCGGTCCTGGCGGGTCTTGCCCGCCATCCCAACCACGTAATACAGGAAGATCACGAAGAAGCTCAGCAGGACCAGCCCGTCGCCGCGGCTGAGAACCGAGCGATCGGCCCCGTCGATCAGCATGTCGTTGCCCAGGATCGCGATCAGGACGGCGGCCAGCAGGCCCAGGGGGATCTCCTTCCACACGGTGGACTGCTGGATGGACAGCGGGCGGATCACCCCCGACAACCCCAGGATCAACAGGATGTTGAACAGGTTGCTGCCCAGGGCGTTGCCCACGGCGATGTCAGTGGTGCCCTGCCCGGCCGCCACCACCCCCACCAGCAGTTCCGGCGCGGAGGTCCCGAAGGCCACGATCGTCAGGCCGATCACCAGGTCACTGACGCCCAGGCGCCGAGCGACCGACGAGGCCCCGTCGACCAGGAAGTTGGCCCCCAGGATCAGCAGCACGAACCCGGCGATCAGAAATCCTATAGTCATGCTTCGTCTATACGCCAAGGACCTGCGCGATTCCAGAAGAAACGCACTGCGGAGCGTTCACGATTCTCCGTTGATGCCGCTCTTCAGCACTCACGCCCAGGGGCGGACCCTCTTCACCGCCAGGGCCGCCAGCAGACCGCCCGGCCGAAGGCCGGGTGGGAGAATCAGATGACGTATGGGGCTCGCATCGCCTGCGACCGCATGCGGTTGGCCTCGGCGTCTCCGACGAACTCGGCCTTGCGCAGGTCGAACTTCAGGTTGCGTTTCAACAGGTTGCAGATGTCGGCGGCCAGGCAGATGCTCATCGAGCGGAACATGACTTCGGGATTGGCCACCGGCTGGCGGCGCGAGCGCACGCAGTCGAGGAAGTCCCGCACGTGATTCATCGGCCGGCGCGTCCTGGCCTCGTAGTCCGCCAGCACGGTCTTGTATTGTCCCAGCATCGCGGGCGACGAGACGTCGGGCTTGGAATAGCCGTCCGCGGCGCCCGCCCAGCCCTCGGGCCCGTCGAACCGCTCCCCGCACGAGCCGTGCCAGTACTCGCACTTGGCCCACACGTTGCCTGCGACCCTGTAGAGGACCAGCTTCACCCCGTTGGACAGTCGCGTCATCATGGTGGCGGTGGGCTCGGAAAACTCCAACTCGACGGTGGAGACGTCGGTCATGTCGAGCCCGGCCAGGGCCTGGGCGATGGTGTGGGCGCCCCACATCGCCATGTCGGTGGCCAGCCCCTCGAAGTTGTACCATCCGTTGCCGTTGGCGTACCCGGCGTTGTACGGCCGCCACGGGCAAGGCCCCAGCCACAAGTCCCAGTCGAGTTCCTCTTTGGGCGGCTCCGGCTGGGCCGGCAGCCACTCGGTGCGATATGCGCCGCGCCAGCGGCAGTCGGCATACACCGTGTGAATCGGGCCCAGCTTACCCGTTCGCGCCATTTCGATGGCGAACACGTGGTGCGGCTCGCTGAGCCGCTGCGCGCCGGTCTGATAGACGCGGCCGTACCTGCGGGCTGTCTCCACGACCGTCTGTCCCTGCGCGATGGTGAGGCAGGCGGGCTTCTCACAGTAGACGTCCTTGCCCGCCCGCATCGCCAGGACGGATGCCGGCGAGTGCCAGCGGTCGCCGGTGGCGATGACCACGGCGTCGATGTCCGGCCGGGCGAGCAGTTCCCGCAGATCGCGGTAGACGGCGCAGTCCTTGTTGCCGTACTTGGCGTCCACGGCGTGCTTGGCGGCGTCGCGCCGGACCTTGCGGACATCGCACACGGCGACAAACTGGATGTCGCCCTGGCTGAGCATCCATCCCAGATCATGCGACCCGCGCCCGCCGACGCCGATGTTGCCCACCAGGATGCGGTCGCTGGGGGCGACCGCCCCGCCGCGCCCCAGCGCGGTTTCTGGGACATAGTAGGGCACGGCTGCCGCACCCGCCGCAGTCGCCCCCCACTTCAGGAATCCACGCCGTGTGACTGTCCGGCTCTTCTGATTACTCATGGGTAGTTGCCTCTCAGGTTGGAGTCCACAATCCGGTCTTGGCCTCAGGGCTTGGGCCATACCTTTACGGTCCGGGTGCCGCCGTCGGTGACCTCGAACGGACCGGGGAACGGGTTGCCCGCGTTTCGCGGCCGGCCGAAGTAGTCCGTGTCGATCTTTACCGCCGTGCCGTCGGCGTTCTCGCAGGGCAGGTCCGGTATCTTCGCCTTTCCCAGGAGCGCGGTGGTCACGAGTTGGCGCTTCACCTGGTCGCGCCAGGCCGTGTCTTCCGTGACGGTGAGGAACCACCCGTCCGCCCGCTGCTCCAGCTTCACGCCCGGGTCGAAGTCGGCCTTGACCAGTTCATCGCGGCCGAACTTCGATGGCTGGGCGCCCTTGGTGAAAACGTTCCCGCCGGCGCGGCACGGCAGACGGGCGTTGTCGAAGGCGTTGAGATTGCAGGACCCGGTGAACAGGTTGTTGTAGAACCCGTGGTCGCCGCCGGCCGCATCCTGCAACCCGGCGACCTCGGTGGAATGGGCCTTGTGGAACGGCGTCTTTCGCCCGTCGTACGGGATGACCTGGAACGGACCCCGCAGCAGGTTGTGAGCGATCGACATGCCCTTGGCGTTGATCAGGAACGACCGGTTGGACAGGAGAAGGTTGTTGGCGATGAGCAACGGCCCGTGCTGCATCTCGCTGAAGATGTCCCGGCTGAGGTTGTCGTGCAGGAAATTGCCGGTCACCTGGGCGCCCTGGGCCATCCAGTCGAGCCAGATGCCGGCCACCTCGCCGCAACGGTAGATGTGGTTACCGCTGATGACCACGTCAATCGCGCCGTGAAACTTGATGCCGCCCATCTCCGCTCCGCCGAAAAGCCGCTGGAGGTGGATGTCGTGGATCTCGTTGCCGGTCACCGTGCTGAACGAGCAGCCCAGGCTGCCGACGATCCCGGTCTGTTCGCAGTGGTGAATGTGGTTGTTGCGGACGACGTGGCTGCCGACGGTGGCCTTGTCCCACCCCTTGGCCAGCGCGCGGGTCAGCGTGCCGACGTAGCCCTCGGCCGATTCCGCGCGGTTGTCCCACTCGTCGCTGTACTTGCCCAACGCGACGGCGGAGCACCTGGAGTAGCCGATGTCGTTGTTCTCGATGATCCACCCTTTGCACCAGTACGCGGAAATCAACCCGATCTGCCCGGCCGTCGGCGGCGCCCAGGGGGTGGCGGCGTTGCGCAGGGCAAACCCGCGAACGGTGATGTAGTTGACGCCGGTCTCCTCAGGCGTGAACACGGTCCGACGGACGTTGATCTCCACGTTGCCTTCGTTTGGATTCGCGCCGGGAAACTGTGCCCAGATCGTCGTGCTGTCGCCTTCGGCCCGGCCGAACCACAGCGCCGGCGCCCGCCGGTTCGACTTGAACACGACGCAGAGGGTCTTCACCCCGCCGGTCGGCTTGATCTTCGCGCTGAACGACGCCCACGCCTGCCAGTCGCCCGTGTCCTCGACCGTGCACGTGCCCAGGAGTTCGCCGTCGGGTTTGTCCAGGCGCAACTCGATGTCGCCGCCGCCGCTGACCGAGGCGGCGCGAAACTCCACGCTCTGGCTCTGCGTGCCGAAGTCCACCTTCTCGTACCGGGCCCAGTGGCCGTGCTCGATGAACCCCAGGCACTGGCCGCCTTCGGAGCAGGGCGCGGTCTTCATGCCCTGTTTGCCCGCGAACCGGTCCGCGGCGGTTCGCTTCGTGCTGCCGGAGGGGCGAATCCAGGCGACGTTCAGCAGGTATTGGCCCGCCGTGCCGACACGACCCCCCGCGGGGCGCAGCACGTCGTCCAGTTTGGCCGCCTCGATCAGCCAATCGCCGTTGAGATACACCGCGCCGGTGTGATGCTGGCGGCCCTTGGGCGCAAACCAGTCGCCGCGGATCAGGTCGGCGTAGGGGTTGAACCGGCCGAAGAAGCTGTTGGGGATCGTGACCTTCCACGTATCCTCGCCGGCCTTCTCCCAGTTCTTGACGATCTCCGAGCCGGTGATGACGACCTTCTCGCCCGGCGCCGCCTGGTAGGTGATGCGTTTCGCGTCGGACTCGCCGCCCCGCGGCGGGTTGACCCGCTCGCGGTACACGCCTTCGTGCACGGTGATCACGTCGCCCGCCTGCGCCAGGTTCGCCGCGCGCTGGATCGTGCGAAGCGGGGCGGCCTGCGTGCCGGGGTTCTTGTCGTCCCCCGTAACCGCGACGTGGAACTCCGCGGCCTGCACCGCAACACTGCCAGCCAGAAGCAGGACAGCGATCAGCAGGACTCGTGATCGTTTCATGTTCGTGCCGCCTTTCTACTGTTGTCGATTGCCTGCGCCCTCCCACGCCGACATTGTATGGAACGCGGGCGGGGCTGTATACGTTGCGAAGAACTGCCCGGGAAGCGAACTGCACCCGCTACCTGGGCAACGCCCGGCGGAGGAAGCGGCGCAGGTGGTCGATGCGATCGTCGAACTGCGGGTGAGTGCCGAAGTACTTGCTGAAGGCTGACTCGTGACGGGGCACCACCTCGCGGAGGTGCTCCAGCAACCGGACTGCCCCCTCCGGCTCAAACCCCGCCGCCCGCATCAGGCGCACGCCCAGGATGTCGGCTTCCAGTTCCTGGTCTCGCGAGTACGACCGCTGGACGTAGGTGGCGGCGGCTGACCGGATGACGCCGGCCACCGGCCCGGCGACGCGGACGGCATTGGATGCGGCGTTGACCAGCGTGCCCCAGATCATCCGGTCCAGCACGTGCCCGCGCACCACGTGGGCCATTTCATGCCCCAGGATGAACGCCAACTCGTCCTGTCGCCCGAGGCACATCTGGACGATCGGTCGGCTGAGGAAGATGAAGCCGCCCGGGAGGGCGAAGGCGTTGACGTCCGGGGCCACGTACACCTGGAACGAGAACCGCCGCTCGGCATGGTTGACCCACTTGGCCAACGCCCGCCCCACGCCCTTGACGGGCGTGCCGGTCTCGGCGTCCTCGTCCATCTGGAGTTGGCTGCGGGTCTGCTGGGCAAGGTCGTAGCCCACGGCATACTCGGCGCGTGCGGCATCCTTGTCATCGCCGGCCAGCGACTGGTAGATCCACTTGCCTTTTCTGGCCGCCCGCCCGGCCATCCGGCCCAGTTTCTCGAACAGACCCATGCGAGCATTGTAACCGTTCACCGTGCCGCCGCAAGGCGGTCCGCCCGTTCGCAGTCCCGCGGCAAAGCGGTTCGTGTGAACGAAGCCCATCTAAGGCTGCCTCGCAGGGGCAGTTCCATGGGCTCTGGCATTCGGACGCGTCTGGACTGCTTGACTACTCTGCCAAACCAGCAGAGAGGGCGGCCGTGGTGGCAGGGTCCGGCAGGAAATCCGCTATCATCCCAAAGACCTTCTTTCCCACAACTACATTCGCAATAACACTTTAGTCTTCATGGCATTGTCCTTGCAAACACCCTGGTGCAACCGGATGCGCTCCCGCTGGGCGCAGACGAGTGGCAACAGGAGTCCGGACCAACGTGGTTCTTGCTTTTAAGCGTTGAGACTGCAAATGGTTGCAATGCGGAACCTACTGGACAGGCCCTTCAACCTCGTCGTGACGGGCGAGGCGGAATCCTGGCTGCCCGCTTTGGACAAGATCGTCGGGCGGCGCTGGCTGGTGACCCACCGGGTCAGCAGCGACGACGAGTTGCTGGAGGCGGTGCAGACCCGCGAGGTGGATGCCGCGGTCCTGGACGACGCCGCCCAGTGGTCCCTGGACATCCTCAAGTTGCTGCGGATGATCCGCCGCCTGGACGCGGTGCTTCCGGTGGTGGTTATCACCGGGCGATGCGACCGCCGCTGGCTGGAAGACGCCCTCCGCCTGGCGGCTTTCAGCGTGATCAGCCGCCCGCTGGAACTGGAGGAACTGCTCCGCCAGATCCAGCGGATGATGGTCCGCCTGGACCGGATGCTGCGGGGCGAAATGCCCTGAATGCGGGCAGCCTCGGGAGAAGGTCCCGGGCCGGCCGACTGTGTGCGATTCTATGAGTCCGCGGGTGCGGGCTGTTACCTATGCTACGGAAGCGCCAACCAAGGCAAGATTGACAAGGAGTCATGACATGGCGAAAGCTGCGGCACCGAAGATTCGTCCCCTCGGCGAGAAGGTCCTGATCAAGCGTCTGGAGGCCGAAGAGAAGACCAAGGGCGGCATCGTCCTGCCCGACACCGCCAAGGAGAAGCCCCAGAAGGGCACGATCCTGGCCCTGGGCGACGGCAAGCTCCTGGACGACGGCACCCGGGCTGCCTTCCAGGTCAAGGTGGGCGACAAGGTCCTCTTCGCCAGCTACGCCGGCACCGAGATCAAGGTCGAGGGCACCGAGTACATGCTCATGGACGAGTCGGACATCCTGGCTGTCCTGGACTAAACCAACTCATGGCACGCCCCGTCGGTACATATCTTGGTGTTGAGGCCGGTTGGTACGAGAGCTTCCCGCTGGATCGGACAGCGCTCGAGCGCGTCTTTGACACGATTCGACAGGATGCGGCACAACAGGGTTGTAGTAATTTCCCGTCACGAGATGACTTGGCAGCAAACGACAGACTCTTTCGCGAAGTACTCGATCGGTATGAAGAAGCCACGGGTGACGAGGTAGATCGCATTTGGCATCCCGAGTTCAGAAGATGGATACTGCTGCTCTACAAAGCCGGCGGCACACCACAATAACCAACGCAAGCAAGGAGCATACAGAAAATGGCAAAGAAGAAAATCGCATTCGATGTCGAGGCCCGCGAGGGCATTCGCCGCGGCGTCAAGAAACTGGCCGCCGCCGTCAAGGTGACCCTGGGCCCCACCGGCCGGGTCGTCGTCCTGGAGAAGTCCTTCGGCGCCCCCACCGTCACCAAGGACGGCGTGTCGGTCGCCAAGGAGATCGAGCTGGAAGACGCCAATGAGAACATGGGCGCCCAGATGGTGAAGGAAGTCGCCTCCAAGACCTCCAACGTCGCCGGCGACGGGACCACCACCGCCACCATCTACGCCGAGGCCATCTTCGACGAGGGCCTCAAGAACGTCGCCGCCGGCGCCAAGGCCATGGAACTCAAGCGCGGCATCGACAAGGCCGTCGAGGCCATCGTCGACGAGCTGCACAAGCTCTCCAAGCCCGTCAAGAGCTCCAAGGAGATCGCCCAGGTCGGCACGTGCGCAGCCAACCAGGAAGCCGAGATCGGCAAGATGATCTCCGAGGCCATGGACAAGGTCGGCAAGGACGGCGTGATCACCGTCGAGGAAGGCAAGAGCCTCGACACCAAGGTCGAGCTGCTCGAAGGCATGCAGTTCGACAAGGGCTACATCTCCCCGCACTTCGTCAACAAGGTCGAGACCATGGAGTGCGACGTGGAGAAGCCCCTCATCCTCATCCACGAGAAGAAGATCTCCGCCATCAAGGACCTGGTGCCCCTGCTGGAGAAGATCGCGCAGTCCGGGCGCCCGCTGATGATCATCGCCGAAGAGGTCGAGGGCGAGGCGCTGGCCACCCTGGTGGTCAACAAGCTCCGCGGCACGCTGCAGTGCGTGGCCGTCAAGGCCCCCGGCTTCGGCGACCGCCGCAAAGAGCTGCTCCGCGACATCGCCATCCTCACCGGCGGGCGGGCCATCATGGAAGACATGGGCATCAACCTGGAAAACATCCAGATGACCGACCTGGGCACCGCCAAGCGCGTCCGCATCGACAAGGACGCCACCACGATCATCGAGGGCGGCGGGAGCGAGGCCGAGATCAAGGCCCGCATCGACCAGATCAAGAACGCCATCGAGACCACCACCAGCGACTATGACCGCGAGAAGCTCGAAGAGCGGTTGGCCAAGCTGGCCGGCGGCGTCGCCTCCATCCAGGTCGGGGCGGCCACCGAGGTCGAGATGAAGGAGAAGAAGGCCCGCGTCGAGGACGCCCTGCACGCCTGCCGGGCGGCCGTCGAAGAAGGCATCCTCCCCGGCGGCGGCGTGGCCGTCCTGCGGGCGATGAAGGTCCTGGACAAGGTCAAGACCGTCAGCGACGACGAGAAGACCGGCGTGGACATTGTCCGCCGCGCCCTCTCCGCCCCCATCAAGCAGATCGCGCTCAACAGCGGGCTCGAAGGCGCCCTGGTCGCCTCCAAGGTCATGGAGAGCGACGATGCCAACTTCGGCTACGACGCTTTGGCCGGCAAGTACTGCGATCTGGTCAAGGCCGGCGTGATCGTCCCGACCAAGGTCGAGCGGACCGCCTTGCAGAACGCGGCCTCCGTCGCGGGCCTGCTGCTGACCACCGACGCGGTCGTCAGCGAGATCCCCGAGAAGAAGGCCCCCGCCCCCGGCGGCCCCGGCGGCGGCATGGAAGACATGTACTAAGCGACAGTAGCTGGTAGCCAGTCCGCAGTAGTCCGTTTCACTGGCTGACCTCATGCATGCGGCGGGTCGGTCCCCATCGGATCGGCCCGCCGCGGTTTTCGCCCCGCCCCGGTCCCCTCTCACCGGACGGACGTCGGGCGGCCCGGCCCGTGGGTCGGCGCGGGCTTCCGGGGCAGTTGCGTCCGTGCGGACATGAGGGTATAGTAGTAGGCGCAGTCGCAGGCGGCTGCAGGAGCGAACGAATTGGATTTCAATACGGTTGCGGACGATTTCTTCGTCAACTTTGACTTTCAGACGACTCTCGCGCTGCCCAACTCGCGCGAGAGCGTGCTGCACTTCTGCGAGGCCATCCAGAAAGAGTTCCCCGACATGACCAGCTTCTACCAGCGCGAGACCGGGGAATTCGTGCTGGAAGGCAACCACGACGCGGGCAGCTACCAGTGGATGGAGATGCAGACCAACCGGCTGCTGGCCGGGCACTTCAACCCGCCCGACCTGGGCGCGGCGCGGCACTTTCACAAGTGGCTGCTCGAGCGAAGCGTGTACTTCCTGGGCCTCAGCGGCCTGGACGTCGCCCGCCTGGACGTCTTGTTCGGCTTCAACCTGGACTTCCGCGGCAACCGCGACGCGATCATCAACGACGCCCTGATGGGCGGCTCGCCCCTGACCGCCTTGATCTCGGCGGGGGCGGCACGCTGCATCGAGTGCGAGCCCAGCGTCGTCGTCGCGCTGGACGAGGACTGCTACCTCCAGGCCCGCGTGTCGGTCGAGACCCGCTCCGATCCCCACCAGGTTCGCACCGGCCAATACGACGACGAGCCGATCAGCATCTACTTCGCGGTCCGGCGACTGCCCCAGCCCGGGCGCCTCATG
>Ga0209201_1004935_pt1 | contig 10346 bp, 10 predicted proteins | sample AD_UKC055_MetaG_FD_184411 | JGI IMG/M metagenome (GOLD analysis project Ga0209201, IMG submission 184411) | Active sludge microbial communities of municipal wastewater-treating anaerobic digesters from USA - AD_UKC055_MetaG (SPAdes) (version 2) | ecosystem: Engineered > Bioreactor > Anaerobic >... | reverse complement strand
AGTGTCCCACGGCACTGCGTGCCTGGGATAGTTCCCAATCCCGACACTTCGTGGATTGGATAGTTCGCCTTACGCTTTAGACTTCACTACGCTCGTCTTCAGCTTGGCTCACTACCACCAACGTTTCGAGTCACCAGAGGTGATAATTCAACCTCCAAGTTTCAATGTTTTTTTATTGTTGATTTTCGAGGAGTCGGCGTTCGAGAAGTGATTGCATATCGCGACGCCCATCAACAATCAACAAAACGTAAACTCTGTGTCCTATAATCCGGTAAATTAATCTGTAAGGTTTGAAAAAGACTTCTCGATATTCGCGTATGCCCAAGGCCAGCAGTTCTTTCGGATAGACGCCACGTTCCGGTGTTTCGGATAAGCTTTTGAATTTTTCCTCGATTTTAGTCAGTACGTTTTGTGCTTTTCCAGGCACGTCGTGACGGGCAATGTATTGATAGAGTTCTTCAATGTCCCGAATCGCATCGGCTGTCAAAAAAACCTCGAAGGACATCAACGGGCATCCTTGTTTTTACGCAAGCGGTTAATAACGTCGGAAGCACGCTCAACTTTACCCGCCTCGATTTGTTGATTGCCAAGCGCCAGTATTTTTAAAAGCGCCATTGTCTCCAGCGTCTGCTCGTAACTTTCGATATTTTGTATGACAACTTTTGCTTCACCGTTTTGGGTAATGACCAGCGGCTCGTTTTTTTCGCTCATAGTCCGTACGATTTCGGCAGCATGTGCCTTTAGGTAGCTTATCGGCTTGATTTGACTTGATAATTTCATTAATCATTTCTCCTTGTTTTGGTGGACTTATTATAGTCCTTAAACAGGTCGATTGTCAAGATGGAAAGAAAAGTTCAATGTTTAAGAAACAGTTCATGGTTGATGGAAAAAACAATAGATTCCTCTTCGCTGACGCTCATCGGAATGACATTTTCCTGGATTCCGGCTAAGCCCATGCCGGAATGACGGTGGTACTGGATCCCCGATAGGTACATTCGGGGATGACATATTGTGGCCCATTCGAGGATGACATATTGTGGCCCATTCGAGGATGACATATTGTGGCCCATTCGGGGATGACATATTGTGGCCCATTCGGGGATGACATATTGTGGCCCATTCGGGGATGACATATTGTGGCCCACGCGGGGATGACATATTGTGGCCCATTCGGGGATGACATATTGTGGCCCATTCGAGGATGACATATGCTGTGAATCCACCTCCGTCCCGATACATTATCGGGACACCTCCGCCAGCGGAGGATATAAAATGAAAAAATGTTCTACGTTCTAGGTTAACAAATCAGGCTAAGGGCGCCTTATGCAGGTAAGGGGTTATAAATATGGGTCATAGCTCATAGCTCTTGGTTCATAGCAAAATAAAGTAATTAAGATTTTACCATTTTATCGTAATCTGCATGATTTCCTATCCATATCCAAAGCAACCCGTCAGGTTGTTCAACAGCCAATGCCCTATAATGAATTCCTATACGCACTGATCTATAATTGCCGATTTTTTTTAAATGTAATGATGGGTGTGATGGGTCTGTTTTCAGAATTTCAAAACTTTTATCTGCCAAATTCTTTATTGTCAAAGGAAGTTTTTCATAGCACTCCCAGAAATGTGAAGAAGCAAAGTGCTTCAAATTTGTTTAGACCTTCCTTTTTTATGTGCCAATATTGAGTCCTGCGCCAGTTTGTCGAGCTTGCCTGAGAGAACGTCGTTTTCTATTTGTTCATCCCATATCTCAGAGTCGTGTTTTAAAAACCATGCCCTGAAAGCGCGCAGTTCCGCATTACTGAGTTTTTTGATTTCATGTTCAATGTTTTGTATTCTGTTCATTTCAAGGTTCCGTATTCATTGTTGCATGAGCAATTATTTTCATAATTATATTTTGTATATTTATAAGCCCAAATATTATCTTTGTCAAATAAAGAAAAGTTCAAAATTAGAAAAGACAGTGTTTCCACACGGCGGTGTGCCTTCTTTTGTCATCCCCGAGTGGGTTTGTCGGGCCATGGTGCCCTCTGGGTAGATCCAGCGTTTGTGTCATCCCCGAGTTGGTTTGTCGGGCCATGGTGCCCTTTGGGTAGATCCAGCGTTTGTGTCATCCCCGAGTTGGTTTGTCGGGCCATGGTGCCCTCTGGGTAGATCCAGCGTTTGTGTCATCCCCGAGTTGGTTTGTCGGGGATCCATTTTTTTTCTGGATTCCCGCCAGGTTCACGCGGGAATGACAGAGGTACATGGATCCCCGATAGGTACATTCGGGGATGACATATTGTGGTACATTCGGGGATGACATATTGTGGCCCACGCGGGAATGACAGCGGTATCGAAGGTTAATAGGCTGAAGGCTAATAGACCAAAGACTGAAAGAACACCCTTCTGTTTCTAATCCAACCATTGTTTGGGATCGGTGCTGAAGAATTCTTCCAGAGGGATTCCTGTTCCTCCGATAATCAATGGTTTGGCCTCCGGGTATTGGTGTTGAAAACGTGCCAGTCCGGACAATCGTTTGCCTGTTCCGCTTTTTACTTCGATAGCCCATGTTTGGGAACCCCGGCTTACAACATAATCCACTTCGTAATTGCCTTGCCGCCAGTAGGTGATCGCATATTCAATTGAATTTAAATTGTTGCAAAGTGAGGCGCCCACGGCGTTTTCTACCAATCTGCCCCACCAGGCGGCATCGATGACGGCGGCATCAAAGGTTCGTGTGGAAAGTGCGTTGATCAACGCATTGTTCCATAAAACAAGCTTGGGGCTGCTGCCGCGCTTGCGGATTTTGTTTCGGGAAAAGAGTTCCAGTCCGCTGACCAGAAATGCGGATTCGAGCAGTTTCAGGTAATGGGCAAGCGTGGTGGTGTTGCCGGCATCGTGCAGTTGCCCGAGCATTTTTGTGTATGATACGCATTGCGCCGGCAATGTGGCGGCCAGAGCAAAAAGGTGACGCAGTAAGACCGGCTTGGTGATTTTGCTCATTTGCAGGACATCGCGGGCTACGACTGTTTCAATGAGCGAATCGGTGATGTAGCGTTTCCATGAATTTTCATCATCGGTAAAAGGAACCGCTCCGGGATATCCGCCGAAGAAAATCCATTTTTCAAGATTCCAACCGAAAGCGGTTTTGCATTCGCTGTAATCCCAGTGGTTGCAGCGATGCAGGAAAAATCTTCCGGCAAGACTTTCCGTCAAACCTTCCTGCATGAGTAAGGATGAGGAACCCAGGATAAGCATGGAAATTGGCGGGCTGTTTGGGCGAGCGTCCCAGAGTGTTTTGATTGTTTCGCTCCATCCCCTTACTTTTTGTATTTCGTCTAAAATAATGAGTCCCGGTTTATTTGCGGCATTGCTTTCAGCCAAAACCCGTCGCCACTGGGTTTCAATCCAGCTGGCATCAAGGGGAACGGGACTATCCGCTGATGCGTAAATGACCGGGAAATCGACAGATTCCTGAATTTGACAGGCGATGGTTGTTTTACCGACTTGCCTTGGTCCGATCAAAACATGAATAACGGACGTATGTTTGGATATATTCTCTTTTAAGTTATAAAAAATTTGTCTTGTAAACTTCATAAGTTATTTATATCAAAGCTACTATCGATATTCAAGCTAAATTACTCAGTCATTGAGTAATATTGCTCAATAGTTTAAAGAAGTTTTAAGATTTAAGGGTTAAGTAAAAACTGTTCAATGTTCAAGGTTCAAGGTTCAAAGGACCTTTTAGGGTAAATTCAGGCGAAAGATATGAGTGACTTCCTCGTCTTCCCGGCGAAGGCCGGGAACCATCACCTCGTCTTCCCGGCGAAGGCCGGGAACCATCACCTCGTCTTCCCGGCGAAGGCCGGGAACCAGGAATTAATAAATACTGGATGCCGGTCTACACCGGCATGACGGACAGTGGTGGATCCCCACGTGTACCGTACAACTGTCATTCCGGCGTGGGTTTAGCCGGAATCCAGGACCGCTTGTCCCCATTCGCTTCGCTTCGGGGATAATTCGCCTTACGCTTCGACCAGCGCTTCGCTTGCTCTCAGCTTGGCTCATTATCATTCCGGCGTGGGTTTAGCCGGAATCCAGGACCGCTCCGGACGGCTAAGCATCCTGGAGTTCATATTTGATGTACATGTCTTTATTTCCGGCTGAAACACTCCTCAGAACTGTCTCGGTTGATTTCCTGCCGTATAATTTGAGGACTTGTTTGTAGTAGGCCGTAATAAAATTTTCGTAGTATTCGTTTTTGACGGGGAAGTCGATGATGTTAAGATATACGGTGTTGTTTTCCAGCTTTGCGGCAACAGCGCCTCCGTCAAAATGTATGGCCCATATCTTCGGCAGGTTGCTTTCGACAAATGCTTTGATATCTTTTGTCTGCATTAAAAATTTATAAAAACCTCCCTCGGAAAGGGCGAATTTCGCGGCGATCCTGCCAAACAATATGTAGGAGTTCTTTTTGTCGCCGTTGAAGAATTCATCGACGATGCCGTCGAGCAGCATGATGGATTTTTCCACAGGAACCAGGGTAATGGTCATGATAATGTTGTCTTTGAAATACTGGTCCTTGTCCGCCATTTTAGCCATAAACTTGGTCCATTTGTCCAAACCGAATCCCGCGATAACGGTTGATTTGGCTATTGTAAAAAATGTGCCTTTAATATTCATCTGTAAATCTCCTTTTGTTAAAGAAGTTGCCTTTAATATGATCTATAAACTATCAACCATCAACTATCAACCATTTACGCCTTGACCAGGTTGGACAGGGGTTTGCGGTAGACGCCGCGGCTGTCGACGATGAGTTTGGCGTTTTTGGCAATGAGTTTGTAGTCCACCTTGGTGTGGTCGGTGATGACCAGCACGGCATCCTGCGCGGCGATGTTTTTTGCCGTCAGCGGCTGCGATTTGAGTTCGGGACCTTCCGGCCACTGCCGCAGCCGTTTGATTTTGGGCACGAACGGGTCGTGATAGGAAATCTTCGCGCCCAGCGCCATGAGCCGGGCAATGATTCTGTAGGCCGGGCTTTCGCGGTCGTCGTTGATGTCTTTTTTGTAGGCCAGTCCCAGAATCATCAGTTTGCTGCCCTTGACGGATTTGCCGCGTTCGTTGAGGGCCTGCTGAAGTTTGCTGATGATGTATTCGGGCATGCGGCGGTTGACTTCGCCGGCCAGTTCGATGAATTTTGTTTCGATGCCGCATTCGCGCGCTTTCCAGGAGAGGTAAAAGGGATCGAGCGGAATGCAGTGGCCGCCCCAGCCGGGACCGGGATTGAAACGCATGAAGCCGAAGGGCTTGGTGGCGGCGGCGTCGAGAACGTCCCAGACGTCGATGTTCATGCGCTCGTAAATGATTTTGAGTTCGTTGACCATGGCGATGTTGATGGCGCGGAAGATGTTTTCGGTCAGCTTGACGGCTTCGGCGGTGCGCGCATCGTTGACGCGCACGACTTTGCAGATGGCTTTTTTGTAAAGGGCTTCCGCCAGGTCGCCGCTGTCGGGGGTTGCGCCGCCGACGATTTTGGGAATGGTGGTGGTGCTGTAGCTGGCGTTGCCGGGATCTTCGCGTTCGGGCGAAAAGGCCAGATAGAAATCGCGGCCGCAGACGAGGCCGGTTTGTTCGAGCATGTTTCTGACCAGTTCGTCAGTGGTGCCGGGATAGGTGGTGGATTCCAGTACGATCAGTTGGCCTTTGCGCAGTCTTTTTTTGATCTGTTCGGTGGTGCCGACGATGTAGGACATGTCCGGATCGTGATGCGCGGTGAGCGGGGTAGGGACGCAGATGATGATGACGTCCGGTTTGTTGAGTCTGGCAAAATCCGCCGTGGCTTTAAGGTTGCCGGCGCGGACGGCTTTTTTGATTCGCGCGCCGTCGATGTGGGAGATGTAGCATTCGCCGCGGTCGAGCGCCTTGACTTTGGCGGCATCCACATCAAAGCCCAGGACGCTGAAACCTTTTTCGGCGTAGGCCAGCGCCAGCGGCAGGCCGACGTATCCCAGGCCGATGATGCCGATGAGGGCCTTGCCTTCATTTATTTTTGTTAATAAGGTTTGTTTGTGGTTTGACATAAGTTCCTTTCGAAAAAAAACGTTCAATGTTCAATGTTCAAGGTTCAAGGTTCAATGTTCAACGTTCAAGATTCAATTTAAAGGTTCAATGTTCAAGGTTCAAGGTTTTCAATCCCAGGTTAGAAGAAATTTCCAGACAGGCATTACGTTGATTTTGTTGTCTATGACGGTTTCGTCATCCCAGGTTACTATTGTACCTGTCGGGAGTGAAAGTTCATCCATTGCGCTTTTCAACCCGCGGAGTTCTCTTTCAAAGGTTTTTTTATCCGATGTCTCCCAGCAGACCTGAATAAGTTGCGTCTTGCCGGAAATTCTGTGCCGGGTAAGAAAATCGACTTCTCGCCCGTCTTTTGTGTTGATGTATTCGACGTCATACGCCCCGCGCCGCAGGTGCATAAAGACCATGGTTTCCAGCAGGCGGCCGTAATTAGATGCATTACGAAAGGTCATGGCGTTTAAAAGTCCGGTGTCAATGGTGTAGATTTTGGCAGGGTTGATGAGCCTTGATTTTTCAGAACGACTGTGAACCGGAACTTTGTAAAACAGAAAGGCGTCTGTCAAATGATCAAGGTATTCGTACAGGCTGTTCTTGGTGCATTTGATCGACATGCTTTTCATAGTATTGAAGAATTTGTTGACACTGAATTGCCCGCCGGAAGAATTCATAATATGGCGGACAAGATATTTGAGCACCAGAACATTGCTCACCTTATGGCGTTCGATAATGTCTTTCAGCAACACGGTATCAATATAACCTTGTAATATTTCGATACGCAGGTCGCGATTGGTTTTTTGTACTTCCGGGAAGCCTCCCGCTTCAAGATAGTCTTTTACGGCTTTGCGTAATATGGAAGATGTTTTTGCACCGTATTTTAGGGGTCTGTCAAAGAAATGCCCATGATATTTTAAATATTCCTCAAAGCTGAACGGGAATATTTCTATGGCTAAAGAACGTCCGCGCAAACTGGTGGCTATTTCCGAACCAAGCAATTTTGATGATGATCCGGTAATGAATATTTGAATATTTTCAGTATCCAGCAAACGCCGGATGAACATTTCCCATTGATCAATTCGCTGTATCTCATCAAAGAAAAAGTAACATCGTGTTTTTCGATGTTCAGGGTATTTTCCGAAATAGACATCAATAATGTTCTGGAAATTATGAACGTTAAACTCCAGCAGCCGGTCATCTTCAAAGTTAAGATAGAGGATTTGTTCTTTTTTTATTCCGGCGGCAATCAGGTCTTTTATTTTTTGATAACAAAACCAAGTCTTTCCAGTGCGTCTCATGCCGATGACGACATCCGCCTTCCCCTTAACTTCAGAAAATGACTTGTTTCGCGGCACCGGTTCAGGGAGCTTTCTTTCGTGAAAATCGTCAATAAGTTGTGAAATGATATTTTTCATGTTGGGAATGTTATCTCTTTTTTAGAGATAATGCAATTGATTTTTATCTCTTTATTAGAGCAAATAAGGACTTCTCAAATGCGTTCGAAGTGACATAATACCGCTTGTCCCCATCCGCTTCGCTACCCCTGTCATTCCGGCGTGGGTTTAGCCGGAATCCAGGAAGAACAATACTGGGTACCGGCCTTCGCCGGTATGACAAAAATGAGGTCATTCCGGCGTGGGCTTAGCCGGAATCCAGGAAGAACAACACTGGATAGCGGCCTTCGCCGGTATGACAAAAATGAGGTCATTCCGGCGTGGGCTTAGCCGGAATCCAGTACCGCTTGTCCCCATTCGCTTCGCTTCGGGGATAGTTCCCAATCCCGACACGTCGTGGATTGGATAGTTCGTCCAGCAAATTTCAGCGCGCTACGCTTCTGAAACTTGGGACTCACTAGTTTCCAATAGCCAAAGGCTTTGGATAGTTTCCGCGTCCCGATAAATCGTGATTGGATAATCAACTACAAACTTCAATGCGCTATGCTTTTGAAGTTTAAGTTTCATTACCTTTTCCAAGTTTCAATGCATTTCACTTTTGGAATTGGAGTTTCACTACGTGTGAATGGCGAAACGAGGGACTCCTTTTAAAATATGTGAACAGTACGGATACACGGATGATAGGTGACAGCGTGGAATCAATAAACTTCATCGTGTCCACCAATATCAATCAGAAGAATTTCCTTCTTGCTTAAAAATTTAAAGATTACCCGGCAATCATAACTAACGCTAAATGCCCAGAGCCCATCAAGTTTTCCTGTTAATTTATGAGTTCTCAGGCGTGACTGGAAAGGATCTTTTGCAAACATTTCGACAGCGCCCCAGAATCTGCTTTTGAGTTCATCATCGTTCTTGACTTTTTTGCGGTAAACCCTTTTAAAACCTTGATCCCAAGATATTTTAATCACTTTCCAGATCCTTGTACAATTCCTTTACGGTACCGCTCTTTGTCGTCTTCTTCCTGAAACTGGCCATTACTGCCTTTTCCCTCTTTGCAATGGCCTCTCTTTTTGCCTCTATCAACTGCTTTTTGATTACTTCTGTTGCGTATTCCTTGTCATCAAGGGGCAAATGAAGAAATTCATCGATCAGGTTTTTCACCGTCGCTGTGCGCATTTATTTCTCCTCCTCTTTTGCTTTCTGTTTAAAGTTACCAAAATATTTTTGAAGAGTAAAGGGTTAAGTGGTTAAGCGCATTTAACGTTCAAGGTTCAAAAAACAGTTTTACGTGTTAGGTGTTACGTTTTAGGTTCAAAAGACCTTTTAGGGTAAATCCAGGCGAAAGATATGAGTGACTTTCTCGTCTTCCCTGCGACGCCGAGAACCAGAAATAATTTTAATACTGGATGCCGGTCTACACTGGCATGACGGACAGTTGGGTCATCCCGTGTGTCTCGTACCGCCTGTCCCCATCCGCTTCGCTACCCCTGTCATTCCGGCGTGGGCTTAGCCGGAATCCAGGAAAGAACAACACTGGATACCGGCCTTCGCCGGTATGACAAAAATGAGGTCATTCCGGCGTGGGCTTAGCCGGAATCCAGGAAAGAACAACACTGGATACCGGCCTTCGCCGGTATGACGGACAAAGGTAGATGCCGGTCTACACCGGCATGACGGACAGTCGGGGCATTCCCGCGTGTACCGTACCGCCTGTCCCCATCCGCTTCGCTCTTAAATAGTTCAATGTTCAAAGTTCAATGTTCAAGGTTAAAAACACCGCGGCTGTCCCTATCCGTTTCGCTACCCCTGTCATTCCGGCGTGGGCTTAGCCGGAATCCAGGAAAGAACAATACTGGGTACCGGCCTTCGCCGGTATGACGGGCGGTGGTGTATACCGGCCTTCGCCGGTATGACAAAAATGAGGTCATTCCGGCGTGGGTTTAGCCGGAATCCAGTGCCGCTTGTCCCCATTCGCTTCGCTTCGGGCGGGCCACGGTGCCCCTTGTTTGTCGGTGATGAAGTTGACGGCTTTGAGGGAGTGGGCGTCGGTGCCGTAATGGGTGAAGAGGTTGTGCTTCTTCAACAGATTCGCGGTGTGCTGAACTTCCGGTCCGTACATCCCATGAAAACTGCCGAAGTTTCCCTGAAACGCGCAGCCGATGTCTTTGAGGTAATCGATCAGGCCGTTTTCTGCGTTGATGAGTCCGGCGTTTTTATCGTCGGCACGGGAAAATGCGAAACGCGACGGTCTGCTCTGTACCGGCGCGGCAAAAAGACGGCATCGCTCGGGATGGGCGATCATCGGGACGAATCCGCTCCGTTTTATTTTGAAACAGGATTCTTTAACGTATTCTTCAGGGGTGTTGTTGGGAATTTCTATCATGAGGTACGGCGTGCCGCCGAGCGGCATGGGGTCCTGAAGGTAGCCGTCCAGAAATTCATCGAGGTAGTGTTCGCGGCCCGGCTGAATGTCCAGCGGGATGTTTGCTTCCCGGAGCGCGGTCTGCAGGGATGACACGGCGGACACAATGGCCCGGTTGTCCGCATCAAAGCAGCCCTTGATCAGATGCGGGGTGCAGTAGATGGTTTCAAATCCGGCAGCATGAAGCGCCCGCGCCATGGCAACGGATTCGTCGAGATCATCCGCCCCGTCGTCAATTCCGCAAAGTATGTGAGAATGAAAATCGATCATAGAAAAAACGTTTTAGGTTTTAAGTTTTAGGTTTTAGGTAAAATAGAAATAGTTGTTTGTTTTTACGTAAAACTTAACACGTAAAACCTAAAACTGTTTTTATGTTTTAATAGATTTGATTAAACTGTGAAGCATAGATGATATTTTCTTTAACTCTTCTGCAAATTCTTTTTGGACGCTGTTATCTATAATGCCAATTTTGCAGG
>Ga0209201_1004931_pt1 | contig 10352 bp, 7 predicted proteins | sample AD_UKC055_MetaG_FD_184411 | JGI IMG/M metagenome (GOLD analysis project Ga0209201, IMG submission 184411) | Active sludge microbial communities of municipal wastewater-treating anaerobic digesters from USA - AD_UKC055_MetaG (SPAdes) (version 2) | ecosystem: Engineered > Bioreactor > Anaerobic >... | reverse complement strand
TCGCCAGCGGCCAAAGCTCCTCAACCACTGAGGAATCTGCCCCGCCGGCCATTCCGTCCCAGGTCGGACCCAAACGCTGCGATGCCTGGAGCCGTTGGGCGCGCCAATTGCGACGGCTGCAAAGAACTTCATGACTCCTCCCTAGGTTGAAGTGAACCGCAACCAGTAGTGTGGCAAATGCCACCTGTTTTGAATTGGCGCCGAAAGCAGCGAAGAGTTCGTTTTTTTCATGGTCCGCGCCCGGAAATCTGCTACTTTATGGCTTCGGCAGATTTGCGCTTATGAGCTTTTACGATCAACTGAAGTATGATGCGAACGGCCTGATCCCGGCTATTATCCAGGAGCAACAGGGCGGGCGCGTGCTGATGATGGCCTGGATGAACCGCGCTTCGCTTGAGAAGACTCTGGCCACCGGCAAGACGCACTTCTGGAGCCGGTCGCGCCAGAAGTACTGGATGAAAGGCGAGTCCAGCGGCCATACCCAGACCGTGAAGAGCGTTGCGCTCGATTGCGACGGCGACACACTCCTGATCCAGGTGGAGCAAATCGGCGCGGCTTGCCACGAGGGCTATCAGTCGTGCTTCTTCCGGACGGTCCAGAGCGATGGCGCGACCTGCCGGGTTACCGAGCCGCAGCTCCAGACGCCCGAGCAGATTTACGGTGCAAAGAAGTAATGGAGGAGTTTGTTCCATTCGCCAGCCGCAGCTACGGCCTGATGTTTCTCTTGCTGGCTGTGTCGCGGGGCATGGACTTCCTGAGCACCTGGGTGGCCACGCCCAACATGGTGCTGGAAGGCAACCCAATCGCCCGGAGGCTCGGCTGGAAGTGGGGCATTCCCGTGAACCTGGCGCTCTGCATCGGCTTCGCGTTCTGGCCGCTGCCCGCGATTGTGATCAGCACCACCAGCGCGCTGGTGGCCGCCCGCAATTTTCAATCCGCGTGGCTGATGCGCTCCCTTGGCGAACACCTTTACCGTGAGTGGCACATCGAGCGGGTGCAGGAAACGAGCGTTACGCTTTACCTCTTTTGCCTGTTTGGCCAGACCGTGCTGACCGGCGGCGTGGGCGCGGCAGTGATTTATTTCAGCGAATGGCGGCTCGTGCCGCTGGCGATCGGGCTGGGGATTGTCGCCTATGCGCTGGCGGTGGCTTTCTACACCTTGCTCGGCATCTGGCGCCTGCGCCGCTCAACGATTCAGACTGCCCGGCTGGCCGAACGGAAGCCAACGGTTGAAACGGCGCCACCGCCGGGAAGAAACGACAGAGTTCTGCTCGCAGCCGGGCAATCGGGCTCCCGACTTTGGGGCAAGTAGCCCGCAGCCGGATTTACCATGTATTCTCCCACACTCGATGAGTTCCTCAAGCTGGCTGGCCAGGGCAACCTGGTTCCCGTCACTTGCCGCCTGCTGGCGGATGTCGAAACCCCTCTCTCGGCCTACCGCAAGATTCGCGGGCCGGGAGAGTCGTTCCTCTTCGAATCGGTGGAAGGGGGCGAGCATATCGGGCGCTACTCATTCGTGGGGTGCAACCCGCGGGCAATCATCCGCCAGGTGGGGCGGACCGTGGAAGTGATTGAGAACGGCAAGGTCGTGGAGGCCTTTGCGATTCAACCGGCGGCGGGGGGGGGCGGTTCGTCTCCTGCCGACGGCCTGCGCGACGGCCTGGAGGCGGTCGAGCGCGTGATGCGGAAGTACCGCCCGGTTTCTGTGCCCGGCTTGCCGCGATTCACCGGCGGCGCGATCGGGTTCATTGGCTACGAGTTCATCCACGATGTCGAGCGGGTGGTGCCGCGCCCGCCGCAGGACGACTTGCAGACTCCGGTGATCTACTTCCTCATCGCCGATCAACTGCTTATCTTCGATCGCGTGGCGCAGACCATTACCGTTCTGGTCAACGCCGTGCTCGCCGATGCTCCCAGCCCCGCGGAGGCGTACGAAGATGCCATCGGCGAGATTGACCGCCTGGTCGCTTTGCTCGAACAGCCGATCGAGCATCACCCCGTGGCTGTCCGCGGAGGCGTGCCAGCGCTGCCCTTCGAGCCAAACCTGCCCCGCGAGAAGTTTCTCGCCAATGTTCTCAAGGCCAAGGAGTACATCACCTCGGGGGACATTATCCAGGTCGTCGGTTCCCAGCGCTTTTCGACGCCGTCCAAGGCCACGCCGCTCGATGTGTACCGAGCCGCCCGCTCCGTTAACCCGTCTCCCTACATGTTCCTGCTCGAGCTGGAGGGCTTCTCGCTTGTCGGCGCTTCTCCGGAGACGCATGTGCGATGCGAGGATCGCCAGGTAGAAATCCGGCCCATCGCCGGAACCCGCCGTCGCGGCGCGACGCCTGAAGAGGACCTCGCGCTCGAAAAGGAACTGCTCGCCGACCCGAAGGAGCGCGCCGAGCATGTGATGCTGGTGGACCTGGCGCGCAATGACCTGGGCCGGGTGTGCGATTACGGCAGCGTGCAGGTCAAGGACCTGATGGTCATCGAGCGCTACAGCCACGTCATGCACATCGTCTCTCAGGTCCAGGGCCGGCTCTCGGCTGACAAGACACCCTATGATCTGATGCGCGCGACCTTTCCCGCCGGCACGCTCAGCGGCGCGCCCAAGATCCGCGCGATGCAGATTATTGCCGAGCTGGAGCAAACGGCGCGCGGTCCCTACGGCGGCTGCGTTGGCTATTTCTCTTTCAATGGCAACCTGGATTGCTGCATCACCATCCGCAGCGCGCTGATCAAGGATGGCCGGGCCTACATCCAAGCCGGCGGCGGCTGGGTGAACGACTCAACGCCCGAGGACGAATACCGGGAAACGGTAAACAAGTCCAAAGCCATGCTCAAAGCCGTCGCTATGGCCGAGAGCTTTGGCGGCTAGAGCGGGTTTTGCACCCCCAAAGCGCCGCGTGAGGGCGCACTGAGCCCCTTGGTGCCGCAGCGTGCCCTGGTGGGGTGGGGCACTCCATTCGCCGTCATAATCTCATCGAACATCCCGCTTGTGCTGCGCGAGCCGGTGGCGCAACGCCGCCGATGCCATCGGGGAGATGCAAACGCGCGGCCAAATCCCGCTTGTTGACCTGGGATGCTTGGGGCTTAATCAGCAGCTATGGGCAAAGCAACGGATATCCGCACAGTCGGCGCGGCGCTTTACTTCCTGCCGGTTCGGACGCGCGTGGCTCTCAAGTTCGGCACAGAAACGCTGACGGAGGTCACGTGCGCCCGGGCTCGCGTGATGGTGACCGACGATCAGGGCCGAACCGCCGAAGGATGGGGGGAGACGCCATTAAGCGTGCAGTGGGTGTGGCCGAGCGGGTTGCCTTACGAGGAGCGGCACAACGCATTGAAGGTGTTCTGCGCAGAGCTGGCGGAGTTGTGGGCGGGAATTCGCACCCGGGGGCATCCGATCGAGCTGGGCTACGATTTTCTGGAGACCGTGTTGCCAGGGTGGCTCCAGGGGTTCAACCAGCGGCACCGGCGGGGCAGGGAACCGCTGCCCTGGCTGGCCGCGCTGGTGTGCTGTTCGCCGTTCGACCTGGCAGTGCATGACGCCTATGGGCAATTGCACGGCTGCCCGACCTACGACACCTACCATGCCGGGTTTATGAATCGCGACCTGGGCTATTACCTGCAAGCGGCTGCATCCTCGGGTGTTTCCTTCGAGGGCAGGTATCCCGCTGACTTCCTGAGCAAGCGCCGCCCGGACAGCCTGGTGGCGTGGCATTTAGTCGGCGGGCTGGACTTGCTGGAAGAGGCCGAGCGGACGGACGGCGAGCCGGCAGACGGTTACCCGGTGGTGTTGGTGGATTGGATTCGGCGCGACGGGCTGAAGTGTCTCAAGGTGAAGCTGCGAGGCACCGACGCGGAGTGGGACTACCATCGCTTGCTCAGGGTAGGCGAAATTGCCCTGGGCGAAGGGGTGGACTGGCTGTCGGCTGACTTCAACTGCACGGTCGCCGAGCCGGAGTATGTAAATGAGATTCTGGATCGTTTGCGGGATGCATACCCGCGGGTATATGGGATGATTCTATACGTCGAGCAGCCGTTCCCCTATGACCTGGAGCATCATCGGCTGGACGTGCGCAGTGCGTCGGCGCGCAAACCGTTGTTTCTGGACGAGAGCGCGCATGACTGGCGGTTGGTGCGCCTGGGGCGCGAACTTGGGTGGTCGGGTGTGGCGCTCAAAACCTGCAAGACGCAAACCGGAGCCGTGCTGAGCGCCTGCTGGGCCAGGGCGCATGGCATGAGCCTGATGGTTCAGGACCTGACCAACCCGATGCTCGCGCAGATTCCGCACGCGCTGTTGGCAGCGCACACGGGAACGATCATGGGGATTGAAACCAACGCGATGCAATTTTACCCGGAGGCTTCGCGTCCGGAGGCGGCGGTGCATTCGGGTCTCTACCAGCGCCGGCAGGGCAGGGTCGAGCTTTCCAGCGTGCGCGGGCCGGGATTTGGCTATCGGCTGTCAGAAATCCGACGCGTGCTGCCGGCGCCGGCAGCCGATTTCTCCGGCTGAAAGCGCCCGGTTTTGGGCAAAAACGGCAGAAAACAGGGCGGAATCTGCCGGGAGACGCCACTTGCGTGGAAGGGATGGCGGGCCCTCTAATGGCACTAATGTTGCTGTTTTGGGAGGCAGAATCAGTCACAAAACTCTAGTATGAACCGTCCACTGCGCGTCCTGCACCTGGAAGATGACCCGGATTATTCCGACCTGGTCCAAACCATGCTAACGAAGGAAGGGTTCGCGGTCGAGTTGGTCCTGGCAGAAGGCCGCGCCGCCTTTGAAAGGGCTTTGGCGCCCGAGAAGTTCGACATCATCCTGGCAGATTATCTGCTGCCGTCGTACAACGGCCTGGCAGCCCTGCGGGCCGCGCGAGCGAAATGCCCCGAAACACCGTTTCTGCTCGTTTCCGGGACAATCGGAGAATACGCGGCCATCGAGAGTCTCAAGGCCGGGGCGACCGACTATGTGCTCAAGAACTGGCCGGAGCAATTGGTTCCGGCCGTGCGTCGCGCGGTCGAGGAGTCCGAGGAACGGCGCCAGCGGCGGCGCGTCGAAGCCGAACTGGTTCGCCGGGAGAAACACTACCGAGCGGTTACGGAGAACACGCTGGACATCCTCACCATTTTAGACCGGACAGGCCTTTTCGTTCACAACAGCCCGTCAGTCAAGCGCGTGCTGGGGTATGAACCTCGGGAATTGAAGGGGCAGAGCGCCTTCTCGTTCGTGCATCCCGAGGATCTGCCGCGCGTATTGCAGGCATTCGACTCTGGCCTGAAAAACCCTGACCGTCCCGTCAAGGCCGAATATCGGTTTCGGCACCGGGATGGCTCCTGGCGCTATTTGGAAGGAGTCGGCCAGAACCGGCTGAACGATTGCGACATTGCCGGGGTGGTGGTTAACTCGTGGGACATCAGCGACCGCAAGCAGGCCGAAGAGGCGTTGCGACAAAGCGAAGAGAGGTATCGCCTGATCTTCGACAGCAACCCGAAGCCGATGCTGGTGTTCGACCACCAAACGCTTGCCATCCTGGAGGGCAATAAGGCGGCCGTCCAATACTACGGCTATTCCGCCGAGGAATTTCAAGGGCTGACGCTTAGAGACATTCGACCGCCCGAGGATGTGCCGGCCATGATCGAGTATTTGCATAAGATTGTGGGGGCGGAGCCTCACAACCAGGTCCGGTACGCCGGCGTGTGGCGGCACCGGAAGAAGGACGGGGCGATCATGGACGTCGAAATCAAGTGGTGCCCGATTTCGTTCGGCGGGCGGACGGTTTCGCTGGCCATGATTAACGACATAACAGAGCGAAAACGCATCGAGCAACGCGATGCGGCGTTTGCCAGGCTGGGCCACAACCTGAGTTCGGCGACCTCGCCCGCCGAGGCAGCGCGGATCATTCGGTCCGCGGCGGACGATTTGTTTAAGTGGGATGCGTTTATGTTGGACTTGTATTCCGCCGAAGAAGGCAAGATCTATCCCATCCTGAACGCGGACACCGACTGCAACGGGCGGCGGTTCGATGTTCCGGGCACGAGCCACGCAAAGGAACTGAGCGGAATGGCGAGGCGGGTTGTCGCGAAAGGCGCGGAGCTGATTTTGCGGGAGGAGCCTCTCGCCATGCCCAACGATGCGTCACCGACCGGAGACACATCCCGCCCATCGGCTTCGCTGATGCTGGCGCCGATCCGAAACCGAACCAAGGTTATCGGTCTCCTCTCGATTCAGCGCTACACGCTCAAGGCATACAACCAGGCGGACCTTGCCACGCTGCAGGCGCTGGCCGACCACTGTGGCGGGGCGCTGGAGCGGATCCGGGCGGAACAGGCGTTGAGGGACAGCGAACAGCGGTTCCGCCAGCTCTTTGAAGGCTCGCCGGACGCAGTGTTCGTGGAGGACGCGGACGGGTGCGTGCTCGATATCAACCCGGCGGCTTGCCGGCTGCACGGCATGGCGCGGGAAGACCTGATCGGCAGGAACGTGTTGGACCTGGTTCCGCCCGGGCAGCGGGAAGAGGTGACGCGAGACTTCAAGGCCCTTGTGGAAGGCCGACTGGCGCAGATCGAGGGGGTCAGTTACACGCGCGATTGTCGGGCGGTTCCGGTGGAAATCCGGGCCAGCCGCATCAATTACGCCGACCGGCCGGCGGTGCTGCTGCACGTGCGCGATATTACGGAGCGCAAGCGCTCGGAGGCGGCTCTGCGGAGCTCGGAGATGCTGTTCCATTCAGTGTGGGAGAATTCGACTGACGGGATGCGCCTGACAGACGAACACGGCAACATTGTTGCGGTGAACGAAGCCTTCTGCAAACTGGTTGGCCTGCGCCGGGATGAGCTGGAGGGCAAACCGTTTACCGTCGTCGAAGTCAGCCCCGAGCCGCCCGAGCAGAGGCTGCAGGAGTTTTGCCGGTGCTTCCGCGACCGAGTTATTGAGAACCAAAGAGAACGGCGGCTCACCCTGCGCAACGGCAATGTGGTAATCCTGGAGGAAACCAGCTCGCTTGTGGAGTTGCGCGGCCGGCCGCCCCTGTTGCTGGGCATGTTCCGGGACGTGATGGCGCAGAAGCGGCTCGAAGAGCAGTTGCGGCAGTCGCAAAAGATGGAGGCCATCGGCCAGCTCGCCGGTGGCGTGGCCCACGACTTCAACAACATCCTGACCGTCATCCACGGCCATGCCTCGCTGCTTATGGCCAGCGGCAGCCTTGCGCCCCTCCCCACAAAGTCTGCTCAACAAATCGGCCAGGCCGCGGAGCGGGCCGCCTCTCTTACCCGACAACTGCTGGCATTCGGCCGCAGGCAGTTGATGCAGCCGCGGCAGTTGGACATGAATGAAGTGGTCAGCAACATGACCAAGATGCTGGGGCGCATTCTCGGAGAAGACATCGCCCTGCAACTGAATTATTCCCCGCAGCCGACGCTGGTTCACGCCGACGGCGGCATGATGGAGCAAGTGCTCTTGAACCTGGCGGTAAACGCGCGCGACGCCATGCCCAAAGGCGGCTTGCTTGCCATTAAGGTCCTGGGGCTCGAGGTGAATGCCCAACATCTGTTGGAGCACCCGGAAGCGCGCACCGGCAAATTCGTCTGCCTGAGCGTCACTGACACCGGCTGCGGCATTCCGTCGCAGAACCTGCGGCGCATATTCGATCCGTTCTTTACCACCAAGGATGTTGGGAAAGGAACGGGGCTGGGGTTGGCAACCGTTTACGGCATTGTCAACCAGCACCAGGGATGGATCGAGGTGGAAAGCGAGCCTGGCAGCGGCGCGACTTTCAGAGTCTTCCTCCCGCAAATCGCTGAGCCGGCCAAAGCCCCGGATGAACCGCCAGCCCAACCAGCCGTTCGCGGCGGCAAGGAAACCATCCTGGTGGTCGAGGATGAAGCGCCCCTGCGCCAACTGGTTTGCGATCTACTAAGCCGGCACGGCTACCACGTCCTGCACGCTGAATCCGGCGTTAAAGCGCTCCAGGTCTGGCAGGACAGCAAGGACCGGATTGACCTGCTGCTAACCGATCTGGTCATGCCCGACCAGATGAACGGGCGCGAGCTGGCCGAAAAGCTCTGGGTTGACCGACCAAGGCTCAAAGTGATCTTCACCAGCGGCTACAGCCAGGAGGTAGTCGGCAAGGATTTTGTCCTGCGCCGCGGCTTGAATTACCTCCAGAAGCCCTATCATCCTCAGAAGCTCGCCCTGACCGTGCGCGATTGCCTGGATGCGGTGAACTGAGACGGCGCCGCAGCCAAAGCCGTGCCAAGTTCTTGCTTGTGCCGGCGGCATGGGGTAATAGAATCTCACCATGCCACAAGGCATACATCTGTCGCAGCGTTTGACGCAGTCGCTCGTGCTGGCACCGCAACTGCAGCAGTCGCTCGCTCTTTTGCAGGCGCCCACGCTGGAGCTCAAAGCACTGGTGGAACAGGAGTTGCAGCAAAACCCGGTTCTGGAGGAAATGGCTCCAGCCGAAGGGGAGCCGCAGGAGAAAGACGACCGCGAGTTGGAAACGCCCGCCGAAGCTTCCGATCCGACCGAGCCGGCCACGGATTTGGACTTTGACCCCGCCGCCGAAAAGAGCGCCGGCGAGCCGGTGGATGACTTTGACGCGGAATTTGAGCGGCTGGCGCAACTCGATCAGGAGTGGCGCGATCATTTCGCCCAGACCAATTTGCCAGTCCGCACCTCCGCCGAGGAGGAAGAGAAGCGGCAGTTCATGTTCGATTCTCTGGTGGCGGAAACCTCGCTGCAGGAGTTGCTGCTCGAACAAGTCCGCGAATCCTCGCTCTCGCCGGATGAGTTGCGGACCGCCGAGATGCTCATCGGCAACATTGATGAGTATGGCTATCTGAAAGCCACGGTGGAAGAGCTGGCAGGGTCCACCGGCCTGACGACAGACCAGATTGTGGGGGTGCTGAAGGTGATCCAAACCTTCGAGCCGGCTGGGGTCGCGGCGCGAGATTTGCGGGAATGCCTGCTGCTGCAGTTGGAACGCCTGGGCCAGCAGAGCACCCTGGAATATCGCATTGTCAATGAATTCATGGAGGCGCTCGGCAAGCGCCGCATCCCCGAGATTGCCCGCGGCACCGGGCAATCGGTGGACGAGGTGCAGGAAGCGCTGGCGCGCATCGCCCGGCTGGAACCGCGCCCCGGACGCGCCTATCTGCCGGATAACGACCAATACATTCTCCCGGAGGTGTTCGTGCGCAAGTCCGGCGACGATTACGTGGTCACGACCAACAATGAGCATATCCCGCACCTGCGCATCAGCAATACCTACAAGGATTTAATGGCCCAGCGGGGAAACTCGGCTGAAGTGCGGAACTACATCCGCGAGAAGATCCGCGCCGGCAAGTTCCTGATCAAGAGCCTGCATCAACGGCAGCAGACGATTCTCAACATCGCCCGCGAGATTGTAAATCGCCAGCGCGATTTCATGGCCAAAGGAGTGCCCGCGCTCAAACCCCTCACCATGGTGCAGGTGGCGCAGGTGGTCGGCGTGCATGAAACCACCGTCAGTCGCGCGGTCTCCGGCAAGTACATGGAAACCCCGCAGGGAATCTTCGAGATGAAGTACTTCTTCACCGCCGGCATCCAGACCGCCAGCGGCGATGGCATGTCCAACACCAGCGTGAAAGACATGATCGCGGACATCTTCAAAGCCGAAGATTCCGCCAAGCCTCTCTCGGATCAGGAAGTAGTTCGGATGCTCAAGGAAAAGGGCATCGTGATCGCTCGCCGCACTGTGGCCAAGTACCGCACCGAACTGAACATCCTGCCCTCTAATCTGCGGAAGGTTTATTGACCGCAACCACCCGGTCGCAGCGGAGCCAACGCGTCCTGCAGGCTGTCAATGGCGTCCCGCCGTTGGCCTCGTGTCGCCCAATTGGCGTGGTCGGAGGTGATGTGGTCTCCCCCGTGGCCGACCACCATCTCGATAATCTCGGCTCCCGCAACCTCCATATCCACCCGCCTGGTGGGGCTCTGCCGGTTCATCAGCCTCAGGCATCCTGACCCGTCGGAGACGCCGTGAGTCCAATTCGCCCCCTCGCCAGACCCCCTCCTTCGGTGGTCGTGCCCCGCTCGTACCTCCGTCCTTCCTCCGTTGCTCCTCCGTTCTACCTCCGTTCTACCTCCGACTGGCGGTGGGAGGTGGAACGGAGGAAGGACGGAGGAGCAACGGAGGAAGGACGGAGGAGCGATGGGGGTGCTACGGCCCAAGGAGGAGGCATGGCGAGGGGGGAATTACCCCAAACCTTAGCCTTGTGAACAGGAAAGGCATCAATTGGTGAGGAAGGTATTGACACAAGGTCACCAACATGGTGATGTAGAGGTATGCCGGTATATACGAAGCGCAAGACCCGACTCCACGTCC
>Ga0209201_1004930_pt1 | contig 10353 bp, 10 predicted proteins | sample AD_UKC055_MetaG_FD_184411 | JGI IMG/M metagenome (GOLD analysis project Ga0209201, IMG submission 184411) | Active sludge microbial communities of municipal wastewater-treating anaerobic digesters from USA - AD_UKC055_MetaG (SPAdes) (version 2) | ecosystem: Engineered > Bioreactor > Anaerobic >... | reverse complement strand
GTTGATTTAGGCGATAAGGGACGGCAGGAAACACGCGACAAGGTAGATGAACTTTATGCGAAGGGTCTTCAGTACTATTACAATGGTGATTTAAATGAAGCAATCGTATATTGGAATGATGCGCTCTCTCTTGATCCGGGTTTTGATCCGGCAAAGAGAGGTATTGAGTCGGCAGAACTGTCGCTTGCGCTGCAGTTGAGAATTATCGAAATACAGAGACTTGAATAGGTTATTTTTTCCTGCTGAATACGCGGTAATTTATCCACGGAAAGAGGGTGTGTTCCCGTTCCATGTTGGTAAGCCACTCGGTGCTGATGCTGTTTGAACCAAGCGATTCAAAAACTGTTGCAAAAGCGTTTACACTTTGAGAAAATCTTTCAGATGCATATTCAGGATACATTCTCTGATGCGTCATAGAAGCCCAGTCGCTGGATTGGGCAAGCAGTATTTCTTTTGCTGCTAAATTCAGCGCCCTCGCCTTAAGCCCCGTATCATCAGAAAAACGTTCCGCCAGGTCAATCATGCGTTCTGTTGATTTGCGGATATATTTCATCATCCAGTCATTTGAGCTGTCCAGAAGATCCTCTCCGTAGCCCGTCCCTGAGGCGGCGCTGTGAAACGGCTCTACCTTTTGAAGGGTAAACTGGGATTTAGCTAAATCTGTGCAGTGTTCTATGATAATATCTTCACGGTCTGCCGCCTGCCGGAAAAGAGATTCAAGCCAGTCAATTCCTTCGTACCAAACCTGGCCTAATATAGATGCATCCATAGCGCACACAAGAGACAATTCTTCCGCTTCTATCATCCGGGAGGCCTTAGTCAGTTTTTCGCTTTTTTTATCTAAAAAGGATTTAGCATCCTGTTGAACGCATTCTTTTGCTTTATCAAAATTATACAAGGCGTTGTTTTTCTGGTCTTCTGAACGTGCCCAGTACTTAAACCCTGTTGAAACCCTCGACCGCGATTCCCCTAGAAAGCCGGATAAAAGCTCCATATCAGAATCGAAACCAATATCTCTATCCTGATTCCTGTAGGATGGATTCCACATATATCCCAAGGGGCCAGTAATGTCTGCAGGTGTCTCGCTGTCCCGTGCAAAAAAGGCAAATGAATTAGCTGTTCTTACCGGCGTAAAAATTCCGTTTTGGGGCAGGGGTGTAGAAAACAAAATACCGTGAGTGTCAAGGATGGAATAGTTAATGCCATAGGATCGTAAAATTGTTTCTATTCCCTTTGTATAGCCCAGATCAGGAAGCCAGAATCCTTCAGGAACAACATCAAAAAAGGTTTTATGCGACTGCAGCCCTGTTTCCACTTGTGCGCAGATTGATTCATTCATATCGATGTAGTGTGGTAAAAAACAGTTTGTTGCGCAGGTAGCAAAAAGTTCCACGCTGCCTCTTTTTGCATAATAATCGAATTTTGAAAGAATATCCTGATTAAATGTTTCTACAAAGTCTCTTTTATCGCGTTTGCAGTTTTTTAAATAGGTTTTTGCAAGACTGTACTGTTCGCTCCCTTGAGAATACCGTTTTACTTCTGCTTCGCCGAGGATGATTAAACTGTCAAGCCATTCGATGTAGCTTTGCTGAATAACAGGATCAGAAAGAAGCGCACAGAGAGTAGGGCTTATTGTTAAGCCGATTTTGAAAGGAATACCGTCACTTTCAAGATTAGCAAACATATTGAGAAGAGGTAAATATACTTGCGAGATTGAAGAAAACAAAATTTCGTTCTTAGCCTTGTGTTTACCTTCTAAATGACGGAAGTAGCCCTGATGCAGGGTCATGTGCAGAACTAATGATTTTTTTGACATGCAATCCTCTTTCAAAATCTTATAAAAAAGACTGGCGGTGATTATTATAATGAGTCCGTAATAATTCAGGCAAGCCTGAAAGTTCTAAAATTGGACTGAATTTATTTTCTAAAGACGTAGAGCTAATTTCCGGATGCCCGTGCGGAATAGGCATTTTTTTTGTATATGCCAGTACTCTCGGCTCCATTGCACTGAATTCAGCAATTAAATCTATTCTGAATAAACTTTCGTGTGCAGGAAGCAGAATATACTGTTCCCTATTGTCCAGTGACACGGACACTTCAAAAGAATCGCTTGGATTATCCTGCCCTTCGCTGAACAGGCTGACGCGCAGGACTAATCCCAAAAAACTTTTTGTTTGGGTTATTTCCTGCAGATCCGTAGTGCGGATATCCCAGTATACAAAGGCCCATACGGGATTTCTCATTAAAGCGCCAATATGGGTTTCGTTGTAAGATTTTGGTAATTCATCGTAATACTTAAAATTATGTTTATCATCAAGCAGATCGTCTCTGCGGCCTTCGTCTATATCTTCCACAGCTTCAAGAAGCTCGGCAATGATGAATCTTCTATTAAGATTTGGCGGTATTTCAATACCATACTCATCTGCAAGAGTAATGAGATCCGCAGTTGAAAGAGTTTCTAGGTATGATCGTGATACTAAAAAAGTGTCCATAAGCGCCCCTATGATGAACAGAAAATGCTCTTGTGTCAATACCTGAAAATACCTGTGCCGCTAAGTTTTTACTATTTTACCTGAAAAAGACAGATCTGCCATATGAGAGGGGTAGTCTATTTCAAGGGTTTTCATTGCCGTTCCAAGAGGAAACTCAATTTTTTTTGCATGGAGCATGAGTCTTGAAATACCCAATGATTTTTTTATTTCTTTATTCAGTTTGAAATTACCATATTTATCATCTGCCGCAATAGGACAATTCCGTTTTGCAAGGTGAATGCGTATTTGATGCATTCTGCCTGTCTCGAGTCTGAGCGTTATAAGCGAAAACTCCTGTTTCTCAAATTCCCCGATTTCCTGTGTTGTCTCATACACTGTTTTTACACAAAAGTGAGTTCTGGCATTTTTTTCCACGCCTTTTTGTTCAACGGTATCTGTAATAAACCCTTGAGCCTCGTTCAGCCGGCCTATGCAGAATGCTTCGTATTCTTTTTTTACCTCTTTAGAACCTATGAGCTTTGTCCATTTTGCAGCGGACGCTGATGATTTTGCTGTAATTAAAATACCGGAAGTGTCTTTATCGAGGCGGTGAACAAGATATATAGGATACCCCGTCTGTTTGGGTAATAGAGTGTCCACACTATGCTTAATTCCGCTTCCGCCTTGTACTGCAAGACCTGAAGGCTTATTTATTATGAGGATTTCGTCGTTTTCATATATTACAGGCAGCTCAATCATCCGATAAGTATATTGGAGATTTAATTATGTGTAAACAGAAAAAGACTATTATCCTTGCAGTAATCAGTATTCTTATTTTATCATTAAACCTTTATGCAGAGGTTTTTACAAGCGATACATACGGATACTCAATTGATTTTCCGGAAGGCTTTACCATTGCAAATGCTGCAGGAGAAGAAAGTTATTTTTTTTCACATCAATCATTTCCTCTTTCAGCGGTACTGCGGATTTACACCGATGGACGGTACAGCGACGCAAAGACTGCATCAGAGGATTCCTTAAAAAAATTAGGGGCAGTTTCCGATACTAATACCTTTCAATGGAGAAATACACCGTGTGCCTTATCATATTTTACCATGACTATGGATAATACAAAGTATGAGGGATGGGGTTTTTCTTCATCCCTGCCATCCGGCAAAGGAATTCTCTTTTTTATGATGTACACACCGCAGGAAAACTATGCAGTCTATAATAAGTGCATTGTGTCTTCAATTGACAGCATCTGCATAGACCGGGGCAGTTTTTTTGAAAGCGGACCGGTAACATCATTTGCGTATCCCCCGGAGGGTAAAAAAACAGTAGAGCTGTTAGTTGCCGGCCTTACCATTCCAGTTACTGTTGATATTATAGACAGCGATGCGGGCGAGTTTGTTGTAGAGAGGGAATTTAATGTGCTTACTCTGTATGCCGGAACAGAACTGCAGGAACGTGCCCGTCAAAGATATTATCAGCAAATATATAGAGATGCCTACGGCAGACTTAAAAAAACTTCCTTTGAAATAAGTGCAGTAATCGGATCAAAGGCCTTAGAAACAAATCCTTCATCTCCCGATTATTATACTGCAGCCTCCCTTTTAAACTGGACTCAAAATTTACCCTACGAGCGCAATTTTTCGAAAAGCGATTTTACGCATCCAGTTTCCGCCCTACAGGGAAAAGGCTCCGACTGCGACAGCCGGGCTATGCTGCTTACAATTCTGTACAGACAAATGAATATTGGGGCGGAATTCTTTCTTTCCACTGAGTATAGTCACAGTGTTGTGGGTGTTGATGTTCCGGGAAAGGGAGCTGCAATCGATTATGAGGGGACAATGTACTTATTGGGAGAGACAACTGCTAAGGTGGATTTAGGACTCATGGCTCAGGATATGAGCGATTCGTCCAAATGGTTTGTTATCCCCTTAGCAGAATAAGATTTTACTGTATGAGTAAATTGTAGGCATCGATCGGCGTTGTAACTGATAAAAGCCCGTCTCTAAGATCCTTATTTTTCAGTTTGGTACTAAAAAAGGAAAGGGTTTGAAGGTAGTAGGCATGCTGATTATACGATGCTGCAATCATAAATAAGAGTTTCACAGGTGTATCATCTATTGTTTGAAAATCAATAATATCATGTTTACTTATGCCGACAGACATTACCAGGTCCGTAACGGATGAAAGTCTGACATGAGGAATTGCAATGCCGCGGCCGATTGCGGTGGACATTAATTCTTCACGTTTCAAAATTTCAACTGATAATTCCTGTGCATTTTTTACCTGGGGAGCTGTGCTTAAGTTGTTAGCAAGTTCCACAAGTGCATCATGTTTTGTCGAGTGGTTTAGGAAAATGATTCTATCCGGCGAAAGAATATTTTTAACCTGGATCTGAGTACCGGACGGTGAGGGGCGTGAACCGGAAGAAAGTCTGTCATTGACCCATTTTTCAATCTCTGATTTTTTGAATCTCCAGACTGTTCCAATTTTACCTGAGGGTACTTCGCCTTTTTGTGCCCAATCATACACTGTTCGTTCAGACACTCTCAAATATTTTGCTACTTCTTCAATCGTCAGGATGTCGTCTTCCACAACTTTCTCCTTGGGTTTCTTATAAAAAAAAGAACACTATTTTAGTATTTTTCTTGTAATATTTTGCATTGTTTGCGCTTTTATGTCAAGCCTTGCAGAATAATAAAAGGTAAGAGAATTATATTTCCCGCTGTTTAATTATTTTTCCGACAATTCGTGAAGAGAATCATACGGGAAAAGTTTACCTATTGTGGTCTCAACTCTCTGTTCCCACGATGAGCCGAAGACCACCGGAACCGTTTCCGGGGCAAATTCGGACATAACCTGCCGGCAGGCACCGCATGGGCTTACCGGATAATCTGCCTTCGGGGCAGCAATTGCAATTGCTGTAAATGTCTTGTACCCTTGTGCAACAGCAGTAAAAATTGCAGTTCTTTCTGCGCAGTTTGTTAGACCGTATGATCTGTTTTCTACATTTGTCCCTGTAATAACTGTCCCGTCTGCAAGCAATACAGCAGCACCTACCGGAAATGAAGAGTAGGGCGAGTATGTTTTAGATGAAGCTTCCAATGCGCGTTCATACAAAGTTTTTAAATCCATGTATTCCTCATAATTTCAAAGTCTTGACAACCAATATGCCATATTATACCATGTAATTTATGAAAATAAAAGAAAATGTTCTGCTTTTTGGTTTTGCCGGTTTAGTTTTTTTTATAGCCTACCTGCTGTTTGCCGGTCTCCCGCTCGAAGAGGAAATTCAGTTTATACCAAAATGGACTATCGACATACAAGATAAGTATGTATCTTTTATACATGAAAAGGAAAAAGAGGACCTTACATCTTCTTCTGTATCTGATGCTGCCCTGCCTTTTAAACTTGCACAGTATTTAGGATATATAACTCCTTCGGGTGATGTGCCCTTTATTTTTACGTTTCCTGAAAGAGCGTCTATTTCCGAGTCGTTTTGGACTTCTTATACTTCAAGTGCCTCCGGTACACCTGTATATTCTGCTTCCAGTGCTTCTTCGTTCACCATAGAAGACAGCGGATTTCCTCATATTGTAGACAATACTGTGTATCTTTTTTACCCCGGGGGAAATTCATTCGGCCGGTATTCAACAGAGGGCAAAAAGCTATGGTCCGCAGACCATTGGAGCCCCATTACATCTTTTGCCTCAAGCAGTGCAGGTACTGCATGCGGGTATGCAGACGGAGATCTGCGGTTTTTTAATACAAACGGGGAGCTTGTATTTTCAATGTATCCGGGGGGCAGTTCTTTTGAGGTTATTCTAGGTGTTGATATTTCCAGCGATGGATCCTATATTGCCGCAGTATGCGGTTTGGAAAAACAGCGGTTTGTATTAATTCAGATTAATGGTAAAAATAGTAAGATTGTGTATCATGCTTATTTAGACTCTCAAAAAAGAGAGCAAACCTATGTTCACTTTAATAAGGCCGGAAATCGTGTGTTTTTCAATTACGACGGCGGTTTAGGTGTAGTTGACTGCGGGCAGAATACCATGAAAAAAATACCGGTTAAGGGCAGTGTTTGTTCAATCAGCGAGTTGGAAAGCGGAACATTGAGTTTTGTTCTTTGCCAGGATAAGCAAACTTGGACTGTATTGGCGCTGGAGTCTTTTTCTAATCTTATGGGTTCTTTTTCATTCACTGCAGATAACGCTTTCATGAGTGTTTCCGGTAATGATCTTTTCATCGGAAAGGACTCTAAAATATCAAAAATGGAGATTGTCAAAAAATGAGTAAAGTATATAAGCTGAAAAGACTTGTTATAGTATTGTATTTGTGTTCCGCAGTCTCTCTTTTTGCCTTTGAATGGCCTCAGGAACTAATGGCTCCTCGTCCTTTTTCGTCGCATTTTGCGCAAAAAAGAGGCAATACCTTTTCTCCCTCTCTTACTTTTACTGGATCCGTACCTGTAATTGCAAGCGATTCGGGGCATATACTTGTAAAAATAGGACAAAACAGTAATTCCTGTGCTTTTTTTCCGTCAACTTTGGGGAACGCAGTAATATTAGCACACAAGGATTCGCTTCTTACTGTATATGCGAGTCTCGAGTCTTTAAATCTTCCCTCAGATAAAGAAGAAATAAGCAGCGGTTCTGAAATAGGCATGAGCGGAACTTCCGGCTGGCATACAGGTGCCGGCTGTCTTGAATTTCAAGTTGTAGATACTAAAAACAAGGCTTTAATTAATCCGCTTGTACTTATGCCGTCTGTTTCAGAACCCTACGATCTGCAGCTGGGAAAAGTATTTTTAACCGATAAAAAGGGAAGTACAACTGAGTTAGTATCCCGTAAAAGTATAGAATCCGGCTCTTATACATTGTACCGCAATGATGCAGCAGGTGTTATGCCGTATAAAACGACAGTTACTGTAAACGGGGCTCTGGTTCAAACAGTAACCTATGATGCTCTCTACCTGCATGAACAGCATTTATACATTTCATCTAAAAAGGTTCTTCCCTATACCTCTATATACCCGGATAATTCTAAACAGTTTTTAGCCGAAATACATATTAATACGGGAAGAACCGTTATTATGGTTCAAGTATTTGATATTTTGGGTAATGTTAAACAAGCCTCTTACACACTTGAGGTTATGTAGTTTATTCCCCGTAAAGATGTTCAAATTCGTGCATTTTTTCTAATGCGCGTTCTTTACATCCGCCGCAGGCAGTTCCAATTTTCGTCCGCGCCTGCAGTTCTTCCCAGCTTCTGTCCCCAGCCTTATATGCATCCTCGAGATCGCGGTCTGTAATATTTAAGCAGGTGCAAATAACTTCAACTTCTTCCTGACCGGCAAGGCCCGGCTTTCCATTTTTTGTCAAATAATCATCAATTGCACTTCTTAAAGCCTTGTCGCCGAGAACTGAGCAGTGAATTTTATTTGAAGGGAGTCCTCCAAGCCGCGATACAATATCCTGCGGCTTCAGCTTGTATGCTTCATTAATATTCATTCCCTTAATTGCTTCTGAAAGTATTGATGTTGAGGCAATTGCGCTTGCACATCCGTATGTTTTCCAGCGGACATCGGTGATTATATCATCCTTAATGCGAAGCAGTATGAGCATCTGGTCGCCGCACTGAATATTTCCAACAATACCGCGTCCGTCGCAAGGCCATGACGCTTCATCTTCCATGAGAACATTTTTCGGGTTTTGAAAATGATCTTTAACAACATCTGAATATAACCAATCCTGCATAGTATCCTCCGTTACCTGAGTGTCGACATTTTCCTGAGTCTTTCTATAACCGGCGGAAAATTTTGTAAAATATAATCTACATCTGATTCGCTGCTGTATTTGCCGAAGCTGAACCGTATAGATCCATGAGCTAATTCCGGCCCGAGTCCTGTTGCCACTAAAACATGAGAAGGTTCAAGACTTCCCGATGCACAGGCTGAACCGGTCGAAACTGATATACCTAACAGGTCAAGATGAAGAAGTATCGCTTCTCCTTCTGCCCCGGGGAATGACACATCGAGTGTGTTGGGCAGAACTTTTTCGGTATGCCCGTTTATTCGAATATTAGGAATTTTTTCGAGTAAGCCGTCTCTCAGCTTTTCTCTGAGCTTCTTTGTCAGCGATATATAGGATTCTAGTTCTCTTTGTGCACAAAGACAGGCGTGACCAAAGGCTGCAATGGCTGGGGCATTATAAGTTCCCGCTCTTAATCCTTTTTCCTGATGCCCGCCTCGAATTAAGGGTTCAATGGGTGCGCCTTTTTTAATATACAGCGCCCCGACACCCTTTGGTCCGTAAATCTTATGAGCAGAGAAGGTTGCATAATCGGCATCCCAATCTTTCATGTCAACTTTCATCTTCCCGGCTGCCTGTACGGCATCGGTGTGAAACAACGCTCCTCTTTCATGAGCCATAGCGCACAGTATTTTTATATCCTGAATAGTACCTATTTCATTGTTAGCAGTCATTATTGAAACAAAAAGGGGATCCTTTTCAAGCGCCTGCCGGTATGCTTCTACTCTTATGAGTCCGTGCTCATCGACCGGCACCTTTATAATAGTAAATCCTTCTTTTTCAAGCTGTTTGGCAGATTCAATTACACAAGGATGTTCAATGGCAGAAATAATTATTGTTTTTCTGCCGTTTTTTTTGGAAACTGTCTTCATAGTTTGAAAAACCATGTTGTTGGATTCCGAACCGCCCGATGTAAAAAGTACTTCCCCGGAAGTACTGCCTATGAGGGACGCACATTCGCTTCTTGCCTGCTCAATTTTTTTCGATTCTAGTCTGCCGTCTTCATGAAGACTTGAAGCATTAGCATACAGCTCCAGTTCAGTAAAATAGAATTTTTTTACTTCATCTGAGAGCGGGGTGGTTGCATTGTAATCAAGGTAAATTCGCTTGTTCATTGTATTGCACGGGATATTATCCCTCCTCCTGCTGTCACACCGTGTAAATATACTACAACAGATTGCCCCGGGGCAACTGCTCTTTGCGGATTTTCAAATTCCACAATGTAGATTCCCGTATTATCAGTTTTCATTATTTTTGCTTTAACCGGCGGGCTTGCAAGCCGAATTTTTACCATTGCTGTGAAGGGCTCTTGAGGTTCGTAACCGCCGGCCCAAACCCAGTCATCGGCTTCAAGTGCGCGCGAAAATAAACCGCTGTCATTTGAAAGTACAATTTCATTGCGGTCTGCAAAAATTGCGCTTACATAGAGAGGCATATTCGAACTTACACCCAGACCCCGTCTTTGTCCGATGGTATAATGTTCTATGCCCCGGTGCCGTCCTATTATTTTGCCGTCTTCGTTAATAATATTACCAGGGATGGAAGTCTTGTCGGAAAAAATTATGTCAAAGTATTCGCCCGGCACAAAGTCCTGGCTTTCACTTCGGTTTGCAGCATATAAATTTCGCTCTTTTGCCATTGCGAAAACTTCTTTTTTTGTATACGAACTCAATGGAAACCGTACCTTCTCCCACACCGGTGAAGGTACCCTGCATAAGAAGTATGACTGATCCTTAGTCTTATCATCAGCCTGTGTTACTAATAGAGGCTTATATTCATCTGCATTTGCTTTTTTTTCGTTACCATAGAGAAGGGCAATATCGGATTCAGGCCGTACAAGTTTTGCATAGTGTCCGGTACAAAAGAAATCGCACTGTATGCCGAGCTTTTCAATTCCTGCAAGCAGGGCTCCGAATTTTATCTGTCTGTTGCACTGAATGCAGGGGTTAGGGGTTCTTCCTTTACGGTATTCATCTTTGAAATATGAAAGAACAAATGACTTATACTCTTTGTGAACAGGGATTACATAATACTCAATATTTTGAGACTTACAAAAAGCC
>Ga0209201_1004929_pt1 | contig 10354 bp, 7 predicted proteins | sample AD_UKC055_MetaG_FD_184411 | JGI IMG/M metagenome (GOLD analysis project Ga0209201, IMG submission 184411) | Active sludge microbial communities of municipal wastewater-treating anaerobic digesters from USA - AD_UKC055_MetaG (SPAdes) (version 2) | ecosystem: Engineered > Bioreactor > Anaerobic >... | reverse complement strand
GGCGTTGGGTAGTCGAATCGGCTGTGCCATGCTCCAAAAACAGCATGGCGGGCAAAGGTTGTCCAGCTTTTTCTAACGCTCCTTCCAACCCGCATTAAGGCTTACTGCTTTTCTTGAATCAGCCGTGGGTCGCACCTTGATTGGAATGCCAACCGTGCGCCGCGTGAGGGCACGCGGCCGGCGCGTGCGCCCGTTCCTGTAGGCCGTTTGCCCTCACGCGGCGTTGGGTGTATCACTATACTCGGGCTGAGAGGGGGAGGTCTCGTATCCGTGGGCTTTGGCCGGCCACACCAAGGCGAACAACAGAGTCGCAACACCGGCCATGCCCGTCAAGCCCGCGAGGGCTAAGTTCCAGCCGTAATGCCCGACCAGCGCGCCCAGGCCCCAACCCGAAACGAGCGTGCTGGCGTAGGCCGTCAGGCCGGGAAAACCGGTGGCTGCCGCCGCGACCTGTTTGGTGGCCAGGTTGGCGGTGATCGGCCCCACCAGCGCCTGTGGGCCGTAGATGAAGAATCCCGCCAGACACAGCGGCACAGCGCTGATCCAGGGCGATTGGGTTGGCAGCTTCCAGAAAACCAGAATTGCTAGTCCCGCCAGAACCATGTAAAGGACACACACCCGCGCCCCACGCCCCCCAAAAACGCGGTCGGTCAGCCAGCCGCTGAGTAACATCCCCACGATGCCGCACGCTTCGAAGGCGGCCACCATCCAGCTCGCATGGGTCAGCTTGATATGTTTCATCTCCGTCAGGAAGGTGGGGCCCCAATCCAGCACCGCATAGCGGACGATGTAAACGAAGAAATTCGCAATCGCGATCAGCCAGATGTATTTGTTGCCGAACACCTGCCTGAGCGCCAGGGCGGAGTAGGTCTCGGCGCGCGCGCTCTGCCGGGTGCCTTCCACTTCCGGCAGACCCAGAGACGGCGGCGTATCCCGCAATGTTGTCAGCAGGAAGATCGAACCGAGGAGGGCCAGTCCCGCCGGCACGAAGAAACACAGCCGCCAGCTATACGCGGCCAAATAGCCGCATAGGACCACCACGAGCGCCGCCCCGATTGAATGCGATGTGTTCCAGATCGTAAACTTCATGGCCAGCTCTTTCGGTGAAAACCAATGCGCCATCAGCCGGGCGCAGGGGGGAAAGCCCATGCCCTGCACCCACCCGTTGAGCATCCATAATGAACCCAGGACGAGGACGGCTGAGCTGAAGCCGAAGAAGACGTTCACCAGCGCCGAGAGCATCAATCCGACGGCCATGAAGGTGCGCGCGTTGGTGCGGTCGGCCAGGAATCCGTTGACGAACTTGGATACCCCATACAGCAACCCGTGCAGCGTCAGAAACAGCCCCAGGTCCGCTTTGTCAATGCCCAAGTCCTCGCCCAGGCCCGGCATGGCCACGCTGAGGTTCTTGCGCACGAAATAGAACATCGCGTAGCCGACGATCGTGGAGAAGAGAATGCGCCGCCGCCAAAGGCGATACTGCGCTTTGATCTCCGCCGGGTCACTCAGCATCACCGCGGGTGGCGGCGGGGCGAAGACTTCCAAGGCCCTCAGCCAACCCGATCTGTGTTTGGCAGGCGGCACAGCCAGGGCGGGCATGACTTCCAGGGCCAGATTCTCGACCGGCTGTCCGGCGAATTACTTGGCCTTGTAATAAGCGCGGACCGCATCCATTGCGACGTCGGGGAAGTCGGTGGCGAAACTGGCGCAGCCCAGATCCAGCAGACGGTGGAAGGTCCTGGCCTCATTCTGCTTCCAGGGCAGCGTCTGGAACAGAATGCCGTGGGTTCGCAGTTCGTTGCCAACCTCGCGCAGGAAAGCTTCGCTCGGGTAGAAGACACCCGCCGGGCTGGTGTTGACATGAATCTGGAGCTGGTCAATGCCGGCGAAGTTCACTTTGCGCAGTTCTGCCAGCCGCTTGGCCAGCTTCGCCTGCGGGCCGTCCGGCGCGTCGGGCGAGCCGCTCATCCAGTCCTGGGGCCCGCCCATCCAGTGGATCGTTCTGGATTTGGGAGCGACTTGTTTCCAGAGCTTGATCTCGTCGTACTTCGTGCTGGCCAGAATCAACTGCCGATGGACGCCGGCCGTCTCCGCCGCGAGCTTGCGAAAGTCCACCTTCTTGATGTCAATGTAGAGCGAGCGTTCAGGGTGCGCCTTGAGGATGCCCACCATCTCGGCAATGCTGGTCACTCGCTGGCCCGCGAACTTCTCGCTGCGGAAGCTGCCGACATCGAGCTTCTTGACCTCCTCAAACGTCAGGTCAACAACCCCCTTCTTCTTCAGGTCCTCCGGCGCATTGGGCAGAATCCGGGCGAAGTTGTTGTCGTGGAACGAGACGATCACCCCGTCCTTGGTCTGCCGTAAATCCGCTTCCGGAATGCACCCCAGCTTCCATCCCAGTTCGAACGCCTCCAGCGAGCCTTCCGGTGCCAGATCACCCGCGCCCCGATGTGCCTGCATGGTGAACCTGCCAAGGGGAATGTGGTCCCGCACGTTCCAGTTCTTCGGCCCGTTCTTATAGTAGGCGCGCAGCGCGCGCATCGCCACATCCGGCCGATCGGTCCCCAATCCCTCACTGCCCAGGTCGAGCAGCCGGGTGTAGATCGCCTCCGTGTGGGGCACATCCCACGGCATGGTTTGGAACTCGATCCCACGTCCGCGGACCTCGACCCCCGCCCGCCGGACAAATTCGTCGCTGGGCACCATTCGGTCATTGTTGGTGTTGAAATGGCAATGCACCTGCAACCGGTCTATATGCGCAAAGCCGATCTCGCGCAGCCGCGCAAACCGCTTCTCCACGTTGGCGTCGTTGGTGTCGCCCCAGGTGCCAACCCACAGAAACGCATCGCTGCGCGGCGCCACCGCTTTCCAGCGCGCGCAATCCGCTTCGGAACCGGTCGCCAGCACGATCTGTTCGTGCACACCCTCGGTCTCTTTGGCCATCTTCGCGAAATCCACGTTCTTGACATCAATATACGCCGAGCGTTTCAGGTCCTTCTTGAGCGCCGCGCAAATCTCGGCCAGGCTCACGATCCGCTGACCGGCAAACTGCGGCCCGCGAAACGCCCCGACATCCAGTTGCTTGGCTTCCTCAAAAGTCAAGTCTTCGAGCCGCTTCCTCTTCACCTCGGGCGGCGCGTTGGGCATGATCCGCGCGAAGTTCTTGTCGTGGAACATCATCAGGTGCCCATCTTTGGTGGTCCGCACGTCCAACTCGGGAATGCAGCCCATGCTCCAGGACAGCTCCAGCGCCTCCATAGTGTTTTCCGGCGCCAGGTCCCCGGCGCCCCGGTGGGCGACCACCGAAACCGATTCCAGCGGAATATCCCGGATGTTCCAGACGGGTTCGGAGGCGAAAGCCGATAAAGCGACGAAAGTTGCTCCGAGGACTGTGCCACAAGCCAGATTGCGGAAAGAGTTCATGGCGGACTTATACCAGATACTCTAGCTCGCGCAAGCGGCTGGATACCAATCCCCCGTTAATGAGGGCGTGATTTGTCTGTTCATCGCCCTCTGCGAGGCGGTCCTGGGATCAAACACGATGTCGGAAAAGGACAGGGCTCCAGTTCTTCCTTGTTCCCCAAGGGTAAGCTATGGCGCTTTGGTTTGCCTTGCGCGAATGGCTGCTGGGGTGTCGGATACGACATTGTCAACTCCAAGGGCGGCGCCGAGCAGGTAATCCTCGTAGGAGTTCGCGGTTCCGCCGGTAACGATCATGCCGCTCTTCCTGGCCTCGCGGACGTCGGCGCGGGTGGAAATGTCGAGGGTGCAGCCGCACCGCCTGATTCCCAGTGCTGTTGCTGTCCGCACGGAGTCGGTGAGACGCGATTTGCCGCAGACGAGCTGGCGCTCGGTCTCAGGGTAGTGCTGCTGGAAGTATTTCAGCGCCCTCTGGTCAATCGAGGAGAAAGTATAGAGTGAGCCCTTTGGGAACTTGGCCGTGACCGCGTCGTGCAGCTTCCGGCAGTAATCTGCCAGCCGCGCATCTGGATAGAGCTTGGGGTCGGTCTTCATCTCAAACATGATCATGACCCCCGGCTTCTCCGCGAAGAAGTCCAGCATTTCATCCAGGAACAGCAAGGGCTGGTTCCGTTTACTGGTCCGCGCCTGCGCCAGATCCGCAGTGGTCATCTGTTCAATGGTGCCGGGGCTGTTGAAAATGCGCCTCAACGAGCTGTCATGCGAAACCACCAGCGTGCCATCCCGGGCCATGCGGATGTCGGTCTCGAAGGCCCGGAGTCCCTGCTCGTAACTGCCACGGAACGCCGTGAGGGTATTCTCGTCGAATTCCAGCCGGCCACCGCGATGCGCGATGATCTGCCAGGGCAGTTCCTTCCCTTGAAGCGTGATCGGCTGGGTTGTGCCGGGGGCTCCATTCAAGTGTTCGGCTTTCCATGTCTGCATGGCCATTGGAACGTCGGTGCAGCTATGAGTAACTCCCAATGCAATGCCTAGCAGGTAGTCGTCGGGTTTTTTCCCCGGCCAGCCTGTGATCGCCAGGCCTGCTTCCTGGGCCTGGCGCACTGCGGCCCGCGTCGAACCGTCTATGGTGCAGGCAATGCCTTTGACCCCGAGTGTCTGCGCGTGTTTGACCAGCTCCGGGGTGCAGGGCTGGGCGGTAATCAGCATCAAGCCGGCCTCCGGATGCTGGCGCTGGACGACCTTCAGCGTGCGCTCATCAAATGAGCTGAAGAGATAAACAGACCCTTTCGGCTGCCTGGTGGTAACGGCTTTAAACAGCTTGCGGCAGTATTCCTCCAGCCGGGCGGGAGGGTAACGCTTTGGGTCGGAGGTCTTCATTTCGAACTCGAAGTAAACGCCGGGCTTGTCGGCAAAATAGGCCAGCAGCTCGTCCAGGAACAACAGCGGCTGGTCCGTCTGCTTTGTTCTGATCTGTCGCGCCTCAGCCGCCGTTTTCTCCTCGACGGTCCCCTTGGCCTTGCAGGTGCGGTCTAGTTTATCGTCGTGCAAGATGACTAACTCGCCATCCCGGGTCATGCGGACATCGGTCTCGAAGCCGCGCAGCCCCTTTTCGTAAGCCCCCTGGAACGCCGCCAAGGTGTTCTCGTCAAACTCTGCCATGCCGCCCCGGTGGGCGATCAGCACCGCTGTTTCGTTCTGCGCGTGCGCCAGGCAGCTTGCCAGCGCAAAAACGCCCACCAACATGGATTTCATCATAACCATCTTCCTTTCAAGCTAAGTGTGTCGCCGGGTTGATATGCCTATGGCAACCGCGAGGGCGGACCAAAGGCTGGAAGCGGCCAGGACTGACCGAAACCCGCTCCTTTGCCGCGCCGCTTGGTTGCCCGCCAAACCGCTAAGGGAGATTACTTCCGGAGAGGCGGGTTTCAATGGCTTTGCCCGCAAGCGCGGGAATAGAGGGCTGTCACCTCCCGGACCTTGTCGCGCAGCCAATCCAGCGGGCGAGCGGCCAGCCGGCCCTCGCGCACGGCCTGGTATTGCACTGGCAGGAATTGACTTGTGAGCGTGAGCGGCGGCGGATGGTTCTGCAGATTATCCAACAGATGATGCACCGCACTCTGCAGTGCGGGGGAATGCCAGTAATACCGGCACCGGTCGCTGTAGCTGAACCTGCGCGAAAAGGCCTTAGCCTGCTCATCCCCATGGTAATGGCTTTGCCAGTGCCCAGGATGCGCAAGCATCTCCGCCTCCAGGCAGGCCCGCAGATTGGAGATCTCCACCGTCCGCTTCCCGCCGAGCCACTCGCGCTCGATGTCTTCGAGCGCGAAGAGTCCCTCCCGGTAGGCGTAGGTCAATCCGGGACCCACCTTCAAAACGGCAAACTGGTCCTCGACCAGCTCCCGCAGGGCCTTGCCGGACTGGTAGTCGGTCGAGTGCGCTTCAAACACCAACTGCCCCTGGCGCGCGACCCAGGCCCGCAACGGCGCCGCCGCCTCCCTCCGATACTCGGCCACCGCGCTGTCTGAGAATTCCACCCCTGGCTGGACCACCAGCCCAACCACCCGCTCCCAGGCTCCCGCCAGCCCCCGTTCTCGGAACGCGCGGCGCGTCACCTCAACCGTCTGCGCCGCCGCCTCCGGGGTGGTGGGCTGGATATGCATCTGGACTTCCTGGGCGCCGCCCGGTATGGGCACCTCGGTTCCAATAATATAGACCGGCCGCAACCCCGTTAGCCGATCTTCCGCCCAAGCGGCTTCGGCGGCGGCGCACAAATCGGCCGCCCGCGCCGCGACGGTCTCATCCTCGAGCGCTCCAGAGTTGCCGGGCCGGTCATCTGCGCAGCACATGCTGGCGTCCAGGTGGATCTTGGTGTAGCCGGCCCGCACGTAAGCCCGGACGAGGTCCTGTGCCTTGGCCATGGCCAGGGCGACCGGCTCGCGCCGCCACGGGTTCGGCCCCAGGTGGTCTCCGCCGAGAATCACCCGCTCGAACGGGAACTTCAGATCGCGGCAGATTCCCTGGACGTAGGCGACAAATTGCGCGGGGGTCAACCCGCTGTAGCCGCCAAATTGATCCACTTGGTTGCAGGTGGATTCAATACACGCCTCGCAGTCGTCCGCCGCCGCCTGTTGGAGGCAGGCCTCAAGAACCGTGCGGTGCGCGGTGCAGGCCGACCAAACGCCGACCGCCTCTCCGGCCTTCTGCCGGGCAATCACCTGCTGAAGCGGATGGCAGTTCATTATGTTGTTATCGGGGCCGACAGCATGCTGCCGTCGCCAACACAAGGCTGAGGGAATTTGAGCCGCCGGTGCAAGGAACAAATCAAACCCCAAACCGAAACGGAAGCACACGCTCTGACTGGCGTGGCGCTGATTGACTCGACGCGGCACCCCGACCGGAGTTCTGCCCGCCTTCGAGCGTTGCGTGCTTGCCAACCCTTCGCCTCTCCGGCCAATCTGGCAGCGGCGATGCATCAAGCTCAATTCCAACGACACCCTGTCCGCCGCGCGAACACCGCCTGTGCCAACCCTGTGCTGCTGGCGCCCTCGATGATGTGCGCCGACCCGTGCCACTTGGAACGCGAGCTTCGCCGGCTGGAACACCTGAAAGTGGATTGGCTGCATTTCGACCTCATGGACGCCCATTTCGTGCCCAACATGCCCCTCGGGCTGGAAGTCCTCCGGGCGCTGCGCCCAAAGACCGCGCTGCCTTTCGACGTGCACCTGATGGTCGAGAACAGCGATTTCTTCGTGCGGGAACTGGCGAAGATCGGTGTGCAGGCGATTACGGTCCACGCCGAAGCGTGTCCCCGCCTGGAGCAGACCCTCCGTCGCATCCGCGGGCTCGGCATCCGGGCGGGCGTGGCCTTGAAGCCCGCCACCCCGCTCAACACGCTGGAGGGACTGCTGGAGTTGGTGGACTACATCCTGTTGATGACCGTCAATCCCGGTTTTGCGGGCCAGGCGCTGCTTCCGGGCGCAATCCGCAAGCTCGCCGATTGCCGCGCCTGGCTCGATCGCTCCGGCACCCGCATTCGCATTGAGGTGGATGGGAACGTGAGTTTCAAGCATATCCCGCACATGGTGGCCGCCGGCGCGGACATCCTTGTGCTGGGTTCCAGCAGCCTTTTCCACAAACCAGGTTCGCTGCGCGAGAATATGGCAAGGGTACGCAAGGGGATTGCTGCCGGTGGGCGGCAGCGCCTCATCACCAAAGCCCAACCGTAAGTGCGCCGGTTCCGCATAATCTGAACGACACGTGGCAGGAAAACTCACCTGGAAAGCCGGTTCCGGGAATGGCCTTTCCCTGCGACGGGAAGAACCCTTTAAGAAAAGCAGAGCCACGGCTCGTGCCAGGCGCGTCAATGACCGGGAAGTCTTCCTAATCTCGCCGCTGTTGCCGATGCGTTTCATCTTCATCTCGCCCTGTATAGGTCCACAAAACCTGTTACTGCGGTAACAAGCCCGAACTGATTTTGCCGGGATGCTCGAGCGTAGGCTGCTCGGTGGCAGGTCAAACCGTGGCCCTGGGCAAGGATGTGGGCTGGCACTGGCGGCTTGTGCTTCGCGCGCTGCAACGTTAGAAATGGGCGATGTGTATTCACTGGCTGGCGGATGCAGCGACCTGGCGGCAGGCTGGTCAGCATTCCTGCCTTCGTTTCGCCTGGAAAGGAGTTCACGCAATTCGATGGCAGTTGTAGCGCCCCAGGCCCCGGCAGCGGAGCGGACTGCCCCAGTGCAAACAGATAGGTTCAGGTATTGGCAGCGCCGGACCATTGTCTCCACCATCGCAGGCTACGCCCTGTATTATTTCGTCCGGAAGAACTTTAGTTTGGCCATGCCGGGCATGGAATCCGAGCTGGGGATCACCAAGGTCAACCTGGGCCTCTTCCTCACCCTGAATGGCCTCATCTACGGGCTTTCGAGGTTTGCCAACGGTTTCATTGCCGACCGGGTCAGCGGGCGCGTGTTCATGGTCATCGGGCTTACGCTTTGCGCCCTGGTGAACTTCGCCTTCGGCTTTAGCGCCGACGCCGCCGCCCTGATCTCAGGGCAGATGAGCGGCAGGGAGTTCACGTCGGTTTTGATTATGGTGATGGGGCTGCTGTGGGTGCTAAACGGCTGGCTGCAGGGCATGGGAGTGCCGCCCTGCACCCACCTGCTGACGCACTGGATACCCCCCAGAGAACTGGCCACAAAGATGTCGGTCTGGAACATGTCGCACTCCATCGGCGCGGGCCTGGTGGTGATTCTGTGCGGGTACATCATGGGCAACTTCGGCGCCGGCGCCTGGCGGTTTTGCTTTTGGATCCCGGCGGCCATAGCCACGGTCGGCGCGGCCGGGCTCTGGTTCGCGCTGCGCGACACGCCCTCGTCGGTCGGTCTGCCTGAGCTGTCCAATACCGCGACGAAGCCCGGAGCCGCCCCTGAAAGAACAGAACAGTTCAAGGCGTTTATCCGCCGAAAAGTGTTTGGCAACCGGCTGATCTGGACCCTGGCGATCGCCAACTTCTTTGTCTATGTGGTGCGGTTCTCGGTCCTGGATTGGGGACCTTCCCTCCTCAAACAATCGAAGGGCGTATCGCTGCAACACGCCGGCTGGATGGTGGCGATGTTTGAGATCGCGGGTATCGCCGGGATGCTGCTCGCGGGCTGGGTGACCGACAGGTTCTTCGCCAGCCGGGCGCACCGAACGTGCGTCTTCTGCATGCTGGGCGCGGCGACAGCGGTAGTTGCCTTCTGGCAGTTGCCGGCGACCGCCCCGGCTTGGCTCACCGCAGCGACGCTGTGCGCAGCGGGCTTCTTCATCTACGGCCCGCAAGCGTTATTGGGCATTGCAGCGTGCAACCATGCCACCAACCGCGCCGCCGCGACCGCCAACGGGCTGCTGGGGCTGTTCGGCTACAGCAGCACGATTCTCTCCGGGTTGGGACTCGGATACGTCGCTCAGCACTACGGCTGGGAACAGGCTTATCTCGCGATCGTTCTAGTCGCCGTCCTGGGCATGCTGGTGCTGCTGACCATGTGGAACGCCCAAGCGGCGGGTTACGACGAAGATCAATAGAGCCAGGTTATGCGCGGCCCCGAGCACAAACACGGAGCAGAAAGACATGGCTAATTCCGACTGGCAATGGAACGAGATGCAGCGGGTTGGCACAGCCTGTTTTTTTGGCCCAATGGCTTCCGCTATGTCTGCCCTTTCGAGCATCGTGGCCAATGGCCATCAGATCGTGCCCACGGTTCCTCCACCCCCTCGGTTCATTCCGTACGGCGCGTTTTCCCCAGTACGGCTGGAAGCCAGCCTCGTCGCTCTGCGCCCTTCCCAAACCGTTCCCGGCTTCGTTTGACGCAGAGCCTGCGGTTCTTTCCGTTTCCGGCTCAGTGTCCAGGCGTCTCGGATCGCGGCTGTGCCCACAGGCCTTTGGCTCAGCGCGCTTTATCATCGCCGCCCCTCCAATCGCTACTACGGCCTGATCCGCCAATCTGACGCACTCCGTCCGGCCTGGGCCTCCTCGGCTTACTCGGGCCGGTCTTTGCCCTGGCGAGCCGTTCGCCTCACCTTCCCTTGCTTGCACCGTCAGCTTGCCCCGGCCGGGGTCTCCCCCAACCAGGGTCTGCCATGACTACTCGGCCCAACCATCCTGGGGATGGAAGGTTGCTCCGTCCTCATCGCGGATAATGGCCGCAAGGGGCTCAGCCTCGCACGACAGCATCATCCTCAACCGTTTATACCGGGCTTCTGCACAATTATCATCACCACCGAACTCTCAAGGATGTGCTCATTCGCCTCACAGATCGGACCAGACCCCAAACCTTAGCCTTGTGAACAGGAAAGGCATCAATTGGTGAGGAAGGTATTGACACAAGGTCACCAACATGGTGATGTAGAGGTATGCCGGTATATACGAAGCGCAAGACCCGACTCCACGTCC
>Ga0209201_1004924_pt1 | contig 10364 bp, 7 predicted proteins | sample AD_UKC055_MetaG_FD_184411 | JGI IMG/M metagenome (GOLD analysis project Ga0209201, IMG submission 184411) | Active sludge microbial communities of municipal wastewater-treating anaerobic digesters from USA - AD_UKC055_MetaG (SPAdes) (version 2) | ecosystem: Engineered > Bioreactor > Anaerobic >... | reverse complement strand
GATCGATCGAGCTATCGTTGAAACGCCGGGTTTTCCGAACGCCCCGATGTCGCCCCGGTGGGGCTCGGGGTGAGGAAAACAGGCGCCTGCGTCGACGGGCCTCGCACCAGGGGCTGCGCCCCTGGTGGGCGGTGGTTGGTCGCGTGGTCGCCCCAGCGGGGCGACAGGCAGGTGGCGTGAATCGTGCTGGGCGCCGATCGATCGAGCTATCGTTGAAACGCCGGGTTTTCCGAACGCCCCGATGTCGCCCCGGTGGGGCTCGGGGTGAGGAAAACAGGCGCCTGCGTCGACGGGCCTCGCACCAGGGGCTGCGCCCCTGGCTAATGCCGTCCGGCCCTGCGGGCCGGGTGCGTGCCGAACGCTCAGCGATCAACCATCAACGATCAACCATCAACGATCAACTGTTGAGAATTTGCGAACATTCAAACGCCCGATCAGCGGCACGCATGTCAGAATGGGAGCGAGCCCCGAGTCTCGAGCCTCGATTACGATTACGATGACGAGCACGATTGCGAGCACGATTACGAGCACGAGGACGAACCCGAAGGCGGGACGGAGAAACCATCGGGGTACGAAATCACTGATCTAGTACGACATTTCGTACAGGAGCACGTTCCCGATGGGCGGGCCGAGGGGAGCCTGTGGTTTCTTTAATGGTTGAATATCAACAGATTGTCGACATCAGCCGGCTGAAGCATCGATTGGCACGTTGAATGCGAGGTGAAGATCAACTGTTCGTCTACTCGTCTGTCCGGAAAGTCTCGTTGAGGGCGAGTCGCGGTCTGAAATCAATCCACCGAAAAGGAGATAGTGCCATGGGAGAGTCTTTCGAAGCGGTCGACCCGAAGCGGAACTCGTGTGATGGCTGCGTCTCGGCGGGCTGCGCCGCCTGTCCATCCACCTCGACTGAGACAGGCGGCTCGGTCAAGCTCGACCGGCGCCAGTTCGGCCGCACCGTCGCGGCGGGATCCGTCGGGGCGCTTTTCCTGGGCCGCGCCATGGCCCAGCAGCCGGCGGCGTCCACGAGCGGCCAGGCGCCCGCGCTCGACCCCGCACTCCACGTGGTCCAGCAAGAGAAGGGGCCGATCATGACGGTGCTCGAGGAGTTCTACAAGATGGGGCCGGGTCCCTCGAGCTCCCACACCATGGGGCCCATGCGGATCACCTACGACTTCTTCCAGCGGATCTCAAAGCTCCCGCCCGAGGAGCTGAAGAAAGCCACCGCCCTGAAGGTGCACCTCTACGGGAGCCTCAGCGCCACGGGCAAGGGCCACGGCACCGACCGGGCCTCGCTGGCCGGCCTGCTCGGCAAGGCGCCGGCCACCTGCCCGCCGCAGTTCCTCGACGAGCTGGCGGCCAACCCGGACAAGTCGTACCCGGTCACCATCGGACCGGCCAGCTTCAATCTGACCCTCAAGGACATCATCTTCGACGCCACCAAGGGCGACTTCCACCATCCCAACACCATGACCGCCGTGCTGCTGGCGGGCGACAAGCCGCTGTACGCGCTGGAATACTACTCGGTCGGCGGCGGCTTCATCGAGTGGAAGGGCTACAAGCCGCCGGAAAAGGGGAAGCCCAAGTACCCGTACGCCCATGCCAAGGAGCTCAAGAAGTACTCGTTGGACGGCAAGGTACCGCTGGAGAAGATCCTGCTCGAGAACGAGCTGGCCATCTCCGGGAAATCCGAGAAGGAGATCTGGGAATTCCTGGACCAGGTGATCGAGGTCATGCTCCGCGGCGTCAACACCGGCCTGACGGTGGAAAGCGTCCTGCCCGGCCCGATCCAGCTGCACAGCAAGGCGGCGGAGATGATGCGGAACCTGGAGAAATCCAGCAAGGGCGCCGCCGGCCAAGCCGTCACCCGGGTGGCCGCCTACGGCTTCGCCATGGGCGAGGAGAACGCCCGCGGCCACATCATCGTGACCGCCCCGACCGCCGGCTCGGCGGGCATCATCCCGGCGGTGCTCAGATCGCTGGTGGACTACAACGTCCCCGTGGCGAAGATCCGCGAAGGCCTCCTGGCGGCCGCGGCCATCGGGTACCTCTGCAAGCACAACGCGACCCTGTCCGGCGCCGAGGGCGGCTGCCAGGCGGAGGTCGGCGTCGGCTCCTCGATGGGGGCGGCCATGATCGCCCAGGCCCTGGGCGCGCCGCCGAAGGTGGTGGGCAACGCCGCCGAGTCCGCGCTGGAGCACCACCTCGGCATGACCTGCGACCCGGTCGCCGGCTACGTGCAGGTGCCCTGCATCGAGCGGTGCGCGTACGGCGCCGTCAAGGCCTGGACGGCCTACTGCATCGCCAGCGAGGAGAACCCGCAGGAACGGCGGGTGGACCTCGACACCACCATCGCCGCCATGGCCCTCACCGCCAAGGAGATGAACTCGAAGTACAAGGAGACCTCCGAGGGCGGCCTGGCGGTGTCCGTGGTGCTCTGCTAGGTCGCGGGCGGCGCCGCGGGATCGCCCGATGAGCAACAGCACCAAGACGGCCGCCGTCGCCTGGCTGCTGGCGGCCGTCTATTACTTCTACCAGTACAGCCTCCGCTCGGCCCCGGCCGTGATGATGCCGCAGCTGTCGGAGGCCTTCGGCCTGAGCGCGCTGGGCGTGGCGGCCCTGGTGGGCCTGTTCTACTACGGCTATTCCCCGTTCAGCCTGGTGGCCGGCGCCGCCATCGACCGTTTCGGGGCGAAGCGGATCATCCCCATCGGCGCGGCGGCGGTGGGCGTGGGCGCCTTGCTCTTCGGCCTGGGCGGCCCGGATGCCGCCGGCGTCGGGCGGTTCCTCCAGGGAGCCGGCGGCGTGTTCGCCCTGGTGGGCGCGGTGTACATCGCCACCACCCACTTCCCGGCCTCCCGGGCAGCGACGCTGATCGGCGCCACCCAGATGTTCGGGATGTCCGGCGGCTCGGCGGGGCAATTCGTCGTCGGCCCGCTGATCGCCCGGGGCCTCGACTGGAGCCGCTTCTGGGTCGGGATGGGCGTAGCCGGCCTGGGGATCAGCGCCGTGCTCTTTTTTCTCCTCCCCAAGGAGGCGGCGGCGGACAAGCCCCGCCTGGGCCTCAAGGGCGTGCTCAACGCCTTCGGCACGGTCTTCCGGAATCCCCAGTCGATCCTTTGCGGGGTGATCGCCGGCCTGCTGTTCATCCCCACCACGATCTTCGACATGGTCTGGGGCGTGCGCTACCTGCAGGAGGCGCACGGCTTCGACTACGCCGCCGCGGTGGTGCGCTCCTCGCTGGTCCCGCTGGGGTGGATCATCGGCTGTCCCCTGCTGGGCTTCCTCTCGGACCGGCTGGGCCGGCGGAAACCGGTGATCATCGGGGGCGCCGCGGTGCTTCTGGCGAGCGTGGCCTGGGTTCTCTATGGCAAGAGCGGCGTGCTGCCGCCCTACGTCGTCGGCATCGTGATGGGCATCGCCTCCGGCGCGGCAATGCTCCCCTACACCGTGATCAAGGAGGCCAATCCGCCTCAGTTCAGCGGCACCGCCACCGGCGTCGTCAATTTCCTGAACTTCACCTTCAGCGCCCTGCTGGGCCCGGTGTTCGCCGGAGTCCTGCAGCGCGTCTCGGGCGGGGCCGAGCAGCTGGAGCTGGGGCACTTCCAGAGCGCCTTCGTGCCCCTGCTCTACGGCGTGGGCCTGGCGATCCTGCTGACCCTCTTCCTTCGGGAGACCGGCCCGGCGGCCCGAAAATCCTCGCCGGCGAACGGTTGATGGTCGATCGTTGATCGTTCGTACTCGTAACTCGTAATCGTCATCGATTGTTCGCAGGTTCGATGAAGAGTTGAGGGTGGGGGACGAGCCTCGAGTCTCGATTACGAGCACGATTACGATTACGAATTACGATTACGATGACGATTACGAATTACGAGCACGAAATCCGAGGTCCGATGTCCGAAGTCGGTGACGGGTTCCTATCAATCAGCCATCGCGCCACGATCCCGGCCCGCCAGGGCCAGACCGGATTAGCCAGGGGCGCAGCCCCTGGTGGGCGGTGGTTTGTCGCGTGGTCGCCCCAGCGGGGCGACAGGCAGGTGGCGTGAATCGTGGTGGGCGCCGATCGATCGAGCTATCGTTGAAACGCCGGGTTTTCCGAACGCCCCGATGTCGCCCCGGTGGGGCTCGGGGTGAGGAAAACAGGCGCCTGCGTCGACGGGCCTCGCACCAGGGGCTGCGCCCCTGGTGGGCGGTGGTTGGTCGCGTGGTCGCCCCAGCGGGGCGACAGGCAGGTGGCGTGAATCGTGCTGGGCGCCGATCGATCGAGCTATCGTTGAAACGCCGGGTTTTCCGAACGCCCCGATGTCGCCCCGGTGGGGCTCGGGGTGAGGAAAACAGGCGCCTGCGTCGACGGGCCTCGCACCAGGGGCTGCGCCCCTGGCTAATGCCGTCCGGCCCTGCGGGCCGGGTGCGTGCCGAACGCTCAGCGATCAACCATCAACGATCAACCATCAACGATCAACTGTTGAGAATTTGCGAACATTCAAACGCCCGATCAGCGGCACGCATGTCAGAATGGGAGCGAGCCCCGAGTCTCGAGCCTCGAGCCTCGATTACGAATTACGATTACGATGACGATTACGAATTACGATTCCGTCACGGGAACGGAGGCAGCAGGATGCCGTTGAAGAGCAGCTTGAAGGTCGCCGGCGTCGAGCCCCGGTGCTGGGGGTTGAAGCCGTAGAGCACCAGCTGCCCCTTGCCCTTGCGCAGCCACACCACCGCCGGCCGGTTGCCCAGGAGCTCGATGCGCTCGGCGTAGCCGCTCACCAGGAGGTCGTCCTCCGGGTAGAGCGCGGCCACCCGGCGATCCATGTCCTGGTCCGGCACCGAGGTGGCGAACACCGCCGCCGCGCGCGAGAACGCGGTGACCTCCGCCGGCAGTCCCACGGTGAGGGGGCTGTCGGGCCGGAGCGCCACCCGCAGCCCGGCGCCGGGCACGTAGAGTCCGTCCTTGCGCAGCGCGTCGGACACCAGGCGCACGGGGAGCTGGAACTTCTCCGTCTCCTCGCCGCGCTTGATCTCCAGCGGCTCGGCGAAGAGCGCGGTGGAGCGGCCCCAGGCCAGGATCACCCCGCCCTTGTCCAGGAAGGCCATGAGCCGCTCCATGCCCTTGGGGCCCATCCCCTTCGTGAACTCGGCCGGCATGTCGGTCATGTAGTAGCGGTCCTCGGCCTTCATCTGGCCGGTCATCAGGATGTTCTTGTCGCTGTCGGGGAAGATCACCACGTCGAAGTCGCGGGCCAGGTCGGTCGTCTCGAAGTCGCCGGGCCGCAGCACGGTGTACGGCACGCGGTAGTCGTCGAGCACGTAGCGCGTCCAGCCGGCGTCCATGTCGTGGAACCAGGTTTCCACCAGGGCGATGCGCCGCGGCGCCACCGTCTCGGCCGCGAGCGACGGGGCCATCCGGCCCAGGAGCTGCGGCGCGCCGGCCTCCAAGCGCACCGGCGGCACCGCCACCGCCGCGGCCACGTCGCGGAGCTTGCCGGCCTGGCCCGGCGGGGCCATGACCACGAAGCTCCCCGCCGGCAGCGCCGCGTCGCCCACCGCCGTGTCCGCGGTGAGGCGCCTGACCAGCAGGCCGGCCTCCAGCGCGCGGAAGGCGGCGCGGAAGGCGTCGTTGTCGCCGGCCGCCCAGGCCAGCGCGGTGGCGTCGGCCGGGACCTCGCCCGCGGCGGGCCAGCGGAACGCGCCCGTCACCTCCGCCAGCGACGGCTCAAGCGCCGGCACCGCGGCGTTCACCGCCACGGCGCGCACGCCGCGGTGGCGCGGCAGCGACCAGCTGGTGATGTCGTAGGGACGGATCAGCTCGCCGCCCGGCGAGTAGTGCCGCACCGGGTAGCGCTGGTCCTCCATGAGCTCCTTGATGAGGGGGCGGTAGGCCTGGGCCAGCGGCACCACCAGGTCGCCGGCGCCGAAGGTGCAGCCGTCCACGACGAGAGGCGCCGTGAGCCGGTAGAGTCGGACGCCATGCTCCAGCAGCAGGTTGGCCAGGCCGGCCAGCTCGCTCCGGTCGCCCTGCGCCAGCGGCAGGATGTAGGCGTACGGGGCCTGGGTGCGGCCCCGCTCCACCTCGCGGCGGCACAGCTCGTTGCGGAAGGCGAGGATCTCAGCGCGGTTCTCGGCGGCGGTGCGGGCCACGGCCCGCATGCTCACCAGCTCGTACTGGACCATGTCGCCCAGCCGCCACCAGCCGCCCGGCCACGGGTCAGGCATGTTGGTGCTCTTCTTGTACTCGGCCAGGCCCTTGCCGCGGACGCCGAGCTCGGTGGGCTCCACGTAGACCGGCGTGGCCACCCGGCAGCTGGCGTTCTCGGTGAGCATGGCGATGACGTTCTTGAACAGGCACGTCTCGGTGGAGCCGGGCCAGTACTGGTCGAACCCCCAGTGCTGGGCCACGCCGCGCTGGCCCGCCGCACCCATGTCCTTGGCCATGTTGGCGCCGAACAGGCCGCACCAGTACCACAGGTCGCGGTCCACGTTCTCGGCGATGGGGTCATGGTTGGGCGGCACGAAGAAGCGTGGACCGGTCTCGCCCATCTGGTGCTTTTCGATCATCACCTGGGGGAACCAGTCGGTGCTGAAGATGCGGTTGATGGCCCGCGTGTCCGACTGGGTCAGGGCGACGAAGTCGCGGTTGTTGTCGTGCCCCACGTACTTGTGGTAGACGCCCGGCAGGTCGCTCCCCTCCCACTTGGTCCCCTTGTACTTGCGGTAGTGCTCCACCACCATCTGCATGCCGTCGGGGTTGTGGTTGGGGACGAACATCTGCACCGTCTCGTCCAGGATCTTCAGGGTGGCCGCGTCGCGCGCCGTCACCAGGTCGTACACGTAGAGGGGCAGCATCTGGGAGGGCGCCACCTCGGAGGAGTGCATCGAGAGCGTCGCCAGCACGAACACGCGGCCCTTGGCCACGAGCGCCTCGCGCTCGGCCGCCGGGATGTCCGGCTCCAGCGCCAGGCGGCGGTTGATGGCTTTCAGCTCGTCGAGGCGGCGGATGTTCTCCGCCGACGACACCACCGCCAGGCACATGGGCCGGCCCATGGGCGAGCGGCCGATCTCCACGAGCGTGAGCCGCTCGGAGGTGGCGTCCACCGCCTTGAGGTAGTCGATGAGCTGCGCGTAGTCGAAGAGCTCCCGGTCGGCGCCGGGCTTGAAGGTGAAGAACGCCTCGGGCAGCGGCGGCTCCATGGTGATCCGGTTCGCGACCGGCGCCGGGGCCGGTTTCGGCTTCACCGCCTGCTGCGGCGCCGCGACGGCCCACCCACACCCCGCCGCCAGCATCCCGATGGTTATCGTGACGATCAACCCGAGCGCGCTCGCGCGCACCGTACCACCTGCACCGTGCATGTCGCCTCCTCGTTCCGTTAATGGGCGCGTCCATCGCCGCGTGAACGACGCCCGGCCCGCCGTCTCATCGGACCGGCGGACCGATGACTGGAAATCCAATTGTACTCCGCGACGGGACATAGAAAAAGAGTGAGTTCCCCGAGGGGCGCCCGCCGGCGGCCGCCACCGCTTGCAATGGCGGATCGCGCGGACCGCGTCAGTGCTGGTGGATATGCTCGCCCGGCTCGGCGGGCGCGGCCCCATGCGCCGGCGACGAGACGGCGGCCTGATGGAGCCGCTCCACGTAATGGATGAAGGTCACGTACGCGGCCACGTAGGCGCGGCCGGCGGCCACACTCTCGTCCCGGTGGCGGCGCGCTGCCACGACCGCGGCGAAGCGCTCGCGGAGGCCGTCCGCCACGTGGCTCGTCATCGCCCGTATCAGCGCGTCCGCCGAACCGTGTTCCACCGCCTGGTCGGCCACGGTGATCCCCGGATCCACCGAAGTTCCGGCGGGCTTCAGGCCGGTGTAGGCCGCGCCTTCGCCGGCCCGGTGAATGCGGACCAGCGTCTCGAAGAAGTAACGGTCCGCCAATTCCCGCGCGGCCGGGCTGAGCGCGCGCACCGCCATGGTGTGCTGGAACGCCTCCCGGATCGCCGCCTCGTCCGCCGCCTGCACCCACTTCAGCACCCCCGTGACGTCCCCGGCCTGGAGCGCCCGCTGGGCGTCCTGCACGACGGGGCCGTCCAGCGTGTCGCAATGGGCCCGCAGAGGCGCGCCGGCGGCCAGCGCCAGCAGCATGCCCACCACCACCCACCGGTTCAGCAACCGAGCGATTCTCCCGTTCATGTCAGCTCACCTCCGATTGTAATCCGTCCCATCACCCGAGATTCGACGTCTAACAGTCAGGCGCACACCGCCTGCCCGTGTTTTGATGATACCTCCTGCGCCGGGATTGAAAATTGATCCAGGTCAAATCGGCCCGCCGCCCGGCAGGGCCCGGTGTCAACCGCGAAACGGCGGGAAGTCTCCAGGAAAGTGCGGGAGGGGAGGCAGCCGGGGGCCGCCTCGGCCGGAAGCGGAAGCCGCGGCCGCGGGTCAGTCGCGGCGGGCTTCCCGCTTGAGCCGGCTGATGTGGGCCATGGTCCGCAGCACGGCCACCCCCAGCAGGACCACCGCCCCGGCCTGCAGCATCCGGATGATCTCCCGCGCCGTCGTCACGGCATCGGGCAGGCGCTGGGTGGCGAGGATGACCACGTTCAGCGCCAGGATCGCCACCAGGATGCCCAGCACCCGGCGGTACTTGTCCACCCGCGAGGCGGTGTCGGAGAAGATGTCCGGCAGCGGGCCCTCCGGCGCCGCTTTGCGGAAGTAGTGCCAGTTGGCCAGCGTCGCCACCCGCTCCCAGCCGGCGTCGCGGAACAGACCGAGGTACTCCTCGCGCTCGGCGCCGATGAGCCGGCGATAGTCCAGGCGGTAGGCCACCGCCGCCGGCTCGCCCCCCTCGAAGGTGTAGCAGCCGATGGTCAGGCTGCGGAGGTGCCATCCGTCGGCGGCCATCCGCGTCAGCCAGGCGGCTTCCCGCTCGTCCTGCCAGACAAAGAACAGCTTAAACACGCGCCGGGTCTGCGTCATCGTCTTCCTCCCATTGGGTGATCACCAGCCGGCCCAGCCGGGCCATCCGGTCGAGGCGTTCCGATTCCAGCCGCACCACCCGCCGTCCCAGCGGAGTCAGCACGTAGAGCTTGCGCCGCTCGTCGCCGGCGTTGCTGTCGCCGGCGCGGGCGATGAGCCCCCCCTCCAGCAGCTTGGTCAGCGCGCCGTACAGGGTGCCCGGGCCGAGGCGGATCCCGCCGCCGTCTGCCTGCGCCACCGCCTGCATGATCCCGTAGCCGTGGCGCGGTTCCGCCAGCGCCACCAGGATGGCGAACGTGGATTCCGTAAGCGGAAGATATTCAAGCGCTTTCACTTCGATTTCATCCATGGGGCGTTGCTCCTGCCCGAGACGACACCCTATAGCGCGTCTCGTTATATCGTCTTACGATATATCTACCCGGATGTTTCGGCACGGGCGGCAATATTTCACAACCACAACCATTTGAATCGGTTACAACCGCCTCTTGACACCCGCCCCGATGTCGAGTAAAGGATGAATCAGACCCGCTTTCAGGGGCGGTTGCACCCGGAAGCGACATCGCGTCGGGGGGAGGCGGCATGAACGGACCCAAGATCCTGGTGCTGGAATCCGACTGGGGCGTGCGGGGAGCGAGCCGGAAGGTTCCCCGGAACCGGCCCATCGGGCCGCAGCACACCTATCGCGACATCTTCCGGACCGCGGCCGAGATGTTCGGCTGCTCGGTGGATGTCGCCTATTTCACCGGCGCCGACGGCTTCCAGGTGTACCTCGACCGGTTCAACCACCGCGGCGACGTCAAGTACCTGGTGGTGGCCAGCCACGGCACCCGCCGCTCGGTGGACGCGCCGGGCGGCCGGTTCGACCCGTTCAGCCAGCTCCTCGACCGGGTGGACAAGCCGAAGATCGGCGTCCTGTTCGCCGCCTGCCACCTGGGCTGGAGCAAGACGGTGCACGAGGGGCTGCTGGGCATCGGCCATTTCCAATGGACGGCCGCCTACCGGACGGTGTCGCACTACATCACCGGCCTGCTCACGGAGCTGGCGTTCTGGAACTACTACTTCAAAGGCGTCCGGTACGTGAAGACCAGCGGCGACCGGCTCTGCACCGCCCTGCCGCCCGGCGACCCCGTCGGCGCCGCCCTGATGACCTACGCCAACGTGGGCACCGCCGTGGGCTGCCGGTTCGACGTGCGCATCCTGAACCGCTGGGGCATCGCCTCGTCGCTCGAGATCCTGTCCCACCTGCTGATCACGAGCGGGATCCGCCCCGACGGCCTGAAGCGGACGTCGGTCTCCGACGCCTCCCGGCGCCTCGGCGAGCAGTACGAAGAACTGTTCATCAAGGCCTGGAGCGGGATCTGGGAATGGCAGACGTGAGGGGGGAGTCGAGGCTCGAGGCTCG
>Ga0209201_1004923_pt1 | contig 10370 bp, 9 predicted proteins | sample AD_UKC055_MetaG_FD_184411 | JGI IMG/M metagenome (GOLD analysis project Ga0209201, IMG submission 184411) | Active sludge microbial communities of municipal wastewater-treating anaerobic digesters from USA - AD_UKC055_MetaG (SPAdes) (version 2) | ecosystem: Engineered > Bioreactor > Anaerobic >... | reverse complement strand
GCGCGCGGCGGCGCTCTGCTGGCTGAAATTGTGAACGCGGAAGGCGGCATCCACGGCCGCAAAATCAAATATTTTATTCGGGATGATCAGTACAGTCCGGCGGTGGCCCAGATGGTGGTCAAGGAGCTGGTGGACAAACACGGCATCTTTGCCTTTACCGGCGGCGTTTCCGGCGCCGGAGGGCACGCGGTGAAAGATTATCTGGCGGCCAATAAAGTGCTCTGGGTCGTTCCGGGGACCGCCGCGCTCAACACGGTGGCCGACAGGGACAAAAACGGCATGCCGAGCCTTTACCGTTACTGCTCGTACCCCCTGTTTGAGGATGAGGCGAGCATTGTCACCAAGTATGCCGTGGAAAAACTCAAATACAAGAAGGTCGGCATCGTTTACCAGAACGACGTGTTTGGAAAAGGCGGCCTGACCGGCTTGCGGCAGCGCCTGGCAACTTACAATATGAAACCCGCGGAAGAAGCCCCGGTGGAGCCGGGTGAAAAAGACCTGACCTCGCAGATGCTCCGGATGAAAAATTCCGGCGCGGAATGCGTCCTCATGTGGGTCAGCCCCACTTTGGCGGTCATCACGCTCAAGACCGCCCAGACGGTCGGCTATAAACCTCAGTGGATCGCTTTTGACGGCCTCTCCGACTATCAGATGATGTACAAAATTACCGGAGGACTCTTTGAAGGTGTGATCACCGCCGCGTTCGTGCCGCCCATCGACTCCAACGAACCGCTTGTTGTCAAATACCGGGAAGCCGCCAAGAAATATGCGCCGGAAGAAACCTGGGGCACATACGTTCTGGCCGGCGTCATGTTCATGGAGCCTCTGGTTGAGGCGCTCAAGCGAACCGGCCCGAATCTGAGCACGGAAGCCGTCATCACCGAGCTCAATAAATTCAAAAACTGGAAGGGACTGGGAGCGCCGATCACCTGGACGCCGCAGGTGCATCAGGGCACCGACTCCGTCCAGATCCAGAAATGCGGTCCCAAAGGCAGTTACATTCTGCTGCAGGACTGGACCAGGAACGAACTGGCCACCTGGAAAAAGCAAAAATAGAAACACAAGACAGGCGGGGCCCGGCTGCCTCGCCTGTCTGTTTATTTCAAAAGATATTCCTTGCTATTTATACGGATTGCCTGTATTAATGCCGCAATGAATAGCGAAGCCCATTGACCTTCCCACCTTTCTAAATCAGAAATTTGTTAAGGATAATCCCGCTAATCACAACAGGATCCGCGCCGTGTTTGAGGCCTGTCCTTCAGACGTCATCATCAGCGTTTGCGGGCGCCGGCTTTTACCAGCCTTATAACGGTTTTGCATCGGATGGAATTTGAACAGACGCTGGTACATAAAATTAAGGATATAAAATGAGTTTTAAGAAGTTTCAGTTGAATGAAAAAATTATGGCGGGAGTGGCCGCCGCCGGCTATCAGGAGCCGACCCCCATCCAGGATCAGTCCATCGCGGCGATCATCCAAGGCCGGGACATCATGGGACTGGCCCAAACCGGAACCGGCAAGACCGCGGCCTTTGTGCTGCCGATTTTACAGCGCCTGATGTCGGGGAAACCGCGTCAGGTTCGCGCCCTGATCCTCGCGCCCACACGGGAATTGTCCGAACAGACCCACGAGGCGATTCGCGAGCTGGGACAAAAGACCCGGCTTTCCAGCGCGGCCATCTATGGAGGCGTCAGCATCCAGAGCCAGATTACCAAACTGCGTTCGCGCGTGGATATCGTTTCCGCCTGCCCGGGCAGATTGCTCGACCATATCGGCCGCGGCACCATTGATTTATCAGGCGTCGAAGTGCTCGTTCTGGACGAAGCCGACCACATGTTCGATATGGGCTTTCTGCCCGATGTGCGCAAGATTGTCAAACATCTGCCGGCTCAGCGCCAGACCCTGCTTTTTTCCGCCACCATGCCGCACGAGATTCGCAGCCTGGCGGATGATCTGCTTTGCCGCCCCGTCCACGTTGAGATCGGACACATCGCCCCCGCGATGACCGTTTCCCACACCTTTTACCCGGTGCAGATGGACCAGAAAACCGCGCTGCTCAAAGACATTCTGGAAAAAACCGAGACAACTTCCGTGCTGGTTTTTACCCGGACAAAATCGCGCGCCAAAAACCTGGCCGAACAACTCAACAGAGCAGGACATACAGTGACGTCCCTGCACGGCAACCTCACGCAGCAGAAACGCAGGCAGTCCCTGGACGGCTTTCGGGACGGTCGCTACCAGGTCATGGTCGCCACGGACATCGCCGCCCGCGGCATCGACGTCACCCGGATTTCGCACGTCATCAACTACGACATGCCCGCGACCACCGATGCCTACACGCACCGCATCGGACGAACCGGACGCGCCGAGCGAACCGGAGATGCGTTTACCTTCATGACCGGACAGGACGGCGAACAGATGCGGTCCCTCAAAAAGCTGCTGGGCGACAAACTGCGCTATCAGAACGTCGAAGGGTTGACCATCGGACCATCCGCATGTGAGTCCATGCAAACACCCGCAGCCGCGCCAAAGGGATTTCCCAGCCGGAAAAATCCGTTTTCATCGCGACCTGCCGCAACCAGGCGCCCCGTCCGGCGTTCGTTTAAAAATGCCGGGCATATGTCCTGGGCTTCGCGCTCGATGACGGCTGCATAGAGAGACCAGCTTTCCTGTCTTGCATCAATTTGTTAAGGGGTGGGGGACATTATTTCCCCATCCTTTAATTCCAATGTCGTTGAGTTGCGCGTGCCGCTCCCCTCTTTTTAAAGAGGGGTTGGGGGAGATTTCTCCCTCCTCGTTTCCAATGAATTTCTGGTAAAACGCTGTTCGCTCCGGACAAAACATTCTGATCATCCATTAAAAAATCCACAGATTGAAAATAAAGCGACCTACGGTTGTCGTTTCGCCCTTGAAATGGCAGTTGGAACCTCCTACGCTCTGTGCCAGATAACGGCAAAGGCCCGTTCATGTTGGCTGTGAGGCAGCGTATGTCCATCATCTGAAGTCCTCTGGTCTTATAAAATCTGTAGAAACCTCATCGATTGGTGGGGGGGAATCCATCATGCAGCAAAAATATTGATGCAGCCCTTGAATTAAGCGGAGAATCGGCGTATGAAGTCATGCAGACATAGCGGCCAGGTCATCAGCAATGGTGACGGATTGCATCCGGTAAAGATCCTGGGCGACCTCCATGCAAAATCAGTCAAAAAATTTGAAGAACAGAACATGTGCCCATACCGCAGAGAAGGGAAGGGGTTGCTCAATCTGTTGCGCTTCGATGCGGTACTACCAGAAATGAACAAATGCCGAAGAAATTACCGGAGCAAGTGTCCGGCTTGTGACCTAAATCGTTTATGAATGAAAAATTCAGATGCGAGGAACGATTAAAAGAACATCAAGGGTCTGATTGGCGTGAATAGATGACATACATAGCTCATATTTCTGAAGATAAGAGGATTCATCTTCTGGACAACCATTTAAAATGTACGGCAGAGTTGGCATCTCAATTTGCCGCCGTATTTGGCGCTGCGCAATGGGGATACCTTTGCGGGTTATGGCATGATCTGGGAAAATACTCTGAGCCATTTCAAAGAATGATCAAAGCAGCCCATGACATGATGGATGATGCGACTAATTCGGCATACAAAGTAAATCATTCAACGGCCGGCGCTCTATGGGCAATAAAAAAGTTCGGCCCTCTCGGTCGGATATTTTCTTATCCCATTGCCGGTCATCACGCAGGATTGGCGGATTGGCAGGCCGATGAAACAGGCAATGCGGCTTTGTCTGTCCGGCTTAAAGAAAATAAGCTTCTGGAATTGGCCACAAAAGAAACAATTCCTCCCGAAATATTAGACAAGACTTTGCCGGATGAAAAACCGCCCAAAGGCGCTGACCCCGCTTTTTGGATTCGCATGCTTTTTTCCTGTCTGGTTGATGCTGATTTTTTAGATACGGAATCTTTTTTTGAAAAAGACAAGGCGCGCTTGCGCGGCCAATATCAAAATATCAATCAACTACTAATTTTATTTAATAAATTCATGGATCAAAAAACCATCCAGGCGAAAGATACGCATGTCAATCGTTTAAGAAAAATAATCTTGGAAAGATGTGTTGAAAAAGCGCAAGAGCCATCGGGCATCTATACTCTGACCGTTCCGACAGGCGGCGGAAAAACTCTTTCCTCAATGGCCTTTGCTCTCCACCATGCCTCAATTTACAACAAGAAACGCATTATCTATGTAATTCCCTACGTCAGCATTATTGAGCAAACCACGGATCAGTTTAACGAAATATTTGGCGATGCTGTCGTTGAGCATCATTCCAATCTGGAAACTGATGAGTTGGATGAATCGGCAACAAAAATGCGGCTTGCTTGCGAAAATTGGGATGCGCCCATTATTGTGACAACCGCTGTTCAGTTTTTTGAATCTCTTTTTGCCAGCCGGACAAGCCGTAGCAGAAAGTTGCACAACATAGCCGATGCGGTAGTCGTTCTTGATGAAGTGCAATTACTGCCGCCGGAATTTCTCAAGCCGATACTTTGCACCCTGGAAGAATTGAGAAAATATTATGGCGTGACAATGCTTTTATCCACCGCAACCCAGCCGGCATTTATACCTCAGCCGTCATTTAATTTTGATGGTTTAAAGGATACGCATGAAATCATCTCCTCGCCGCTTCAGCTCCACAAAGAGATGAAGCGTGTCCGGGTCGAAATTCTAAAATCTCTTGACGAAATCGTAGAATGGGAGGAGTTAATCGAACATTTAAAGAATTACCCAACGGTATTGTGTATTGTCAACCGACGGGATGATTGCCGCAAACTCTGGCAGATGATGCCGGAGGACACATTTCATTTGTCCGCACTGATGTGCGGAGCGCACCGTTCCCAAAGCATTGCCGAAATCAAGCGGCGATTGCAGGAAGGCATCCCGACGCGCGTCATAAGCACACAGCTTGTAGAGGCAGGTGTTGATTTCGATTTTCCTGTCGTTTTTCGCGCGCTGTGCGGGTTGGATTCCGTCGCGCAGGCCGCTGGGCGCTGCAATCGTGAGGGGCTTTTGAAAGAAGGACAGGTGTGTGTATTCAGGCCTCCCACCGAACCGCCTGTTGGCCACTTGCGACACGCGGCTGGTCTTGGCAAGCGACTGCTGGAAAAAGAAAGCCTTGATTTGATTGCGCCTGAACAATTTTCTAAATATTTTCAGGAGCTTTACTGGTTACAGGGTCAGAGACTGGATCAGCATGGCATCCTTGCTGATCTTCAGGATGGCGAATTGCGTTTCAGTTATCGAACGGCGGCCTGGAAATTCAAAATGATTGACGATAGAAAGCAGGCCCCTGTCATTGTCGCTTATGGAGAAGGCGCGGAACTGATTGAAGAGCTTACCCGACGAAAGCCGGACAGGTATTTGATGAGGAAATTGCAGCGTTATATCGTCAACTTACCGCGGTATCTGCATAATAAACTGGTTAACGAAGGCGCGATACGCCTGATTCATGAGGACATCTACATCCAGGGCCATAGCGCCATGTATGATGACAAAATTGGTTTTTGCGCCGATCGTTCGGCGGTTTATGCGCCGGATGATCTAATCGTATAAAATTTTAAAGGAAGGGAGGTCACATGAATGACGCAAAAGTGAAAAGTAAGACGTTTTTTGTCAGGGTTTGGGGTGAGAATGCCTGTTTTACCCGCCCCGAAATGAAAGTGGAGCGCGTTTCATACGATGTCATAACGCCGTCGGCGGCGCGCGGTGTGCTGGAAGCTATTTTATGGAAACCAGCTATTTGCTGGCATGTGGAGCAGATTGATATTCTCAATCCGGTGAAATGGGCATCTGTCAGGAGAAATGAAGTGGGGTCCCGCATGTCGCCGCGCTCCGATGGGATTTTTATTGAGGAGCAGCGTCAGCAGCGCGCCGGATTATTTTTGCGTGACGTAGCTTATACAATACACGCACATTTCACCATGACGGAAAAGGCGGGCGCGGATGACAATGTCAACAAATTTCAGGAGATGTTTGCGCGCCGTGTTCAGAAAGGACAGTGTTTTAACCGGCCTTATCTGGGCTGCCGGGAATTCTCCGCCCATTTTGAGCTAATACCCGACGAGTCTTCCCTGCCTGAACCGGTCAGGGACACGCGCGATCTGGGCTGGATGCTTTATGACATGTGTCATGATGCAACAGGGGACAATGGCGGCCATATCCATACCTGCAACGATGCCTGTCACCCGTCTTTCTTCCGGGCGCAAATCATCAATGGCTCAATAAATCTGAAAACGGCGGAGGTGCGGGCATGATACTTCAGGCGCTACACACTTTATATAACAGAAAGAAGGATGATTTGCCGCCGCCGGGATTTGAGTCCAAGGAAATTCCTTTTCTGATTGTCATAGACAAAAATGGTCAATTTATTGCACTCCAGGATACAAGGACAAAGGATGGTAAAAAGCTATTTTCAAAAAAATTCACTGTACCAAAAGAGAAAGAAGGACGTTCAGGTAAAAATGCTTGGAAGATGGCCAACATACTATGGGATCATTATGGTTACGTTTTGGGCTGGCCGAAATCAGAAAACGATTCTGATATACAGATGGCAAAAAAGCAGCATCAATCTTTCAAAACGGCGATTGCTTTAATATCCAACACATATCCGAATAATATCGAAATTCAAGCCGTGAAAAATTTTCTTGCTAAAGAAACATTTGATGATGTGTTTGCCAGTCAGGAATGGCAAGATTGCAGGAAAATCAAAGGTTGTAATCTGAGTTTTATTCTTGAGGGCTCTACCAGATTGGTTTGTGAAAATGAGGATATTCAATCATGGTGCAGCGATGCGTCAACTAACGAAGAAGACGCAGATGAGTCCAATGACCTTCAGGATAAGGAAGGCATTTGTTTAGTTACAGGCGAGCGAGCAGTTATTGCCCGATTGAATCCACGCACACCTATCCTTGGCGCAAGAAGTAACGCCAAAATCGTCGCTTTTCAGACCAATATGGGATTTGATTCTTATGGAAAAGAGCAAAGTTATAATGCGCCTGTCAGCAAAAAGGCATCATTTGCCTATTCGACTGCATTAAGTTATTTATTGGCAAAAGAATCAAAGCAGAAATTACTGGCAGGCGATGCCACAACTGTCTTCTGGGCCGAAAAAGAGCACCAACTGGAAAACGTTTTTGCGGACTTTTTTGGAGAACCGGCCAAAGACGACCAGACACAGGACATCAAATCCCTGATTGCCGCACTGCGCGCCCCGCAAATTGGCGCTAGACCGGAGCTTGACCCGCAAACAAAATTTTATGTTCTCGGTCTTGCGCCAAATGCCGCGCGCATTGCTGTGCGCTTCTGGTATGAGGGCACGGTTCAGCAGATTCTTGACCACATTGAACAACACTTTGATGATTGCACAATTATTCATGGCCCTAAGCAGCCGGAAACGCTTTCATTATTTCGTCTGCTTGTCTCAACGGCAGTTCAGGGTAAATCGGAAAACATACAACCCAATTTGGCAGGCGACATGATGCGGGCGATTCTGGCAGGCACTCCCTATCCAAAATCCCTTTTATCATCGGCGATTAGAAGAGTCAGAGCAGAAAGAGAAATAACCTATCCACGCGCCGCTTTGATAAAGGCAGTCCTGGCGCGTGATGCCAGATACTACAATTCAAATCAAAAGGAGGTTGGCATGTCATTGGATATCACTAACAACAACACAGGTTACAGACTGGGGCGCTTGTTTGCCGTTCTGGAAAAAGTACAGGAAGAAGCAAATCCCGGGCTTAACGCCACTATCCGCGACCGTTTCTACGGCGCAGCATCAAGTACGCCAGTTGCGGTCTTCGCGCTCCTGATGAAGCTTAAAAACCATCATATCGCTAAGCTGGAAAACCGCGGTCGGGCCATTAACTTTGAAAAGCTGATAGGAGAAATCATGTCCGGCATTAGTGAATTTCCTGCCCAATTGTCTTTGCCGGATCAGGGTCGTTTCGCGGTCGGTTACTACCATCAGCGCCAGGACTTTTTCATCACTAAAGAAAATAAGAACAATAATTAAACATATCAAAAGGAGGAAACATCATGACGAACGCAATCCAGAACCGCTATGACTTCGTATTATTATTCGACGTAAAAGACGGCAACCCCAACGGCGATCCCGACGCCGGCAACCTTCCCCGCATTGATCCCGAAACAGGCAATGGTCTAGTCACGGATGTCTGTATTAAACGAAAAGTGAGGAATTATGTGCAGTTAGTTAAAAATGAAGCTGACAAATATAAAATATTCATAAAAGAAAAAGCGATATTAAATAATTTAATTGCTGAAGCTCATAAGGATGAGGAAGTTAAAAAAATTGAAGAAAAAGGTAAAAAAACTGAAGCTGCTAAGCAATTTATGTGTAGTAAATATTATGATGTGCGAACATTTGGCGCGGTCATGATGACTGGCGAAAACGCTGGCCAAGTGCGCGGACCTATTCAAATCACCTTTTCACGCAGTGTTGATCAAGTTGTGCCGCTGGAGCATAGCATTACTCGTATGGCCGTTACGACGCCGGAAGAATCAGAAAAACAATCCGGCGATAACAGAACGATGGGCCGAAAATTTACCTTGCCTTACGCTCTATATCGCTGCCACGGTTTTATATCCGCGCCGCTCGCTGGTCAGACAGGTTTTGGTGAAGACGATCTGAATCTTTTCTGGGATGCGTTGTGCAATATGTTTGAGCATGACCACTCCGCCGCGCGCGGGCAAATGGCGACAAGAAAACTGATTGTATTCAAGCATGATTCACAGCTAGGCAATGTGCCGGCGCATAAGCTCTTTGAGCTTGTCTCAATTAATCGGGTTCAAAATAGCGATAAACCAGCCAGAGATTTCAGCGATTACGAAGTTAAATTTGATTCCGCAAAAGTCCCGGCGGGTGTAACTGCGGAAATAAGAATATAACCACCTCCAAAGCGCCCACCCCGAACCCATCGCGTGGCGGGCATCGGGGTGGAGCCTTTATAAGAAAAGGTGTAATATTAAACCAATGATAACATTGAGAAAATTTATTGCAGGCTTGGAGAGCATTCCCGCGACAACGTCTTGGTATCTGGCCGATATCAGCGAATCCAAGGGTAGGCAGGAGCTTTATAAAAAGCAATCGCCCCAGCGGTTGAATTCGCTCAAGGAGCACGCCCTGATTGAAAGCGCCGTCTCCTCCAATCGCATCGAGGGGGTCGAGGTAGAGCAGAAGCGCATCGGCACGATTATTTTCGGCAAATCGCTTTTGCGCGACCGGTCGGAGGAAGAGGTGCGCGGATACCGAGAAGCGCTGAACCTCATTCATAGCGCGGGACACCAATTACATGTCACGGAGGAGACCTGCCGGAAACTGCACTCGCTTACCCGTGGTGAAATATGGGATGCGGGCAAATACAAGGATAAAGACAGCGACATCGTAGAAAAGCGGGCAAATGGTTCGGCCAGCGTTCGATTTAAGACAGTTCCGGCAAAACAAACGCTCAAGTCCATGCAGCAGCTCCATGCCGCATGGGAGGATGCTATTAAAGCGACGGAACTGCACCCGATCATCAGCCTTGCCGCATACAATCTTGATTTTTTGTGCATCCATCCGTTTCGCGATGGCAACGGTCGGGTGTCGCGTCTACTGCTTCTTCTCCAGTGCTATCATGCTGGAATTGAAGTGGGCCGGTACATCAGTCTGGAACGTCTGATTGAACAGAACAAAGAGCGATACTATGAAACACTAAGGCTCAGTTCACAGGGGTGGCATGAAGGCAAGCATAATCCGTGGCACTATATCAACTATCTGTGTTTCATCATCAGAAGCGCCTATAAAGAATTTGAGGAGAGGCTGGGTGACATGCCGCATCCCAGGGGTGAGAAGACCGGTCTTGTAAGAGCATCGGTGAATGGCCAGCGCGGCGATTTCAGTGTGGCTGATCTTCAAAAACAGCTTCCGGGTGTCAGCGTGGATATGATCCGACGCGTCTTGAAAGATATGCAGGCCCAAGGCGTGGTGGATTGCCTTGGGCGGGGACGTTCTGCAAAATGGCGTAAAGCGCTTAATTAGGTAATAACTCGTAAATTAGGTAATAAATTAGGTAATGAAATGATTCAGCCCGATGACTTCATCCAGCTTTCCGCTTTGCAACATTATGCTTTTTGCCCAAGGCAGTGTGCACTTATTCATATAGAGCAGATCTGGACGGAAAATCGATTGACTGTCGAAGGCCGGATTTTGCATGAGCGCGTGCACGAAGAAGGCAGCGAAACGCGCGGCGATGTGCGCATCGAGCGCGGCGTCTCGCTTCGTTCTACCAAACTTGGGTTGATCGGCAAGGCTGATGTCATC
>Ga0209201_1004919_pt1 | contig 10377 bp, 10 predicted proteins | sample AD_UKC055_MetaG_FD_184411 | JGI IMG/M metagenome (GOLD analysis project Ga0209201, IMG submission 184411) | Active sludge microbial communities of municipal wastewater-treating anaerobic digesters from USA - AD_UKC055_MetaG (SPAdes) (version 2) | ecosystem: Engineered > Bioreactor > Anaerobic >... | reverse complement strand
CCTCTCTTTAAACAAAAAAATCAAACTAATTCCTGCAGTCCGTCATGATAAGTATGTTCTAATCAAGTTCTTCACTCACAGGCATACCCCCTTCAGCAATCAAATAATTCCGGAAACAAAGAATATATCCATTTGCCCAAAATCAAAAAAGGGGGATGACACACTCGTAATATATCCTAAAAGTTTCGTAGTGTCGAAAATCACCATTATGTAAAAAAACGTTTAGTGTTTTTCACCAACAGGTAGAAGATTTTTAAAGGCATTTTCCACAACAAAACAAACAGAAAGGAGGTCTTTATGAGTAATAAACAAGACTTTTTCAAAACCGAAGACTGGTGGTCGGTTTGGTTGGGGTTGTTTATTTTTCTTCTTTCACTTGGCTCACTTGCGGGTCTGGACCTCTTGGGATGGGCTATCACACCTAAAGTATGGACGGAATTCACCAAATCTATCGCACCAGCATCAAAGGCCTACGCGGCGCTCAATCCAATAGTGTCGATTATTTTAACATATCTTGCTGTGCTGGGGATACTAATGGTAGGTGCAAAATCCCTCGGTTATGATCTAAAAAAATTCATTTATGGTTTTACGGTCATTTTCTGGCTGACATATGCTTGCACCATCATCGGACATTACGCCGTCATCGCCGCGCAGACACCCGCGGAAATGGAAAAATTCGGACTCACTTGGTCGCTTAAACTGACCGGTGAGGCGGGATTGATTCTGGCGTTGCTGGTCGGCCTTTTCATCGGCAATTTCATGCCGAAGTTTTCCGCTTCGCTCAAAGAAGCGGCCCGGCCGGAATGGTTCATCAAAACGGCCATCGTGATCATGGGCGTCGGCCTTGGCGTAAAATCCGCCGAGCAGCTTGGTCTGGCCACATCGATGATGTTTCGAGGGCTTTGCGCCATTGTTGAAGCGTATCTGATCTACTGGGCTCTTGTATATTTGCTTGCCAGAAAATATTTTAAGTTCAGCCGCGAATGGTCTGCGCCTCTCGCTTCCGGTATTTCCATCTGCGGTGTTTCCGCCTCCATTGCCACGGGCGGAGCCATCCGCGCCCGGCCGATCGTTCCGATCATGGTTTCGTCACTGGTCGTCATTTTCGCGGTTTTCGAACTCATCATCCTTCCCTTCGTCGCGACGGAGTTTCTCAGTAATGAACCACTGGTGGCAGGTGCCTGGATGGGCCTAGCAGTTAAAACAGACGGAGCCGCTGTTGCCAGCGGTCAAATAGCCGAATCTTTGATTTACGCCAGAAACGCGGCCCAGGGCATGAATTATGAACCGGGATGGGTTGTGGGAACGGCCACGACCGTCAAAATCTTTATCGACATTTTCATCGGGATATGGGCGTTCATCCTGGCCATAATCTGGACTACCAAGATTAATCCCATAGAAGGCGAAAAAGCCAAAGCCAGGGAAATATGGGATCGCTTTCCCAAATTTGTCATCGGCTATTTTGTCACATTCCTCATCATGCTGATTATTGGGCTGAACTGGCCGGAAATCAAATCGGAGCTAAAAATTTCGGCTTCAGAAAGCGATGTGTTCCGGAAGCTATTCTTCGCGCTGACTTTCTTCTCCATCGGGCTGGCTTCCAATTTCAAGAAGCTCTGGGAAGAAGGCATCGGAAAGCTGATGCTCGTTTACATCATCGCCTTGTTCGGTTTTATTATCTGGATCGGGTTGATCATATCGTGGATATTCTTCCAGGGCGTTATGCCGCCGCTAATTCAATAATACAACAATATAATAAAGGAGTTTATTATGACTGATGCAAAAATAAAAGATGAAATGGAAAAAATGGAATATGAACCTCTGTTGCCTGTTGAAAAGAAACTGATAACATGGAGTCTTATTCTCGGCGCTGTTCTGCTCGTAGTACTGATATGGGTAAGTTACACCTTTTTCCCTGCCGGCCGTTAATAATATGGCCGCTCGTTAATGAAGGCAGGGCTGGGATTTAGTAAAGCTTCTGTTGTTAGAGTTTTATCGAAGTTTTAAGCGACAGAGGGCATCTGCGGGCGGCTTTTTTGAAGGAGAACAGCTAAACGGTTGAAATAAATTGAATAATTATCTTGTTCCGGGCAACTTACGGAATAAGAAATTAAACAAATAATGCCACCGAAAAAAAGGAGCGCCTGTCCGGTTTTTTGTGGGAATAAAGTTCTTGACATTTTTCAAAAAAATAGTACTATTCAATTACTGAATGGTATTCAAAAAAAGTGGCGTCAATGCTCCTGAAACATTAAAACAGATTAACAAGGAGGCAACTCATGGCGAAATCAGATACACCCTTGCTGGACGAGCTGGAAACCGGTAAATGGCCCAGTTTCGTAAAGGAAATAAAGCAAGCGGCGCAGAAGAGCCCCATGGCCAAGGACCTGCTGCACCAGCTGGAGCTTTCCTACAAAGATAAAATCGGCCACTGGAAACACGGAGGCATTGTCGGCGTCAAGGGTTACGGATCGGGCGTGATCGGCCGCTACTCTGACCGACCTGACCTGTTCCCCAATGTTCAGGCTTTCCATACTCTGAGAGTCAATCACCCGACCGGATGGTTCTATAAAACAGATGTCCTGCGACGTTTTTGCGATATTTGGGACAAGCACGGCAGCGGCCTGACCAACATGCACGGCTCCACGGGAGATGCCATCCTACTCGGCACGACAACCGAACATCTTCAGCCGTGCTTCGACGATCTATCGGATGCCGGGTTCGATCTGGGCGGCTCCGGCTCGGCGTTGCGCACACCCAGCGCCTGTGTGGGACCGGCGCGTTGTGAATGGGCCTGCATCGACAGCCTTGGCCTTTGCTACGACATCACCATGACCTATCAGGACAAGATGCACCGCCCAATGTTTCCCTACAAATTTAAAATCAAGATTTCCGCCTGTGCCAACGACTGCGTTGCTTCGGTTGCCCGCTCCGACTTGTCCATAATAGGAACATGGAAAGACGATATCCAGATAAATCAAAAAGAAGTGCTCACCTGCGCCTCGAAAATCGATATCCGAAAAGAAGTCTGCGACCTCTGCCCCACCCGGTGTATGGAATGGAACGGCAAAGAACTGAAAATATACGATGAGGATTGCACCCGCTGCATGCACTGCATCAATCTGATGCCGAAAGCACTGAGACCGGGAAAAGAGAAAGGGGCCACTATACTCGTCGGCGGGAAGGCGCCCATTGTCAAGGGCGCGCTGTTGTCATGGGTGATTGTACCGTTTATGAAGCTGGAACCGCCTTACGATGAACTGAAGAGCCTGATCGAACGGGTTCAGGACTGGTGGGACGAGAACGGAAAATCTCGTGAAAGATTGGGCGAATTGATTCAACGCTTGGGCATGCGGGCATTTTTAAAAGCCGTCGGCCTTCCTGCAGTTCCCCAAATGGTTAAGGCCCCGCGGACCAATCCCTACGTCTTCTTCTGGCCCGAGGACAAGGAAAAGGAGGTAAAGTAAAATGGCAAAAACAGACATCGGCCCCCCTAATTACAAAAAGATGCTGCCTCCCATCATCGAGAGAAATTACGGGAAGTGGCTATATCATGAGATTTTGAAACCAGGCGTGCTTATGCACGTTTCTGAATCGGGAGAAGCACTCTACAGTGTGCGCGCCGGTTCACCTCGTCTGTTGTGTACGGATCATATACGCGAAATTTGCGCTCTGGCAGAAAAATACTGCGATGGCTACCTGCGTTTCACCAGCCGGCACAACATCGAGTTTCTGCTCGACGACAAGAACAAAATCGAACCGCTGATTGCCGAATTGACAAGCCGCGGCTATCCAGTGGGAGGCACAGGACATGCCGTAACAAATATTGTGCATACGCAGGGGTGGGTGCACTGCCATACACCGGCAACGGACGCTTCCGGCCCGGTGAAAGCTCTGATGGACGAGATTTACAACTACTTTATAACCATGAAACTGCCCAATCATGTCCGGATCTCTCTGGCCTGTTGTTTAAACATGTGCGGAGCCGTACACTGTTCGGATATTGCCATTTTAGGCATCCATCGTACCGTACCCAAGGTTGATAATGAACGACTGCGTAACGTCTGTGAAATTCCGTCCACCGTCGCCTCCTGCCCGACCGGAGCCATCCGCGGCGACATGAAAAACAAGGCCGTTACCGTCAATGATGAAAAATGCATGTACTGCGGCAACTGCTACACCGTTTGTCCCGCCATGCCCATTGCCGATCCCGAAAATGACGGCATTTCCATCTGGGTCGGCGGCAAAGTGTCCAACGCCCGCAGCGCCCCGATGTTCTCCAAACTGGCTATCCCTTTTCTCCCCAACAATCCGCCGCGCTGGCCGGAAGTGGTGAATGCCGTAAAAAACATCCTTGAAATTTACGCGAAACACGCGCGGAAACATGAACGCGTCGGTGAATGGATTGAACGGATCGGCTGGGAGAGGTTTTTCAGCCTTACAGGCATTCCGTTCACGGACCAGCATATCGACGATTTTGACCACGCAACGGAGACGTTCCGAACATCCGCACAATTTAAATGGAGGTAGTTATGAATGATGATTTGAAATCGCGTATCGCCGACCTGTTTCGCGAAAAATCCAAAGGAGACAAAAAGATGTTTTATATCCGGGACGTCACCAAATGGCTTCCCAGCGAAGATCGTCACGCCGTTCAGAATGCCGTGAAAGAGCTTCTTGATGAGGAAGTGCTGAAATACTGGTCAAGCGGTAGCACAACATATATCATGCTGACTGAATATTTTCCCAAGGAATGAAACTGTGGATAAATAGGAAATGAATTATGAACCGACCATGTCCGCGCTTAATCATGGCCGCTCTACGGGGCGACGCAGGAAAAACCACCCTTTCTGTAGCAATAACCGTGGCTCTGCGCCAGCAGGGTATCACGGTTACTCCTTTCAAAAAAGGACCGGACTATATTGATGCTGCCTGGCTGGGTCGGGCGGCATCCGGTCCCTGCTATAATCTGGACACTTACCTTATGGGTTCTGAACAAGTCGTTCGCTTTTTTTCCCGCCGTGCCACAGAAAACGCCGTTTCTCTTATCGAAGGCAACCGTGGTCTCTTTGACGGGGTGACTGCCGATGGCGAGTTCAGCACCGCCGAACTGGCCAAGCTGCTTCACGCACCTGTCATTATGGTTATAGATTGCGATAAGGTCACTCGCACGGCGGCGGCCATGATGTTGGGCTGCCTGCGTCTGGATCCCGAAGTCGATATCCGCGGTGTCATCTTGAGCCGGGTCAACGGAAACCGGCATGCTTCCGTGATTCGCCGGTCCATTGAAGAATACACAGGCCTGCCGGTTTACGGAACAGTGCCGCGTCTGCCTGACCTGCCCTTCGTCCAGAGACACATGGGGCTGATCCCTCCCGATGAACACGACAATGTGCAGCTAGCCCTTGAAGTGGCGGGCACCATCGCCCGCGATTATCTCGATATTTCCGCCCTGCTGCGGATTGCCCGCAGTGCGCCACCCTGGATAATTGACGCCTTTCCCCAAGCGACCCCGCTGAATGAAACCGGCGAAGATCGTCCCGTAATCGGCATCATCAAAGACAAGGCATTTCAGTTCTATTATCAGGAAAATATCGAAGCGCTCGCCGACCGGGGTGCCGAGGTGGTCCCCATCAGCGCGCTTGCCGAAGAAGTTCTGCCGCCCGTGGACGCCCTGTATATCGGCGGCGGTTTTCCCGAAACCCAGGCTGGCCGTCTGGCCGCCAATACGTCCTTCCGTCGGTCGCTGCGCGCGGCGGCCGATGCGGGTCTGCCGATTTACGCGGAGTGCGGCGGATTCATCTACCTGGGAAAATCATTGACGATCGGCGACAAGCGCTATCCCATGGTCGGCGCTTTACCGGTGGCGTTCAGGATGGAAAACAAATTACAAGGGCATGGATACACCACACTTGTCGCAGACGCGGGAAACCCCTTCTTTCCCGTCGGCACAACAATCACCGGACACGAATTTCATTACTACCGAATTTTATCGCCACGAGGGAAAAAGATGCATACCGCTTTCCAAGTCCTGAAGGGGAAAGGAATTGACGGAATAAGAGAAGGAATGTGCAAGAAAGGTATTCTGGCCGGCTTTACCCATGTGCATGCGCTGGGTGCACCCACATGGGCGGACGCGCTCGTTGAGTGCGCCAGACGGCATCGCCGGACAAAGCAAAAGCAAACTAGAATTTTTATCGAAATTGGTTCGACCGTTGCTTTCGATAAACAGAACATACCGATTATTTAAACAGGAGGTTTCAGAATATGCCGCAGATTGAATTAGCAGGCAAAATCTACGAAGTGGATGAAGACGGGTTTCTGCAGGAACTCGATAAATGGAGTGAAGAATTCGCTCAAGCTTACGCGCACGCCGAAGAAATAGAAGGACCGCTCACGGAAGAACACTGGAAAATAATCAACTATCTGCGCGACTATTTTCAGAAGTTCGGTATTGCTCCCATGGTCCGCAAACTCTGCAAGGACAATGGCATCGACATGAAGAAGCTCTATGAACTTTTCCCGACCGGCCCGGCAAAAGGAGCCTGCAAACTGGCCGGGCTGTCCAAACCGACAGGTTGCGTGTAACGTCGCGTCGTTATCCGGTTTTGCCGGCGCCGGCCGGCGCGGCAGTGCCGTTAATCATGAACCGGAAGAGAAGCAAACTGGAAAGGAAGATCAATCCATGGGAACGTTTCTGATAGTTCTGACATACATCGCCTATGTGTTTATCGTGGCGGTGTACGCGATCAAGGTCCGTAAGTGGATAAAACTGCCAACGCACATCCGCTGGGATCTTTATCCCGTCATCCATGAAGAACAGTACCGCTACGGCGGCTCGTACTATGAAAAGCCGGAGTGGTGGATGCAGCCGCGACCGAAAAACACGGGACGCAGCTTCTGGTATGCCCTCAAGGATAATTTTTACATGGGGGAATACTTCAAGCGTAACCCGCTGTATTGGCTTTTCCTTTTGCCGTGGCACCTGGGGTTTATCTTCATCATTCTTTTTCACATCACGTGCTTTTTCGCCGCGGCCGCGATGGTCGGCGGCGTGACGATTTCCGCAACGTCTTCGCAACCGGGAGGGCAGATAGTGTACGGCCTGCTGATGGTCTTTGCCGTCATTGCCTTTATCGGCGGCACCTTCGGCTGCATCGGCATGCCGGTCATCCGGCTGGTGGACCGCGGCCTGCGGTCCTACGCCATGCCGATGAATTACTTCAACTATGTTTTCTTCCTGATCGTCTATGCGAGCGGTCTTTACTCCTGGCTCGCCTTGGACCCGACGCTCGCCGAATACCGGATGTACTGGGTGGGGCTGATCACACTGACGCCGCCCGAACTGAATCCGGGCACGATTTTCCACATTCTTCTGTTCGACATTTTCCTGATCTATCTGCCTTTTACCCGCTCTACGCATTACATCACGCGGTTTCTCGCTTATTTTAAAATCCGCTGGGATGACGAGCCGAATTTTCGCGGCAGTGAACTGGAAAAAAAATTGAACATGCTTCTGGAGCAAAAGCTTTCCTGGGACGCTCCTCACATGTCGAAAGGCAAGAACTGGGGTGAAGCCGCCGTTTCGTCTGGTCTGCCGGAACCAAAAAAGGATAATGTATGATCAGGAAAACGCGTATCAAAGACTTTACAAAACCCGGCGGACAGGTTGCCGAGCTGGATGCGGCCGATTGGATGAAGCTTCCCGCTCCGTACGAGCGTGCGGACAAACCGTTGCGGAAACTGACGGATGACCAGCGCAAGCGGATGGACGCAACGCTCGACGGCGTCGTGGCGATCGGCATTGCGCCGCCAGCCACGCCGGAGGAGGAAAAGGCGTTTATCGATAAATTCCTGGCAGGTGTCGAAAAGCTTTTTGATGCGGCAGACAACTGGACCTTTCTCCAGCCACTTTTTCACACGCTAGAATACTGCGTGAAATGCCAGATCTGTTCCGATGCCTGTCCGGCTTATGTGGCCAGCGGGCGCCAGGACATCTACCGTCCGACGATGAGGCCGGAACTCCTGCGCCGAATTATCAGTACGTATGTAAAAAAGGAACATCCGCTGATGCGCAAATTCAAAGCCAGCGACATCGAACTCAACGGCCAGGCCCTGATTCGCTTAGCCGAACTGGCTTATCGCTGCACGCTGTGCCGGCGCTGCGCGCAGGTTTGTCTGCTGGGCTGCGACAACGCCCTGGTCAGCCGGGAAATCCGTAAAATTTTCAGCCAGCAGATGGGGATTGCCCCGAAAGAAGTCCATGAAAAAGGCTCCGCCCAGCAGATCAAGGCGGGTTCCAGCACGGGAATGACGCCGCCAGCGCTGGCGGACATTCTCGAATTCACCGAAGAAGAGATTGAAGAAAAGACAGGAAAAAAAATCAAAATTCCCGTGGATAAAAAAGGCGCTGAAATATTGCTTTTGCACAATGCCGGCGAGTTTCTGGCCTGGCCGGAGAATCTGGAAGCCTTTGCGATCCTGTTTGACGCGGCCGGCATTGACTGGACGCTGTCCAGCGAACTCGTGGGCTACGACGCGGTGAATTACGGCGTCTGGTATGACGACGTGCAGTTTACCCGCATCGCGCTTCGGCACGCGCAGGCCGCCAAAAACCTTGGCGTGAAGAAAATTTCACTGGGGGAATGCGGCCATGCCCACAAGGCCATGATTGTCGTTGCCGACCGGGTACTAACCGGAAATCTCAATATACCGAGGGAGAGCGCCATTCCACTGATGGAAGAAATTGTGATGAGCGGCAGAATCAAACTGGAACCGGGCCGCAATAACTTCCCCGTCACATTGCATGATCCCTGCAACATGGTCAGGTTGATGGGCATTGTTGAACCGCAACGCAGAATTTTAAGAAAAATCGCTCCGCAGTTTCGGGAAATGACGCCGCACGGCGTTGAAAACTACTGCTGCGGCGGCGGCAGCGGTTTTGCCATCATTCAGTCGAACAATTTTCCGGACTGGCGGTCTTCTGTTTCGGGCCGGATGAAACTCAAACAAACCCTGGAAGCCTTTGCGGATAAGCCATCGGCGGATGTAAAAAAGTACGTCTGCGCGCCCTGTTCCAACTGCAAAGGCCAGTACCGCGAACTTTTCAACTACTACGACGTCTGGGAAAAATCCGGCATCTTTTACGGCGGGCTGGTGGAGCTGATCGTCAATGCCATGGCCGATCTCAGACAACCGTTTATTCAGTGGGAGTGGCATTGATGCCGATGCGTAATCTTGGTTTATCCTTTGTCGCTATTTTGCTTCTCGCGCTGCTGGCGGCGGCAATCACAGCCAGCAGGACCGCGGGCATTGTACTGACCATGGTTGTACCGTACATTGTTTTCGCGGTTTTTCTGATCGGTTTTGTTTACCGCATCATCCGCTGGGCGAAAGTTCCCGTTCCCTTCCGCATTCCGACAACATGCGGTCAGGAAAAAAGCCTGCCCTGGATTAAAAACAATCCGGTGGAAAATCCCATCAGAACATGGGGCGTAATCGGCAGAATGGCCGCGGAGATTTTTTTGTTTCGCTCTTTGTTCAGAAATTCGAAAACGGAACTAATCGGCGGTCGTCCCGTTTACGGCAGCGCTAAGTGGCTGTGGTTTTTCGGCCTGATGTTTCATATCTCGCTTTTAGTCGTTATACTACGGCATCTGCGCTTCTTTACCGAGCCTGTTATTCCGTTGGCGACGGGTCTTTCCGCGCTGGACGGATTTCTGGAAATCGGTATTCCCACGCTATACATAAGTGATGTCGCGCTTTTTGCCGGATTAACCTTTCTTTTTCTGCGCCGGGTAGTTGTTCCGCAAACACGCTATATCTCGCTGTTCACCGATTATTTCGCGCTGCTGCTGCTCACCGCCGTTGCGGCAACCGGCCTTTTGATGCGCTATTTTTTCCCGGCCGATCTTCATGAACTGAAAACAATGACAATGGGCTGGGTCACCTTTTCACCGGCGCTTCCCAAAGGAGACGGCTTTTTACTTTATGCGCATTTATTTTTCGTTTTCACTCTTCTTGCCTGGCTGCCTTTCAGCAAGTTAATGCACATGGGTGGCATTTTTCTTAGTCCCACGCGCAACATGGCAAACAATAACCGCATCCGCCGGCATGCCAATCCCTGGAACGCACCGGTGAAAGTGCACTCTTACGAAGAATATGAGAACGAATTCCGGGAACAAATGAAAACGGCCGGCCTGCCGGTGGAAAAGGAATAGCTATGTCGTTTGCCAAAATTCCCCATCCTGATAAACTGATTCAAGTCCAATACGCGCCGCCGAAAACCGGCTGGATAAAGACACCCGTCGATTTTCGCCCGGGAACGTGGAGTTACAGCGCCGCCGCGAAGAATTTAAAAATTTTAGATTTGCCCAA
>Ga0209201_1004904_pt1 | contig 10409 bp, 8 predicted proteins | sample AD_UKC055_MetaG_FD_184411 | JGI IMG/M metagenome (GOLD analysis project Ga0209201, IMG submission 184411) | Active sludge microbial communities of municipal wastewater-treating anaerobic digesters from USA - AD_UKC055_MetaG (SPAdes) (version 2) | ecosystem: Engineered > Bioreactor > Anaerobic >... | reverse complement strand
GGTGGGTACGCCAGATGTTATTGGGACTTATAGAATTTTGGGAATTGGCCATATTCAGCCGCCGATTGAAGTTATTAGCGCTGAAATAAAAACTGATATAAATCAACTGATTACATCTTTTGGCCAAGCGTGTTCTTATAAACTTTTTAGTCATAAAGTTTATTTAGTCATCCCGAAAGACGCACGAGGAATCGATATTAAAAGAATAGAATCACTGTGTCTTAAGTTTGGTATCGGCTTAATACTTTTTGATAGAACCAATAAAGAAAATCCTGAATTTGAGATATTAACAAGGGCGGTAAAAAGCGAACCAGACTATTTTTATTTAAACAAATATTTACGGCTAATTGAAGATGTAGCAAGTGAATTATTTTAGTTATGCTTTACGAAATTTTTAATGCCAACAAAGAATTTTTCGGGCAGGATTTTTTTGCTTCTCGGCTTGGTGATGAAGTAGTTCAAATTTGAATCCGAAACTCGAGTTGCGGGAATATCAAAAAGAATTTGAGAAAGTTTTAAATCGCCAGTTGAATGTTTTAGAAAATAAATCTGGCTAATTTGTTGATTTATTGTATAATATCAGAGTAAAAATTAAAAATAACGTTATAGAATTATCAGAATTAATTGTTTTAATGGAGAGATTAATAAATAAATTTTGAAATATGAATAAAAAGAATATAGCAATTATTTTTATTTTATTAGTTGCAATATTAATTATCGTGGTTATAACTTTTTCGCATCAACAGGAAAATCCTGTGGCGAGTATTGATGAAAATTATTGTAATCAATACCAGCCCGATTTTTGTCCTGATGGCTGTGTTGTCTGTCCGCCATGTCCTGAATGTAGTTCAATTCAGTGCCGTTTAGCTTCATCGTGTGAGGCAATGAATTTTAACAAAGGTTGGTATCAGTCAATAAAATCAGCTTCTGAGATGCCTATAGGCATGGCTAACCCGGCTTCGGTTTATTGTCGAGAACAAGGGGGAAAATTAGAAATGAGAGGAGATAGTAATAGTGGCTGGTACGGAGTTTGTATTTTTTCTGATGGGAGTGAGTGCGATGAATGGGCATTTTACAGAGGTGAATGTGGCCGAGACCAACAAAATGATTGTGTAAAACGAGGCGCTTATTGCGCTACGGAATGCGAAAAAGAAGATGGCGTTGTTTATTTAAAAGGATGCCCACCGGATCAAATTTGTTGTATGCCAAAAGAGTTGACGCGTTTATCATCGCCTTCTTGCAAAAATTTATGCGGTGATGGAATTTGCCAAGAAATGGTTTGTTTAGCCATTGGCTGTCCTTGTGCTGAAACAGCAAGAAATTGCCCTCAAGATTGCAAATAGATTTATTAATTTTTTAGATGAATCTTTAAAATAGCAGTATAAAAATGTTTATATTTAACAGAATAAAATACAAAAGTTAATTTTTAAATTTTATTTTAATTTAAAAAATGTATTTTGAACAATATACTTTTGAAAGAGAAAGAGCGTATTTACAAGAAAAAGGGGAAAATCTTCAAAAAATTCGACAAGAAGTTGATAAAATTATTGACGCCGAGGGATTGCCAATAGATTCTAATATTAAAGAAACAGTGATTGCATTAATGGCTCTGGATTTTCCTGCCTCTGCTTCTTGTGAAGGACACTTAGAAAAAGAGCACGGCTTTGGCGCACCTTGGGTAGAAATTACTGCTCCGAATCAACCGGAAGAGAGATTTATTGGCGAGAAAGAGGTTTATCAAAGAATTGCCGAAAAATACAAAGTTCCCTTAGAAGACGTAAGACGAGGCAAACATTATAAGGCCTACAAAGAAGCGGTTAATGAGGCCTCAAAAAGCGATGAAACTCCTGAATATAAAAAATGGCGGCAGGAAAATAGAAAATTAATGAAAAGGGCAGAGGAGGTATTAGCCGAGTTCTACAAAAACCGAAAAGTCCCGTCAAATGTTCATTTGGAGATTGAGAAATTTGGAGAAGGCGATTATTTTAGAATTTATAATGGCGGGGAAGATTATAAAGCAGAAAAAAAGGAATTAACAGAAGAACAAATAAAAATAAAAAAAGAGAGATTAAAAGATTGCCAAAAAGAGATGCAAGAATTTGCTGAATTTTTGGAAAAGAAATATTTTGCCAGTTAAAGACAAATAACAAAATATGAATAGACAAGAAGATATTATTTTAAAATTAAAAGAAAGTCGTCTTTTAGGCAAAAGCGGAAGTGATTTCCCTACTGGTTTAAAATGGGAGATGGTTAAAAGGGCTAAAGCAAAAAAGAAATATATTATTTGTAATGCCGCTGAGGGCGAACCAAACGTCTTTAAAGACGGTTTTATTTTAGAAAATTATCCTGATAAAGTTATTGAAGGAATTAAAATTGCTCTTAACACTATAGATAATAGTTTTGCTTATATTTATCTTCGCCAAGATTATTACGAAAAATTTGCCAAAAAATTAAAGAAAATAATCGGGAACCTTCCTATTTGCCTTTTTAAAAAAAGAGGAGGATATTTAGCTGGCGAGGAAACCTCCATTTTAGAATCCATAGAAGGCAGAAATCCGGAGCCGAGAATAAAACCGCCCTTTCCTACTCAATTTGGCTTATGGGGCTATCCTACTTTAATTAATAATGTAGAAACTTTTTATGATGTGGCGAAAATTATCAGAAATGAATACAAAAATACACGTTTTTATTCTCTTAGTGGAGATATAAAAAATAAAGGAGTTTATGAATTGCCGGAAAATTATTTTATCTCTCAAATTTTGAAAGAAACAAACAATTTACCGGATTTTGATTTTTTTGTCCAACGTGGTGGAGGAATAAGTGGCGAGATTTTGCTCCCTTCTGAATTAAATCAACCGACAGGAGGAGCAGGAGCCATTATTATTTTCAATCGCTCTAAAACAGATATTTTTTCTTTAATGGAAAAATGGATTAATTTTTTTCTTAAAGAAAATTGTGATAAATGTACGCCTTGTCGAGAAGGCGTTTTTAGATTGGCGGAAATGATAGAAAAAAAAGAAATTGATAAAGAAGTATTAAAAGATTTATTTTTTGTTTTAGAACAAAGCAGTTTTTGCGCTTTAGGCAAAAGTGTGGTTCCTTTGTTTAGCAGTTTAATAAATAAATTAGAATGAATAAAAATAAAAAAATTCAAATACAGATAAATAATAAAAATATTAATGGCCAAGAGGGAGAGACAATTTTAGAAGTGGCTAAAAAAAATAAAATAGAAATTCCTGCTCTTTGTTTTCACCCGGATTTAAGTATAAAAGCAAATTGCCGATTATGTTTAGTGGAGATAAAAGGAAAAAATGGGTTATATCCTGCTTGCTTTACTAAAATAGAGCCGGGAATGAAAATTATTACCAATTCAGCAAAAATCAATAAAGCTAGAAAAATTAATTTAGAATTAATTTTTTCTCAGCATTGCGAAGAATGTTATGATTGCGTCTGGGGTTTTGATTGTTTGCTTCTTAAATTAGCTAAAAAATACAAGGTTAAAATTACTAGATTCCCTGACAGAAAAAAGGGCTATCCTCTTTATCAATTCGGCCCGGCGTTAATTTTTGATAGTTCTAAATGTATTGATTGCCGAAATTGTGTTGATGTTTGTCAAAAACAAGGTATAGAATTTTTAAAAACAAAAGAAAAAGGGCACCTTTTTCAAGTAATTCCTTCAGAAGATAAAAATAAAGATTGTGTTTATTGTGGGCAATGTATTACTCATTGTCCAGCAGGCGCTTTTGAAGCAGTGGGAGAATTCGAAGAAGTGGAAACACCTTTATTAGATAAAAATAAAGTTGTGGTTTTAGAGTTTGCGCCGTCAATTAGGGTGAGTATTGGCGAAGAATTTAATTTGCCTCTTGGCTCTGACACCACAGGAAAGTTAGTGGCTGGAATTAAAAAGCTGGGAGTAAATAAAGTTTTTGATGTAAGCGTTGGCGCTGATTTTACCACTGTGGAAGAAGCAAAAGAATTAAGAGAAAGACTGGAAAGTGGAAAAAATTTGCCGATGCTTACTTCTTGTTGCCCTTCTTGGGTAAAGTTTGTTGAGTTTTATCATCCGGAATTTATTTCTCATTTGACATTAGTAAGGTCTCCTCATATTATTTTAGGCGGGTTGATTAAAACATTTTGGGCAAAAAAAGAAAATATTGACCCTAAAAAAATTGTTGTTGTCTCAGTAATGCCTTGCGTGGCTAAAAAATATGAAATAGAAAGGGAAGAATTAAAAATTAAGGGATTAAAGCCTGTTGATTATGTTTTAACTACTCGAGAATTGGCTTATCTTTTCATTAAACATAAAATTGATTTAAAAAAGATTAAACCACAAAAACCGGACGCTCCCTGGGGAGTTCCCAGCGGAGCCGGTGTAATTTACGGAGCCAGCGGCGGGGTGATGGAGTCAGCCCTGAAAACTCTTTATCAGCAATTAACTCAAAGAAAATTATCAAATATAAAATTTAAAAAAATAAAAGGGATAGAAGGAGCTAAAAAAGCAAAGATTGAGATTAACAACAGAATTATTAACATTGCCGTGGTTAATGGTTTAGGAAACGCAAAAAAATTTTTAGAAGAAATAAAAAATAATCCTAAATTATACGATTATGTAGAAATAATGGCTTGTCCTGGCGGATGTATCGGCGGCGGCGGACAACCTTTGTCTACTGATATGGCAATTAGACAAAAAAGAGCTAATAGTCTTTATCAAGTTAGCAGAAAAAAAGAAATTAAATTAGCTCATAAAAATCCCATAGTTGAAGAAGTTTATCAAAAATTTTTCACTTCAAAAGAGAAAATTCATTCTATTTGCCATACTAAATATCATTCTAAAAAAAGAGATTAAATTTTATAAACAATTATAGTAAATAAAATTTTGAAAAAATGATTAAAAGAAAAGAAAAAAGATTTTGTCCGGATTGCGGTTTACCGGCTATTTTTCATTTTTGGACATGGATAGAAGGATTGATAGAACGTTTAATACCGAATAAATTTTCCAATTTTGTTCCTAAAAAAATTGAATTATGGATGGAGGACTTAGTAGAAAAATTGTTTATTTCTCTTCATATCATCACTCTTAAAGACGATTTCAGTTTAAAGGACATTGATTTCCGCTCTGCTTGTTTTATAGAAGAAGCTAGAAAACAGGGAATAAAAGTTAAAGCAATGAAAGGTCCTTTTGGTTATATGAACCACTTTCAAATGCAACTGGGGAAGAAAAAATTTTCTTTTGAGGGTTTGCCTATTGCTGATTTTTTGAGCAAAAAAAACATTGAGCTTATTGATGATAAAAATTGGGTAAAGAAAAAATTAAAAAAAGAGGGGTTTCCCTTTGTTCCCGGAAGAGCATTTTGGTTTTGGGAGAAAGAAAAAGCTAAAAAATGGGCAATAAAAAAAATAGGATTTCCTTTAGTTGTTAAACCGCAAGCAGGTTCTTTCAGTAGACATATTACTACCAATATAAAATCAGAAGAAGAGCTTAATAAGGCTATTAATAAAGCTATTAAATACTCCCCTACTTTCATAGTAGAGGAATTTATGGCTAATACCGATGTTTATCGAGCTACAGTGATTGATTTTAAATTAAAGGGCTGCGCTGAAAGAATTGCGGCGAATGTAAAGGGAGATGGCCTTCATTCTATTTCAGAATTAATTGAGATTAAAAATAAACATCCTTACCGTGGAACGGCTCGAGGCAATGAGTCCCCTCTTTGCAAGATAATCGTGAGCAAAACTACTGAAAAATTATTAAAAGAGAAAAATTATAGTTTAGATTCTATCCCATCTAAAGGAGAGATAGTTTATTTAGAAGAAAATCCTTTTGTTAGATTGGGTGCTGACGTTATTGAAGTATTAGATAAAACGCATCCAGATAATATCAAACTTTTTCAAGATATAGCTAAATTTTTTGAGGCAAGAGTAGTGGGTATTGATTTTTTAGCTGAAGATATTGCTTTATCTTGGAAAAAACAAAAATGTGCTGTTTTGGAATTAAATAGTTTGCCTTGTATTGAGATTCATCAATTTCCTTCTTCGGGAAAACCGCAAAATATAGCCGCGGCTTTGGTTCAAATGGTTTTTAAATATTATTTATGACCATTATTTCAATAATAATTTTTTTATTTTTAGGAATTGTTTTACTTTTTTATTTTTTAATGAGTATAGATTCTTTATTCGGCTATTGCGACTTGCCTACCACTAAACGAGCGACTAAGCAAGTTTTAGAAATAATTTCTGAATATAAAAAACAATCCGGAATTTTTTATGATTTAGGTTGTGCGAAAGGAGAATTAGCCATAGCCGTTAAAAAACGCTTTCCGCAATTAACTGTTTATGGTATAGAAAAAAACGGTTTAAGAATTTTAAGAGCCAGATTAAAAGCATTTTTTTTAAGAAAAAAAATATTTTTTCAAAAAAAGAGCATACTTGACGTAGATTTAAGAAATGCGGATATTGTTTACATTTATCTTAAACAAAGCTCAATGAATGAGATTGGGAAAAAACTGGAAAAAGAATTAAAAGATGGCGCTTTAGTAATTACCAACACTACTTTTTTTCCTGACTGGCAACCAATTAAAACTTATATCACTTATCCCAAACAGCCGAGATTTGAAAAGATTTTTGTTTATATTTATGAAAAATCTTTCTCAAAAAATTAATTTTAATTTTATCATTCAGCTTATTGGCCGAATAGTAAGCGTTATCTTAGGAGTAATTATTGTCGGTTTGATAATGCGCTATTTAGCGCCGGAAGAATACGGTTATTATTCAATTGCTTTGGCTTATTTGCAAATTTTTGGCATTATTGCCGACTTCGGTATTTATCTTTTGAGTTTAGATTATTTAGGGGAAATAGATAAAGAACCAGATATAATTATTCGCAAAAAAAAATCTTTTAGTTTTTTTGAAAAAATTTTTACCCTACGTTTTTTTTCTGCTTTTTTCTTTTACGGATTAAGCGCTATTTTAGTTTTTATTTTTCCTTGGCCAATAATTGTTAAATTAGCCGTTTTGATTCTTAGTTTATCTTTTTTCTTTTTAACCTTAACCCAAACCCTTTCTGCTTATTGGCAAAAACAATTTAATGCCATTCTTTTGGCTATAGGCGAAATTATTGGTAAAATTATTCTTTTTTTTATTATTATTTTTTTAATTCATCGCCAAGCATCTTTTTATTGGACAATAGCCGCATTTGCTTTTGGAAGTTTTAGTCAATTTTTAATTTTGATTTTGCCCCTTTTAGCCAAAAAATTTCATTTTTCTTTTGATATCCCTCTTTTTAAAGAAATTATTAATCGCGCTTGGCCTATTGGTTTGGCGATTATATTAAATACCTTATATTTTAAAGCCGATACCTTAATTTTATCTTTCTATCAACCGCCAATAGATGTTGGTTTATATGGGGCTACTTATAGAATTTTAGAAGTTATTATTACTCTCCCCCCTCTTTTTCTTGGTCTTGTTTTGCCCAAAATAGCCGAATTCAGAGCAAAAAATAATTTAGAAGGATTTAAAAAAACCTTACAAAAGAGTTTTGATTTTTTGTCTTTAATTGCCTTGCCTATAGTTATAGGCACGCAGATTTTAGGAGAGAAAATTATGGTTTTAATTGGTGGAGAAAATTTTGCTGCATCAGGAAATATTTTAAGAATAGTTATTTTAGCTAGCGGGGTTTTATTTATCGCCGAGCTTTTTAAACAATTAGTGATTGTCTTGAAAGAAGAAAAAAATATTCTTAAATTTTATTTGATAACTACCATTTTTGCCCTTATAAGTTATTTTATTTTAATTCCCCGTTTTTCTTATTGGGGAGCAGCTTGGGCAACTGTGGCAAGCGAAAGTTTGATGTTTATTTTTCTTTTATTTTTTATCAAAAAGAAAATTAATTTTTTGCCTAATTTAAATTTTTTGTTAAAATCTTTTCTATCTTGTTTGGTTATGTTTATATTTTTAAAATTAGCCTATAATTTAAATATATTCGTCTTAATAATATCAGGAGCAATGATTTATTTTCTCTCTCTTTATTTATTGAAAGTAATGAACAGAGCAGATAGAGAATTTCGTGTTTAGAATTTAATTTACTTTTGACATTTGATATAATTTTAATGCGTATAGGAATTGATGCGCGTTTTTATGGCAAAGAAGGAAAGGGAATAGGCCGATATACAGCAAAATTGATTAAATATTTAGAAGAGGTTGATCAAAAGAACGATTATTTTATTTTTTTGCGCAGAAACAATTTTGACTTATATAAACCGAGACATTCTAATTTTAAGAAGGTTTTAGCGGATATTTCTTGGTATTCTTTTAAAGAACAGATTGTTTTTCCTTTTATTTTGAAAAAATACCACCTTGATTTAGTTCATTTTCTTCATTTTAATGTTCCTTTGATTTGGCGGAGAAAATTTATAGTGACCATTCATGATTTGATTCATAGCCATACCGGTCAACAGGGTTCTACTCGTTCAGCTGGGATATATTTTTTCAAAAAAATTGCCTATCAATTAGTTATTAAACATGCTTTAAGGAATTCATCTAAAATTATTGCTGTTTCTTTTGCCACTAAAGAAGAAATAAAAATACAATTTAATATTGAAGATAGCAAAATTCAAGTTATTTATGAGGGTGTAGAAGAAATAGCGGAAAAAGAAAAACCAATTGAAGAAGTTAAAAAGCCTTTTCTTTTATATATAGGCAATGCTTATCCTCATAAAAATTTGAGGCGGTTGATAGAGGCTTTTAAGCTTATTCGAGAAAAAGAAAGAAAAATTTCTTTGGTTTTAGTAGGTAAAATTGATTATTTTTATCAAAATTGGCAAAAAATTGCTTTTGAGCAAAAAATTAAAGATATAGTATTTCTCGGACAAAGAGAAGACGAAGAAATAAAATGGCTTTATAAGAATAGTTTAGCTTATATTTGCCCTTCTTGGGAAGAAGGATTCGGCTTACCAGGACTAGAAGCAATGTTTTATGGTACGCCGGTTATTTGTTCTAAAACGTCTTCTTTGCCAGAAATTTATGGACAAGCAGCTTTTTATTTTGATCCGGGGAATGTTCAAGAAATAGCTGAATCCATATTAAAAGTATGGGAAAATCAAGATGAAAGAAAAAGTTTAATAAAAAAAGGCAAAGAACAAGTAAGGCGTTATTCTTGGTTAAATTGTGCTCAAAACACGCAAAAAATTTATCAAGAGTTTAATTAATAAAGATTATTTTAACAATTTACGACACTTATTTTTTATTTAAATAAAAAGCGAAAATTAATTTCGCTTTTTTATTTTTTTATTATTTAACAATTTACGACGCTAATTGTTCCTCGAGGAACAATTTTGACTGATAATTTAAATTTTAATATATTCTTTAGAAGAATGTTTATATTTTAATTTACTTTGACTAAAAAAACTCTTAATGAATCTGCTATCTTTTTTGACTTCTTTTCTGGCCCCCTTTTTCTTTATAACCGGATTTTTCTAATACTCTTTTTGACACTTGATAGAAAATAAACACTCGGGCTAAATACTTATAATATTTAATCTTTCAAAACCGTATTTTGTGATTAATTTAACGGTTTTGGTCATTATTCCTTTATTCTAATATTGTTCTCATATTTTTCTGATAGCCAATACACGATTCTGTTTTATGTTTTTAGATATTGTTATGTAAACTAAGGCAACTAATAACTTCTTGGTTAATTACTATAACGAAATTAAGGCTAGGAGGATTTTTTCTTTATTTTAATTTTTTGTTTGTCCATTTTTTAGCCTTTGCCGGGTATAAGAATAAGAATAAGGGATACCTAAAACAGAATGATAATTTTTTTTATTATGTTTTTTGTAATGATTTTTCGTTATTCTTCTGGAATGGCCTTAAAATATTTTTTAGATTTAATAATTAGGAATTTTGGCTATAATTATAATTGAAGTGTCGCATAATTGATAATTATAATTTAAGAAAAATTATTTTTATCTTTCCCTACAAAATAATTTGTTTGTAATTGAGCATATTCTGGCCATTTTATAAATTCATGATGATATTTATTGGTTTTTTTAATTATATAAAAAGACGAGAAAGCAAGAGAGGGAAAGATTTTGGCAAAAAATCTAGCTGCTATTTTAGGGAAAGGGTAGAATTGCGCGCCATAAAAATGTTCTAATTTACAAAATGAATTTCCTATGGAATGATAGAATAATTTCACATCTCTTTTTGAAAATACGCGAATATGCGCCGAAATCAATTTACTTGATGTAGGATGAAAGCCCATAGCCATAAGAAGGCGATTGTGCCAAGATAAAAGATTAGGTACGCCTATAAAGAGTGTGCCACCCACCTTTAAACACCTAAAAATTTCATGATTTATCCAAAAAATTTCTTTTACGTGTTCTAAAATCTGATTGGCGATAATAAAATCA
>Ga0209201_1004896_pt1 | contig 10426 bp, 3 predicted proteins | sample AD_UKC055_MetaG_FD_184411 | JGI IMG/M metagenome (GOLD analysis project Ga0209201, IMG submission 184411) | Active sludge microbial communities of municipal wastewater-treating anaerobic digesters from USA - AD_UKC055_MetaG (SPAdes) (version 2) | ecosystem: Engineered > Bioreactor > Anaerobic >... | reverse complement strand
AATTGATTTAGCCAATCCTAAGACTAATGAAGGCAATGCTGGCTATACCTTAGAGGAGAGACAATTTTTTGATCAATTGCTTAGTGATGGTTTTATAGATATTTGGCGGTATTTATATCCAGATAAAGTTCAATATACGTGGTGGACCTATCGTTTTCAGGCTCGTTCACGTAATATTGGCTGGCGGATTGATTATTTTCTTCTTAGTCCAGAATTGTTGTCTCGAGTAAAAAGTGTTACTATTTTAGATCAGGAAATGGGTTCAGACCATTGCCCAGTTGAATTAATTATTAGTTAATATGGAGAAATATCAGCATCAAGAATTTGAAGCTAAATGGGAAGCAATTTTTCAAAATAGCGGTCTTTATTGGGCTGGTGAGTCGGTAGATAAGGATAAATATTATGTTTTAGATATGTTTCCCTATCCTTCGGGTAGCGGGCTTCATGTTGGCCATCCTAAAGGTTATATTGCTTCAGATATTGTTGCTCGTTACCAGCGGATGCGCGGTTATGATGTTTTACACCCAATGGGTTGGGATGCTTTTGGTTTGCCAGCTGAAAATTATGCTTTAAAAAATAAGATACACCCTAGTATTGCTGTAGAGCGTAATATTACTATTTTTAAAAAACAATTAAGTATTTTGGGTCTTTCCTATGATTGGCGTCGGGAAATTAAGACCACTGATCCTAGTTATTACCGCTGGACTCAGTGGATTTTTCTGCAGTTTTATAATTCTTTTTACGACCGTAAGGCGGGGAGAGCTCGGCCAATTAGTGAATTGACAGTACCTAAAGGACTAAAACCTGAAGAACGTCGTGCTTTTATAGATAATCATCGCTTAGCTTATGAATCTAATAGGCCAATTAATTGGTGTCCTACTTGTAAAACTGGTTTGGCTAAAGAAGACCTAGAGGAGGGGAGATGTGAACGTTGCGGTTCTCGAGTAGAGTTAAAACCATTACGACAATGGGTATTACGTATTACAGAGTATGCTGACCGCCTATTAGATGATCTAAATTTGCTACCCGAATGGGAAGAATCCATTAAGGACATGCAAAGAGCCTGGATTGGCCGAAGTCGAGGAGTAAATGTTAATTTTATTATTAGGGCCGGAAAACAGGAAATAGGTAATGTAGCAGTTTTTACTACCAGACCAGATACTTTGTTTGGTTGTACCTATGTAGCTATTTGTCCCGAACAGCCGCTACTACTAGAAATGGCATCTTATATTAACAATTGGCCTGAAATTAAGCAGTATATTCATCAGGCTAGTCAGAAGACTGAATTAGACAGGACTGACTTAAATAAAGATAAAACTGGTATTCGACTAGAAGGTTGTGAAGCTATTAATCCAGTAACTCATCAGGCTGTACCTATTTTTGTGGCAGATTATGTGCTAGATAATTATGGTCAGGGAGCCATTATGGCCGTTCCAGGCCATGATGAACGGGACTATGCCTTTGCTAAAAAATATGGTTTGCCAATTTTACCAGTAATTATTAGTCCAGATCATCGCTTACCCTATACTGGTTCTGGTAAATTAATTAATTCTCAATTCCTAGATGGTTTAGAAATAGATGAGGCTCAAAAGGTTATAACTGATTGGTTAGTAGAGCAAGGGGTGGGGGAAGAGGCGATAAATTATCGGCTAGAGGATTGGACTTTTTCTCGTCAACGTTATTGGGGCGAGCCGATTCCAATAATTCATTGCCCTTGTTGTGGTACCGTTCCAGTGCCCGTTGAGGAGTTGCCCGTGCTTTTACCTATGGTGGATCATTATGAACCTAGCGGTACGGGCGAGTCACCACTTATCACTATTAAAGAGTGGTTTCACACTACTTGTCCACAATGTGGTAGTCCAGCAGAACGCGAAGTTAACACTATGCCTCAATGGGCTGGTTCATCATGGTATTATTTACGTTATCTGGATCCTTTAAATGATAAATGTTTAGTAGATTATGAAATAGAGCGAAAATGGTCGCCTGTTGATCTTTATGTGGGCGGAGCCGAGCATGCGACGCGTCATCTTATTTATGCTCGTTTTTGGCATAAATTTTTATATGATTTAGGTATTGTTAATTATCCTGAGCCGTTTACCAAACTACGCCATGTTGGTCTTATTATTGGTGAAGATGGGCGTAAAATGAGCAAGCGATGGGGAAATATTGTAAATCCTGATGATATGGTAGCTAAGTTTGGGGCTGACGCTTTACGGCTTTATGAAATGTTTATGGGTCCATTTGATCAATCTAGCGAGTGGCATACTAATGGACTCAAGGGGACTCGTAGGTTTTTGGATAAAGTTTGGTCTTTACAAGCTAAAATTATTGATCAAGCTAATAATTTGCAGTTGGAAGCTCAGATAGAGAGCACCATTGCTAAAGTCGGAGATGATATTGAAAATTTTAAATTTAATACAGCCATAAGCGCTCTGATGATTTTAGTGAATAAATTATGTGAACAGCCATTAATAAATTGTAATAGTTATTTAAAACTATTAATTATTCTATCACCATTCGCTCCTTATTTGACTCAAGAACTATGGTCTATTTTGGGTCATAAAGGATTTATTTCTCAGGAAATTTGGCCGACCGTTAACCATCAATTACTACAAACCGAAATGACGACTTTAATTGTTCAGTTTAATGGTAAAACCAGAGGAACCCTTTCTTTATCTAGAAATGTGTCACAACAAGAAGTTATTGATATTATTAAACACACACCCGAATTAAATAAATATTGGCTAGGTCAGACTGAACCACAAAAAATTATATTTTTACCTAACAAATTAATTAACTTTGTATTTTAATGGCATCTTCAAATAATTATTACCAGCTTAATAATAATTTACGCCGAGAGACAGAAGAACTATCCCGGCTTTATGGTGTCAGGCCTAGCCATCGTCATAGCCAGGTTTTTTTAATTGAACCGAAGATTTATCAAAAATTGGTAGAAATAGCTAACATTCAGCCTAGTGATGAAATTTTAGAAATCGGACCGGGCTGGGGGTTTTTAACTATGACCTTAGCCCAGAAAGCTAAAAGCGTTACTGCCATTGAGTTAGACCCTCTTTTGGCCGAAATTCTGCCAACTCGTTTTCTAGCGGCTGGCTTTCATAATATAATAGTGGTTCATCACGATGTGTTATCAGTGGTTATTAACCGCCCTGAGCTAGCCACAAAACCACGACTGACCAATATTTCCCTACCTTCTTCCTATAAATTAGTAGCTAATTTGCCATACAATATTACCTCGGTTTGTCTTAGAAGATTTTTATCTGGTGAGGTAGAGCGACCATCGTTAATGGTGGTAATGGTACAAAAAGAAGTTGCTGAGCGGCTGACGGCTAAGCCAGGCCAAATGAGCCTTCTAAGTTTACTTAGTCAATATTATAGTAACCCCACTTATATAGTTGATGTACCAGCTGCTAATTTTTGGCCCAAACCTCAAGTAGACAGTGCTATAGTAAGTCTTCAATTAAAACAGCCGTCATTATCAGTTGAAGATGAAAAATGGCTATGGCGATTAGCGCGAATTGGTTTTAGCTCCCGTCGTAAGATGCTAAAAAATAATTTATCTGCCGGACTGCAAATAGGAGAATCTGCGGTCATCAATTATTTAACCCAAATACAGCAAAATATTAATTGTCGGGCTCAAGACCTATCTATTAACCAATGGATAGAACTAGTTGGCATCTTTAAAAATAATATGATATAATGACAACATTAAATATATCTTTATTTATGTCGTATTTATAATATGGCCCATATTCATATTAATCCAGACGATCAAAGGCCAATGACGCCTGAGGAATTCGCTTTATGGAAAGCTCGACTTCGGGCTCAACGGCAAAAGAATTGGTCACTGGCTGGGTTAAGTACTTTGACTGTAGCTATTATGGTAATGTGGTTTCTACAGTTTAAACAAAACATAACAGCGCCGCTTTATCGTCAACTTGGTTTTAGTAGTAATAAAGAGATAGAAGATGTTTTTAGTGGCCAGACAATGGTCAGTAAAGAGGATCAAGAAGATGCTGCCCTAAAAACGCAAGATACAGATAAAGATGGTCTAAGTGATTATGACGAGCTCAATATATATAATACCTCGCCATTTTTAGAGGACAGTGACAGTGATGGTGTTTTAGATAAAGTAGAGGTTGAGCGTGGTCAAGACCCTAATTGCCCTATAGGCAAAGATTGTACTGGGTCTTTACTTACTAATCCGTCAGCTGCCGCTACCAATTCTCCCGAAGCTAGCGCTGCTGTCTCTGAGCTTATTAGTCAGCCAGTTGCTACTTCCTCAAACTCTGGTGATATGGGGTTGGGCAGTCTGTTGCCCTCTGATGCTAGTAGTCTGAGGCAAGTTTTATTAGAATCAGGTATGGACCAAGCCATGCTTGATCAGTTTAGCGATGAGGATCTTCTAGGGGCTTACCAAGAAGCTTTTAAGTAATGAACTACATTTTTTATGAAAAAAATGATTCTTGGGCTGATAACGGTATCTATATTAATGTCATCTATTTTTTATAGCTATACTATCTCTGTTCCTAAAGCTAACGCTCAGGCGGTAACCGTAATTGGCGATGTACCAGCTATGGCTAAAGATATAAAAGATACTATTTGGAATAAATTATTAACTGCCCTTACGAAAGCTGCTAATAAAACCTATGCCACTTTATTAAATAAATATTTAACACAAATAGCTACTCAAACAGCTGTTTATGCTGCTAGTGGTTTTAAAGGACAATATCCGGTCTTTCAAACAATGAAGAAAAATGAATTTTGGAGGCAGGTTGCTAGCGAGGCGGCCGGGGGGTTTATAGAAAATTATTTTGACGCCCTTAAAGAGGGTAGTAAACAAGTTGTTCAAAGCAAGGAGAGTCGTAATTGTGTAGCTAAAGACGGGGCAACTTCCACGGTCACCGTTATTTATGAAAAATTAATGACGGTTGACCCCATAACCTTAGTTCCCGCGACTCCTTCTTCTACTGTATCTTTGCGCTTTTATCATCCGTCTACCAGTACTCTCTATATGCAGTATGCTGGTGGTTTAGAGGCAAGTAGTTCTGATGAATTTTTTTCAAGTGATTGCTACTTTGCATTCTTGGGAGCTTTGCTGACATTGGAGGAAGGAGGGGGTGAACAGACTGGCTATGCTGATAATCGTATATCTAGCAATATGAAAGTTGGCGGTTTAGATATTGGTACCGGCTTAAATAATCTTAATGTTTGTCAACCATCTAGCATGATGGTATCTCTAAAAATAGGACTAGGCTTGCCTGGCATTCCTGGATCTAAGGGTGATCAGCCCTCCTGTGATTGGATGGAGATGAAGAAAAATTGGTCTCAAGCTGTTCAGGATTCAATTACTAACGAAAAAGAATATATTAAAAATATCCAGAACATGTTTGATATTGGCAGTAATGATTTAAGTATCGCCTTTTCTTTAAGTGTTGGCCAGGATACTTTAATGAAACATTCAGTTTCTAGTGAAGAGTCCGAAATCAATATGGGTCGTGGTTATCGGGCTAATACTAATGTCGCTGGGCGTAAAATAGAGTTACCAGGTGGTACTGAGCTTAAACTTAAGCTTGCCCAAGAAAATATATCTAGTCCTTGGCTTACTAAGACAGAGGATGCTTTTGTTAATGCCGCCCAGGTTTTTATTTCCGTATTAAGCCAAAAATTATATGAAAAAGGCATGGCTAAGTTGATGGCCCTAGTAGCTGGTAAGCCGGCGGGACAAGGTGGGAGCAGTGGAGCTACCCCAGCGCAATTAATGGATTATTATGGAGTTAGTACTTTTGGCCAAGCACAATCCGAAGCTTTAATGCAGCCACTTTTAGACATGAATTTTGGTCCAGGTCAGAGCATAGATTTATTAAGTAATTTAGCTTCTTGTCCAGATATTAATAATCCGGGACCAATGAATTGTGTAATTAATAATAATTTCGTTCAAGCCATTAATGATGGATTGACGGTAGGTGAGGCCTTAAAGAAGAATTTGTTAAATAAAAATGCCCATTTTGGGGGTTCTATGACTGATTCTGGATTTAATATCGAGTCGGGTGATATTAGCTGGCGGGCTATGAAAATTCTACGTAAATATCGTATCTTGCCAGTTGGTTGGGAATTAGCGGCAGAGAAATTATCTACTTTTGGTGTTGAAGATAGCCGACGAACGATTGGGGATATTGTTGGTTGCTATAGTCCTTCTGATAGTTATGAAACCACCTATAATCAGACTTGGTGCCAGGGGCTGGTTGATCCTACTTGGCCGCTGGTGGCACCTTTAAGTTATTGTGTTAAATCTGGTTTTGGGAATCAGTTATCCTATATAGATGTAATGGGTGAAGATCAGCCAGCAACTAGCTCAATTGCTACTATTTTAAGTACTGTTAATGTTCTACGGGCTGGCGATTATTGCGCTGATGAGCAGAGCTGTATTAAGGAAGGTAATAATGACCGTTGCGATGTGTATGGCTATTGTCTGGAGGATCGTCGTGTTTGGAAATTTTCTTCAGATACCTGTGAGCCTTATTTTAATAGTTGTCAAATATTTACTGATAAGCAAGGTCAGGATATTGCCTTGCTAAGTAATACTTTAGAATATGCTAATTGTAATGCCGATAACAGCGGTTGCGCCGCTTATTGTAGTGATTATAATTGGGCTAGTTCTTCTTATAGATGTTCCACCAGTAGTGAGCAAAATAAATATTATTTAAATGGTAGAGTAGGGTCTTGTTCCGAGACAGAAGATGGATGTACGCAGCTTATTCGATTGACCAACAATAGTGGAGTAAATTTATTATTTAATAGTGATTTTGAGTTTAGCCAGGCTGGCGCAGTTTCAGCTAATGGGCAGTTAGATAATTGGCATTTTAGTACTTCAACTGTTCAGGGAGAAATTGTTAATGATACTAGCTATATATATGATGGAAGAAAATCATTAAAAATAGTCAATAATTCTAATGAGAGCGGGGGATTACTGTCTTATGATTGGAGTCATCCTGATAAAAGTAGTTTTCCTAAGAATTTTATGATGCGGACTGGCGTTAGTTATACTTTAAGCGCTTATGTGTATAGTACCAGTACTGGTCCGGTCACTTTGGCTATCGGGAGTGGTTATGGTGGATTAGATACTGATTATTGGCAACGAAGTACTAGTAGTCAGACGAATTCTTGGGAAAAAGTTTCGGTAACTCTTAATAATGATGAACATTTTAATGCTAATGCCATAGCTATTTATAGTGAACCTGGTAGTACTTTTTATGTGGACAATATTATGTTTGAGATATCTACCGATGGTAGCCGCAATTTTAATCAATATCGTCAAGCCAATTATTTTTATGAGAAATTATTGCCTAGTTATTTAAGACTGGTATGCTATAAACAGCAGGGCAATGTTTTAATTAAAAAAGATGATGCCCCTTGGGAATGTAATAATTATGCTCGCTCTTGTTTACCTGCGGAAGTTGATTGTCAAATGTTTACTAATCAAGCTACTGGCGATAATATTCCTGCTAAAATTAATTTACCAAATTATTGTCCGGCTGCTTGTGTTGGATTTGCGTCTTTTTGGCAACAGCCAACTCAATTTGAAGATGGTCGTGAAGAGCAGTTGGTTCCTAAGGCAGCTAAAAGTTGTGCCGCTAGTAGTGTTGGTTGTTCAGGATTTACTAATTTAGATACCTTGTCAGCCGGCGGTGAAAACAGAGAATATTTTAGTTATTTAAGACAATGTGTTAAACCCACTGATCCAGAGGCTAATTGTGGCGCTTTTTATATGTGGGAGAATACGGTTTCCACTGGTCTTCAACTTTATTCTTATTCTTGGCAAGCTACTGCTGCCGGCGCCCCCCAACTAACTGATATAAAAAATAGTTGTAGTACTTCTTCTTTAGAATCCGATTCTTTAGATTATGATGCTGATTGTCGTGAGGTGCGCAATCAGGCGGGAGCAGTATTTTATGTACCTTATTCTAAGACTATTAGTTGTAGTGATGATTGTCATTCTTATCGGTTGTCTGATTATAATATTGATGAACGGATTACTAGTGAGGCTGATTGTACATCAGCTAGTAGTAGCGGGCATTGGTTAGCTAATCAGGCGGCTTGTGTTATTTGTAAGGGTGGGGGGGTGTGGGATGACAATAATCAAGCCTGTGTTTATAAGGGAGAACCCACAGAGAGCCAAAGGTGTACTGCTAGCCAACGCGGTTGCCGACTTTATAGCGGTACAGGAGCAGCCAATTGGCGGTTAATTATTAATGATAATTTTGATAGCGGTGTAAACGGTTGGTCGCCAAATGTAGCTACCTCATCGGCCACTTTAAGAAATAATGGTTATTCATTATTAACTAATGGAAATGAGGTAAATAGATCTTTAGCCGACATTGGCCTTAATCCTAGCGCCAAGTATCGTTTGCAATTTTTTGCTAAGAGCCTTGCTGGTACAGTTAATTTAACAACTACAACTATAAAAGAAGATCAAGAAGATATAGCATTTTTTAATTTACCAAGTAGCGGTTTAAGTTTATCTAGTAATGATTGGGGTTTTTATACTATCACCATTGATGAACCCATGGCTATAACGGAGACATCATCTGGTGAGTATATTAGAACATCTAACCTGCGTTTACACTTTGCTGCTGATGGTCCATTTTTATTAGACGAGGTAAGGTTAATGGAGGTTAATGATGAATATTATTTACTTAATAATAGTTTAAATGTTCCCGAGGTATGTAATGAAGATTATAATGGAGCGCCAGCGGCTGGCTTTATGCTGGGTTGTCAAAAATATGTAGACCAAAATAATAATACTCATTATCTACATAGTTTTGATGATCTGTGCCAAGAATCAGCTGTCGGTTGTGAAGCCATGCTGGATACACATAATTGGACAAATTATTATTATCCTTTCCGACCAACTACTTCTTCTGACATTTTGGCTGACTTAACCCCAGCCGATGAAATCATTTACGCGGTTTATGACCGGGACAAAATTTGTTCTTATAATGATAAAGGGTGTCAGAGATTAGGTCGAGAATCAACCTATGAAGGTCAGGCGGTTTATGACACTAATTTTTTAAGACTTGACCCGGATCGTTATCGGGCTGATATCTTAAGTTCTATTAAATGTTTACCACAAGATGTTGGTTGTCAGACCTGGAACAGCAATAATGGTTTAACATTTTTCAAAGATCCTGGCAATCAACTATGTGAATTAAAATCATCAACTTCCAGTAATAATGATGTTTCCTGGTATAAACGTCCAGTAAAACAATGCAGCGGATCGGCTAAATTTTGTGTTACCGACCAAGATTGTGCTGCTATTAGTTCCGCTAGTCAATGTGTAATAAATAACCAAACCGATGAAGCATGCCCAGTAAATAAGATGAAGGTTGGTAAAACTATTGGATTGGGCGGCAATATTATTCAGCAGCCTATTAAAGAGAATGGGTATAATTGGGTCGGGCTTTGTCCGGTTACTCAATCTGGCTGTACTGAATATTTAGATCCCTTGTCTCGAGTTAGTAGTGATTTATTGGGTCTTCATTCAACTACTACTAAGACAATTAACTTAGAAGCCTTTACGGCCTATGTACTGCAAGCCCGGGCTGTCAGCGCTAATGATCAACCAAGAATTACCTGGAAAGTTGGTAATAACCCTGATTATAGTTTTTGGATTTTAGATTCTAATAATCAATTAGTAAGTGCTTCTGGCCCACAAACATTAATTGTTAATACTCCTAGTAGTAATGGCAGTAATCCTTTAGCTAATGGTTATTATGGTAGCGTTGTCTTTATGACCAATGCTGCTACTAAAATTCAGGTTATTATCGATAATCTGGATGTTAAAGAAGTGTCAATTCGTAAAGCTATAATAAATTATAATCTTAACCAAGATTTGACTAGCGAAGGTTGTACTGATGGTCAAACTGAATATGATGGTAATTGTTTGTTACTTAATGAACGTATTTATTCACAAGGTCAATATTCCGCTCTATTGTATGATACTAACAAAACTATTAACGATACTAATGGCGTTAGTCCACAGTCATCAGCTACTAATACTGCTAATCGACTAATCAAAGTTAAGCCATCCAGGGTTTGCGATAAATGGTTAGAATGCACTACTTATAATAAAGTGCGGCTAGACAATGGTGATACTAAAAATATTTGTTCATCGTTTGGGCTTTGTGATAGTTTTGACTCTTATAATAATTGTAATCATTTTATTGATCTTCAGGCGGTGTCAACTACTAACCAAACACTGGGAGAAAGTTTGGACATAGGAGCAATTCGTAATCTTAGCGGTTATAGTAAGGTTGGGTATGGCAATACTGGTTATAATAATGATTTATATAATTTAGCGATGATGAGTGAGCAGGGTAAGTTAGTAGATGATTTTGATTTTAACGGC
>Ga0209201_1004895_pt1 | contig 10426 bp, 11 predicted proteins | sample AD_UKC055_MetaG_FD_184411 | JGI IMG/M metagenome (GOLD analysis project Ga0209201, IMG submission 184411) | Active sludge microbial communities of municipal wastewater-treating anaerobic digesters from USA - AD_UKC055_MetaG (SPAdes) (version 2) | ecosystem: Engineered > Bioreactor > Anaerobic >... | reverse complement strand
AAGCAGGTCGATCTGTTCCAGGTGGTCGCTGAGGTCGACGCCGTATCCACCACTGCAAAGTGGTGGCCCCATTGAAGCGATTCGACTTGCGGACAGGCGAAGTAAGTCACTTCGCCGTATCCACCACTGCAAAGTGGTGGCCCCATTGAAGCAGTCGCGAACGCGGACACGGCAACGAGATCGTGTTTGGTATCCACCACTGCAAAGTGGTGGCCCCATTGAAGCCTCCCGTATGCGCTCAGCCTCTCGCTTCCTGCGCTCGTATCCACCACTGCAAAGTGGTGGCCCCATTGAAGCCTGTCTACGGGCATGGTATGTAGCGGCTCATCACCACGTATCCACCACTGCAAAGTGGTGGCCCCATTGAAGCTCCTGCCGGTGGGATTCGTGAGCGAGATTGAGCGCCTGTATCCACCACTGCAAAGTGGTGGCCCCATTGAAGCTCATCGGCGGACAGGCGTACCGGGAATACGAAGTGGTATCCACCACTGCAAAGTGGTGGCCCCATTGAAGCTCCGCGACTAGTTTCTCGTTCTTGGCTGCCTCCAAGATTGTATCCACCACTGCAAAGTGGTGGCCCCATTGAAGCGGTAGGGTAGGGTAGGGTTGGGAGATGAGCGGGGTATCCACCACTGCAAAGTGGTGGCCCCATTGAAGCGACCTGCTCGACGCGAAGGCGATGCTCAGACTCGCTGGTATCCACCACTGCAAAGTGGTGGCCCCATTGAAGCAACGAGACCGAGGATGCAGCGACTCAGGACGCGGCATGTATCCACCACTGCAAAGTGGTGGCCCCATTGAAGCCACGCCTTCACCCGCCTCACGGCTTCCTCCCAATCGCGTATCCACCACTGCAAAGTGGTGGCCCCATTGAAGCGGGGCGCACCAGGAACTTCGGATCGCCCCGTTTGGCGACGTATCCACCACTGCAAAGTGGTGGCCCCATTGAAGCATACCCGCTGCCTAGTCGTTCCTGAAGGTCGCGGACGGTGTATCCACCACTGCAAAGTGGTGGCCCCATTGAAGCTCTCTGCCTCGCGGTCCGTCATGTCGGTCATGGCGCTAGTATCCACCACTGCAAAGTGGTGGCCCCGTTACAGCACTTTGACATGCGTGGGAACATCCCGCGAGGGATTCCGCCGAGGATGGGTGGTGGTCCGATTGACGCCGCTGGGCCGGAGCATCAGCCCCGGCCCAGGTAAAGCGCCTCGATTGCTTATTTGGACTATTGGTTGGCTTTCACGCGCAGTCGTGCTCGGGTCACTCCCACTTATGACACGTCTCGCAGGTGTCGTAGTCATCGGTATCGTGGCAGTCTGAGCACTGGTCGTGGCCCATTTGGAACGCGGCCTTGGCGGCCGGCGGGGCCTCGGGGCCGTGGCAAAATCCGCACGACACCATGTCGGAGTGGAGCGCGTGCGGTATCCGGATGTCGGCCGTTTCGTTTATGCTGGGAGTCTTATGGCACTTCTCACACTTATCGACGCTGCTGATCCACTTTGTGTGACAGGACACACACGTATCATGGCTGATGACCCACGCTTTCTTGGCGGACGCCGGCGCCTGTGGGCCGTGGCATGTGCCACACGGCACGCTAGCATGCGCGGCGTGGGGTATCTTGAGTGTCTTGGTCTGCGTCACATTGGGGGTCTTGTGGCATGTCGCGCACGCCGCAGGATCCTTTATTTCGTCTTCATGGCATGCCATACACGTATCGTGGCCTATACGCCAGGCTTTCTTGGCAGACGCGGGCGTCTGCGGGCCATGGCATACGCCGCACTCGATGCCTGCGTGCATGTCATGGGGGATCTTCAGCTCGGCTGTCTCTGCGACCTCAGGGGTCTTGTGGCATGTGCTGCACTTTTCCGGATCCCTTATCTCCTCATCGTGGCACGGCAGGCAAGTATCGTGGGTTATCGCATAGGCCGCCTTCGCCTCGGGCGGCAGTTGGGGTCCGTGGCACTGCCCGCACGGGATGGAAGCATGCATTCCGTGGGGAATCTTAAGCACTGCTGTCTCCGCCACATCCGGCGTCTTGTGACATGTGGTACAGGAATCCGGATCGCTGATGATGTCTTCATGGCAATCGACGCACTGGTCGTGGCCCATGTCGAAGGCCTGACGGGCTTCCGGCGGGGCCTGCGGCCCATGGCATGATCCGCACGACATGAAGCTGTGCGTGTCGTGGGGTATGATCATGTTGGCGGTTTCGGCCAGGTCAACGCTCTTGTGACACTTCATGCACGACTCTTCGTCGGCGATTATGTCCTCGTGGCAGGCAATACAGGTGTCGTGAGTCATTCGGGCAGGGCCTTCGCCGGCTTCGCCGTGAACCGCGCCGCCGTGGCATGACGCGCAGTCAAGCCCGGCTGCGTCGTGCAGCCCGTGCGGTATGATCAGGGATTCGCCTTCCTTGATATTGTGCGCCTTGGTGTGACACCTCAGGCAGAACTCGTCGGCGATCTGTATATCGAGATCAGGCTGGGCGCCCGACCTTTCCACGCGGGCCATGCGACCAAGGTCGCGTCGGAGTTGGATCCAGCCGCCCACTCCCCGCTGGCTGTGGCATTCTACGCACTCCACATCGGCATGGCTCGATTTTTCCCACGACTCGTAGTATGGTTTCATTGTGTGACAGGAACCGCAGTATTCCGACTTCTCCTGCTGCATAGACGCTGATACAGCGCCCGCGACCACCACTACCAGTAGTACTAGGATGATCGCCTGTAACTTGCGCGACGACAACTTGTGAACCCCCTTTGCACGTACACCCGATCACTCTGCGTAATATGCTAGGCTCTGTAGCTCCAGCGTGAGATCGGCCGAGTGCACTCTCACGTTGTCGGGAACGTTCAGAGTCACCGGCGCGAAGTTCAAGATGGCCTTTATCCCGCATGCAACGACGCGATCCACCACGTCCTGGGCATGCTCCGCAGGCACCGCGTTCACCATAATCTTCAGGCCGTACTCCTGCGCTTTCTCGGCCAGCTGGTCGATGTGGAAGATGGGAACGCCTGCGTACACCCTGCCTATCTTGGACGGATCCACATCGAACGCGGCCACGATCCGGAGCCTGTCCGGCGAGACCGCGAATCTCGTCCTCGGCCTAGAGCGTGCGTCTACATGGTAATGGACCAGCGCCTGCCCGAGATTGCCGAACCCGGCCAAGCCGATGTGCACATCGGTGCTGAGCCTCAGTATCTCCCGCAGCTGAGTGCGGAGGAACTTCACATCGTATCCGATCCCCTGCTTCCCGAATTCGCCGAAGAATGTCAAATCCTTTCTCACTTGAGCAGGAGTGAGACCGGTAAAATCGCCCAGCTCCTTGGAGGATACGATATCATGCTCCCGCCGGTCGAAATCCTCGACCGCCCGAAGGTAAAGCGGAAGCCTCCTTACTACTACGTCCGGTATCTTCGCCTTTCTCATCGGTTCTCCTCCGACACGCTGAACCGATCCGCTGCAACGCATCCTTCCGGGGCACACTCCACTCGCGCAGAATCCACGATTGCGGTGGCCGCCGACATGAAGGCGCCGACACCCAGCGAACGGTCGTAATGGTGGATGAAATAGTAGCCTGCTGCTAGGAAGACGAATGCCATGGCCGCAGACGCAAGCGAGGGATTGACGGCAAGCCCGATTCGCTTCGCGATAGGCTCGCCCAGCAGAAGCCCGAGCATGAACATGACCAGAGGTACGCCGTATGCCAGCCCCACAGCGCGCATCAGCGTGTCGCCCGACAGCTCGATCTCCACAGTGTCGCCCGCCGACGCGCCCACATCATTTCTGGCTCTTACCACCCTGGCCTCGTCGTTGGCCAGCTTGCACGCTCCACATCCGTGACACGCATCTGGGCGTTTGACCAGGACATCCACATAGGGCCCGTGAACGCTCTGCACTGTGCCTGTTTGCTTCATCGCCCCAGCCCCCTATCGCCCTGCTCCACGTAGTCACGGATGAAGGCCGCCACCTCCGGATGGTTAAGCGGCACGCCGCCTAGCTCGGCACGGACCTCCCTTGTGTCGAAGTGGAAGGATTCATCTCCCTGAACACGATTATACACGAAATCCACGTCTGGGTTACATACTGAAAGCGCCATCAAGGTGCCGGCCATGTCCCCCAGCGGAGCGCGGTCGATGTGCGACAGCCCAAACACGGCCCGGACGGTAGTGCCTTCGCCTGGAGTGCTGGCGATTTCGAGCCCTCCGCCGCACCTCTCGGCCGCCGCGGCGAACAGGGGCACGCCCAACCCCACCTCTCGGGTGGTCCGCGACGTCACGAACGGGTCGCGAACACGCTGCGCGGTGTCAGCGTCCATTCCGCGACCATCGTCTGCCACGGTGATCGTCATGGTGTCGGCGACACTGTCCTCCACTACATCTATTCTGACCAATTTCGCGCCCGCTGCGATGGAGTTCTGAGCTATGTCAAGAATGTGCATGGACAGCTCTCTCATTCGATCTCCACCCGTCTGCCCAAGGCTCCGCGTAGGGCCAGCATGATCTCGGCCACGGTGGGTTCTTCGATCCACAGAAGCGCGCATCCCAGGCCTATCTCGCCCAGCGAATGTGCGTCGGACGACGATATCAGGCCGTAGCCGGCGATCTGCGGCAGGCGCAGGAGTGCCTCCTTACGGCCGATTGCCCGGGAGATTTCCAGTCCCGCAATGTTCAGTCCTTCGGGGATGAATCCCAGCTGGCCCAGGATGCTGAAAGCCGCCCTGTCTACATGGGACGGGATGCACGCTCCCCCGAGAGCGGTCACTTGGCTCACTACATCCGCAAGCGATAGCCGGGTAGGCGCCGCGAGCAGCCCGGTGTCGCTCGATATCGCCCCTGTGGACGCATCTTGCACCCATTGCTCGCCAAAGATCCCGGGCACGTTTTCTCCGGGCGCCAGCGCGCCCCTCACCGCCGCATCCCACTGGGCCGCGCGCGGTAGGTCCGGCAGGAGGGTAACCACGTGGAGTTCCTCAGAGGTACACACTTCCATACCGGGGACCACCACTGGCCCTGTCGTCGGCCCTGAGGTCGCCTCAGCCATTGCACGAGCGACGTTGCCCGCGGTGTTGTGGTCGGCTATAGCTACTATGTCCAGCCCGACCTCGCGGCATCTCCTGACAATAGCGCCCGGGCTCATGTCCCGGGACGCGCATGGCGAGAGAAAGGTATGTACGTGCAGGTCGGCGGCCCAGGCCCGGAGCATCGCTAGACCTCTCCCCTCACTCCCAACTGGTATAGTCTTCCGACGGCCTCAAAGGCGGGCAATTGTGTAGACAGCATCGGCATGCCTCGGGCGTCTGCCTTGCCCGTCGCGTCCTCCATCAGCGCTAGCCCGCCGGCTATCACCACGGCCGACAGATTGAGCAGCAGCGCCACGGCTACTACGTTCTGGTGGACCTGACTGGTGACCCAAATCGCCCCGTCTTGGGCGTGTCCCATGACATCGCTGAGCAAGTCAGACGCGTATCCCGACGTGACCTCGCGGTCCATCCCCGAACTCCCGGCCAAGCATGTCATGCCGAGGGCGTCCGCGATCTCCTGCACAGTCAATTGTCGTCCCTCCTCGCCATCGACGGCAGATCCATTCTGGCCAGTCGCAGCAGATCTTCAGCCATCTGCTGCATCCTCTCCCGCAGTTTGAACACACAATCCGTCTCCATCGCCCGTCCGCACACCACGTCTTCAGCGTGCGTCCGGCAAGTGGGGGAACCGCACGCGCCGCAATCCAAGCCGGGCAGTTCCGCCACGATTCTCTCCAGCTCGCCCATGCGGACTATGGCCGATTCCAGGCTCTCGGCCAGCTCCATACCGGCCAGCGGCTGAATGGGCTCGTGCATGTGGAAGTAATCCTCGCCGAACTCATCTATGCAGTCGCATGCCAGCTGAAGCGATGCAGACACCGATTCCGCATCGACGCTTGCCGACACGTCGCGCATTCGCACTCGCGCCACAAAGGGGTTCTCCACGTTGGCAGGCCCGCCCACACACCCCGCCTGGCACGCAAGTGCCTCGATATAGTCGACACGGCCGAGCCTTCCGCTGTCGGCCTCTTCGAGCACGCCGATGACATTGTGGATTCCATCCACGGCCAGCGCCTTCATGTCGCCCAGGGCGCGCAACTCGCCCCCGTTCATCGCCCAGCCAAAACCGAGGCCCGAGCCGCGGTAGAGCGGACGGGACTTGCCTCCGCGGCCGAGGTTGGCCATGAGCTGGCCGTAGATGTCGCCTACGGCCAAAGCGCCGTTCACGTATGACTTCTCTGAGCCCAGAGGGGATATGATGGCGGTGATCTTGGCCGCGCAAGGAGATATGAAGAAGACGCCGATCCTCTCGTCGGGGACCTGTAGCCGAGCGCCGACGCGCGCCCGGGCCACGCGGGCCGCGGCATACATCGGGCTCTCCATCTTGGCAAGATGGGGAATCAGCCCTGGGAATCTCACCTGAACCAGGCGCACCACAGCCGGGCAGGCGCTGGATATCAAGGGCCTGGGGAGAGTGGCATGCTCAATGTATCGACGAGTACACTCGGTGATAATGTCGGCGCCAAACGACACATCGCACACCGCATCGAACCCCAGCTGCTCCAGGGCCCACACTATCTCGTCCGGCCCGGAAGCCTTGCCGATCTGCGAGTACAGGGCGGGAGCCGGTATGGCGATGTTGTAGTCGAATCCTTGTAGATCCTCAAGCGCGTTGGCTATGATGGCTTTGGCGTGGTTCTCGCACGTACGCACGCATTCGCCGCAGTCTATGCAGCGCGCTGCGTTGATGACCGCTTTCCCTTCGCGAACGCGAATGGCCTCGGTCGGACATCTCTTGATGCAGTTCGTGCAGCCCTTGCACTTATCCTCGAGGAGTTTGACGGAGTGAAACCTGCTCTCCAACTTCGCATCGCCTCCTCTGGAACGCGATCATCACGGCTCCGGCTCGGCAATGTAGATGACTGTAGTGACAGTAGTACCGCGCCCCACACTGGAATCGATTGTGAATGAATCTGAGCACCGCCGCATGTTGGGAAGACCCATGCCGGCGCCGAATCCCATCTCGCGTACTTCGTCGGAGGCTGTGGAATAACCTTCACGCATGGCCAGCTCGATATCGGGTATGCCGGGGCCCAAGTCGGAGGCTTCCACGACTATGCGCTCCGAATCCACTCTGAGGACGACCTTTCCCCCGCCCGAGTGTATGACCAGGTTCATCTCGGCCTCGTAAGTGGCCACGGCTGCCCGGCGCACAAGGTCGGACGCAATGCCCAGTTGTCGCAAGACCTGCTTGACTCGACTGGCAACCTCGCCCGCCGCGGCGAAGTCGTGCCGTGCCACCGCGAAGTCCATTTCCAGGGCATGCTCGTCCCTCGCTGTCAACAGCCTGTCCCCTCCGCCCGCGAAAAGCGATAGGTGCCGCCTATGCCCGCCCCGTACAGCATTCCGCACGTTTCGAACATGGGGTAGTCGGTGGCCAGCAGAGGAATGCCCAGCGCATTCGCGAGCTCGATAACGTCGCCGCCCGGCTTCTTGCCGCGTACGAACACTATGCCCGACAACCCCGCCACCTCGGCGCTTCTCACCACCTGAGGGCTGGTCAAGCCGGTCAACAAAAGGGTGCGCTCATGGCAGAACGCCAGCACATCGCTCATTAAGTCAGCGCCGCAAGCGGTATCGATGTCCAAAGTACACAGCTTGTCCCCACCGGCGACAACGTCAGCCCCTATCAGCCTGGCTATTTCTTCTAGTTTCAAGTGCATCGCCTCCATCAGCACAGCGCCGCGCCGCGCGACACCGGACCCGGCCGGCGGGCCTGCGCAGAGCCGGCCGGGCTGTATCGTCCATGGACTATCGGGCCTACTCGTGAATAGTCACATCGTAGCCCTGGTTGGCTAGTCGATCCGAGAGAGCGATGGCATTCTCTCTCTTCGCAAACGCTCCTACCTGCACCGACCATGGCCCGCCGCCGGTTACGAAAATCGGATGACCCTGCGCCTCAAGCTCCATCGCAGTCTCCATCGCCGCCTCACGTGTGGCGAACGATCCCACCCGCACCCGGTAGAACTTGCCCGCCCCCGAACTGGCGGCCGGAGCCGTCGCCGGCACGGTGCTCTGAGGCAGACTTATCGCCGGAGTCGAGGTTTGGGTCTGGGCCTGAGCCTGGGTCTGGGCGGCGCCTGAGGACGCAGTCTGCCCGGAGGTATCACTCGACGTGTCTTTCCATGGATAGTAGCTATAGCCCGTATCTCCCGAGTCGGTCTTCGCAGACGAGCTTCGGTCGGGGTTCCACCAATTTAGGGCTTGCTGCCCGATCAGCCAGCCGGCCCCGACTGCCACCGCACCCAGCACGACGACTGCCACAACCCAGGAGAGCGCGCCGCCTGTGGATGACCTTTTCACCGGCATAACAGATCCCTTCCTTCTAGCTCAGTTCATGCGCCGCGGGGCATGGCCCCGCCTCAGTAGATACATCTATTCCGAACTAGCAGCACTCATTCCTCGCGAAGCCGTTCCCACGGAGGCAAGACCAGCCTATCTATGACGAATTCCGGGATGCCCGAATCAAGCGAGATGCGGCGCACTGATTCGGGAAAAGACTGCGCCGCGCCGCGAGAAACGGTGAAGAACCGCACAGGGATTCCCACCTTGCCCGACACGTGCCTGACCGTATCGAGACCCGTGCGGGCCTCTTCCGTCGTGCTCGCTGCGCCCAGGTTGGTGTTGGACACCAGGGCGGTGCAGCTAAGGCGCGAGGCACTCTCCACTGCGCGCAACATCGTGATGATCTCTTCCGGCTCAGAAGAAAACGGTCGCAACGTGTTTACTACGTACAGCATGTCGTACCCGGCCCGCTCCAGGTGCGAGCGGAATCTTCCGAGGGCTCGCGCGCCGTCGTCATCGCCCCCCACATCCATCACGAGCGGCACGGACTTGTCTTCAATCGCGCCGTATATCGCGGGCGACAGTGCCGGAACGTCTGCCATCTCGTACGTTGGGGCGCTCGACACTACGCGAACACCCATTGCCGCCAGCTGCGCGCTGAGTTCACGCGACCTGAACATCGGCTTCAGTATGTCGATATCGGCAAGCACTGCCCGGGGCGCGCCAGCGCCGCCGCCCGTACCGCTACCCGCGTTCGCCAGACGTATGGCGAAGTTGAGCGCAAGCTCGGTCTTGCCCGAGCCGAACGCGCCCACAAACACGGTCACTCTTGACAGCGCGAACCGGTTCATTGTCAGTCTCCCAAATCACGCGGCCAGCCCAACCCGCAGGCCCGCCTCGCTCAACTCCTCCAGATATCGCGTACTTCGCCTATTAGGTACAGTGATCCTGCAACTACTACGGCGGCCGCGTGCCTTTGGCGGGCGATCTCCAGCCCTAGCCGTACCGCATCGTGCGCCGGCGTTCTCACGTAGGCCTCCGGACTCGGCCCAACGACCGCTCTCCGCCCTGGCCCCGGCCCGGCGCCCGCACCTCGCCCCGGCGCATCGGCTTCCCATGCCGCTCGCGCGGCAGCCGCCAATCCTTCCGGATCGGCAGCCCCGGACCTGGTATGCTCGGCGGCTGTTGCCACCACCACGTCGAAGCATGGAGCAAGCGATTGCATCATCTCGTCTATGCGCTTATCGCGGGAACACGCCACAACGAGTACCCTTGGGCGGAGCCCTGGGAGGACGCGTTCAACCGTAGCGGCCAGCGCTCTGGCCCCGTCGGGGTTGTGCGCGCCGTCCAAAATCACCGCGAACGGGTCGCTCGCCACTACCTCGAACCGGCCCGGATTGGCGGCCTCGGCCAGGCCCCGGCGAAGATCGTCGGCGGACATGACTACCGACGACGGACTAATGCCGGCCAACACGCCCAAAGCCGCGGCGGCCGTAGCGCAGTTAGCGGCCTGATGCTCGCCCACAAGGCCTGTAGTGACTCGAACAGGACCGAACCATGGCAGATCCATGTCGACAGTAGTGCCCTTCATGTCGATTGATACGACATCGAAGCCCACATCCCTGCCCACCACGGTCAGCGGCGCGCCCGCGCGTTGCGCCGCCGCCTCGAGCACGGACACAGCCTCCGGCTGCTGTGGACCCGCCACAACCGGCACGCCGGGTTTGATTATGCCGGCCTTGTCCGACGCGATCTCCGTCAGGGTGTTCCCCAGCCGGTCCATGTGGTCCATGGCTATGTGGGTGATCACCGATACTTCGGGCGTGATAACGTTAGTCGAATCATATCTGCCCCCAAGGCCCACCTCTACCACAGCGATCTCCACCTCTTGAGTCGCGAACCACTGGAAGCAGGCCGCCGTGGCAACCTCGAATTCTGTGGGCGCCCCGATAGAAGGGTCATCCGCAAGCCGACTCACCGCCGGCGCAAGTGAGGTGACCAGCGCGGCCAGCTCGCCCTGGGGTATCTCCTGCCCGCACACTCGGATGCGCTCGGTGT
>Ga0209201_1004893_pt1 | contig 10428 bp, 9 predicted proteins | sample AD_UKC055_MetaG_FD_184411 | JGI IMG/M metagenome (GOLD analysis project Ga0209201, IMG submission 184411) | Active sludge microbial communities of municipal wastewater-treating anaerobic digesters from USA - AD_UKC055_MetaG (SPAdes) (version 2) | ecosystem: Engineered > Bioreactor > Anaerobic >... | reverse complement strand
GGGACGCCAGAGGTTCCTGGAGAGATGCGCCGGCGGCAGCCCACTGGGTCAGGTAGAAATTGTCCAGACCGTCTTGCCGAGCCTTCTCCAGGGCCGTGGCGTACGTTGTGGCGTAGAGATCGAAATGAGGAGCGATCAGGCGGGAGAACTGCCGGTATTTCCAGGAATCATCGGTCGCCCAGTTGACGATCGTCGCACCGCTCACTTCCCTTGCGATTTCGATCGTCTCCATCCACAGTTCGTAATGCATGAGGACGCAGAAAATAACATTCGGCTGCTTTTGCTGAACCGTTTCGAGAAAACGCCGGTTCAGATGCGCAAAATCAGCGTAGCGACCGCGATCGAGGGTTTCAAAGAAAACGACGTCATGGCCAAGGGCCTTGAGCGCCGGCAGGAAATTGGAAAATTCATACCCGTGACCGCGCTCGCGCTTCCCGTAGTTGCATTCACCGAAGGCGCAGAGAATCTTCATGGAAGAGATTTTCCGAGAGAACTCCCACCTTGAATCTCACGATCAATAAAGATGGTGTTAATATGTGTATCGGCATAGACAATATACCCTGCCGCATTCATTAGAGATCCAATCTCTTCAATCTTGACGCCATCGTTCTTCTCTGAGTACGTAATGGTCTCGGCGCAAAAGACCTTTGGCCTCCACTTCTTAAAATCGAAACTCCGCAATATCGTGAGATCAAAAGCTTCAACGTCAAGAGATACAAAATCAGGAGGGGTCTTGGGAAAAAATTCTTCGAGTATCGCGTTCACCGGGCGAATACGAATCGGTAGAACGTTCCTGATCTTTACCTTGTTCTGGCTCGCCGCTGATTTTGCTTCCACCTCGGAAAAAGTATTTAATGTGGGAACGCTCATGACAAAAAAAGGGATTTCCTCATCCCGATCCCCAACGCCGATATTCAGATTGGTGTCCCGTTCACGCTGGCGCCGGAATTCATCAAAAAGATCTGGGTCGGGTTCGATATTCACTCCACTGGAACCCTGGTCATAAAAAATGAATGTATTATTCAAGTATGTCGGGTGATGGGCTCCTATGTCCAAATAAGTGGGATGAGGGGTTTTTAAAACATCAAAAATATACCGAATGATAAGATCTTCGCCGCATTGAGAATAAGAACGCCTGGCGTGCAATCCCATCTTCCGATTGAAAGCTCTTGAAATTCTGTAAATGGCCCAATTAAGAGATAAAAGATGTTGCATGAATCATCCTTCAGATGAATTTTTTCCTGTTTTCAGTTTTGACGGTCTCGTAAAAAGTAATTCAAGTTGTCACCCCGGCGAAGGCCGGGGTCCATAACCCATTGTAATTACTGGATACCGGTTTTCGCCGGTAAGACAAAAAGGCGCCGAAATTGACTTTTTACGAGCGCGTCAGTTTTTAAGCTGAATAATCATCGTTTTACTAATCGCCTTATCATGCAGCCAATTAACTGGATTACTTTAACCGGCCACAGCACAATCAGGATTGGCCGTCGTCGCCAATCTGAAATCACTATATATCGAAACGAATAAATTATTTGCTCCATAAATTTTGTCATTAGCCGTTTTGTCTTGGCTTCTGTGCTGATGTTATCTATGTTGTAATATTTCATATTTCCCACAGTGCTGCGGTAAAGGTTTTTCTCGCTCAATGCCAGCGACCCCTGTCCCAACAGCCAAAAGACAAAAAGCATATCCGCGCCGTAGCGTCCGGCTTTTCGGGCAAATTCATTAAACTTAAAACCTCGTAAAAATCCTCTTCGCATCAGCCCATAAATCAAATTGGCTTTCCCTGCAGATTCAGGCTGAAAATAAAACATCAACTGTCTGATCGTGATTGAAGCAACTGTAAATCGCTTCATCATGGACAGAAAATCCGGATAACCGAGAACTTTCTCACCCGTCTCATGCGCAGCAATAAAGTTACAAAAGGCCAGTGATGCATCCGGATGATTCATCAATTGAAGTACAAGTTCTGCAACAAATTCAGGCGCCCGCCAATCGTCGTCGGAAGCCCACATAAAATACTCTCCGGTAGCCTTGTCGAGTACAAATTGGAAATTGTGCTCCGGACCGTAATTTTCTGCCTGCCGATAGTATTGTATACGCTTATCGCGCGACATAAATTCCTTTACCACCGCCTCGACTTCCTCGCCAGGAGAGGCATTATCAGAAACGATTATTTCCAAGTTGGGATAGGTTTGCTCAACAACAGCCTTCAGTGCACGCCGCAATTCCTGTGGCCGGTTGTATGTCGGCATACCAATACTGACAGTTGGAAGTTTTTGCGTGGCTAAATCCATCGTATTACTTCAGCTTCCATACGTCAGTTTGAATTTCATCAGTTGGTTGAAAACAAAATTTCTGGTCGTCGGCGTCATGAGGGCCGTCGCTCCCAGGGTAACAGAGGATATCAGAATCAGGATTGCAACCGACATCCACGGCGATGAGTAAGCGCCGCCGGCAATCCATTTAAACACGCCTGCCGTTGCCAAGGCCACGATCATTGGGATCCCGACATCTTTCCCATACCAAATCCATTTTTCCCTTTTAAGCAGACGGCGATGCATGAACTGGATTGCAATGATAACGTATCCGCTGTTGAGTATGACCCAGACAAAAGATGCGCCGATTGCGCCAAATTTCCAGGCCATGAACATGGTCAGGGGGACAAGAAGCACTACAGACAGCAGGTTGACATAAAAGGTAAGCCGTGTCCATCCGTGCGCCAATTGGAGCGCGTAGGGCATATTCATCAGTCCGTTTAAGGCCGTCCCGATGATCAGAATACTCGCGAGCATATATGTATTTTCTGCGGTAACCGGGTTTCCCGTCCAAAGCAAAAGAATCTCATAGGAGAAAAATGCAATCACCGCGGTAGCGGGCAGAATCAACACCGACATGAACTGGCATGCCTTGTGGTATAGCTGTTTCAGCGCCTCTTGATCCTTCAACTCGACCAGTTGTGTAAATCTCGGATAGACCGCCAGGAAAACCGGCCCTATCAACCGATAAAGCGTCATGGCCATCATGCCGGCAAGGGTGTAGTAACCGAACATTTCCAGAGACAGCATCTTGCTCAGGATGATCTTATCCGCTTGGGTGAGCAGCGTGGCCAGAATAGTAATACCGCTCATTCCGGCGGCAAAGCGCCAGATGCCAAAAATGATTCTTCCCTGAAAAACCGATCTTTTGCCGGTTGCCGGCAGGCTACGCCACAGGAAGAGCGATGTCAGAAACACATGCAACAGACTGACAAGGATCTGCCAGGAAAAGAATGCGTGAATCGTGGGTGAAACAAGCCAGAGAACAAGAACGGCACCACACCATCGGATAGTTGCCACAACAGTATTTATTATATTCAAGAGAACCTGCCGCTGAAGCCCCATCAGACCGCCCGAATAGAAGCTGACCGGCCATTGAAACGCTATGGCCAAACCCATGATCAGGATGGCTTGCCGGATAACCTCCGGCGACAACTGCTTCGGCCTGACCCAATAGCCGGCAATAAAAGAGGACAAAGCCATTACGGCAACGCCGATCAGGACCGCTATACACCAGTAAATCACCTCCAGGCTGCGAACAAGATCCCTCATTTCCTGCGCCTTATCGGGCAGGACGGAAAGACGGGCCATCTCCCGGTTGACCGTCGCGCCCAGCCCCATATCCAATAGCATAAAGAGCGCCTGCATCGTCATAAAGAGCCCGATCAGGCCATAGGCCTCGATCCCCAGAAATTTGATATACAGGGGGATAAAGAGCAGGGCCATCAGGGCCTGTACAAGGCTGCCGGTAAAATTGGCGGCTATATTTTTTTTGAGAAGAGTTATTCGATTAGCCTTCGTGAAAGAATTATTGAAAGCAACAGAGGTGATTTCCGATGCAGCTTGATTGCCGATTACAGTGAACTCGCCGATTTCGTTACACGCTCAAGGACTATCCATCCGGAGTCCCTTCTCACTTCGGAGTACGAGGTCAGCCTGTGCAGATAACTCTGAATTAATTTACTGTGCTCGGGTCTGGCCATCGCAATGGCATCGTTTGGATCGTCTGCAATGATGTATTTAGGCCCTCTCTTCTCGATCCAGTTCACGAGTTTTTCGACGTCCTTTTTGTATATGATCTCACCGGGACTATACCAGGGAAAATCAGAATTGAAACCATGTCTTCTTGCATAGCAAGATATCCCAGATAAAACAAGGGTGTCCGGTGGAGAGTGCTTTTCGGTCAAAGCATTTATTTGAAGTTGAATTCTTGATTTAGGAAGCCATGGGACGCTCTTCCCATCTAGAATTATGCATTCAGTACAACCCACATACTGCCGCTGGAACCATTGAATTGAGTTCCCCGCAAAATGTGAAGAAGAATAAGCCAACTGCCCCCCTATCGCGCAAGCAATAACCATTGCGAGTGTCAGCCTACATCGCAAAGGTCTACGCACCAGAATTTTCCACTCTCGATAATCGATTCGAGGAGCAATTAATAAAATGAGCAAGACGGATTGGAACCAAAGATTCAATTCCGCCATCCGGTTAGCATAGTAAATCAACCACACGAGAATAACGGTTCCCAGCGCTGCTTCGTAAGCTTCCGTCTTTGAGATTGCGCCATTTCGGGAATGCAAGACACCGCGTAAAACGACCGTTGTCGCTGCAAAAAAAAGAATGGTTGCCATCAAAGATGGTTTATCGACCATGCCACCGTAGTCATCTTTTATAAATACCGTCAGAAACTGGAAGATTCCACCTGTTGTATTTTTGAGGATCGGCTCAACGATAAGTACCGATCCGACAATTCCCGTTACCAAAAAAAACAAGCCAAATCTAAAGATTGTTTCGAATAAGCTTCCGGCAGGTCTTTCTCTATCATATCTATTCAGGATTACCGCCACAATATAACCGGCAGTTGCCGCCAATCCTGTTTCAGGGCTCATGATGACAAAAAATGCCGCGGTTGAAGCAAGAAGCCATACCCGAACTTGCTCCCTGCGCATTTCCACTACTAAAATAATCAAGGAAGCAAGGATCGGAATATATCGAATCCCTGACTGGTTAGGATACCCTACGATATGGCTTGTATTGCTCAATGTAAATGCCGTCATTCCGAGAGCTAATGCCATAACGTGAGGAAAGTATTTTTTATTTGTTAGGAAACTCAGCATACCTATCATAACTAACGCTAATAATTGATGAAGCTTGACAACTTGCTCTAAAGCCGTATTTGAAAATCCAAACAAAGAGAACAGCTTAAGGGAAAATGCCGTGAGCATGGGCATCGCAAGCCCGTAATTTGCACGTTCCATAAAACCGTGAAAGAGCAGATCAAAACCTGGGAGCACAGTAGCCGCATAGTGACCATCCACCCATTGAAAATGGGCCTCATTCCAAATCGGCAAAGGTTTTGCCAGTGGCAATATCGAGAATAGAAACATGTATATCAGTATGCCGCCGGTTAAAAGCCAATAAAATCGGCCACTGAAAAACTTTACCTGCATAAGCTTAGATCCAATCGATGTTCCCGCAATCTTTTCAACCCACGGTGCACTCGAGAGAAGGCATATAAGCAAAACGATAAGAAATCCGGCCAGAAACATCTTAGGCCAAGATCCAAAAATAACCGCAACCACAATTAGAGCTGTCAGAATTAAATGGTCTATCTGCCCCATTTTGGGGATGATTTTAACATTGGGGCACAAGAGGAGAACTGCGCAGACCGTGGCAAACAAGCCCAATAATGATAAGTAAAAAATCACTTGGGGCCGGGTTGATTCGAGATTAAGAATGCTCACCTGGGCGTCAAGAATCTCCGCACTCACTGCGAAATTAAATAAACTCAGAACGAAGAATCCCAATACAAAAATGATTGAGATCAACGCTGTCAGTGCGCGTATATTTTTATCAACCTTTACAAACACTTGAGGCCTGCACAATCCATTTATTGTTATGATCTTCGTTGTTTGGCGATTATTTTTCGCATATTCGTGGTCAATCAGCAGATAATACGGAAAGAGGTTTGCAGAGCCCTGCGTGCCATTCACTCATTTGATATAATTGGGTTGCAGATTAAGATCTGCGGATAATCCGAGCTACCGTTCATTGTCCAATGTAAGGACATTTCAATCCAGATAAAAATCTGTCACTTTCTGAATTACATACCTTACATCTTCTTTTTCCATCCCATAATACAGTGGAAGTCTCAACAAACAATCACTGATCCGTTGAGTGACTTCCATGGATCCGAACACCCGTCCATACAACTTACTTGCTGGGGCACCATGAAGAGGGATGTAGTGAAAAACGGCACTTACTCCATGCTTTCCCAGGAATTTGATGAGTGCTGTCCTCTCCTCCAAAGATTTGGTTATGATGTAGAATATATGGCCGTTGGCGCAGCAATCGGCGTGAATGAACGGAAGTTCAATATGACCTTTTTCGGATAGTGGTCGCAATCCTTCCATGTATTGATTAAAAATCAGGTTTCGCACGGAAATGATCTGATCGGCATTTTCCATTTGGGCGTAAAGAAATGCCGCGATGATATCGCTTGGAAGGAAAGACGAGCCAACATCCACCCATGTGTATTTATCGACTTGCCCGCGGAAGAATTGACTTCGGTTGGTTCCCTTTTCTCTAATGATTTCTGCGCGTTCGATCATTGCCGGGCCATTTATGAGAAGGGCACCACCCTCTCCGCTGATAATGTTCTTCGTCTCGTGAAAGCTTAGACACGCCATCTGACCTATGGTTCCCATATATCGGCCCTGATATTGGGATAAAAGCGCTTGTGCGGCATCTTCAATAACAAAAAGCTCTCGTCGTTTGGCGATTTCCATAATGGCATTCATCTCGCAAGGTGCACCGGCGTAGTGTACAGGAACGATAGCGCGCGTCTTCGTTGTGATGGCCTCCTCTATGAGCATTTCATTGATATTCAGGCTGTCCGGACGGATATCCACAAACACCGGAATGCCGCCGCGCAGCACAAAGGCATTTGCCGTGGAAACAAAGGTAAAGGAAGGCATGATCACTTCGTCCCCGGGCTGAATTCCTGCCAGCATTGCGGCCATTTCAAGGGCAGCCGTGCAGGAATGAGTGAGAAGCGCCTTTCTGCAACCAAGTTTTTGCTCCAACCATTGCTGGCATTTTTTTGTGAAAGGACCGTCGCCCGCAGTATGGCTGTTTTCAATAACCGCCTGGGCAATATAAAAAAGTTCTTTACCCGCAATGAATGGTTTGTTGAAAGGAATCGTATCCATGGTTTACCTCTCAAATCATCAGTCCGTCTTTACTTTTTTGATTGCCGCCATCAGCCGGGAACCGCCGATCGGGAATGAGATCCCCCCTTGAATCAACGCCCGCTCCAAATGAAGACATTTTTCAAAGATATTGTTCAGCATAGGATTCATCTTCAACCCTTCATGAGGGTTGAACGTGTTTCCCTCTCCCCGCTGCATCAGCCGATAGGCAAACATGGGAGCTAATAAGCTTACAATGAAAGAGGTGCTCCGCACAACGCGAAAACCGGCGCGCACAACTTTGGCATGCAGTTCACGAACCTCGTAACGCCGGACATGCATGGCATGATCGTCCACTGCACTCCAAAGCCAACGATGCTGCGGCACGGTGAGCAAAAGCAGGCCGCCAGGCTTCAGCGCACATTGGATCTGTTTCAGCACGGTTTCGTCTTCTTCGATATGTTCAATAACATCAAAAGCGCCGATAGCGTCAAATTCTTCCAAGAAAGGGATTTCTCTCGCATCCATCTGCAGAAATTCCCCTCCGGGAATCCTTTCCGCCGCAAAGGTGAGGCCTTCTGCAAAAATCTCACTGCCGACCAGACGAAAAGCCGGAAAACGGCGGGCAATGCCCTGCAGCACAAATCCGGTGCCACAGCCGATTTCCATAAACGATGTGACGTTTGCACCGTATTTTGCGAGAGCCCAGACGATCAATGCATTACGTGCTCGAAACCAGAAATGGCTCGCTTCCCGGGCGGCCAGCGGCGCAAAGTAAGAGGCCTTGAAGCCGCTGCTGCTGTTGGCCAGTACCGAAGCGAATATCGGCACGGAACCGATCTTGTCCGGCTGCCAGGAACAATATGGACAAAGCCAGTCTTGGCTTTCAAAGGACCGACTGCAATGAAGACACCGTTTCATAAAGACCGCTCAAAGGGAAATGATCCGCCCTGCGCTCTGAAAACCCACATTTTCTGCGCCAAAAAGAGCAGCACGGCAATGACCACAATGGCAATCGCCTGGACGATCAGATGAGAATAACCCAGATAACTGTTAAAGAATTTCAGCATGGCAACATTCAAACCATAGCATCCGGCATATGCGGCCAGATATCTGACAGCCGACGCTGAAAGGTGTCCTTTGAAATTGAACGACCATTTCCTGTTAAAATAGAAAGCGATCCCGATATGGACGGGATAGAAGATGCTGATGGTCAGCACCGGACTAACGCCGAGTTCCGTAAGCAGGGCATAGAGTAAAAATCCAAAAACATTCGCCGCAATACCGACGACGGCATAACGAAAAAACTCTTTAGGCCACTTCAATAGGCTTACCCCGAACTGTTTTCATTCGTAATGAAAGCATTGCGTATTTCAACGGCACCCATAGGCATCCCTTTTTTACGAGATATCAAGGGCTTCGCCTCCCCTGCGCCGGCACACGAGTATCCATACTTTCTGATGAATTCCCCAAAAAAGATCATTGCAGTATCCGATATTGAAATGATCGAAAAACGGCGAAAAAACTTTTCGGATCTCCTGACGGGAATGAAAAACGCGAAAGATGACACCGTTTCTCAACCCATAAGGATCTTTCGTGATTTCATAGTGGCCGCCGGGCAATGGTTTGGCGTCTTTGAGAATATAAGATCCGACCATCGGCAAAGACGCAATCAGCCAGCCACCGGAGTTGAGAACTCGCGCAATTTCGGTCAGGTTGTCTTCAAACCGATCGCCGGGCTCGACGTAATAGCAGGAATGACAAGCCACCACATATTGAAAATATTGGTCCGGATAAGGAATGTGTGCGTTTGAGCCTACTTTCAAATCAGCGTTGATCCCCAATTGCTTCATGCGCTTTCCAACATGACGGTTGATGCCTTCTGCGATTTCCACACCGTGAATCTTCATGTGTAAATTGTTGAAAAGCGGCATGTTCCGGCCGTCGCCGTAACCCAAGTCAAGGACGCTCCGACCGTCATATGCCCCCCGTGGCATGTTTAATTTGGGATACGTACCCAAAAACGCCCGCACAACAAACTCCACCGGATAAACGGCAGAAGTGTTGTCTCCCTTGTAACGTGATGCATACTGCTGTTTTATAGACATAAAATCTTCATCCCTCCCCGGGAGTTTAATCCCTCTCCTCCGGTTTCCGATCCGGCAAATCAGCGTCAAAAACATTCCGGATAATGACGTATGGCCTGTTCTTCGTTTCAATAAAAATGCGGGAAATGTAAAGCCCTACCAAGCCAATACACAACAGGATCAGACCTCCCAGGCTCCACACCGAAACCATGACGGAAATCCAACCGTCCAGAACGTAACCAGTCAGACGGCGGATAATAAGGGCTACGCTCACCAGAAACGATGCGAAGAAAATCGCCAGTCCCAGAAAAAAAACACCGTAGAGCGGAACGTGGCTGAACGATGTCACCGAATCCAAAAGTGCCTTAAGTCGTTTGACAAAAGAATAAGCGGATTCCCCGCGTGACAGCTTGTCAAAAACCAAGCCATGCTGTCGAAATCCCGTCAGCGCCCACAACCCGCCAATAGCCGTCATATGCTCTTTGTGCCGAATCAGTTGACGAACATAGGAGGAGCGCATCAGGCGAACCGTGCAAAGATTAAAGGGCATATCAACGGAAACCAATAGCCTTATCAGCCACCAGCCGAATCTTCCGCCGAATTTCTTGATCAAGCCGCCTTTTCGTTCCTTTTGAAGTCCGTAAACAACATCCCAATTGCCGGCTTTCAATTCATCGTAAAACCTCGTCAGGAGTTCCGGAGGCTCTTCCAAATCAACATCAATCAGAAAAACAAAATCGCCGCTGGCGTATTCAAGACCGGCCATCATGGCCTTGTGATGACCGAAATTGCGCGATAGTTCAATGATGCGGAGATGCGGGTCGGTTGACTGGAGGGCAAGCGCCTGTGCCAGGGAATTGTCCGGCGATCCATCATCGACCATCACAATCTCATAATCACCTGTGATCTTTTTCGCTTCCGCGCTAACGCGCCGGACGAATTCCGGGATAAAAGGCGACGACTGATAAAGTGTCGTGACAATGGAGAGTTTCATGTTGATTCCTCAACCAGAACGGCCAGGCCGAATCCTGTTTTGCCGTATTCATTTCCGCAGTAAATCATGTATCTCTTACCTTGAAGGTCAAAGACGCACGGATAGCAGACCATGTCTGA
>Ga0209201_1004888_pt1 | contig 10440 bp, 8 predicted proteins | sample AD_UKC055_MetaG_FD_184411 | JGI IMG/M metagenome (GOLD analysis project Ga0209201, IMG submission 184411) | Active sludge microbial communities of municipal wastewater-treating anaerobic digesters from USA - AD_UKC055_MetaG (SPAdes) (version 2) | ecosystem: Engineered > Bioreactor > Anaerobic >... | reverse complement strand
CTACCGCTCCACCCTCGCCTGGGTAAACAATTTCCCCACGCGCCAGGACTGTTTCGGGCGTACCTACATCCAGGGCTTTTTTGAAGGCGCCAAAGCCTACGCCGAGAGCATGGGCTTCCGATTGGAGGAGTTCTGGCTTCGCGAGCGCGGCATGACGCCAAAACGCGCCCGCGAAGTCCTCCTCGCACGAAACATTCGCGGCCTGCTTTTCGCCCCGCAGCCGATGGCAGGCGGCTCGCTCGACATGGAGCTCGACGATTTCTCCTGCGTGAGCATCGGCTACTCGCTGGCGTCGCCACGGCTCCACGTAGCCTGTAACGACCAGCACGCCTCGACCCTCCTCTGCCTGCGCCACCTGATTGAGGCCGGGCACCACCGCATCGGCATGGTGACCGCCAGCGACACCATCCGCCGCACCGTCCACCATTTCGAAGCGCCGTTTCTGGTCTTCCAAAACGCACTCCCGCCCAAACAGCGCGTGCCGCTCTTCCTCGTCGAAGGCGCCGAAGAGCCGGGCGACTTGGCTCAATGGAGTAAACACTTCGCCAAGTGGTACGCCACCGAGCGACCCACGGCCATCATCGCCACCTTCACAGGAGTCGTCCCGTGGATCGAGCAACTCGGGCTGAAAGTCGGCAAGGACATCAGCCTGGCAACACTTTCACGCACCCAGCAGCCGCGCTGGGCGGGAATCGACCAACAGGAGCGCATGATCGGCGCGCGCGCCGTCGAGCTGTTGATCAGTATCTTCCAGGCAGGCGAGCGCGGAGTGCCCGAGACTCCGATACGCCTGCTCGTCGAGGGCAAGTGGGTGCCGGGAGAAACCGTGTGCAGCGTCGGTGAGCCGGCTCCAGAACTGCTCGCCGCACTGGAATAAACGCCCGGGGAGAGCCCCGGCTCATCCGGACACCGACCGCTTGGTTCATAAAAAAGCCGCGTCCGGAAGTGGACGCGGCTCGAAAGACAAACGCTCGATCAGAGCTTCGGGCCGCCCTGAGCGAAATGGCGGGCGCGCAGGCGCAGGCCGTTGAGGCGGATGAAGCCGGTGGCGTCGCTCTGGTTGTACCAGCTCTTCACGCCTTCCATCGAAGCGACGTTCATGTCGTACAGGGAGTACTTCGACTTGCGGCCGCAGGTGATGATGTTGCCCTTGTAGAGCTTGAGGCGGACGGTGCCGGTGACGCACTCCTGGCTCTTGTCGATGAACGCCTGGATGCACTCGCGCTCGGGCGCGAACCAGAAGCCGTTGTAAACGAGCTCGGCGTACTTCGGCACGAGGCTGTCGCGCAGGTGCATGACCTCGCGGTCCATCGTCAGCGTCTCGACCTGGCGGTGACCCTGCATGAGGATCGTGCCACCCGGAGTCTCGTACACGCCGCGCGACTTCATGCCGACGAAGCGGTTTTCAACGAGATCGACGCGGCCGATGCCGTGCTTGCCTCCGAGGGCGTTGAGGGTCTTGAGGACGCCGGCGGGCGTCATCTTCTTGCCGTTTACGGCGACGCAGTTGCCCTGCACGAAATCGAGTTCGACGTACTCGGGCTTGTTGGGCGCATCTTCCGGAGAGACGGAGAGCTTGAACATGCCCTTGTTCTCCTTGGTCGTCGGGTCGAACCACGGATCCTCGAGGATGCCGGCTTCGTAGGAGATGTGGAGCAGGTTGCGATCCATCGAATAGGGCTTCTTAAGCGAGGCCTCGACCGGGATCTTGTGCTCCTGGCAGTAGGCGATCATCTCGGCGCGGCCAGGGAACAGGTCGCGGAACGTGTCGATCTTCCACGGGGCGATGATCTGGAGATTGGGGGCGAGCGCCATGTAGGACAGCTCGAAGCGGCACTGGTCGTTGCCCTTGCCGGTGGCGCCGTGCGCGACGGTGTCGGCCTTTTCCTTCTTGGCGATTTCGATCTGGGCCTTGGCGATGAGCGGGCGGGCGATCGAGGTGCCGAGGTAGTACTGGCTCTCGTAGATCGCGTTGGCGCGGATCATCGGGTAGATGAAGTCGCTCGCGAACTCATCCACGAGGTCCAGCGTGTAGTGCTTGGAGGCGCCGGTCTTCTTTGCCTTCTGGGCCAAGCCCTTCAGCTCTTCCTCTTGGCCGATGTCCGCGGCAAAGGTCACGATCTCGGCGTCGTAGGTTTCCTTTAACCACTTGACGATGACGGAGGTGTCGAGGCCTCCGGAGTAAGCGAGCACGATTTTCATAGGTAAAAGAGTGAGCAGGATTGGCCCATCCGGCCGGTCCGCGCAAAGCAAATCTGGGGCAGCGCCTTTTACCCTGAGTTCATAACTGGCCCGTTGCGGTCCCTCGGCGGGGAGATACCCTTAACGGCGTCAGGTCCGAATATTATTCCATCATTATACCCATGTCAGTGCCTCCCCATGAACTCTCCAACCACGCACGATCCTTGTCGCCGCCTTTTGGGCACGCAGGGATTTACCCTCGTGGAGATCATGATCGTCGTCGTGATCATCGGTCTCCTCGCAGCTATGGCAGTCCCCGCCTTCCAGCGAATCCGCCGTAACGTCCAAAACAAAACCTTCGCCAACGATCTGCGCCAGATCCGTGGCGCCGCCGATCAATACATCATGGAGTACAGCGCCTACCCCGAAGACGGATTCCCCGGCTCGCTTCCTGTGGGACTGGCGGAATACCTGCCAAGTGGTTTTGGCGCGCGCAACACTCCTGTCGGCGGCCAATGGGACTGGGATTTCCAACAATTCGGCTGCACCGCCGGCATTTCTGTCTATCAACCCATGGCCGATGCCGCCCAGATGCAGGAGCTCGACGCGTTGATCGATGACGGCGACCTCAGCTCGGGCAACTTCCGAACCCGATCCGACGGCTACATCTACGTGATCGTGCCCTGACCCGGGCCACGAGCACTGGAAACTTCAGCACCCGCAGTTCGCTGCGGGTGCTTTTTTGCGCCTCAGCGACGCGAAGCCGCAGCAGCCTTGGCCAGCATGACCATGATCGCCTTCTGCGTGTGCAGACGATTTTCCGCCTGGTCGAAAATGATCGAGCGCGGGTTATCGAGCACCTCCTGCTGCACTTCCTCGCCGGCATGGGCGGGCAGACAGTGCATGAAGTAGGCATCGGGCTTGGCCGCGGCGAAAAGTTTTCCCGTCACCGAGTACGGCGACATCAGGCGGATGCGCTCACGCGACTCCTCCTCCTTGCCCATGCTCACCCAGACATCGGTGTAAACGACATCGGCATCCTTCACCGCCTCGAACGGATCGGTGGTGAACTGGTAACCGCCCGAGAAGCCCTCTTTGGCGAGCAGCGCATCGAGATCGGCGCCCGGCTCGAAGCCCTTGGGGCCCGCGAGCGAGATCTTCATGCCGAACAGATTGGCGCCGAGCACCCACGAGTTGGCCATGTTGCACGCCGTATCGCCGAGGAACGCGATCTTGCGGCCCTTGAGCGACGCCAGCAGATCTCCGCCCGGCGCCGTCCAGCGCTCGGCCATCGTAAACGCATCGGTGTAAATCTGGCAGGGATGCGAAAAATCCGTGAGCGCGTTGATCACCGGGATCGAGCCCGCCGCCGCCAGCCGCTCCACATCGCTGTGGTCGTAGGTGCGCACGATCAGCCCATGCACGAAACGCGAGAGCACCTTCGCAGTGTCCTCGATCGTCTCGCCCCGCCCAAGCTGGATGTCGTTGCGGTTCAAAAACAGCGGATTGCCGCCCAGCTCGTGCACGCCCACCTCGAATGAAACACGCGTGCGGGTGCTAGATTTGGAGAAAATCAAAGCCCACGTCTGCCCGGCCAGCGCGGTCTGCGGCTGCCGTCCGCGCTGCTGCTTCAGGTCTCGGGTAAGCGCGAAGACTTCGCCCAATTCACGGGGCGTAAAGTCGGTCTCTTTCAGGAAGTGCTTCATTGGGGAAACAGAGACCCTAAACGGTACTTTCCGCCGCCTACCAGAGAAAATTTTCCCTTAAGCCCTGGCGATTTTGCACTCCCACCAGCCCGGATTGCTCACATGTACGAGAAACTACGCCGTCGCGAAATGCACGGCTCCGCCAAGGGTCCGCCCAATCCGGCCGAGATACAAATCATGCGACTCTTTCCCCAAACCCTTCTCACACTCTTCCTCACTCTTTCCACTGCCATGCACGCCCTCACTCCGGTCAACCCAGACGCCACGCCACGCACCCGCGCCACCCTCGACTTCATCGTCGGCCTGGAGCCGCGCACCGAAAAGCGCCTGCTCTCCGGCCAGTTCGTCGGCTTCGGCCCCGGCGCGCAACTCGCCCTCATGGATCAGATCCACGCCAAGACCGGCCAGTGGCCCGCGATCATCGGCGTCGATTACGCCAACTTCAACGGCAGCACGATAAGCCTCGAAACCACCATCCCCAACCGCGTCGCCCTCGCGTACGCGCGCGCCGGCGGCATCGTCACCGTCAGCGCCCACCTCTACAATCCCGCCAACCCCGCCGACTACGGCCTGCGCGACAAGGGAGTCGACCTCGACACGCTGCTCCAGCCCGGCACGCCTGCGCACGCACGCTGGATGCACCAGCTCGACGAGGTCGCGGCCGGGCTCCAGGAGTTGCGCGCCGCCGGAGCCGTCGTCCTCTGGCGCCCCTTTCACGAGATGAACGGCGACTGGTTCTGGTGGGGCGCCAAAAAACCCGCCGCCTTCGTCCGGCTCTGGCGCCACATGTTCGACTACTTCACCACGACCAAGGGGCTCGACAACCTCCTCTGGGTTTACGGCCCCAATCACATGGACAACACCGCCGACTACTACCCCGGCGACGACTGCGTGGATATCGTCGGCTTCGACGCCTACACCGACCACATCAACCCCAAGCGCATCCACGGCTATCCGGCACTCGCGAAGATCAAAAAGCCACTTGGTTTTACCGAGTACGGTCCGTTCGGGTCCAAAAATCCTCCCGGCGACTACGACTACCGCCGCTTCATCGACGGCATCATGAAGCACTTCCCTCGCTCCACTTTCTTCATGTGCTGGGACGACAACTGGAGCCTCGCCTCCAATCTCCACACCCGCGAGCTCCTCGCCCATCCGTGGGTCGTCAACCGCGACGACCTCCCGTCCGCGCTCGGTATCCAGTGATCGGTTGAACCACGGTGACACCGAGGGCACGGAGACGAGCCCGGCGGGGAGCGAAGGCCTCCGCTACACACGACCTCGGTAGCGGAACGCGTACGCGTTTCGCCGCCCCTCAAACATTCTCCGAGCCCTCCGTGCCTCGGTGGTTCAGTTAAAAGAGGCACAAAAACGGCGTGGAGCGCTCAGCGCGCGCTCGGACGCCAACGCCCGCGGACCAAGCCCGTGCGCGGCGTTTGTTTCGCCGTGCTGGCTCCGCCAGGAGTCGATGCCATCGGCTTCGGCGCCGGACGCGACTCCGCCGCAGGCGCGTGCGGTTTCGCGCCGCCCGACTGAGCCGGCCTCGGCTGCGAGGACGCCTGCGAACGCTGCCCACCGCCACCACCGTGCGAACGCGGCGAGTGACCGCGACCGCCCGCGTGACCACGCTGGCCTCCGCGCGACGGGCCAGGTTGGCCACCGCGTCCGGGCTGCACCTGAAACGTCGAGCGCGGCGTCTGCACCGCCGGCGCATGATAGTCGAACCCTTCGAGCCGCTGCTGCGGAATCTTCTGTCCGATGAAGCGCTCGATCGCGCGGATGTCGCTCTCCTCCTCGGGCGTCGCGAGCGTGAAGGCATCGCCCTCCGCCGCCGCACGGCCCGTGCGGCCGATGCGGTGCACGTAGTCCTCCGGGTTGGCCGGCACGTCGTAGTTGATCACGTGCGAGACGCCGGCGACGTCGATACCGCGCGCGGCAATATCCGTCGCCACCATCACCTCGTAGCGGCCCTTCTTAAATCCATCCAACGCCTCCACGCGCTGGTTCTGCGAGCGGTTGGCGTGCAACACCGCCACCGTGTGGCCGGCGGCCTTCAGCTTACGCGCGATGCGATCCGCACCGTGCTTGGTGCGCGAGAAAACCAGAATCGAGTCGAAGTCGGTCTGCGTGAGCAACGCGAGCAACAGGTCGAACTTCTTCGCCTGCGGCACGGGATAGACCGCATGCGACACCGACTTGTTGACCGTCCGCGCCACGCCGATCTCGACGCGCTCCGGGTTGCGCAGCGCAAACGACGCGATCTGCGCGATCTCCGGCGGCACCGTGGCCGAGAAGAACAGCGTCTGCCGCTCCTTCGGGCAGCGCTGGAGCACGCGTTTCACGTCGTGGATGAAGCCCATGTCGAGCATGCGATCCACCTCGTCGAGGATGAGAATCTGGAGCCCGTCGAGCTTCAGAGTGCCCTCCTGCAAAAAGTCCAGCAGGCGTCCGGGCGTCGCCACGACGATGTCCGTACCCGCGCCGATCTCGCTGCGCTGTTTGCCGTAGCCCACGCCGCCGTGCAGCACCGTCGCACGGATGTCCGTGAAGCGCCCGCAATCGCGGAACGACGTCTCGACCTGCGCCGCGAGCTCGCGCGTCGGCTCGAGTACGAGCACGCGCGGCCCCTTGGCCTGATGAGCGCCGAGCAGCGTGAGCACCGGCAGCGCAAACGCCGCCGTCTTGCCCGTGCCCGTCTGGGCGGAGCCGATCAGGTCGCGTTTGGACAACACCACCGGGATCGCGCGCAACTGAATCGGCGTCGGATCGGTGTAGCCCATGGACTGCACCCCGCGTAGCACGTTGGGCGAAAGCCCGAGTTTTTGAAATGGCATGCTCCCATGCCCGGCGCACCGCCCGCCAAACGCGAGTCAAAAGCCAAAGCCCGTCGTCTCAGCCAGGCCGCCGGCGACGATGCAGCGTCCGGACGCCGGACCGTTTGCGCCTTGCCTCAAGCGCACGCCGTATTACGGTAATACCCATGCCAACGATTACGTTTAAGCTCTCGCCCCAAGAGGCGGCTGCTCTCCGCCGCCGGGCCCGGGCCGAAAAGAAAACGGTCTCGGCTTACGTACGTGCCGCCGTGTTGCCAGACACCGAGCCACCGGCCGGCAAGTACCACACAAAAATCGACCGCTCGACCGGGCTGCCTGTCGTTTATGCGCCGCCCGGAATTTCCGTAACCAGTGAGCAAGTGGCGTCATTCATGGCCGATTTCCCGTGAAAGTACTATTCGACGTAAACACGTTGATCGCGGCCTGCTGTGGAAATCACACAGACAACGGGCGAGTGCTCGCGTGGATCGCCAGCTTGGGTGCCCGGGAGATTCTTACCTGCCCGATCACTGAGCTGGGATTCGTCCGCATCACTGTGGCCACAGGTCTTCAGCGGAGCATACCAGAAGCGATTGCTACGCTCGAGCGTTGGAAGAGCGCAGCCAAAGCGCAGTTCGTGAAAGACGATATGCCGGCCAAAGATTTACCCGAATGGGTCACCTCCGCCAGCAAGACGACGGACGCACACTTGTTGTCCCTGGCCAAGTCGGTCGGCGCGCAATTTGCCACGATGGATGAGGGCATAAAGGATAAGGCGTTGTTCATACCGAAGCGCGGCTGAGCCTGCTTACTAGAGACTCCGCATTCGTGCGGATTCGTGGACGAAACGCCGGCAGTTCCGCCGGCACCCCGAGCCGGGCCAACTGGCGCCCGTGGAGAATTGTCTCCGCTTTCGCCGGCATTTCAGCAACCCTGCCTCATGGAAAAACTCCGTTTCACCGAACTCGGCCTCTCGCCCGAGCTCCTCAAGGCCGTCGACAAGATGGGCTTTGAAGAGGCTTCACCCATCCAGTCCGCTGTCATTCCCACCATTCTTTCCGGACGCGATGTCGTTGGCCAGTCCTCGACCGGTTCCGGTAAAACGGCCGCCTTTGCCATCCCCGCGATCGAGCGCACCGATCCGCACGTAAAGGCCGTGCAGGTGCTCATCCTCTGCCCCACGCGCGAACTCGCCGTGCAGGACGCCGAGGAATCGGCCAAGCTCGCCGCCTTCAAGCGCGGCATCCACGCGGTGCCGATCTACGGCGGGCAATCCTACGAGCGGCAGTTCCGCGCCCTCGAAGCCGGCGCGCAGATCGTCATCGGCACGCCCGGCCGCATCATGGACCACATGGAGCGCGGCACGCTCCGCCTCAACCAGCTCAAACTCGTGATCCTCGACGAGGCCGACCGCATGCTCGACATGGGTTTCCGCGAAGACATCGAGCACATCCTCTCCGCCGTGCCCGAGCAGCGCCAGCTCCTCTTCTTCTCGGCCACCATGCCGCGCATGATCCAGGAGCTCATCCGCCGCTACAGCCGCGACCCGGCCTGGATCAAGATCGAGGCGCTCGCGCAAAACGCCCCGCAGGTCGATCAGGTTTACTTCGAGGTGGACCGCCGCTCGAAACTCGAAGCGCTCACCCGCATCATCGACCTCCACGACTTCCGCTACGGCATCATCTTTTGCAGCACGAAGATCATGGTCGACGACCTCGATGAGCACCTGCACGCGCGCGGCTACGCCGTGGACCGACTGCACGGCGACATCAGCCAGGCGCAGCGCGACCGCGTAATGGATAAGTTCCGCAAACGCGGCTTCGAATTCCTCGTCGCCACCGACGTCGCCGCACGCGGGCTCGACGTGGACGACCTCGAAGTCGTCTTCAACTTCGACCTGCCCAACGACGCCGAGGACTACACGCACCGCATCGGCCGCACCGGCCGCGCCGGCAAATCCGGCAAGGCCTTCACCTTCGTCTCCGGTCGCGAGCTCTACAAACTCCAGAGCATGGTCCATTTCGCGAAGCTCAAGATTCGCCGCGAAAACATCCCCTCGCTCGACCAGGTCGAAGAGGCCCGCGAAAACGTCTTCTTTGAGAAACTCCGCGCCACCCTCGATGCAGGCGAGTTCCGCAAGCAGGAGCGCATGATCGACCGCCTGCTGGAGCAGGGCTACGCGAGCACCGACATCGCCTCCGCGTTGATCCACATCCTCCAGGGCCAGGGCACCACCGCCGCCGCAAAAACCGACGGATACATGGCCGACACGCCGGCGCCGAAACCCTCCGTCAAGGCCTCCGCCCCCGCGCGCGCCGAGAGACCTGCGCCCGCATACGAAGCGGACGATTCAGGCGAAGCACCCGAGACGCAGGCCGCGCCTGCCACGGGCGCGCGTGCGCGCAGCAAGCAAAAGTACGAGCGCCCCGCGCGCACCGGCCGCGAACCGGGCAAGACGCCGGTCTTCTTCAACATCGGCCGCAAACAGCTCGTCACGCCCGCCGACCTCGTTGGCAAAATCGCCGGCGTCACCTGCCTGCCGGCGAGCATCGTCGGCGCGATCGATATCCACCAGCGCCACTCGATCGTCGACGTCTCCACGGAGCACGTCGCCCTCGTCCTCAGCAAACTCGCAGGCATCCGGCTGAAGAGCCAGAAGCTTGAGCCCACGCTGGCGAAAACCGAGGAGTCTGGCGCCGAGCCGGCGGAGTAACGCCGCCACGAGCCAAAACAAAGCGGCCACACCTTTTCGGCGTGGCCGCTGCGAAAACGACGCCCGGAATGTCCGGGCGTTTTTATTTGGAGCGAGAGAGGCTCAGGCCTTCTTCACTTCGGCGTAGGCCCAGTCGATCCACGGAAGCACCTTTTCGAGGTCCGAGGTCTCGACGGTGGCACCGCACCAGAAGCGCAGACCGGCCGGGGCGTCCTTGTAGGCGCCGCAGTCGAAGGCGGCCTTCTCGGATTCGAGGAGCTTCACCATCTTCTTCACTTGGTCAGGGGTGAGATCGAGCGTGAAGCAGACCGAGGTGTTGGAGCGCTGCTCCTTCTTCTCGGCGAGGAAGCGGATCCACGGGCGCGTGGAGACGAACTTCTCGAAGACGGCGAGGTTGGCCTCGCTGCGCTTGATGAGGCCCGGCAGACCGCCGATCGATTTGGCCCAGGCGAGCGCGTCGAGGTAGTCCTCGTTGGCCAGCATCGAGGGCGTGTTGATCGTGGAGCCTTCGAAAATCTCCTCGAGCAGCTCGCCGCCCTTGGTCATGCGGAAAATCTTCGGGAGCGGCCAGGCGGGCTTGTAGGTCTTGAGACGCTCCACCGCGCGCGGGGAGAGGATGAGCATGCCGTGCGCGCCCTCGCCACCGAGCACCTTCTGCCAGGAGAAGGTCACGACATCGAGCTTGGGCCACGGAAGGTCCATCGCGAAGACGGCGCTCGTGGCGTCGCACAGCGTCAGGCCCTGGCGGTTGTCGGGAATCCAGTTTGCGTTGGGCACCTTCACGCCGCCGGTCGTGCCGTTCCAGGTGAAAACGCAGTCGCGGGCGCCATCGTACTGCGCCATGTCGGGCAGCTGGCCATAGGGAGCCTTGAACTCGCGGACATCCGTCAACTTGAGCTGCTTGCGGATGTCGGTCAGCCAGCCTTCGCCAAACGATTCCCAGTGGAAAACGTCCACGCCGCGCGCGCCGAGCATCGACCACATGGCCATCTCAAAGGCGCCCGTGTCGGAGGCGGGCACGATGCCC
>Ga0209201_1004882_pt1 | contig 10457 bp, 10 predicted proteins | sample AD_UKC055_MetaG_FD_184411 | JGI IMG/M metagenome (GOLD analysis project Ga0209201, IMG submission 184411) | Active sludge microbial communities of municipal wastewater-treating anaerobic digesters from USA - AD_UKC055_MetaG (SPAdes) (version 2) | ecosystem: Engineered > Bioreactor > Anaerobic >... | reverse complement strand
TTGGCCATCACGTACTCGCCCGGCCTTACGGCCTCTTTTCCTGAAGCCCTTGCCAGGATCTTTTGTGCTGCCGTTGCCCCCATTCGCGCGCCTCCTTTTCCTGAGTTCTGAAGCAAATGCCTTGCTTGTGCTGCCTATGTCTTATTTTAATCCTGCCTCCGCAAGACCTCAAAAAACCTTCCCAGGTTATCTGTTCCGTCAAGGTCCTGTATGATTGCCAGCAATTCGTCTGTTCTGTCGCTCCCAAAGACAGGGTTGCTTAATTGTCTGAGCTTGGTAACCAGTTCATCTTGGCTCATCGGGTTTTCCGGTTCGCCCTTTGGAACGCTCACCGTGTGAGCGTAGGTCTCTCCATTATCAAGCCGGATAACGATCTCGGTCAAAAGATCGACCGCCCCATGGCCCCATTGAGGGGGGTGTTCGAACTGTATGCACGGTATCAACTCCTGCCATTCGGCCTCTTGAACCTTCTGATCGGTGAAGTCGTTCATGGTGACCTCGCCGTTCATGATCGACTTCGCAATGCAGTACTCCATGCTGAATTTCGCCTCATAGGCCGCCTTCGGCCTGTGTGCCGTGGTCATGCCCAACACGAGCGGATTGAGCCTGCATGTGATCGAGGCGACCTGTTCCGGCCGGATGCCGTATCTCTTCTTCAAATACAATATGGCGTCGATGCTCGGATGTGTAGCTCGGCAGCAAGGATAGGGCTTGAACCCCAGCCCGGTGGACAGGATCCACCATTCCTTGCCCAGGTCATCGACGGGCATCACGTCCGAGGGGGCCCGTCCTCCGCTGAAGACCTCGCAGAAGCTGATCCTTCCGTCAAGGACCGACGGGTTGCCCGTGAAGCCCCCTTGGGCGAGCGTGGCCGCGATCACGCCGTTGCGCGCCCCGTTTCCTGCGTGCATCGTCTTGGTCATGGTCTCCACATTCTTTTTTAAGCCGCTTGCCAGCGACGAGGCGATGCCCAGGGCCGAGCGAGTCTGAGAGGCATCAAGCCTCAAGGCCTTTGCGCAGGCCGCCGCCGCTCCTATGGTGCCGAGTATCGGCGTCGGATACCAGCCGATCCCGGGTATTGACTGGCCGATGGCGGCCCCGACGCGATAGGTTGTCTCCATGCCGGCCACATAGGAGAGAAGGAGGTCGCGGCCCGTAAGCGCAAGCCTTTCCACCACTGCAAGCGCTGCGGGCAGGATGCATGTTGTTGGGTGAATGTTGTAGCGGGCAGAGTTCGCAAAGGTATCATCGAAATCGAGGGCGTGGCCCATTGACCCGTTTATGAGGGATGCCAACTCCGCCGTGGTCATAAACCCCTGGCAGATGCCGCTCGCTTCCTCCTTCGCGGCAAGCCCTTTCGCATACTGTGCGATGATTGCGACCACCGGCTCCGAAGCCCCCGCAATGGCAACGCCAAGCCAGTCGAGCACCCCCTGTTTTGCAATGATGACCGCTTCAGGCGGGATGTCTTCATAAGCGGCATCTACGATAAATCCGGCAATCTTCCCGGTGTTGGTATCTGTCTCTACCATTTTACGCCCCTGTCACCCCTGTTTTTCAAAGACCAAAAGCCGGTTCAGCTCCTGAACGCCGCTCGCCTTGTCCAGGGAAAAGACCGTCTCTATAATCTTCTCTATGTGCCCCGCCGACATGTAGGGGGCGGCCATATCAATAAACTTTGCCGCCAGCTCTTCATCGTTCATCGGGTTCTTGGGGTGCCCCTTGGCAAAATCGACCTGGCAGGAATACTTCTGTCCCTGCTTCGTCGTTATCTCTGAGGTCCCTGCCGTGAGGAACAGATGGTCGAGGCGGGGATCCCCCTCGAAAACAACCTTGTCGGTCAGCTCCCGCACCCGCGGGTCGGAATACTTTTCAGGGCTGAATTGCCCCGGCCCAAGCCGCCTCTCCAGGATCGCCATTGCCGTGAGGTAGTGTGAGCTGTGGTCCGCCGTTTCCTTGTTGGTGGGGTATTTCTTTGCCGGGTCGCCGGTGTGGCGCGCACAGCGCGTGCTTGCGGTGATCCTGACCACAGAGACGTCTTCCGGATTAATGGTGTGCTCTCGCGCCAGCTGCAGGGTCGCCGACAGGTGCCCATGTGCTGTATAATCCGCAATTATCGACTTGATGCATGCCTCCATGATCGTGTACCGCCGCCCGGTATCTACAAGCTTAAGCGGCTCATACTCTCCTGAGAGGACCGTTGCAATAAAGCCGTCGTGCCCCTCAAAGACATTTTCCGGGCCCGTGAATCCCTGACGTGCCATCATTGCAGCCAGAATGCCCCCGTACGCCATCGCCGGGAAGCGCAGGTTCTTGGTCATCGTATATTCCTCTCCCGCGGCGTCGAGGATGCCCAGCACTGCCTGCGTGCTGCCGGATATTCCCGCTGCGTTTACCACCTGCCCTGCGTCAAGCCCCAGGATCCGGCCGGCCACAAAGGGCATGATATAGGCGCCCCTTGTATCCCCGTTCCAGCCCCGCTGCTCCATTTCCCGCCCGACGATCCCCTCGAGGAAGCGGTTTGAAAGGTCATAGCCGAGGACGATCGCTGCGATCGTCTCAAGCCCTGAAATACCCTGTCTTTCCGCCAGGGCCAGAATAGGGGGGATGACCTCGCTCGGATGATAGCCGACGCGGAATCCGCCGCCCGCCTCTATGACAACCGCATCGTTGTAATCGAGATACCTCGTCATCACGCCGTTCGCCAGTGTGGCGTTCAGGCAGGAGGTCTTCACGCCGCTGCCCACAACGGTTGCCTCTTTTGGGCCGTCCAGCTCCGCGATCAGCCTGTGTAGAGACTTGTTTGCGTCGCTTGCATAGCCCCCGATGGCGCACCCTAAGGTGTCCAGTATCAGACGCTCTGTTTGGTGGATAACGTGAGGAGGGATATCCCGGGCGTCGAAGCCCAGGACCTCCTTAGCGAGTTGTCTTGATAAGCCCATCTTCATCCTCCTTAATAAGCCTCCCCCATCTTAACGATAGCGGAGGAGGGACCCGTCAACATGGTTTAGGCCATTATATGCCAAAAATGCCTTTTAGGAGGGGCGCCTACGGTCAAACAACGAACAATGAATAAAAAAACACAGGCAAGGAATAAACCTCCAAAAACCCCTCATCGTCTCAATATATCATTTAGTATATCAAATGAAAATACTAAACGAAGGAAATCTTGTCAAGTAATATTTTAGATACTATAGCTGATTGCAATCCTTTTTGTTATATATGGAAGAAATCGCAGGTTAGGCCGGTGCGCTCTCACCTTTATTTAATAATATATCTAAAAATATATTAAAAGCGCAAAAAGACTTGACAGGACAGAAGGATACGTGTATGTATAAACAATACAAAATTTTCAGAAAACTAATACGCAAGGAGGGTTAATGTCATGAAAAAACTGATGAAGGGTCTTGCAGTAGGCCTGTTTGTCATCACCTGGTTAGTGTACGGCATTCCGGCCAACGGGGCAGAGCAAACGTACAAGATACGTCTTACCTTATATTGGCCGCCTTCACACCACCTGGTAAAGCTCTCCCATTTTTTCTCCGACCGCGTGAAGGAGCATACCCAGGGCAAGGTCATCGTCGAAGTCTATCCGTCAGGTCAGTTGTATTCCCAGGCAGAATCGTTGAAGGCGGTTTCCATGGGGAGCATCGAGATGTCGGACGAATTTATGGGGAAGGCCGAGACCATCGATCCCCTGTGGGGCGTAGTCCAGACGAACATGTTTGTTTTGACCGACTACCAGATGCTCTGGAAATATTTTGACCACCCCAAATTCCGTGAAATAATCGGGGGCCTGTATATCAATAAGATGAAGGTTAAGCCCCTTTTTATTGTCGCCAGCGGGAGCTACATGATGCTGACAAACTCCAAAAACCCTATCGTCAAGCCGGCCGATCTTAGCAATAAGCTGATTCGCGTGCCCTCCAAGTCCATTATGGAGATGATCAACTATTGGGGCGGCAAGGGCGTGATCATGGGCTCCGGAGAGCAGATTATGGCCATGCAGGTGGGTACGGTGGACGGATCATGGACGAGCCTCGGGGATGGCGTTTCCCGCCAGATCTGGGACGTACAGAAATATGCAATGCTCTTTCAATCCAGCATCACCCACCCCTTCATTATTAATATGAGGTTTTTCAACAGCCTGCCCAAGGACATTCAAAAGGGCATAGAGAAGGCTGCAAAGGAGGCTGAGGATCATGGGAGAAAAGAGCTGGAGAAGATAGAGGCGGAACAGATAAAAATCCTGCAATCCAAGATGACCGTGCACGCCCTGACTGCCAAAGAAACGGAGGCATGGGCACAGACGATCCAGCCCTTAATCGACAAGTGGGTCAAGACAACAGGAGAAAAAGGGAAGACGTTGCGGGATGTAATGATGCAGGTGAGAAAGGACGTTTTGGCCGGGAAATGATCCCGGAGGCGAGTATCTGGTTCCGGATGCCCCGGAACCAGATACTGTGACAACCTTTGTAGAGGAGCGCCCGCATGAGGTCTGATAACATCCTGATTGTCCTGATAGAGAGGCTGAGCCGCCTGGGGACTGCGTTTGCCTCCGTGGGTTACGCCGTGATGACCATGGGGGTCTTTGTGTCCGTTGTCTTCCGGTATGTTCTTCTGAGCCCTATGGGGTGGACCGAAGAGGTGACTCGATTCCTCCTGGTCTGGTGCGTCATGCTCGGCATGGCATACACGCTGCAGCAGGGAAGGCACATCAGGGTGACGACCCTAACCAGAAACTTTTCTCCCAAGGTACAGAGGGCGCTGGAATTTATCGGCAGCCTGATCGCATTGGCCGTATTGTGCGTTTTCGTTTACAAGAGCTACCAGTTTACATCTTTTACGAAAGATATCGGAGAGGTTTCGCAGGGGTCCCTTGGAATCCCACTCTGGTGCGCCAATTTAGCGCTCCCGTTAGGAGGGGCGCTCTTTGTCCTGCAATACCTTGTGGAATTATTGAAGATCCTCATGGGCGTCAAAGGAAAAGAAGTGCATGGACATTAACGCTATAAGGCTGCAAGCTTTGCCGCCAGGGAGGCAGACAGCATGACGGAAGGCATCTGGGTTTTTCCGCTTCTCCTTTTTCTTTTATTATTCGGTCTTCCTATCGGCATTGCGCTGTTTACGTCTGCCTTGGTAGTCTTGCTGGTCAACAACTTCGATGTTATGAACATGGCCCATACCATGTACCAGACATTGGACAGCTTTCTTCTGTCGTCTCTCCCGCTATTTATGCTCATGGCGAACATTCTCTTCCGTGCGAATATCGGGGAAGACCTTTTCGAGCTCTTGAACGTCTTCCTTCGGAGGATACGGGGCGGCTTGTCGCTTTCGGCCCTCGCGGCCTGCGGGCTGTTTGCCGCCATATCCGGGTCCAGCGCCGCGACTGTTCTGACGATCGGGATTGTTGCGATCCCTGCCATGTTGTCCCGGGGATATGACAGAAAATTGGTGTTCGGGGCCTTGGGGTCGGGGGGATTGCTGGGGGTTTTGATCCCTCCGAGCGGTTGGATGATCATCTATGGCGACATCGCAGAGGTCTCGGTGGGAAAATTGTTCCTGGCAGGGGTGATCCCGGGTCTGATGCTCCTGGGGATCTTTATGATCGTTGCCTATATTCAGTCCATAAGGACCCACATGGAGCCCATGGAGCCTGCCACGTGGGCCGAAAAAAAGGCGGCGCTGCGAAAGGCATTTCCGGCGATATGGCTGCCGCCCATCATACTCGGCGGTATTTATGCCGGCATCTTCACGCCAACGGAATCCGCGGCAGTCGGTTGCGTGTATGCTGCCGCGATCTCGGTAAGGCGGCTGAAGATAACAGATTTCTGGCCTATATTCAAGGACACTGTCATTGCAACGTCCATGCTCTTTCTCGTGATCAAGACGGCGGTGGTCTTTGGCTCGTCTCTGACCATGATGCAGATCCCTCAAAAGCTGGCCGCGCTTGTTGTGGAGGCGGGGCTCACACCTATCCCGTTCATCATCGTCATGTCCCTGGTCTATTTTGTGCTTGGATTGTTTGTTGACGGGATCTGCATGCTGCTTTTGACCCTTCCGATTATCCTGCCAATTCTCGGCGCCTTGAATATAGACCTCATATGGTTCTGCATCATCGTGGTGGTCAACATGGAGATCGGGTGCATCAGCCCGCCCTTCGGCGTCAACCTCTTCGTCCTGATGGGCATCGTGAAAGACGCCGAGCTGCCGGAGATCCTCCACGGGCTGCTGCCATTCTTCCTCGGCCTTGTAGCCTTTCTGATCATCGTTATCAGCTTCCCGACACTCTCTACCTGGCTGCCCGCCTTGCTGAAGTAGCAGCCGGCGTAGCAATTCGCCCGCCTAACGGCCCGTTTATCGAACCAGTCTGACCTGCGGAGGGTTGATCGCCCCGTATTTTCGCTTGTTTGCAGTCATCTCAAAGGCTTGTTTCATACTCTCAATCCCTTCAAGCGTATGCGTTATGAGCGGCGCAAGATTGATCCGCTTGCTCGCTACCAGGCCGACCATCCACGCCACCTCTTTATCGGAACAGATCCGGACGCTTTTGTACCGGACGCCCCTGCTTAGCGGGGCGGTATCGAGGCCGATGCCGCCGGTCACCTGAAGTCCCACCACGATAATCGTGCCGCAGTCCCGAACAACAGTGGCAGCAGTAGCCAGAGTGGCGCTCCCGGCAAGGCCGAACTTGGGATTTCCTCCGGCGCAATCAAACACAATATCCGCCCCCACCCCGCCGGTGGCTTCGAGGATCGATCCTGCAGGATCGCAGGAGGCCGCGTCAATGGTAATGTCGGCCCCGAGCCGGTGGGAGAGATCAAGCAGCTCGCTGCGTATATCCGTGACGATCACCTTGCCTGCCCCTAAAAACCGGACCAGCTGCAGGCAGTTGAGCCCCATCACTCCCTGGCCGAGGATTGCAACGGTGTCGCCTATTGAGATGCCGGCTGCCGCTACGTGAACGAAGGTGGCGAAAAGGGGCTCCAGGGCGGCAGTTTCGCTGTCTGTGACTGTTTCGGGAACCTTTACCAGAAAGGCCGCAGGCACAACCGCGTACTCTGCCAGACATCCCGATGTGTCGGTGCCCAGGTGGGGGCCCTTCAGGCAGAGCGCCCCATGCCCGGCCTTGCAAATGGCGCATTCCCCACAGGGTATCATGCGTCCCCAAAAGACCCTGTCTCCCGCCATAAGGTCCTTTACGCCCGCGCCAACCTCAACCACCTCCCCGCTAAACTCGTGGCCGAACATCTGAAGCGGGCCATGCTCGCGACATCTCTCCTCCCATTTTCGGGCCGCGAGGTCGCCCTCCAGAAGAAGCGAAGCCTCTGTAACGCTAAGCTGCAGCATTCTGACCCTGAGGAGCACAGTTCCCGGCCCTGGTGCGGGAATGGGGACCTCTTCAAGCCGGATATCTCCCCGTCCATACACTCTCCACGCTTTCATCTTTTTCCTCCTTCCTGTGATGGTTCGTTCATGCCCCTTTCTTTGATACCTCATACAACTGTATGAGAACATCTTCCGTTGTGTCCGGATAGAAAAAGGCTGTGCGGCCGTAAGCGCCGGGCTTCGGACACCCCTCAACCAGTCTTGCCCCGTTCTTTTCGAGATCCTGAATTGCGGCGTCCAGGTTGTCGACTTCGAAGCAGAGGTGATTGATAGTCCCCTTACGGTTGCGGATAAGGCTGGAAAGCGGATCTTCGCCTGAATCTGGTCGGGTATGGGTGATCAACTCAAACATAGTGTCCCCTAAACGCAGAAAGCCGATCTTAATGCCAGCCTCCTTGTTTTCGACCAATTCCTCACATGTAAGCCCAAATCCCTTGAACCTTTCGATCGCACGTTCAAAATCTTCCTCTACGATACCGACGTGGTGAAGCTTCTTCAGCATGATTTCTCACCCCCCCTTCGTTTATTTTGCCTGCTGCCTGCTATGCCTTAAAAACTTTACAGGTTTAAGGCAGATCAGATATTGACGTGCATTGTGAATATAGCAAAATCCCTTTGGCCCAAACTTTCGGCCTTGGTCATCTTTCCCGATGCCACTGCAATAATCTCCCGGAGGATCCTTTCCCCTGCAGACCTTACTGTCTCACTGCCTCGAAGGATTCGGCTTACATCCATGTCAATATTGTCCCTCATCATGCGGTACGTATCCCGGTTTGCGGTAACCTTGATGACAGGTCCGATAGGGGAACCGCAGGGAGTTCCTCTTCCCGTGGTAAAGACGGCCACCTGAGAACCTGCCGCCATCATCCCCGTGAGCTGCTCAATGTCATGGGCCGGGGTGTCCATGTAGACCAGTCCCTTTTGTGAGGGCCGGGACGCATAGGGGAGAAACTCCTCGATACACCCCGTGCCACCTTTGTAAATGCAGCCCAGCGATTTCTCTTCCAATGTGGTGATGCCCCCCGAAATGTTGCCAGGGGCAGGGTTGCTTTTCCGGATATCCTGACCCGAGGAAAGGGCTCTGTTTTCCCACCAGGCAACCGCGTTGAGTATCTTTCTTCCTGTTTCCGCGGTCCGCGCTCTTTGTGCCACCAAATGTTCGGCGCCTATGAGTTCGGGGGTTTCGGACAGGATAACGGTGGCCCCCTCTGCTATGAGCATATCCGAGGCGATGCCGACTGCAGGATTTGAAGCAAGACCGGAGGTAAAATCCGAACCGCCGCACTCAGTCCCCACGACAAGCTCTTTGAGCGGTATTGGCTCCCGGACAATACGGGCGCTCTGGCCCAGCATCTCCTTCACTATCTGCCGTCCTTTTAAGACCGTCCTCCTCGTTCCCCCCTCTTCCTGAATGACGAGCGCCTCCACCCTTTTGCCTGAGCGGGCAATCTCTTTTTGCAGCGCCGGGGCGGTATTTTCCTCGCATCCGTTCCCCACTACAAGGACGGAGAAGACGTTTGGATTTATACCGAAACCGGCAAGGGTTCTTTTCACAATGGCGCGGTCTTCCCCTATCTGGCCGCACCCCAGGATGTTGGGGAGATAGACCGCCCCTTTCAGGCCCCGTGCAATGGCCTGCGCCGCGCCCTGGGAGCACCCAACGCTGGGGATCACAAGAACGAGGTTCCTTGTTCCTGCCGTACCATCCTCTCTCCGGTACCCCTGAAATATCATTATGTCTCTCTCCGCGGGCTTACGATGTTGTGTATGTGAACATGCTCTCCCCTGCCTACCGCAGAAATGGTCCTCCCGATGGGTTCTCCGTATTTGATTACGGTTGCGCCCTGCTTAAGGTCTTCGAGGGCGAATTTATGACCAGGGGGGATGTTCGACGCAAGTCTTACCCTCTCAGGGTGTCCGTGGAATGTCGCGAAAAGTATCGACCCCTCTTTTAGAGGTTCAAGCGCCGTGGCCACGTTGTCCTTTTCGTGTAGCACGATCGCCTTTCTTTTCCCGGCCATATGAGAGCTATGTCCTTTATGCGTTGTTGTGCGTAGCCTTTTCTTTTCTCAGAACAGCTGAGTAGTGCCCCCGTCCACGGGCAGCGTAACGCCTGTAATATAAGACGCCGCGTCGGAACACAGCCACACAACGGCCTCTCCGATCTCTAAAGGCGTGCCCATTCGTCTCATCGGGGTCGTGGAGATATACCACTCCTCCCGCTCCGGGTGCTTCTTGCAGAGATCATCAACGAAAGGGGTGCGAACTGCTCCGGGACATACCGTATTTACGCGAATGCCTTGTTCTGCATGCTCCAGAGCAGCCATTTTTGTCAGGCCAATGATCCCATGCTTCGCGGAGCTGTAGGCTGTTGAACCTTTATTCGGTTTTAGGCCTGCCGCGGAGGAGATGTTTACAATGGCGCCCTTGCCCTGTTTGAGCATCTGCGGTATTTCGTATTTCATGCAGAGCCATACGCTTTTCAAATCCGCATCGATCACAAGGTCCCACTGGTCTTCCGGAAAATCGATCAGCGGGACCCTGATGCCCGCTATGCCCGCATTATTGCAGGCACAATCAAGCCTTCCGTAGACGTCAACGGTCCTTTTGATCAGCTCCTCGACCCGTGAGGACTGCAGCAGGTCGGCCCCGATGAAGGTGGCGTCCCCACCGTCTTTTTTGATCATCTCAACGGTTTCTTCGCCATTGGAGGTGTTCCTGCCGGTAACCACTACCTTCGCCCCTTCACGCGCAAACACCAGTGCAACGCCGCGCCCGATCCCTGAGCTTGATCCGGTAACCAAAGCAACTTTATTTGCCATACGTTTCGTCATCTTGAGCCACCCTTAACCTTACGATTCAGACCAGGAGCCAGGCCAAGAAAGGAAGCAGCGGCCTGAGCCACCATGAGCGCCAGCGCTAATCGTCAGGTAAAGGACAGATTGGCGGTCAGCTCGCCTATGTCTCCCAATTGGTCGAGCCCGAAGACGCAATTTATTATCCGCTCCGATTGGTCTTTGTCCAGGAACTGCAATGCGGTTCCTTCAAATTTCTTCACCAGTTCCTCA
>Ga0209201_1004876_pt1 | contig 10465 bp, 15 predicted proteins | sample AD_UKC055_MetaG_FD_184411 | JGI IMG/M metagenome (GOLD analysis project Ga0209201, IMG submission 184411) | Active sludge microbial communities of municipal wastewater-treating anaerobic digesters from USA - AD_UKC055_MetaG (SPAdes) (version 2) | ecosystem: Engineered > Bioreactor > Anaerobic >... | reverse complement strand
CAGGCAATCGAAACCGATCAGGCCGATCAGCTCGGCGATTTTGGGCGAACAAACCGGGGTCGAGTTGGTGCAGAGCACAACCTCTCCATTTCTCAGTTTTTCCAGGACACGATTTTTGCGGGATTCTTGTGGCATAAACCTATCTCCAGTTTCAGTACGACAAGGCGGGAGCTGCGCTCCCGCACTCCAGGGTGCGGAATCACTGCGGGAATCCGGTGGGGACAATATAGACGACCTTCTGTTCCGGGGGAACGCCGAGAGCCTTTTGGCCTTCCTCATTGACTACGGCACCGATGGGAACGCCGCCCATGCCCAGCGCCACGGCCTGCAAAAGGATATTCTGCGCGACATGGCCCGCCTCCAGGTACACATACCGGGTGGCCTGGTCGGCATATTTCTCCGAGGTCCGTCCGAACGCCGCGCAAATCAGCACGACACAAGCCGCCTGCTGAATGGAACCCTGTCTCAGCCCGGCAGCGGAAAGAGCCGCCCGGGTGTCTCCGGAGACGACCTGTTCCACAGCGTGTTCCATCGGCAGGTAATGGTAGATTCCGGTGGGAAGAACCGCGTAGATTTCCAGCGGGTAAGTTGCCCCGGCGGACGGCGCAGTGCGGAATTTTGTCCCGGGACGGTTGATCCCCTGCGCCGCCCATAATAACTGTCCCACCTGCTCCCACTCTGCCGCCTTCGTACTGAACGAACGAACCGACTTGCGTGCCCACAATGCCTTCTCCAGCGACATGGTTCCGTCCGCTCGCGGTTCCGGCAGTTTGATTTTCTCGATTTCCGCCTTGTCCGCAGCCGATGCTGCACAGCTGAAAGACACCAGCACAAACATTGCAAGACACCATTTGGTGAAACATTTGACCGACATTGTGCAAAAAATCCTCCTTTGACGAAATTGACCGATTATAGCACAATCTTGCAATGCCGGTGCAGATTGCAGTGGTGTCGGGAACACTCGACGGCGTATCATCGGCATGGCCGAGAGGAGGAAGACCCCTCTGTATTCCGGCAGTGTGCGGGCTGTATGATGATTTGTAGTCGTTCGCCGTTGATGGTTTACTATGCGTGAACGGAGGTTCATCATGGCCGCTATCGACAAAGCGCTTGATGACGGGCTTCATATTGCAGTGGCGGCTGTTCACCGTGTGCCTTACCTCTTGACCTGGAATTGCCGGCACATGGCCAATGCGACAATGCGTGTCCAAATCGAGACCGTATGTTCGAGGCCGGGATTCCTATGTCCAATTATCTGTACTCCGGAGGAAATGTTGGAGGTAAAACCATGACTTGGTCCGATCCGATTGTTGAAGAAGTCCGTCGTGTCCGTGACGCATACGCGGCTCGTTTCAACTACGACCTGCGAGCCATCTACCGTGATTTAAAAGAACAGGAGAAGCGAAGCGGCGCGACGCTTTGCAGGACTCCCATAGAAACCGCAACTGCAAGCAATGACAAAGGACAGCGCACACATGCAGATCAAGATCATTCTGGAACCAAGTGACGAAGGTGGTTATACGGTGACGGTTCCTGCCTTGCCGGGCTGTATCAGCGATGGCGACTCCAGGGACGAAGCGCTCAAGAATATCCAAGAGGCACATAGCGCTGTATCTGGAACCTATTGAACCGGCGGTATGATCTTCATCTAAATCCCATCAATCCACGACCTTTTCACTTCGGCTGACCTGCATTGTTCAATCCTCCCGGATCGGATACCCTGTCATCGTTTCGACAATCGAACGAGTCATCGTCTTGTGAAAGGACAATAAGCATGTCGTCGTTGAGTCGCAGAACATTTGTGGAACGTGCAACAGTCGGAGTTGGAGCGGTGGCCGCCGGGGTCGCGCTCGCCAAAGAAGCCCACGCAGCAGGAACCGAGGCTGCAACAAAGAAACCTGTGCGAAAACTGGGCGTGCTGGATAATTACCGGGAAGACCGGCTTCGCGTGCTTCAGGACATCGGATATGAGTGCATGAGCGTGCAAGTCCGCGAGGACAATCCCGCCGGGGATGCGATTGCCACGGCGGATGGGCAGAAACGAATGCTGGAGGATTTCGCGAAGCATAACCTGGAGATCTCCGCGCTGGCGGCCTATACGAACTATCTCCACCCGGCAGACCAGACCGAGGAAAAAATCGCCTATATGAAGACCGTCGTTCAGGCGGCAGGCAAGATGGGCGTGAAATGTGTCGCCGCCATGACCGGGCGCGATCCCGCAAAAAGCATCCGGGACAGCATTCCCGATTTCAAAAAAGCATTTGAACCTGTTGCCCGCGTTGCCGAAGACAGCGGCGTCAAAGTTGTCTTCGAGAACTGGGTCGGCGGGGATGATATCAATCACGGGATCAACATCGGCATCTGCCCCGAAGGGCTGAGCCTGATGTTTGAGGCGGTCCCCAGCGAGGCCATCGGGTTTGAGTATGATCCCTCGCATTTCTACTGGCAGGGAATCGACCATCTGCGGGTGATCCGCGAGTTTGCCCCGCGTATCCATCATGTGCATCTCAAGGATGTAGAGTTTCTTCCGGAGACAATGTATCAGCGTGGCTGCACGGGCGGGGCGTTCCGCTTCCGTATCCCCGGCTGGGGGGCACTGAAATGGCAGGATATTTTCACAACGCTGCTCGAAGTGGGCTACAACGGGAATATGGTGGTTGAGCATGAGGACTCGACATTCTCGCAGAAGAACGGACGATTCGATGAGGGATTGCGGCTGGCACACGCTTACCTGAGGCCGATCTTTCCGTCGTTCTAGTGTGCTAGTGTTGTGTAACCGAATAGTCTTTACCATATCGTCATTGCGAGCGAAGCGTGGCAATCTCGCCGTTGCAAACTCCGGGCCACTCCTCGCGATGACGTGACGGGCGCTTTTTCTGCCAGGCAGAGACGCCTGGCCTACCAGCTCTGCGGAATGACAGGCACGGAGGCCTGGCCTACCAGCTCTGTGGAATGACAGGCACGGAGGCCTGTCCTACCAGCTCTGCGGAATGACAGGCACGGAGGCCTGTCCTACCAGCTCTGTGGAATGACAGGCACGGAGGCCTGGCCTACCAGCTCTGTGGAATGACAGGCACGGAGGCCTGGCCTACCAGCTCTGTGGAATGACAGGCACGGAGGCCTGGCCTACCAGCTCTGTGGAATGACAGGCACGGAGGCCTGTCCTACCAGCTCTGTGGAATGACAGGCACGGAGGCCTGTCCTACCAGCTCTGTGGAATGACAGGCACGGAGGCCTGTCCTACCAGCTCTGCGGAATGACAGGCACGGAGGCCTGTCCTACCAGCTCTGCGGAATGACAGGCACGGAGGCCTGGCCTACCAGCTCTGTGGAATGACAGGCACGGAGGCCTGGCCTACCAGCTCTGTGGAATGACAGGCACGGAGGCCTGGCCTACCAGCTCTGTGGAATGACAGGCACGGAGGCCTGTCCTACCAGCTCTGTGGAATGACAGGCACGGAGGCCTGTCCTACCAGCTCTGTGGAATGACAGGCACGGAGGCCTGTCCTACCAGCTCTGCGGAATGACAGGCACGGAGGCCTGTCCTACCAGCTCTGCGGCCGTCGTCTGCGGTTGATCAGGTCCGCCAGGAATCCGAGGGCCAGGAACTGCATCGAAGAGAGGAGCAATACCACGAAAGTCGTGTCCAGGAACCGTTCGAGAATTGTATAACTCAAAATAGCCACGAGTGCCGCTGCAAGCAGGAGCAGTGCGCTCAACGGCAGGAAGATTTTCAGCGGATTGAACAGCAGCACGGTTCGAATCAGCAGCAGGGTCAGGTTCCACGTGTCCCGCACGGGACGGAACTTGGAGGAACCGGCACGCTCGTGATATTCGATGGGGACATACTCCACGTACCGCGATTCGGAGAAGAACAGCAGAGTCAATGTCGTGGTCAGCGAAAAGCCATCCGGCAACAGACCACGCGCATCCTCAAACAGGTCCCGGCGAACGAGACGCATCCCGGAATTGAGATCGGGGATCTTCCGTCCGGCAAGATAGTTTGCGACTTTGCCCAGGAGCCATTTCATCGGCTGACGGAACCGGGGGATTTTGGCCCCCGGCTTCGTTCGCGCACCGACAACCATATCGGCAACTTCAAGATGCGAAACAAGATCCGGGACCGCCTCCGCCGGGTAACTTCCATCCGCATCCATCAGGAGAATCCATTCATTGGTTGCCAGCCGGACGCCGGTTTTCACAGCGGCTCCATAGCCGCGATTGACGGGATGGCGGTGGACCCGCGCACCCGCCTGCTGCGCCAGATCCCCGGTCCCATCGCTTGACCCGTCATCCACAACAATGATCTCATACGGGACACCCAGGCTGCGCAATTGGGCATCCAGGGACCGGATCAGTTCCGTTATGCACGGGGCCTCGTTACAGGCCGGCAAGACAACGGAAATGCCCCTGATTTTTTCATGCACGGATGAACTCATGGCCGCTCGTCACTCAGAAAACAAGCCGATGGTCCCGGACCTGCTCTCGGTCTATCGCACACTTCTCGATTATTACGGTCACCGAAACTGGTGGCCGGGGCAGACACCCATCGAAATTATTATCGGGGCCATTCTAACTCAGAATACCGCCTGGAAGAATGTCGAACGCGCCATTGCGAACCTGAAAGCGCACAAAATGGTTTCCGCCAGGGCGCTCATTCGAATCGACGAGAAAGACCTTGCGGAACTGATCCGCCCGTCCGGGTATTACAATATCAAGGCGCGACGGCTGAAGTCTTTCGCGAATTTCCTGGAACAGAACTATCGCGGAAGCCTTGCTGCGATGTTCCGTCAGCCGCTCGAAAGGCTGCGGCAGGAAATCCTGCAAATCAACGGGATCGGCCCCGAAACCGCCGATTCCATCCTGCTCTATGCGGGCGGATTGCCGATTTTTGTCGTTGACCTCTATACCCATCGTGTAGTGACCCGCCACGGCTGGCTGAATGAGAAAGCGGATTATCACGAGATTCAACGCTGGTTCACAACGAATTTGCCTGAAGATATCGGACTCTACAATGACTTTCACGCGCAGATTGTTGCGGTGGGCAATGAGTTCTGCCGCGCGAAGCCGCGATGTGAGGATTGCCCGTTACGCGATTTCCTGCCAAGGAAAGGAGTCTTCGCGTAGTATATGTCATATATTTATATGTCATATATTGTCATTCCGAACGAATGTGAGGAATCTCGGCAAAGGATGAGATCGCCACGTCGCCGCCCTTCGGAGACTCCGGGCGGCTCCTCCTAAGAAATCTCGCCCATCGACAGGCACGGAGGCCTGTCCCACCAGTAGGCCAGGCGCCTCTGCCTGGCAAAGAAGGGCGGGAAACACGCTTTCTTCACCCCAATCACCGGCCCCGCCGGAGGGAGGCGCGCGATGACGGGATGGGACATTAGAATGAACCGCACCTGTTTCTTCCGCTCTTTCTCATCGCCCATCGGACGGATTTATCTCGCCGAGGCAGATGGGCGCCTGGTTGCGGTGGGAATCAGACAGAGCGAATCCGAATTCCGGGACTGCCTGGTGCGCTGCGGATTTCGGATATCAAAGAAACCGACATCGCTGCTGGATGCTGCACAGAAACAGATTGAAGAATATCTCGCCGGATCGCGCATGAAATTCGACATTCCCATTGAAGTTCTCGGCACACCGTTTCAAAAAAGAGTCTGGGAATCGCTGCTGGAAATCCCGTATGGAGAGAAACTGACCTATGGGCAGCTTGCCGCGCGAGTCGGTTGTCCTCGTGGAGCCAGGGCTGTGGGGCAGGCGGTGGGGTCCAATCGCATTCCCATCGTGATTCCCTGCCACCGCGTGATTGCCTGCCAGGGGAAACTCGGCGGATTCGGCTGTGGGTTGGGAGTAAAACAGTTCCTTTTGGACCTGGAAAGCCGGGGCCGACAGTGAATCCTATCCTTTACATCCGTGACGCACGAATTGTAATTTCAAAAAAAGACACGCCTAACGATAGGAACCAGAGATGTCAGCAGTCAAGGATCGAATGACTGAAGTGATTCAGGCTCCGCTCGACGGTGCGACTTATGAAGAAATCCGGTTTCAGGATATATACAATTCCATCGCCGAGGATAATCCCGCTACTTGGGTGCACTTCACGGTTGGCTCGACATAGATTGATATCTTCCTTGACACAGGGGATATTCCATCGTGTAATTGCCGTCTGGTGGAAGCCGGGCGGATTCGGTGGCCGCTTGGAGGTAAAACGGTTTCTTCCGGATTTGGAGAACCGGGACGGATGAGAGAGGAAATCGATGTTCTGCTGCTTCCATCCGGGCAGGAATCTGCGTTCCTCCGTCAGGATCGGAAAAACGAAAAAGATCCTTGAGAAAGAAGTGGTGACGAATAATGAAAAAAGAGAAAAAAGATTGGCGCTCGGCGACTCGGGGTGAACAGGAAGCGCTCCGGTTCAAGGCTGTAAGCGAAGTGCTTAAAGGAGCGAGAGTTATCGAGGTTGCGAATGGTTTCGGATTGCCTCGCGGCACAGTGTACTTATGGCTGAAACAATACCGCGAGGGCGGAATGGAAATCCTGAAGAATAAGCCGCTCGGTCGTCGGCGTGTGATGCAGATTGGCGACCGGGATGTCAAGAGAATTATCCAAATAATCAAGAACAAGACTCCTCACGATTTCGACCTCCCATTCCGACGCTGGACCTGTAAGGCGGTCCATAAGTTAATTGAGAATCAATTCGGGATTTTCGTATCCATCACCACAATATGGAAATGGCTTCGAGAAAAAGACATCTGTCTCAAGAAACTACGGAAATGATGTCAAATAACCATGGGAGCGGGTCCCATATCCGACCTTGTATTTGCTTACCCTTGAGTTGAGAGTCCGGTCTCTTTGGAAGCAGACCGGCGAGACCTGTCGCAAACCCGGTATCACCGATCCTCCGGAAGATCCCTGCCACGGCGAAGCCGTCGCGCAAGCGTTTCCATCAGGCGAAGGCTGGTGCGAACCTCACCCGACACGCTCTGCCCCGAAACGGATCGTTCCCATTCGCGCAAGCGATCGGCGAAAGTCGGATTCAATCCCGCCTGATCTTCGGGTGTCGTTTCCTCACCCGTGAGCCCGGTGTCGATGTTCTGGGGTTCGACGCTGGTGTCCAGGCGTCCAATCAATGAAACCTGCCCGTTTCCTTCCCCGATCAGAAACCGTTGGCCTTCTACCTCGATAATATACAGTCGTGAACGTTGGGAAAGCGGACAGGAGGCAATGACACGCATTTTCCCGCGAGGGACTGCCACGCTCCCGCCCAGAAATCGTTTTACAGCCCATCCCGAACAGAGAATCAGCCCCACCACGACCGCGAGCGCTAACAATGGACCCAGGTATCCTCCGGATTGCCGATCCTGTAAGTCGGGCGACTTCTCGGTTTCCCCCTGGCCGGCAGGTGAGGCATTCAGTCGGTCATAATCCTTCGCGATGTTGTCCAAGAGGTTGTTGCGGGTATCCGAGGTTTTCTCTTCATCGCTGGGGGCCACACCGACGGCCGGGGTTCCGGAACGAACCTCCGTGGCCGATGGTTGTTCATCCTGTGCCGATAGGGGAACAAGAAAAGAGAAGACCAGCAGGAGGGGCAGCAGTCGGCCTGCCGTTGCGGATAATGGGAGGGGGAAGCGGTGCATTACCTGCGCTCCACAAGCGAAGAGATCCGGATACCCGGTTCGTCTCCGCCCTGAACTACTCCATGGGCGAAGATCCTCCCGCCGATGCGCAGTTCGACCTCTGTGCCCGTCTCTTCCAGAAGATATTTCCACGAGCGCGGGTCGAGAAGGAATACCTGTAGTATTTTGCCACCTTCGTGGCGAATCACAACCTGTGTCTCTACGGTGCATTCAAGAATCTTATTCAGGTTACCTGCCAGAAGGCCCGGTTGACCGGTGGGGAGAAGTTCGGCGAGAAGTTCCTCATCGGGGATATTCTCCTCTGTGGGCAGCAAGACCGGACGGTCATGGACATGGTGAAGGCGAAGGACCTGACCGGGTCGCAGGGACAACAGATCGACAATCCTGAGATTTCTTGCCGGTTCCGCCATTTCGTTATTTGAGCGCCTCAATGCGCTCTTCAATGGTCAAAATATCCGTGATCCGGACACCGAAGTTTTCATCAATAACCACAACTTCGCCTTTGGCGAATAATTTCTCATTAACCAGAATATCTACCGGCTCCCCGGCGAGTTTGTCCAGTTCCACGACGGAACCCGGACCCAGTTCGAGTACCTCGCGGATTTTGCGGGTTGTACGACCCAACTCGACTTTGACCTCCAGGGGGATGTCCAGGATGAGTTCAAGGTTGGTGATTTCTGCGCTGGGACCTTCCCTTTCGGCCACAAGCGGCTGGAAAGCAGCGGGTTGAGTGAGGATCTCCGGTGCGGCCCGGGCGCCGGCGTAAGCGCGGCGGTCGGAGACTGCGGCTCTTGCACCCGCCCCGGCGGCGGCATCCATCATCCCCTGCACCAGATTGCGCGGAAGAATCTGGGTCAGCCTGCCGGAAAGGCCGGGCGATGCAATGCGATAGGAGACCAGAATCTCACGCTGGTCGGATGGTGGAAGCAGTTCGCCCAGGTTGTCCGGCCTGACAACGATATCCGGCGGGTCGATTCCGACCTCGCCGCCCAGCTGCGTGGCAAGCTCCGTATTGGCGGCGCTGATCATCTGCTGAATCGCCTCGTTCAGCGCGCTTTCCTCGACATCGGCGAGTTCGTGTATCTCGCCGCCACCTGTCATTTGCCCCGCTAATTTCAAACTCTCTTCAAAACCCAGATTCAACAGCGTCTGACCGCTGATGAGACCGGAGTAATTCATCGTGAACGAAACGATTTTCTCTTTAATCTGTTCCCCAATGGTTTTCGGATCGGTCTCGACCACATCCTCCACACTGATGGAAACATCGTCTCCCAAAATGGTAGATAGAACATTGCTTCCCGCGGAGGCAACAATCTCGGCATAATTGCGGACGGCATCTTCCTCATCGGCGGTGATGAGGGATGGCGCCGGGGCCGCACCGGACGGTTCGGGAGCCTGTGGAGGCGATTCCGGCAGTGGCCCGCCGCTGAGCAATGCATCAATTTCGGCCTGGGTCAGCGCTTCCGCGACCATAATTCTCTCCTTCTGTTCTCCCGAAGCCCTTGCGATTCAACCGTCATGCGTCTCACATCTCATCCTTGCTGGGGAGGATCAGCTTCAATTTCACTGCCTTTTTCTTGCGGTGCGTGCCCGCCTCTCCGCGATATCGGTATTCCTTGCCCACGCAAATATAAAGGTCCTCATCCACCCGTTGGCTCAGTTGAACCACGTCCCCTTCCGACAAATCTAACAATTCCCGGATCTTCAATCTCGCCGAACCCAAATACGCAATAATGGGAAGATTCACACGTTTCAGTCGCTTATAGAGAATCTCCGCATGGTCCTCGGAAAGTTCCTTTTTCGAGGCGGAAAACCAGGAGGTGCTCGAAAGCTGCATGGCAATGGGTTCAAGGGTGGGATAGGGAATGCAGAACGAAAGCGTACCCGAAATATCGCCCATGCTGACCTCGAAGGTCATCAGAATGACCATCTCAGAGGGAAGATACCGCTGCATAAGAAGCTGGGGATTGGTTTCGGATGCCTCCAGCGACAAATTGAGCGGCAGGACATTGGCCCAAGCTTCATGGAGGCAGTCAAAGGAACGATACAGCACTTTCTCGATGATGGTCTGCTCGATTTCGGTCAACTCCCGATTTTTCTTGAACACCTGTCCCTGCCCGCCCATCAGGCGGTCTACCACCGGAAACGACAGGGTTGGAGAAAGCTCCATCAGCGCGTCGCCTTCCAGCGGGTCCATGTTGATAATGTTCAGAGATGTCGGATTGGGAATTGACCGGATGAATTCCTCGTAGGAGATCTGGTCCACGGAAGCCAGTTTCACTTCAACGATGGTGCGGAGAAATGCAGACAGGGAGGTAGAGAAGATCCGGGCGAAGTGCTCGTGGAGCTGGTGCATCGTCCGAATCTGGTCCTTTGAGAAGCGGTCCGGATGGTTGAAATCATAGACTTTAACCTGGCGGACTTTCTCTTCTTCCTCGGCGGCGACATCGGTGGGGCTTTCGCCGGTCGCAAATGCGGACAGAAGCGCATCGATTTCACTTTGCGAGAGAATGTCGGCCATTGTCCGTCACTCCAAAGAAAGTTCGGTCGCAACCATCACGCCGAGGAGTTTTGCGCTATACGGTCAACCCCCACCTGGCCTCCCGCGATCTTCGGGGGAGGAACCCTCTCCCCCAAAGTTCGGGGGGACAGAGAGGGGATTGTGCGTATTTTCACGCCTTCGTCTGTGGTGTGTCCGGTGACGCCTTCTTTACCCGATTACCGGCCCCGCCGGAGGAAGGCTGCAAAGACCGCCCGGGTTTACTGAATAATGGGCGGTTTCGGGAATATCACTTTATCGACCTTCGAATGACGAAGGATATCTCG
>Ga0209201_1004873_pt1 | contig 10470 bp, 9 predicted proteins | sample AD_UKC055_MetaG_FD_184411 | JGI IMG/M metagenome (GOLD analysis project Ga0209201, IMG submission 184411) | Active sludge microbial communities of municipal wastewater-treating anaerobic digesters from USA - AD_UKC055_MetaG (SPAdes) (version 2) | ecosystem: Engineered > Bioreactor > Anaerobic >... | reverse complement strand
GCTCGCCCTGGATGCTGACCTCGACGACCTGCCCCTTTTCGACGGCGGCGATGAAGTCGCTGAAGATGACGCTGTCCTGGGCGTTCTTCGGCTGGTTGAAGAGGTTGTAGAGCAGCACGAAAATGAGGCTGATGATCAGCCACAGCGCGATATTCTTCTGTAAAGGATTCAATCCTCGCTTTCCTCCGTGAACGGGGCCGCCGCCCTGCCTGCGGGGCTGCGGCCCTTGGGTCTCGGGTTTGATCATTAACCCAGGAGGTTGAAAATTTCAAATGATTTCTGCCTTCAGGACATGCCGCGTCCCTTCGGCGACCCGGGCCCTCTCGGAGAGGCGGATGCCCGGCACCCACAGGACGGAGCGGTCGTCCGCCAGCACGGGGATCCGGCCTCGGTCGGCCCTCGGGACCTTCTCGTCGATGAACAGGCGGCTGAGCTTCCGGGTCCCCGGCATGCCCAGGGGCTGGATCCGGTCCCCGGCCCTGGGGCTGCGCACCACCAGCGTCCCGTCGATCCGGTCGAGATCCAGGTAAGCCCTGCGCGCCGTGGCCGACGGCATCGAGGGGGGCCGCCGGAGGACTCGGAACCGCATGCCGAGCCCCAGGCTCTCGATACGGACGGTGCCCGAAACGGGGACCTCGAGGCAGAAGGGCCCGCCGGTGCCATCCGGCGGCCCCGGGCCCCGCCCGCGGCGCTCCGAGCGCCCGCCGCGCCTGCATTCGAGAGTGGCGCCGCTCCTGCGCACGAGGACGTCTCCGGGCAGATCCAGCGATCCGCATCGGGCCGGGCCCTCGGCCAGATCCAGCACGGCCTGCACGTGGTCCAGGCCGACGGCACGGTCCGGTCCCGCGAGGCGGCGCAGGGCCTCCAGGACGACCCTTCGCTTGAGCGCCGGGTGGAGCCTCGCGAGCCTGCGCACGGGAATCATCGTCCCGTCCGCATCCCCCGGCCACGACGCGAGGGCCCGCAGGGCCCTGCCCCTCATGTAATCGTCCTCCTGCCGGACGATATCGGCCAGCCTGCACAGGGCATCGAGAATCGCCGGGTTGAACCGCCCCTGCAGCTCGGGCAGCAGGGTCCTTCGGACCCGGTTCCGCAGGAACCGCTCGTCGGCGTTGGAACTGTCCGTGACGAAGCTGAGACCCTCCCCCTCGAGGAAGAGGGCGATCTCCCCGGGCGAGCAGTCGATGAGCGGTCGGATGAACCGGCCGCCGTCCCGCACGGGCGGGATGCCCGCAAGGCCGCTTACGCCGGAACCCCGGATGAGGTGCATGAGGACCGTTTCCGCCTGGTCGCCGCGGTGGTGGCCCAGCGCGATGCGGTCGGCTCCCGCCCGCCGGCCCGCCGTCTCGAGAAAGGCGTATCGCCTCCGCCGCAGGAAGTCCTCCGGGGAGAGGCCCGCCGTCCGTCGGGCCGCTCCGATCGAACCGGTCAGCAGGGGGATCCCGCGCGCACGGCACAGGCGGCGCACGAAGTCCTCGTCGCGGTCGGACTCCGCCGCCCGCATCCCGTGGTTGAAGTGCGCCGCCGACAGGGTGACCCCGAAGGCCGGGGCGAGACGCTGGAGCGCGGCCAGAAGGGCGACGGAATCGGCCCCCCCGGACACCGCGGCCAGCACGTGGTCCCCGGGCCGGAGCATCCGGTGGGTCTCCAGGGTCTTTCGAACCTTCTTCAGCATCTCTGCGCTTGGCTCAACAGGCGATCCGTTCAAGATCGACGATCCTCTCGACGGCGAAATCCGGCTTCAGGCCGAGCAGCTCCCCCCGGCCGCCGATCCCATTGAGGAACGCACAGCAGCGCACCCCTGCGTTGCGGGCCAGCAGGATGTCGTTCACCCCGTCACCGACGATCAGGGTCTCTTCGGGTTTCGCCCCGTAGCGGTCCAGCAGGGGCAGCAGGACGCGCGGGTCCGGTTTCATGAACGCCGTCGAATCCCCGCCGATGATCTCCCGGAAACACGATTCGACGCCCAGCCCCCTGCACAGGGCGAGCGTGAAGTCCGTGTTCTTGTTCGTGATGATCACCTTGGCCTTGTCGGCGAAGCGTCGCAGGATGTCCGTCACGCCGGGGTAGAGGACCGTCCGGTCGAGCAGGTGCTCGGCGTAGATCCCCTTGAACCGCGCGAGGGCCTCGTCGAGGCGGTCCCGATGACGATCTCCGAGGGACCGCTCGAGGAGCTTGCGCAAGCCGTCGCCCACGAATCGGAGGATCTCGGGTTGCGGTCGCCCGGGAATGCCCATGGACCGGAGCGTCCGATTGACGGAGTCGGCCAGGTCGGCCCCCGTGTCGGCCAGCGTGCCGTCGAAATCGAAGACCATGAGGCGCACGAACATCCTGCCGCGAAGCCGTTCCATGGCCTCCACTATAGGAAATCGGCGTCCCGATGACAAGGAAATTAGAGCCGCCGCCCGGCCCGTTCCCGCAGCCCCGGAACCGATGCTTGACAGGGTGCGGCGGCCGTGCTAACAGGGATGCACCGCTTGGATCCGATTGCAGGACCGGGACGGGGAATGGACCATGTTCAGCCGCGGACGACGTGTGTAAAGCCTTCCCTGCGCAACCGGGGGGGCTTTTTTGTTGCAGGGCGGCGCCGCCGGACCGCAAGGCGAAGGCCGGGTCAAAAAGACCGGCGGTCGCGGATCTCGGAGAGGAGATGACCGAACGACCGAATCAGGAGCGCATCGCCGTTCTCGGGCCCGGCAAGGCCGGGACGGCCCTGGGTCATCTGCTCAGGAAGGCGGGCCGGGACGTCGTGGCCGTCGCCGGCCGCCGCCTCGAGTCGGCGCAGCGCGCCGTCGCGTACACGGGGGGGACGGCGACGACGGATTTCGCCCGGGCCGCCCGGGGGGCCGACTGCGTCTTCATCACGACCAGCGATGACGCCATCGAGACCGTCTGCAGGGCCGTTGCCGCGGCGGGGGCCTTCCGGGCGGGGGTCAAGGTGGTGCACACCAGCGGCGTCGGCGGTCTCGATCTTCTCCGCGCGGCCCGCCGGCAGGGGGCCCGTGTGGCCTGCATCCACCCGCTGCAGACCTTCGCAGACGTGGAGAGCGCCATTGCCAAGATCCCCGGCAGCACCTTCGGCATCACGGCCGACGAGGACATCCTGCCCTGGGCGGACCGGGTCGTCGAGGATCTCGGGGGGCGGCCCTTCCACGTCCCGCCCGAGGACAAGCCCCTCTACCACGCGGCGGCCTGCATGGCCTCGAATTACCTCGTGACCCTGATGTACCTGGTCGAGGAGATCTACGGACGCATGGGGCTTTCCCGCGAGGAAGCCCGTCGCGCTTTCTGGCCGCTCGTCCGGGGGACCCTCGACAACCTCGAGAGCAAGGGGACGATCCCGTCGCTGACAGGCCCGATCGCGCGGGGTGACGGGGGAACCGTCCGCAAGCATCTCCGGGGGTTCCGGAAACGCTTCCCGGAGCTCACGCGGCTCTATCGCGAGATGGGTCTCTTCACGGCGGACATCGCCGCCCGGAGGGGGACCGAGGGGGTGGACAAACTGGCGGAAATCCGAGCCATGCTTAAGGGAGGCCGAAAGGGATGAGCACACAGGTCAAGATCACGCGGGTCACCACGTCGACGATTCGGGACATGAAGAAAAAGGGCGAGCGGCTCACCATGCTCACCGCCTACGATTACCCGACGGCGGCGGCCATGGACGAGGCCGGGATCGACGTCATCCTCGTGGGGGATTCACTGGGGATGGTCGTTCTCGGCTACGACAGCACCCTTCCCGTGACGATGGAGGACATGCTGCACCACACGAAGGCCGTCACCCGGGCTGCCAAGCGGGCCATGGTGATCGGGGACATGCCGTTCATGTCCTACCAGGCGTCGGTGGAAGAGGCGGTACGCAATGCCGGGCGATTCATGCAGGAAGCCGGGGCCCAGGGGGTCAAACTCGAGGGGGGCCGCGAGGTCGCCGAGGTGACGCGACGGATCGCCCAGGCGGGGATCCCCGTCATGGCGCACATCGGCCTCACGCCGCAGTCGGTGCACCAGCTCGGGGGCTACAAGGTGCAGGGCAAGGATCACCCCTCGGCCGTAAGGCTCCTCGAGGATGCCAGGATCCTCGAGGAGGCGGGCGCCTTTGCCGTCGTCCTGGAATGCGTCCCGGCGGCTCTGGCGGAGAAGATCACGGCCTCGCTGGCCATCTCCACGATCGGCATCGGCGGGGGCGTGCACTGCGACGGCCAGGTCCTGGTGGTGCACGACATGCTGGGGCTCTTCGAGCGATTCACCCCGAAGTTCGTCAAGAAGTACGCAAGCCTCAACGTGCAGATCAAGGAAGCGGTCACGCAGTACATCGACGAAGTTCGGAAGGGGGTATTCCCCGGCCCGGAACACTCCTTCTAGCGGGCGGAATGCCGCAGGCGTCAGGCGCATGGCGACCGGCTTCGGGCGAATACGGAAAGACCCCGTTCCTCCCTGTGAGCAACGGGGCTTCTGTCTGTGCCGGCATCAGGGTTTTTCCTCGAGGCGGCCGGCCTTGAACGCCTCGATGGCCGATTGCACGGGTCCCGAGGCGCCCAGGAAGATCCGGATCCCCGCGTTCCGAAGGGCCGCCGCCGCCTTTCGCCCGATGTGACCCGTCACGACACAATCCACCCGCTCGCCGGCTACGAGGTTCCCGGTAGCCGTCCCGCGGGTGATTCAATGCATGCCGGCCGTGTTCTCCCTGGATTCGTGGCGTCCCGTGTGCAGGTCGTAGATCAGGTAGAACCGACAGCGACTGAAGCGGGGGTCCACCAGGTCCTGCAGGCCGGGCCCCGTCGAGGAAACGGCGATCTTCATGGGTTTGCACTCCTCCTGTTTTTCCGGCACGTCGTTAGGCGGCCGGGGTTGTTCTCCGCGGTGTCGGCCCTTGCCGCCCGTCGGGGTTTCCGGGCCGTGGGCGGTCACGCAAGCCCTTTCCCCTCCCCGCCCCCGGGCAGGTCGTCCATCTTTTCGTTGAGCGCCCGGAGGCGCTCGGACATCTTCCGGAGAAAGGCGACCACGATTCGGGGGTTCTCCCTCAGGATCGTCTCGAGATTGGACGCCGAGATGACGACGAGTCGGGTGTCCGGGGCCGCCGCCACGGCGGCGGCCGTCCTCGGGGCCTCGATCAGCATGGCCATTTCGCCGAAGTAGTCGCCGGCCGTCATTTCCCGGAGCAGCTTTCCCTTCTTGAGGATCCGCACCGCCCCGGACAGGACGTAGAACATGTCCCGGCCCCGGCTGTCCTCCTCGAAGATCACCTCCCCCGGTTCGCAGGAACGGACGAAGCGGGAGGGGACGGAAGGGAACGCCGCCGCGCCGGGCTTCCGGTCTTCCAGCAGCCTTGCCAGCAGCAGGGCCTCGCGGCGGCGGGTGTTGGCCAGGATCTCCGTCCCGAAGAGGATCACGGCGAAGGTGTAGTAGACCCAGACGACCAGGACGAAGACCGCCTTGAGAGACCCGAAGGCCAGCCCGTAATCGGGGTTGACCTGCAGAAACACCCCGAACAGCGGGCGGACGATCGACCAGAGCACGGCCGTGGTCAGGGCGCTCAGGAGCAGATTCCACCACTCGAGCGCCACGGGGGAAAAGACCAGGAAGAAGACGGCGAGAAACAGGGTGCCCGTCAGCAGGGGGATCACCCCTTCCGTCAATCCCCGCAACGCGCCGGGGGGGCCCGCGGCCTCCGACGCGACCACGGCGTAGAAGATCTGTCCGGCGGCGAGGACCAGGAACATCAGCAGCAGCGACAGCACAGCGAGGAAATCGACGAGCCGGTCCCGGATGAAGCCGGCTGCGCGTTCCGTCTTGAAGACGCCGAGGAACCCGGCACGGATCGCGCGGACGAGGGGAACGACGGACCAGAGCAGCGGGATGAGGCCGATCAGGCCCAGGGCCTTCTGTTCCGCGAGGGTGAAGACCTCGCGGAGGATGACCTCGTAGTGCTGGGGCACGATCTGGATGATCACCGCCTCGACGGCCGCGCTGACCTGCCGGGACGAAACGAAGACCCGGCTCAGCAGCAGCAGGACCGCCACGCACAGGGGGATCAGGGCGAAGACCCCGTAGAAGGCCATCGTGGCCGCCGTGTGGATGTCGCGGTTCCGCACGAAGGACAGCAACGAGTACCGCAGCACGACCGCGGGGGTGATCCACCGGTCCTGTTGCCTCGTCAAGCGGCCTGTGAACTGAGAACCCACGGCATCCTCTCCCGGTCGGGGAAGCGTCGCGCGAAACGGGGTTGATTATAGGGGGCCGCCCGTAAAAAATCAACGGCGGAATCCCCGCCCGGACGGCCCCGTGCCGCCCCGGCCGCGCCGTTGACAGGCGCAGGGCTTTGATGTTAAGGGTGAAACCGTCGTCGAACCCCCGACCCGGCCGCGAGGCCGGCGAACCCGGCGCCAGGAAGACGGACGCGGAAGCATGCTCAAGAACTTTTTCCTCGATCTTTCCCTCAACAAGAAGCTCATCCTGATGATGCTCGTCATGACCGCGCTGCTGCTGGTCACCCTGATCACCATCTACTGGCAGTCCGAGAAGAACCTGATGGCCCAGATCGAGAGCCAGACCGCCGAACTGGCCCAGGCGGTCCAGGTGGGCGTCGAGGAGGTCACCGGGGGGGCCTCGAGCGAGACCCGCCTGGAGAAATACCTCTCCTCGCTGAAGACCAAGGGGATCAAGGAGATCTCCATCATCAGCAATGCCGACGAGATCATCGCGAGCACCAACCCCAACAAGGTCGGCACGCCGGTGAGCCAGAAGAAAAAGGAACTCATCATCAAGGCCGAGCTCGGGGAGCCCGCCGTCGACCAGGAGGGCAAGGCCTACAACGTCATCATCCCCGTCATCGCCGGCCAGGCCCACTACGGCTACATCCACCTCCAGATCAATGTCGAGAACCTGCAGGAGACGATGCGCCGCAACACGACGAAGCGCATCCTCGCGGCCCTGGCCGTTTTCGCCATCGGGATCCTCCTCTCGACCTTCCTGTCCATGTGGTACACCGGCCCCATCCACAACGTTGTCACGGCGGCCCGCAAGGTGGCGGCCGGCGATCTCGACCAGAGCCTCCCGGTGGAGCGCAGGGACGAAATCGGCGACCTGACCCGGAGCTTCAACTTCATGGTCCAGCGCCTCCGCGAGCAGAGAAGGCTCGAAGAGCGGCTCCGGGAGGCGGAGCACCTCTCCGCCGTGGGGCAGCTCTCCCGGGGGATCGCGCACGAGATCCGCAACCCGCTGAACTTCATCAGCCTCTCGATCGATCACATCCGGACGAAATACCGTCCGGCCGACGGCGCCGGGGCCGAGGGCTTCGAGAAGCTCGTGGAGAGCATGAAAGAGGAGATCCACCGCCTCGATCGCCTCGTGCGGGACTTCCTCGACTACGGCAGGCCGCTGAAGCTCGACCGGCAGCCCTGCGGCACGCGGGAGCTGCTGGCCGATGTCGTCGAGATCGTGAGGGCCAAGGCGGAATCGGACCGCATCCGGATCGTCGAGACCTACGACGCCCTGCCGGAGCTGCGGCTCGACGCCGAGCTGATGAAGAGCTGCCTGTTCAACGTGGTGATGAATGCGTTTCAGGCCATGCCCGAAGGCGGGACCCTCACGCTCCGTTCGGAGGAGCGCGACGGCCGGTTCGTGCTGCGCATCGGCGACACGGGCACCGGCATGTCGGCGGAGCAGCTGGCCCGCATTTTCGAACCTTTCTTCACGACCAAGAGCCAGGGGCTCGGCCTGGGGCTCGCCATGACCCGGCGGGTCATCGAGGAGCACGGCGGCAAGATCGAGATCGCCAGTGTCGAGGGACAGGGCAGCGAGGTGACGATCAGCCTGCCCCTGACCCCTCCCGCAGAGGCGGGACAGGCCGATGCCGGACCGGAAGAGGAGCAGCCATGGCGGTCATCCTGATCGTAGACGACGAAACCCTGCAGCGGGACATCCTGACGGCCATTCTCTCCGACGAGGGGTACGAGACCCTCTCGGCCGCCTCGGGCGAGGAGGCCCTGAGGCTGGTGAAGGCCTACGAGCCGGACCTCGTCCTCACGGATCTCAAGATGGGGCGGATGGACGGCATCGAGCTGCTCGAAAAGATCAAGGGTCTCAAGCAGCCCCCGACGGTGATCCTCATGACCGCCTTCGGCACCGTCGATTCGGCCGTCGAGGCGATGAAGAAGGGCGCCTTCGACTACCTGACCAAACCCCTCGACAAGGAGGTCGTCCTGCTGGCCATCCGCAGGGCCCTCGAGCGCAGGGAGCTGATGCAGCACAATCTCGAGCTGCGCAAGGCCCTCAACGACATGTTCAGCATCCAGGGGATCATCGGGCACTCGAAGGCCATCAAGGACGTCATCCACATCGTCCGGAAGGTGGCCGACAGCCCGGCCACGGTGCTGATCCTGGGGGAAAGCGGCACCGGGAAGGAACTCATCGCCAAGGCGATCCACTACAACAGCGCCCGCAGGGAGAAGGCCTTCATGGCCGTCAACTGCGCCGCCATCCCCGAAACCCTCCTCGAAAGCGAGCTCTTCGGCTACGAGCCCGGCGCCTTCACGGGCGCCACGCAGCGCAGGAAGGGGCTGTTCGAGGCCGCCGGCGGCGGGACGATCTTCCTCGACGAGGTCGGGGATCTTCCCCTGATGACCCAGTCCAAGATCCTGCGGGTTCTGCAGGAGCGGGAGATCATGCGGGTCGGGGGCCGCGAGCCGATCAAGGTCGACGTGCGGGTCGTCTCGGCCACCAACAAGGACCTTCACGAGGAGATGAGGAACGGCCGCTTCCGGGAGGATCTGTTCTACCGGCTCAAGGTCGTGACGATCCACATGCCGCCGCTGAGGGAACGGAAGGAGGACATCCCCGACCTGGCCAATTTCTTCCTCCAGAAGTTCAACCACAGCTTCGGCAAGAACGTCGAGAGGATCGACGACGCGGCGATGAAGGGCATCGTCGGCTATTCCTGGCCGGGCAATGTCCGTGAGCTGCAGTCCGTCCTGGAGAAAGCCGTCCTGATGAGCGAGTCCGACACGATCGGCCTGGGCGATATCCGCGGGGAACTGCGATCGGACCCCCGGGCCGCCATGGGCATCGAGATCCCCGATGAGGGAATCGATCTCGAGGAACTGGAAAAGGAACTCCTCGTCAAGGCCATGGCGAAATCCAACAACGTCATCGCGAAGGCCGCCCGGCTCCTGGACATGAACTACGATGCCTTCTGGTACAGCTGGAAGAAGCACGAGCTCGACTCCCCCGAGATGCGAAGCGCCCTGAAGTGCATCATGCCCGGGGATCTGCCCGACGTGGGGATCAGTTACGAGGAACTCGAAAAGGACCTGATGCAGAAAGCCATGGAAAAGGCCAACCATGTCGGCGCCCGGGCCGCGAAGCTCTTGAACATGAGTTATCGGGCCTTCGCCTACCGGTGGGACAAGTACGGGCTGAGCCGCCCGCCGCAGGGCTGAGCCGCCCGGGACCGCTGCGGAATTCCGTCCCGCCGCGTGCTGAGATTGTGTCGTAATGCCTATTTCGTCATTCCGCACAAGCGAAACGCAATGCGGAATCCGGTATTTTCAATGAATCCTGAATTCCCGATGCCCGCCTCCGCGATAACACGCCCCGCGGAAATGACCGAATCTCAGTATCTTTCATGATCGTGACAAAGTTTCTCGAGGGAGGGGAAACGCGACAGCTGTGTCTTAGGAGCGATGATTCCCGACGATCTCCTGATTTTAAAAAATGTAAATTATCTTCCAAATACTGTAATTCGCGCCTCGAATTTGTCTGACCGTTCCCGAATCGGTAAGTCCCATGGCCAAAAAGTGAAAAACCCGGCCCTTTCTCAAGATGGAGTAATTTTATGTAATTGTATTTATTGATTATTTATTTGTGCCGCTTCATGGCATGCTCCTTGTAAACAAGAGATTCAAACTTGATGAAAGGAGGTGACAACTCAATGAAGAAGGTTCTCGCAATCCTGTTTGCCATGATGTTCGTGGTGGCGACGACGGGTCTGTGCTTCGCCCAGGCTGCCCCGGCAAAGGCCCCCGAGAAGAAGGAGGCTGCTCCGGCTCCCGAGAAGAAGGCTGACGACAAGGCCAAGAAGGCCGAGCCCAAGAAGGACGCCAAGAAGACCGAGAAGAAGGCCGAGAAGAAGGCCGCGAAGAAGGAGGCCAAGAAGGCTGAGCCCAAGAAGGCCGAGGCCAAGAAGGAAGAGCCCAAGAAGGCCGAGGAGAAGAAGGCCCCCGAGGCAAAGAAGTAAGCTGCTGACGGCATCATTTGTGTCAGTATCAAAGAGGGGTACCGGTAAGCCGGTGCCCCTCTCTGCACTTTGGCTATCTGAAGGCATAGAGAACGGCAGAGGGCAAGGCGCTGGCGATTTCAACGTTGGTTGACTTGCCCTCTTTGTTGTATGCGACAGGGGTTAAATTCACGCCCAGGGCCTTTGCCCAGAGCTGGTGTCGCAGGGCCCCCAGGAGCCGGGGCGTGGAGTCGCGCTGT
>Ga0209201_1004872_pt1 | contig 10471 bp, 7 predicted proteins | sample AD_UKC055_MetaG_FD_184411 | JGI IMG/M metagenome (GOLD analysis project Ga0209201, IMG submission 184411) | Active sludge microbial communities of municipal wastewater-treating anaerobic digesters from USA - AD_UKC055_MetaG (SPAdes) (version 2) | ecosystem: Engineered > Bioreactor > Anaerobic >... | reverse complement strand
TAACAGGGCCGTTGACCATCGATCACGGAGAGCCGGGCATCGTGGTAAGGGTGCCGGTTTTCCAACGGGGGCGCGATGGCCGCGATTACTTCTGGGGCTTCGTGGCCGTCTCAATGCGGTTGCCGGAGGCCTTGGCTCGGGCCCGGGTCGATGAGCTCACGACGCAAGGTTACCACTACGCTTTCTTCGCCCCTGGTTCGGCCCAGCAGAAAGGGGTAACCATCGCCGCGCGCGGAGCGTTGTCGTTGCAGGACGCCGTGCAGCAACCGGTCCGGGCGCAAAATCTCGAACTCCGCCTTGCGTTGCGGCCGCGCGGCGGCTGGGTTAACGCGACGAAAGTGGCGCTCGAATCGCTGGGCGTGCTCGCGGTTTCCGGCTTGCTCTGCCTGCTGGCCAACCTGCTGCAGAGCCGGCGGCTGGCCTTTGAAACCGCAGAACCAGGACCGACGCAAAAGGATCGCAGTGGCGCGAAGGCTGGTGCGGCGGCCGCACAGGCCGAGTTCACGCTCGCGGAGTTGCAAGAGCGTCTGGATGGAACGGCGCGCCGGGCCAGTGAAACCAACGAGATCGCCCAGACCAAGCTGAAGCAGGCGGAATTGAGCGCGCGTGAGCTGCAAACCCGACTGGACGCCACTGTCCGCGAGGCGGCTGAAGCGGCACAGGCCAAGCAGGCCGAACTCCAGCAGGCGCGCCTGGCGCTGGCGCAAGCGCAACAGGCAATCAATGAGCTGCAGGCCCGCGTGGAATCGTCCGCCGGCGCCGAGGGCAAAACCGCTGCGGCCGCCCAAGCCCGGCTTCAGCAGGACCAGGCGACTATTGCCGAACTGCAGGCCCGCCTGGACGCCGCGAAGCGTTCAGCGACGGAAGCCGCTGAGGCCAGCGCGGCCAGACTTAACCAGTCAGAAAAACGTAACCGCGAATTGGCCGGGCGCTTGCTCAAGGCGGAGACCCGCGTCACCGAATTGAGCGCTCTTCTCCAGAAAGCGCAAGCAGACTTGAAGCGCCTGCAGAATGATTCCGCCAGGAGCGCCGGCGTGCGGACTGCGGCACCGGTTGGCCCACTGCCATCGGAACCCAAAGAGACCGGAGGCGCAGAAGCGGTAGTGTCACCTGTTGAACTGGCTGCGGCCTCAAGTCCTGCGATCGCCGTGCTTGCTGCTCCAGTTGAGCAAACCTCCGTGACTGAACTCGGTCCTGTTCCGAGTGAAAGCCAAGGGGAGCCTTTGGCTGCAGCGCCTGCGCCTTTGGCCGTTCCACCAGGGAGGACTAGTTCCAAGGTGAATTCATCGGCCCATCCGAGGTCCCATGAAGCGCTGCCGCAAGCTGGTGCCCTGACGTCGCTGCCACGGACAAAGCGGAAGTCCGCCAGAATACCGAAACACGAGAGGGTCCGTCGTGACGCCCAGATAGATTTGTTCGAAGGGCAGCGCGAAGCGGGTCAAACGCCACCCAACCCTGACGCTAACTCCCGCGCGGCAGCATCGGCCGAGGACTCCGGTCTTCCCGCGCTCGATCTTGCACCGACTTCTGCGGCATCCGCGCCGCAGGAGTTGGAAGAGCCGGCCCAAGGCCCGGTGAATCAAGTCGCTGCCCGGCCGGATACCTCGGAGAGCACCGCTCCCCAGCCGCAGTCCGAGCCTCAGGCTGCGAGCGCTGGTATGGAAAACCACTCCCCAACGACGGCTGCTCCTCTGGACCTTCCCGTGATTGAAGGACTTGCTGCGACGGACGGCCTCGCGCGCGCAGGTGCCAACCCCAAACTTTACTTCAAGGCGCTTCAGGACTTCGTTGAACAGCACGCCGCCGCGCCCGAAAAAATCCGCGAGGCTCTCCTGCAAGGCGATTTGGCTGCGGCTGAGCGGATGGTGCGGTCGTTGAAAACATCGGCAGACGATATTGGGGCGAGCGCAGTGGAGAGCGCCGCGGCGGCCTTGGCGCGCGCAGTCCGCGAGCAGCCTGATCCGGGAAAAATTGAGTCGCGCTGGGAGGAGTTGGAGAAAGTCGTGCGCGATCTCGTTGCCGACCTCAAACCCGTGCTGAAGCCGAAGGAAGTCAAACCTGCGCCTGCCCGCCGGTTGCCGGCCCCGTTTCCGGTAAATCCTGCGCAACTGCGCAAGGCGGTGAACGAGATTCTGCCCCTGCTCGCCGATCAGGATCCCGGCGCGAAAGACTGCCTGAAGGCCAACCGCGCCACGTTCCGGTCCGCGTTCACTTCGGAAGCCTACGAGGAATTCGAGCAATTCGTTAAGAGAGCGGACTTTGGCACCGCCCTGGAGCAGTTGAAGAAAGCCACCAAGAAACACGGGATCTCCCTGTAAGCTGCCTTTTTCTCCTGCTGTCCAACAGCGTCTGCTGTGCGCCGCCCTGGACGCCCTGAAGCAGGTTCTGTCGAAGCTGACGCTGATTCGGTAATCTGGAGGTTCAATACCCACCCGCAGGTTGGCCCGTGAGGGCTGGCCTGCGGTTTTGTATTTTCTGGTCGCAAGCTGCAGGTGCCACTGGGAAAACAGTTCCGACGATCAAACACCCCCCAATGCCATTGGATGTTCTGCGGAATGACCTCGGAGAAGTTCTCCGTCCGTGCCACCAGGAATCATCGCCCCCGGATCCGTCGCACCCACCGCCGGATCTATTGCTCCCGAACCGGGCAAAGCACTCCCCAGCCATTACCCCCCAACGCGAGGCGAGCAAGAAGGACGGCCGTGCGGCGAACCGTGCGTTGGTCTCGGCGAACCTGTTTCTTAGCGCTTTGATGTGCAGCAGGAAATGCCAGTCCGTCAGCATCTAACCAGAACGAATTTGTTGGAAATCAAAAGTTTGCCACCGCATCTCTAGTGAAAAGGCTAGGTCCTCGTTTGTGAGTTGCAATTACCTTTCGCGGCTATCGTGGCCGGCACGTTGAAAACCTCAAATAGAAAGGCGAGAAAACATGAACGCAGTCAAAATCGGCAGAGTGCAGGGCGGCAAGACGAAGAAGGGGTACCCGGTTCATTGGGACCCCGTGCCGCCTGGCGCCTGACCGGAGAAACAATAAGACCAGCGCAAACCGGTTCAAACCCGGTCGGCGGCACTGGAAAGAGACGACGAATGAATGACACCTCAAACTTCAAGGCCACAGGCTTGAGCGAACAAACTCTCCGCAGTCAACTTGGAGCGGCAACCACAGTTGCTGCCGGTTCAGTTCGCAAGGGCCACGCTTTCAGCGGCCTCCAGCCGTTAACCGTTGGCGAGGTTGGCGAGTCGTTCATCTTGAATTCACTGCCCGTTCCGGCATCATCCTGCAAGATGACGAGAAATCCGAAAACCAGCTCAGGATGCAGGAATGACCCCCGGCGTGGCCAATCAGGCGATCCGCAAAACCGCCTGACGCGGGAGGAAGCGAAAATCGTGAAGATGCGTTCACCGTGAAATCAACCTCTCCTTCCAAGACCAACTCGTTGACCGCAAACTTCTCGGTTGATCCCCGCCTGGCCGCCATTCTCGGTGAGAATTACACGTCCAGCGAGCGGGCATTGCGCGAACTGGTGGATAACGCTTGGGATGCCGAAGCGAAAGTGGTCAGAATCACCCTGCCGGAAATCTTGAGCGACGCCCCGATTACCGTCACAGACGATGGCACTGGGATGAAAGAGCAGGAGTTGCGACAGGAGTATCTCAATATCGCCAGCCCGCGTTACGGTCGGAAGGGCGAAAAGACGCCGAACCTCCAACGCACAGTCAAAGGCCGCCGGGGAATTGGCAAGTTCGCGGGCCTGATTTTGGCCGGACAGATGGAGGTGGACACAAAGGCAAATGGCGCCCGAACTCGCTTGGTCATTTCCAAAAGCGCCCTTTTAAGTGCTCAGAAAGACATCGAGCAGGTGCCGCTGCCAATTGAGGTTAAATCCTGCAAACCCAATGAGCATGGCACGACGGTCACGCTGAAGAATTTGAACCAGAACTTGAATTATCCCAAAGCCGAAAAGCTAAAGGAAATTCTCGCCTACGACTATGGTCGCGAAACCGGCTTCGAAGTTTTCATCAATGGCGAACAGGTTTTGCGCTACGACATCCAGGGAACCACATTCACAAAAGAATACACTCTTCCCAACGGCACGAAGGCCACGGCCAACTACACCATCAGCGAAAAGCCTGTGTCCAGCCGCAAAGCCGGGCTTATCCTTCGCGCAGGGGAAAAGACTGTTGGCAAACCGCACCTTTGGGGCCTGGAGCACGACGAGACCCTGAGTGACCGACTCCGTAGCAGGATCGTCGGCGAGGTGAGAGTGGAAGCGGACGCCATCGAATTAACGGCCGCCGGTGGTGATGTCATTGAAAGCGACAAGGGCTTGGAGCAACTGACCCAGGCTGTTCAGGAAGACATAAAGGCGAGTCTGAGCGAAGTCCATACCAACGAAGTCAATCTCGCCAAAGGCCGCTGGACGCAATTGATGAAGCGGAGGTTGGAAACCGTGCCGGAACACCGGCGCGCCATCGTTGAAGACCGACTCGAAAAACTGATCTCCCGCTCCTACCAGGAAGGCGAAAAAGAGGAACGGATCACCGTGCTTGTCGGATTGGTAATGGACGCGCTTGAAATGGACGAATACTGGACCGTCTGCCGGGAAATCGAGGACGCAGAAAAAGTGGACGTTTTTCATTTCGCCGAGGCCCTCGACAAATTTGGACTAACGGACCTGGCGTTCATTGCTCAACAAACCAAGCGGCGGACCGAATTCCTTGATCACCTCGACAAACTCGCTGCTGATCCGAAAACCACGGAGAAGCAGATGCATCTCGCTTTGCAGAACAGCCTGTGGGTTTTGGGCACTCAATACAGCCTCATGGCCAGCAATCAGCAACTTCAGGGAATCATCGAAGATTACACAAAAAAGACTTACACCGGCGCAGACGCTGCCGACCGGCCCGACCTGCTTCTGGCCGCAACCGTTGATAACCGTCACCTGTTGATCGAATTTAAGCGCCCATCCATCGCGGTTGGCCGCGACGCCGAGAACCAGGCCAAAAAATATGCAGACACATTAACCGGAAAACTGGGCATTGGCCTTGAAATTCTCATCATTGGAGGGGAAGTGGATTCCAAACTTCAGCATGAATACAGCGGACAGAAAACGCGCTTCCTGTCCTACCGTGCAGTGACAGCGAACGCGCGCACGCAGTTGGAATGGCTGTTAAACCAGCTCAACGAGAAGCCATAGCGAGTACGACGCCCGTTTAACCATGTCCGTCATCCCTGAATTCGACATCCCCGTTCTTGAAAGGCTTTGCGAAGTCCTGGCGGACACGTCCACCGGCCTAACCGGGAGCGAGATTGGCAAGCTGCTCGGCCAACTTGGAGTTGACGACCCTCTGCCGGGAATGACCAAGCGGGTCCGCCTGTTCGAGGCGCTGACACAGCGGCAGCAGCGCGACCGTTGCGGCAACCTCGTCGTGGCGTTCATCCATGAGGCAATGAAGCCGGTTCGCCACACCGGGTCGCCCCAGTGGTTCCACGCTAAGCGCGAAGAGTTGAACAAGCCCTTGGCGTTCGCCGGCTACGAACTCCGCGAAGACGGCCGTTTGAAGGCATGCAACGCCGCAAAAACTCTGACCGAAGCTGAGCAGCGTGCTGACCGATTGCGCGCAGCACTAGAGCGGCGCGGTGTGCATGGGGACGTACTGCGATTCTGCCGGGCGGAATTGCTACAGAATAATTACTTCCACGCAGTCCTTGAAGCGACAAAGAGCGTCGCCGATAAAATTCGCGCAAGGACGGGCCTGACCGGCGACGGCGCAGAACTGGCGGACGAAGCCCTTGCGTTGGGCAAGACAGGGATGCCCTTTCTGGCCTTCAACAGCTTAAGAATCGAATCCGAACAATCAGAACAGAAGGGGCTATTGAACCTGATGAAGGGCATGTTCGGAACCTTCCGAAATCCAACCGCTCACGCCCCGAAGGTATCCTGGAACATGACTGAGCAGGACGCGCTGGACCTGCTGACAATGGCCTCCTTCCTCCACCGTAGGCTGGACAGCGCCGCCAGAACGCCGAGGGCTGCATGAGACAAAAACGATCATTCCTTCGTTTGCCGAACGGCAGCGAGACGGAAGGCGTCTGGAATTTAACGCAGTGAGAATTGCACAACTAATCTTGAAAAACTTCCGGTGCTTCGGCTCGGAGCCGGTGACAATTGATTTGGATGACCTCACAGCTCTCATCGGCACCAACGGCTCCGGAAAGTCTGCTGTCCTCGTGGCACTCACCAGATTATTCGGCGCATCGCAAACGGATCGTCATCTTCAACCGGAAGATTTCCACATCCCCCACGACGCTGACCCGAGCACGATTAACCAGATTGACCTCATGATTGAGGTACGCCTTGAGTTCCCCGAACTGATTTTTGCAACTGAGGAAAGCGCCGCCATTCCTCCATGCTTCAATCACATGGTTTTGGGGGAGGGAGACGATCTGTTTTGCCGCGTGCGGTTGGAGGGAAGTTGGACCCGAAGCAGCCTGCCGGAAGGAGACATTGACGACAAGGCATACTGGATCACCACTGAGTCGGACGAAGTTAAAGATGAGCATAAGCGTTCCATGCAGGCGTACGAACGAAGCATGATCCATGTCCTATACGTCCCAGCGTTCCGGGACACATCAAAGCAGTTAAGCCAGGCATCTGGCTCGCTGGTTTACCGCCTACTCCGGGCCATCGAATGGTCGGAGACCGTGAAGGAGGCCGTCAAGGACTCCACGCAAGTAATTCGAGATTCGGTGCGGGAGGAGGAATCCATTCGGCATTTGCATGAGTGCCTGGGAAAGGCGTGGCGAACGCTACACGACATGCCTGCGTTCAAGAATGTTGCACTCCAACCGCTCGGCAGCGGTTTGGATGATCTGTTGAAACATGTTGAGGTGGTGTTCAGTCCTGGCGCCGACGGTCGTGAGCATTCGATTGACCGCTTAAGCGATGGACTGAAATCACTCTTCTATTTTTCTCTCGTCGCCGCGGTGTTCCAAATCGAAGAGGCAGTCAAAGCAAAGCGGCTTGCAACGCCGAATCCGGCACCCGCCGAGGCGGAATCTACCGAAGACGCACTTGATCCCGCTCCCGACCCTTTGGCCGCGTTCTCGGCTGATCGCCTCCGACCACCCGCGCTTACCCTATTCGCAATCGAGGAACCCGAAAACCACCTTGCTCCCCAATACCTGGGCCGAATCTTTGAACTTCTCAAGACCATCGCGAACTCCAACTCGGGTCAAGTTGTTTTTACAAGTCACTCCCCAGGCATCATGTCCCGGATCGATCCGCAGCGTGTTCGATACCTGCGGCTCGATTCCGACTCGCAGCTAGCCCACGTCAAAAACATTGTCCTTCCGGCAGCAACCGACGAAGCGTTCAAATATGTAAAGGAGGCAGTTCGGGCATACCCGGAGATGTACTTTGCCCGACTGGTGATTCTGGGAGAAGGCGATAGCGAAGAAACCGTGTTGCCGCGCGCCGCTAAAGCTTCCGGGATCGAGGTTGACACGAGCTTCATTTCGGTGGTTCCCCTTGGCGGACGGCATGTCAATCACTTCTGGAAACTGCTGCATTCGCTCGAAATCCCGCACCTGACGCTGCTTGACCTGGACCGCGAGCGCCTCGGCGGCGGGTGGGGACGTATCCATTACGCTTGCGATCAGTTAATAAAAGTCGGCGTGCCACGGGAGGAAATCTTAACAGTAAGCGATGGAAAGGGAGGCACCAAAGTCATGGACGCGCATGCGTTTGCGAAGATGGTTGAATACGAACCCTCTAATGAAAAGGTTCTTTCGGGATGGACGGCCATGCTCGAAAAACACGGCGTATTTTTCTCGGCACCCCTTGACCTCGATTTTCTGATGCTTCGTGCGTTCCCAGCCCAATACCAAGCGGCCGGCGGCGGCTCACCAAGAATACCAAAAGACCCCGCCAAACTCGCCGATCGAGTGCAACAAGCAATTGCCGTGGTGTTGAAAGACGGAGGCGGCGACGGTGCCACATATTCGGATGAAGAGAAGGAGGCGTTCGTTTGGTATTCGTACCTTTTCCTGGGGAAAAGCAAACCCGCGACGCACCTTCTCGCGTTGAACCGAATCAAGTCTCCCGAGTTGATCAAAAGCATGCCGCCGGTGCTCGTTCGCTTGAACAAAGCGATTCAATCCACAATTCCGGCCAAAAATGAGCCGATTGCTTAACCCGTCGGAATGGCAACCCGAAGGAATCAGGTGCCTTGAGCCTGCCGCCGAGAGTGCGGTCAAAAGCCTGACGAACACACTTGTCGTGGCCGGTCCAGGTGCGGGGAAGACCGAGCTGCTGGCGCAGCGGGCCTGCTATCTCTTGAAAACTGCACTCTGCCCGCATCCCCGCAGAATCTTAGCGATAAGCCTGAAGCGTGACGCTGCCAAAAATCTGAGGGAGCGGGTCAAATTGCGCTGCGGCGATGAATTGGCGAGGCGCTTTGATTCACTGACCTTCGACGCCTTTTCAAAAGGCTTGCTGGACCGCTTCCACAATGCCCTGCCAGACACGTATCGCCCAACCCAGGAATACCAATTGAACTTCGACTTCGAGAGGAGGATGCGCAACCTGCTTGACACCTTGCCGTCTCCCGAAAACACACTGACGCTTGCCCAAATGGCGACCATCGGCGACCGAGATTTTTACCGTGACCATTTTCTCGCAGCTCCCCTGGCGGTTCCGCCCGCCGCTCCGTCGTCCGTAACACAAGCAGCCGCACAAGAGTTGTGGAAACGGCTCGTGCGGACTGAGCGCCCTTCTCAGCTCGACTTCAGAATGATTGGCAGGTTGGCTGAGCTGATACTCCGGCAAAACGAAAGTATTCTAAATGCACTTCGTGCGACTTACAGCTTCGTATTCCTGGACGAATTCCAAGACACGACAAATATCCACTATGACCTGACCGCGACCGCCTTCAAGGATTCCAAGGCGATCATGACAGCGGTCGGCGACGATAAACAACGAATCATGGGCTGGGCAGGCGCACTCCAGGGGATATTCAAACAATTTAGCGACGAATTCGACGCGACCCCAGAATCACTCCGAATCAACCATCGGTCAGCGCCCGAACTGGTAAGAATTCAGCACTATTTGATTCACGCGCTCGACCCCACAGCTCCGATCCCCGAACATTCGGCGGAAAAAGCGCATCTGGAAGGCGAGTGCCGCGTTGTCGTGTATCCCGATCATGAGGCCGAGGCGGGTCACGTAGGGGAGATGGTGGCCGAATGGATTCACCAGGACGGCTTGCGACCTCGCGACATCTGTCTCCTTACTCGCCAAACTCCTGACCATTACACCAAACCGATCACCGAGGCCCTACGGGCAAGATCGATTAAATCGCGCGTCGAAAACGACCTGCAGGACCTTCTTGCGGAACCACTGACCATGACGCTGCTGGCCTTCGTGAGAATCGCCCTGATGGGAAGATGCCCTGACGCATGGGGCGTGGCGCGCAGCGCGTACTTTGATGTCCAAGGGATTGACCCGGATGACGCAGAGGCGTCTGATGGCGAACGCGCGCTAACCTCACATTGCGAATTGCTCGCTCAAACATTGGGCACAACGCTGGCCGACGAGGAAGCCGTCAAATCGGTGCTGTCCAAAGTTATGGAGTTCATTGGTCCCGAGGTATTCCGGAACCACCACCCCCAATACCGCCGCGGAAACTTCTACGAAGAGACCCTTATCAACTGCGCCCGCCGCTTCGCTGAATCGCGTCAAGAAACCAGCAACTGGCTCGAAGCATTAGACGATTTGGAGGGAAAGGATTCAGTGCCCATTATGACGATCCACAAAAGCAAAGGGCTCGAATACCACACCATCGTGTTCATCGGTTTGGAAGATTCCGCCTTGTGGAGCTTCAGGAGAGCGCCTGTTGACGAGACCTGCGCCTTCTTTGTGGCATTTTCGCGTGCCATCGCACGCGTAATCTTCACGTTCTCCGAAATGCGTCCAGACCGGCGATCCGCGAACGTTGAAGCACAATCACGAAACGCCATTGATTCCCTTTACACACTGCTCAGACAAGCTGGGGTGACGGAGGAAAATTATCAACCTCCGGACGCTGCGCAGACGGATGATTCTGAAGTGCCCTTTTAGCCGCAGCTAATGACGATGCCAGAACCAGCACAGCCCGAGGACGACCAAGCCCTGCGAGAGATAATCTCCCGAGGTGTGAATATCGGCATTACGTTTACTTCCGCCTCACTTCTTGGCGAAGACATGAGTTTGGCGGATGTAATCAAACTAATCGGGCCATTGGATCGCGACTCCTGTCTGATGTTGCTCGGCTCTCTCAACTGGCATTGCATGTGGGTGGAGTTCACGCATGAAGACCGATGGCAGGGAGCGACGCCCGAATTGGATGCGCTGATTGTCCGGTTTTTGCCTCCCGCTTTGCGGCTCAAAGCGCGATTGATTGCAAACGACGATGATTTCGCAAGCCCGGT
>Ga0209201_1004868_pt1 | contig 10487 bp, 4 predicted proteins | sample AD_UKC055_MetaG_FD_184411 | JGI IMG/M metagenome (GOLD analysis project Ga0209201, IMG submission 184411) | Active sludge microbial communities of municipal wastewater-treating anaerobic digesters from USA - AD_UKC055_MetaG (SPAdes) (version 2) | ecosystem: Engineered > Bioreactor > Anaerobic >... | reverse complement strand
AAAGCTACTACTTTGGCTTTCATGACAGACAAGAAGATGAGGGTTACAAATATCTGGAGATACAGGGTGGAGAGTGGCTAAATATTGCCGGAGGAATGGGAACCTACAATAATCCGACAGATCCCTGCACTATTATACGCATGAAGGGCGGCCTGGTAAAAGGCTCTATTTATGGAGCGGCACAATATGCCAATGCTGCCGGAGCCCGAATATTTGTCTTTACCGGAGGAACTGTTAACGGTTGGATTGCCGGCGGAGCTAACGGAACACAAGATACAAGAGGAGAATTGAACGGTCCGTCCTATATATATGTAGGCGGCAATACACAAGTAAATAGCAATGGCTCTACCACGCTCATCAACCGTGCTGTGGGCGGTAATGTATTTGGTGCGGGATGCGGATATAGTGGAAGCAGCAATTCCGGTCAGGTAACCTTGGGAACGAATGTGGTTATAGCCGACAATGCTTATGTGGAACGCGGCGTCTATGGAGGAGGCTCATATGGCTTCTGTAATACTACACAAACAGCCAATCTCTTTATCACGGGCGGCATAGTCGCCGGCGTAAACGGTGGTGTAAACGGCACCAGCTACTCAAGTTCCATAATTGGGGGCGTCTTTGGAGGAGCCTGCCAGAATAAGGGAGGCTCAGCAAACATATTGATGACAGGCGGCGAAGTCAGCGCCGGCGGCATCTATGGAGGCAGCAACTATACGGGAACTCTCAGCGGTTCTGTCAATATTAATGTGAATGGCGGCCAGGTGGGCACCAGTACAACTCAAACCGCCAATATCCATGGCGGCGGATATGGAGTAGAGACCGTTGTTTCGGGCAATGTGGATGTTACCTTAGGTGCTACAGGTCAGACTTTAGGGGGTGTCACCGTATATGGCGATGTCTATGGCGGCTCGGCATTGGGAGAGGTAAACGGAACATCAGGTACCGGTACCTTTCATACGTATGTTACCCTTAACAAAGGAGTTATCTACGGCTCACTCTACGGCGGCGGTCTGGGCAATGCCACTACGGAGGCCGATGTGAATGGTCCTGTGGCTGTTAAAGTCTATGGCGGCAGTGTAATGGAGACCTCAGCCCAGGGGTCGGGCAGCGTCTATGGCGCCAACAACATTAACGGCAGGCCGCAACGCGCCGTAACGGTAGATATATACGGGACCGATGCTGCGCCATCGGAAAGTACCTATGCAATAAATGCGGTTTACGGAGGCGGAAACAGAGCTAACTATACGTATGGCACACCTCTCGTCACCGTTCATAACTGCACCGCCAGCATAGGGTCGGTCTATGGCGGAGGCAACGCCGCCTCCGTACCCGGCACCAATGTCACCGTCAATGGCGGCACTATAGGCAATGTCTTCGGCGGAGGCAACGGACTTCTAAGTGCCGCCAATGTGACCGGTAACGCTCTCACCAAAATTTACGGCGGCACTATAAACAATGTGTTCGGCGGCAGTAACACCAATGGATCAATAGGCGGAACAGTAACAGTCAATGTTAACGATGCCGCTGAGAATAGTTGCGCCTTGCTGGCAGGCAATATATATGGAGGCGGCAACATGGCCCCATACTCCAACTCGGGGAACTACCCTCAGGTAAATATAACAAGCGGAACTATTGAAGGCAATGTCTATGGCGGAGGTCTTGGACAGACTGCCGCAGTAACCGCCAACCCGCGTGTAAACCTCACGGGCGGCATTATAGGAGGAGATGTATTCGGCGGAGGTGACGCTGCACCCGTGACCGGCAGTCCCATAGTGTCGGCAGTTACCGGCAGTTCGGGCACACGGCTGTTCGGCGGAGGTAAAGGCGCAACTGCAACTGTAACGGGAAATACTACAGTAACTGTAAGCGGCGGAACATTCACCGATATATTCGGCGGAGGCGATGCAGCATTAGTGACAGGTAATACAACATTGACGCTCAGCGGCGGCACAATGGACGGCGCTGTGTACGGCGGCGGAAACAATGCCGGGGTTAACGGCAATACCGGGATAACCGTATCAAACGGAACAATTTCCGATGGCGTGTACGGAGGCTGTAATGTCACCGGAACCATAGGGGGCAATGTTAACCTGACGCTCACGGGCGGAACAATAGGCACCGCGGGCAGCAAGAGCTATATACATGGAGGCGGCTTCGGTAAGAATACTACGGTTAGCGGCAATGTTGACCTATATGTAGGTACAAGCGGACAGACTACTGCCGGCGTTACCATATATGGCGACGTATATGGAGGTTCGGCTCTGGGAAGTGTAAATACCGGTACTTCCAACACCACCAAAGTGTACCTATACAAAGGAAAGATATATGGCGATGCCTATGGCGGCGGATTGGGTGATTCCGAGACTGCGGCCTTAGTGAACGGTAATGTTGAAGTGTTGCTAAACGGAGCGGCATTCGGCATATCATATACGGGCGAAGGTGACGATAGAATTCCGGTCTCCGGACGCATATTCGGATGTAACAACATAAACGGCACGCCGAAAGGCACGGTTAAAGTAACCGTATTGGCTACCACTCCTATAGGCGGAGGTGCGCATACTTTAGGCACCTATGAGGTGCAGGGTGTTTACGGAGGCGGAAACCTTGCTGCCTATGATCCCACAAATTCCAACACTCCCACCTATGTTGAAGTTGATGGTTGCGACGATATCTCAATCGAATATGTTTACGGAGGCGGCAATGCGGCTCCGGTACCGGCTACCGAAGTCATGGTTCGGGGTGCTTTCGAAATAGATTATGTGTTTGGCGGCGGTAACGGCAAGGATAAGGTGGGCGGTATGGAGAATCCCGGCGCCGATGTCGGCCTGAAACCCGGAGGTGTATCATACGGAACCGGCAACAAAATAGGCACCACGCTTGTAACCGTTCTGGGCGGAACAATACATAATGTATTCGGCGGAAGCAACACCAAAGGCGATATACCCAAGAGCGCAGATGTTGTTTTAGGCGATGAGGATCTGACTTTATGTCCTCTAAATGTTGATAATGTTTACGGTGCCGGCAATGAGGCTTATATGACGGGCACATCGGAGATAACACTTAACTGTATTGAGGGTCTGGATGAGATCTACGGAGGTTCTAAGAAGGCCGATATTAATGGTGATGTGAATCTGAATATTGTGGGCGGCACATTTGGCAAGGTATTTGGCGGGAACGACGAATCCGGAGCAATTTTGGGTTCTATCACGGTTACAATTCAAGAGAGCGGCTGTCTGCCTATTAAGATAGGTGAACTTTACGGAGGCGGCAACAGAGCTCCCTATTCGGTTTACGGTTATGAGGTTGACGGACAGGGTAAGGTGTTAAGAGACGCTTACGGCAAGCCTGTACTTAAGACTTCCGGTACAAAATTATATAATGATCCCGTATTAAATATAGTATCCGCTACAGAGATAGGCAGCGTATTCGGAGGAGGACTCGGAAGTACTGCCGTAATTCACGGCGACCCCGAGATCAATATTAACATGGTGGAAGGTTCGGTAAACGGTGATTATAAGTATGTTGACGGCGAGTCCGATCCCGATAACAAATATTATGATCCTAATCACGCCGATTACATAGGCCCCACTCTTGAACTCGGCAATATAGGCTATGTTTACGGAGGCGGCAATCAGGCAGCCGTTTACGGTAATACCGTTGTCAACATTGCCACCGAAGCGGGCAAGAGCGCCTACATTCTCAATAACGTCTATGGAGGCGGTAATCAGGCCGATGTTTCAGGAACCACCACTGTAACCGTAGGGAACTGATAATCTACTATATTTTCTAGTTTTACAGCCAACAAAACTATAACCCGTTTAAGCGGATTTGTCTCATGACAAATCCGCTTTTCCTATCCGGGTTCGGGAAGATTTTCATGGAATATAATTCCGCTCCGGATTTTTATGGAGCCTTTTCGCCCTTAAGCTCCTGTCCTGGAAGATTTTGATAAGACAAAACTATTCTTCCAATGCTCTTCCGGCAGGGACCCGGTTTTTACTCCTGTGGAAGATACTATAGACTACAGGAACAACTACCATTGTGAGCAAGGTGGAGAGGATCATTCCGCCTATGACAACCCACCCCATCCCGTTGCGAAGCTCAGCGCTTGAACCCGATGCAAGCGCTACGGGGATCATACCGGCCACAGTCGAAACCGCTGTCATAAGGATTGGACGGGTCCGCATACGTACGGCGCCCAGCAATGCCTCCTTCATTCCCAATCCGGCGGCAAGCTGCGCATTGGCAAAGTCAACCAGCAGTATGGCATTTTTGGCTACCAGACCCACAAGCATTACCAGACCCAGCATTGCATATATGTTGAGCGATGTTCCCGACAACGCAAGAGCCAGTATGGCTCCAAGTATCGAGAAGGGGATTGAGAACATTATTACAAACGGATCAACCCAATTATTATAGAGCACCACCATAGAGAGATACATAAGCACGATTGACAAAAGCAGCGCAATACCCATTACGCTCATCGAATCCTCCATAGACTTTAAATCGCCGGTAGTTTCAATCGAGACACCCATATCGGCGGCTTTCTCTCTGATAAGATCAAGGAACTGTCCCGATACGGTGCCCGCCGAGACACCCGCCACATTGGAGCTGATTGAGAGCGACGGGTTGCGGTTATAGCGCTCTATACGGCTGGGACCCATGCCCGGAGCAATATCGGCAAACTGGGCAAGCGAGATAATGTTGCCCGCACCGTTTATGAAGCTCAGGTCCGAAACGTCATTGACATTGCTGCGATAGAGTCTGTCGGCACGTATGTTGATATCATACTCATAGTCGTCTTCCACATATTTGACCGATGTGTTACCCTGGAAAGCCATCTGCATGGTCAACCCCACATTGTCAAGCGAAAGACCTAGTGCAGACATCTTCTCACGGTCAACGCTTACCCGGATTTCGGGCATACCGCTGCCGGTTGAAAGCTCCTGCTGCAGAGTGCCGGGTATGCTGCGCATCACATCCAGGGCGTACTCTCCGAATCGGGCAACCGAATCGGCTGCAGTGCCCGATATGACATACTCAATGGCCGCTCTGTTATTTGCACCGTGCAACGTGGCCGCAAACATGCGCACCCTGGCATCGACCATATAATCGCTGAGTTCGCGGCGCAGATGTGAAATATACTGTCTGACATTCTGCTCCCTCTCCTTAGGCGGGACCATCTTAACGTTGAGTTCGGAAAGGTACGGGGTGCCCTGTGTGCTTTCGCTCTGACTGGTGGTCTGCCCCACCATGCTCACCACCTCTCTTATCTCAGGTTTGTCGAGCAGCCACTGTTCGGCACGGGCCACCTCGGCAGAGGCATCTTCGATGGAGATATCTTTGGGCAGCTCTATGAGAACCGAAAACTCGCTCTGATCGACATCGGGCATAAACTCAAATCCTATGAAGCCCAGGGGGAAGAGGGCGAATATCAATACCGTCATACCCAGGACAATAACTCCGACCCAACGCTTGTGCCCAAGCGACCATTCCAAAATGCCGGCAACTTTTTCACCAAAAATCCGGACCATCTTTTCAAACCACATCATGAAACGGTCCCATATTCTGTTTGAGTCAAGCTGCTCCACCTCTCCATATTTTGAAATGAGCAACGGAACCAGTGTAAGAGCTGCCAGAAGGCTGAACAGTATGGCAAATATGATTACTCCGCAGAATTGGCGCAAAATATCGGATACGAGCGTATTGGTCAAGGCAATGGGAAGAAATACTATTACCAGCACCAAAGTGACGGTAATTACGGTAAACCCTATCTCCCTCATGGCATCGACAGTAGCCTGAATACGCGATTTGCCCATCTCCAGATGGCGGTGCACATTCTCAATGACAACAATGGCATCATCGACAAGCACGCCTATAACCACCGAGAGGCCGAGCAGAGACATCAGGTTAAGCGTAAAATTAAAAATGCCCATTCCAATAAAGGAGCCTATCAGGGACAACGGCACTACAAGCATGACAATCAATGCATTGCGCCAGTTGTGCAGGAACAGGAGCATAACGACGGCAACCAGCAATATTGCCAGCATCAGGTCGGAAAATACCGAACGGATTGACTCCCGTGTAAATGTTGATGTGTCCGATACTGTCTCAACATTAAGGCCTTGCGATGAGTATGTCTTTTCAAGAGCCTCAGCAGTTTCGATTACCCGGTTGCTCAGCTCAATAGCGTTTGCATCGCCCTGTTTGAAGATGTTCAACAGTACGGCATCCTTACCGTTCACACGGGCAATCTTGACAACATCGGTGGCAGCTTCTCTTATTTCGGCAATATCGGAGAGGCGTATATGAGTGCCGGTGGGAAGTGTCATAATAGCCAGATTACGGATCTCATCGACACTCTGCAGCTTACCCGACAGACGGATAGAGGTGTTGGAATGTTCGTTCCTCAAGCTGCCGGTGGGAAAATCCAGATTGGCGGCACGTATCACACCCAGCACCTGAACAGGAGTGATGCCAAGTGAGCGCAGAACCTCCATGTCGAGATTTATCTGGATCTCACGGGGACGCTGACCGACCGAGTTGATCTTGGCCATGCCGGGTATTCTGAGCAGTTCGGGGACTATGCGATGCTCGATTAGGTCACTCAACTCGGTGGTCTCAAGGCCCGATGTGACGGCAAGAGTCATTACCGCCTTGTCATCGACAGTGATCTTGCTGATAATCGGCGCGAGTATCGATGAGGGCAGTTCGGCCTTTTTGGAACTGATCTTATTTTGGGCATCGGATATGGCCTTGTCAATGTCGGTTCCGTAAACGAATGAGATAAAGACCATAGACATACCCTCAAAAGAGTATGACCGTATGGACTCAATGCCCTGCAGGGAAGAGAGGGCATCCTCGAGTTTCCGTGTGAGCGAATTTTCCGTCTCCGATGGCGATGCACCCGGATAGATTACCTGCACATTCATAGTAGGAGGCGTAAATTTAGGCATCAGCTCGGTCTGCATCGACCTGTAGCCCAGCAGACCAAGTATGCCTATGGTCAGAAAGAGCACAACTATAGTGATTGGCCTTTTGATTGAAAACTCCGATATTTTCATGGCTCCCTATTTTTGAATGATAACTTCAGTTCCGTCGGCGATGTTCATGATACCGGCAACGACGATCTCATCATCAGGCTCCAAACCCTGCAAAACCTCAATGCGATCGCCTGTCATGTCGCCCAATGTCACCTCCCGGCGAACGGCCTTTCCATCCTGCACTATATATACCCCGGCTGCACCGGAGCTGCCCAGAATTGCTCTGCGCGGCACTAAGATGGCGAGACGGGCTTCGGCTTGCGTGAAATGGACCTTAACATACATGCCTATGCGCAACTCTTCGTCTCTGTCCAGAATCACCTCAACGGGATAATTCAACCCGCGGTCGGTCTTAATACCTATAAACCCAATCGTTCCGGCGAATGTTTTGTCGGGGACAGCGCTGCTTGTAACTGCCACTCTCTGACCTACGGAAAGCAGATTCAATCTGTATTCCGATACGCCGCAGGTCACCTTTAGCAGACTGTCATTGACGATATCAAAAAGAGGTGCATTGGGCGCTATCAGCGAACCCGGTTCGACATAACGCGAATTGATTGTGCCTGCCAAAGGGGATCTGACCGTAGCATCTTCGAGCATACGGCGGCTTCGGACCATACGGCTCTCGGCTGCCGCCAACCGGACACCGATATTATCCAACTGCTGTTGTGTGACTCCTCCGGCATCCTGAGCGCGCTGAAAGCGTCCCGCATCGGTCTTGAGCGACTCATATTCGGCTAGGGTTGCCCTGTAATCGGACTCCAGCAATTCGGAATCAATTTTGAGCAGGGTATCTCCCACCCCGACTACGTCACCCTTTTCCACCATTACGGAGACAACCCGGCCGGACACGTTGGAGACAAAGTTCAGCTCCTTTACAGCCTGAATAACTCCATTTGAATTGAATTCCGTACTATATGGTTCTACTGTAACCCTGTATGTGGAGACGGGCACCCCCGTCTCTTCTTTAGCGGTCCGAGAGGTCTCTTCCATCATTCTCTTCCTGTTTTTCACAAGAATAAATATCATTCCTGCAACCAGCACGATAACCGTTGCCGTCAATATTAGCTTTTTCATATCGGTTTAAAGGTTTAGTTCATTGATTGTTCCATCGGCTCTTTTTAAATCTATATATGCTTTCATACAGTTGTTCAAAGCGTTGACATAGTTCATCTGCGCCTGAATAAGCGAGGCGGATGTGTTAAGCACATCGGAAAGCGAGGATATTCCCTCACTATAGTTAGACCTGGTAATCTCAAATACCTCTCTTGCCAGATCCATGTTTTTACGCTGAGATACGATTGTCTGTAAATTCTTATCAAGCTGAATGCGGGCATTGCTGTAACCCATGGCCAACGCCTGCTCCATCTGCTGCCTGTCCTGATGCGACTTCATTATTTCCACCTTGGCCTTGCGTATCCTGGCATTGCCGGACATGCCGGTAAACAGGGGAAGGCGCATGTTCAACGATACCATAGACATTGGGAAGCGGTTAAAGGTCTCGCCCGAAAAATCATCACCCATATAGTTCATAGACCAGTTGGCCGTGAGTGTGATTACAGGCAGATTCTGGCTCTTGGCACCCCGCAAGTTGAGCTCTGCAAGGGTGTTCTGTTGCTCCATAATCCTGTAGGCCGGCAAATCGGACAGATTGAAAAAGCTGTACCGGATTGAATGGAGCTGCTCCTCGATAGACCCGGTATCGAGTTCGGTCAATTGAATGGAATCCGATATCGGGAATCCCATCTGCAGCTTCAGCAGGTTCTTCTGGATCTCTAGAGCCTGTTTGATTGATGTACGCTCGGTCTCAAGATTGAATTTCTGAACCGTGACACGGCCTACGTCAACCTGACGCACCATTCCCACCTCTTCGTTGACCTCCATGATTGTTAACAGGCTGTCCATAATCTCCAGAGTGGCATCAAACTGCGTCAGCGCATACTCCAGTATCTGAATATTGTAATAGAGCGAGGCTGTTTGCGCTATCATATCACTCCTGCTCTCTTCAACACTGAGCTCGGTCATCTCATTAGTCGATTTGACTATTGCCAGAGCATTGAAAAGAGAGAAATTCAATATCTGCTGACTCAAAGCAGCTCCCCAGTTGGCAGCATAGTCCATACCCATGGTGACAGTCATGTAACGCGGCGCATCAGGATCCTGCATTGCCGGAGGCAGCATGGAGTTCATAAAGTTAGGCATGGCAAATGTCGTCTTCTCGATATTGTAGGTAATACCGCCCGATGCGCTGACCTGCGGTAACAGAGAACCTACAAGCTCCTTACGTTCAAGCCGCGAGGTCTCAAGCCCCAGCTTGTCTTTCTGTAATTTCCGGTTGTTCTCATCGGCATAATCCAAACACTGTTTCAATGTAAATGTCGTCTGACAAAATGCCATTGCCGGTAAAAACAAGAGAAAAATCAATAAAAACCTCTTCTTCATTGCTTATCGATTAATGCGTTTATATTAAAATCTATAACCTGCCTGAAATATGAGTCCGATGACCATGCGCCGCCCCTCATGATGTTTTTGAAAAAGAAGCTGAATATCGAGTACGAGATATACTTTGAGAATAGCCCGGCATCAATACTCTGTCGGTATATTCCCGCCGCCTTCCCCCGCTCTATATTCTGACGCAGCATATCTTCAAAAAGAGCTGACCCCACCGCATGGTCGCTGGCCGCCTTCTGCGGATAGACGGACATCAGGTCACGCATAAAGACATGGGTTATACCGTACATGGTATCTTTAAGCCCTGTTATACCTCGACTGAACCCTTCGGGCGCCGGAACATTCTCATCGGCAAGACACGAAATATTCTCCCTGAGCTCCTCGTTCATCGCATCAATACAACAGTCAATCAGCCCTTCCCTAGACGAAAACCTGTTGTACAAGGTCTTCTTTGTCACGCCTATCCTCTCGGCTATGGCATCCATGGAGAGCGACAGCCCCTCTTCCTTAAACAGCGTAACAATTGCGGCAACATACTTCTTCTTGTTCATAATAGAGCAGTTATTTCCAGCAAATATACACACTATTCACTATAATAGTGTAATAATTGAAATAATTTTGAAACAAAAAAGAAAAGCGCCTCGGACTGTCTATTCAGTCTGAGGCGCTTTATAAAAGAAGGCAGCTACCTACTCTCCCACTTACGCAGTACCATCGGCGTTGTCAGGCTTAACTTCTCTGTTCGGAATGGGAAGAGGTGGAACCCTGACGCTATAGCCACCTGAAATTCGATGCAAGGTGAGAGCAATGGCAAAACGGTTTGACATTGCCGAGCCGCAGCTCGAATTCACACCCTGTAAATTCAATGCAAGGTGTATCACCCTGTAATAAAATGACATCTGGAACACAAAACGATAAGATCATATATAAATAACACACATGTTTAAGTAACAATTATACATAAAAAAACAAGTAAATCGTCAAGGAAAAGTT
>Ga0209201_1004851_pt1 | contig 10510 bp, 15 predicted proteins | sample AD_UKC055_MetaG_FD_184411 | JGI IMG/M metagenome (GOLD analysis project Ga0209201, IMG submission 184411) | Active sludge microbial communities of municipal wastewater-treating anaerobic digesters from USA - AD_UKC055_MetaG (SPAdes) (version 2) | ecosystem: Engineered > Bioreactor > Anaerobic >... | reverse complement strand
ATCTGGCGACCAGATGAACGGATAGCGTGAAAGTCCTTTGTTCATATATACGGAGTCCCGAAACGTTTCAAGGTTTGTCTTATCGGTAGGGTTTAGCAGTTTCCACTGGAATTGCCAAATGCGCCTAACAGTAGCGTTATTGATTGAGCCAGCCCGAATGCCACCTGCACCTTGATTTACATTGACATCGTAATCGGCACTATAAACAATCCCTATTTCTGGTGTATGACTGAGTGTCATCTGAGTTCCAAGATAGATAGCACCTATTTGCAAGTTATTGAAACCATCTAGGCCTGCATTATCAAATGTTAATAGCCAATACCGTTTAGTTTTAGACGTAAACGTGTCTAAAAAATTGGTCAAGCTTGTAGAATGAATGATTTTATAATCACTTGCTAAATTCTCAAAATTTATGCCGTCATCTGCGGTCCCGTATTTCAATACAAACCTTGCATATACTTGAGCAGTTGCGATATAATTCTGCAGAATAATGTAATTGCAAGCTCTCGCACTACCAAAATCTACTTTAATAGTTATACTTGCGCCTATAGCTGTATCCTTGAAAAACGTGTTTTTATACCGGTCCTGCAAATTCGTAACTGGGTAATTAGTATCTGCAGTGGCGCTATATGTCAGCGTTGCTGATTCCAATGACTGATGGTAGATAGTATAACTCATAGCTCGATTGCTTTAATTTTCAATGACCAGGGTTTGCGAGTAATTGATGTAATCTTGAATTTCTTACCAGCCCACGATTCGCCATAACATTTCATTATATTGTCCCAGTCGGAATGGAGCTCAATAATATCGGTCAATTCCAGACCCAGTATTGGTTTGAATACACCAGCATTCCAAAAGTTCACACCTCGCAAGTCAACAGTTTCAAATTCGATTACATTGTGTAATACTGACCAGAATGATTTATCATCACCATCTTTGCACCAATGATCAGCTAATAATCTGGCAGTTGTTTCATCGGCAATATAATCGGCGTCCATTACTAATTCGTTAACCGTATTATATACCGCTTGCGATCCTGAACCCGCTGTATTGTTAGCACGCTCAATAACCAGTTGAAGATTGCCTTTAGGACTTTTGTGATATTTAAGTTTGAAATCATTGACAATATCGCTTAATGACGATTTGGATAATAACGGTCTGCCCTGAATATCATTGGTCTGGAACGCATAATCGGTAGTATTTGAAACAAAAAATGTATCCATTGCTGGTTTATTGAAAGCATTCCAATAGAGAAATAACTTTGATTGTTTAGCTATTTTCTCTATTAATTCCTTTGAATTTGTAAAACCATCGATATTCACCGAGAATTTCCAGCCTGCAAGTTCTGTTATAACATTATTGATAGAATTAATATCGATATTGGTACTGCCCATTTCGTCAATGAGTAGCGATGTAATAATAGCAGCTGGATGCTCAATAAGGTCGCCAGCTGCTAAACTATACAAAACATCGGCGACTGGGACGCTTGCTTCTCGTCCATTAACAGATGCAAATACTTGTGGAAAATTTATTGACCGATACTTAATAGACTTAAACACTTCGTAAATTGTTATAGTTGTTGCCGGTTCAGCTCCAGCCCGAATTTTAGTTATTTTTAGGTATATCGTTGCCCCGATGTTTGCATTATTATAACTAATTATTGTTAATCTTATGTTTTCTAAGGTTGTTTCAATTGTCGGAAATTGGTCTGTTATATCTTCCCAATTTGTGTCATCGAAACTACATTCGATTTTAAACCAATTGGAATATGGATCACCATATAATCCTGTTGCCTCATATTTAGCGAATAATGACACCTTTATTTCTCTTATATTAATATCATCAATCACTTGATTTTTCCATTCAGGAAATTGGATTGCTATTTTTATCCAAGTACCTACACCAGCCCCGCTATTTATACTACCAACTGTGGCAAGGTCAAATGCTTTATCACCTGCTCGTGTCGGATTTGAAAATATTGTAGCCCCTGAACCGCTTATAGTAGCTACGACATTTCCATTACTCAAATGATAATCAGTATAAACTGGGTCATTGTTTATTCTAACAATTGCTCCATCCACCTCGTTATTAGATTCTATTACCCAGCCAGATAATAATTGGGTATATTTGGCAAGTTGTGTATCGTATATCCAAAGTGCATTAATAGATTTACATTTATTACTGGATATAACCCAGCGATGCTTATTATTGGCGTTAAGTCCTACATAACGACACGGGACAAGATTGTTTAATTCAACAGACGTCGCCAGCGACTTGTTAGGATTGCAATACAAATATTTATGTTGCCCATAGACAAGGCTATAAGGTAATCCTATCGATTCTGATGGCGCTAAGGGATGATCAGTTACATTTATAATTTTTTGTGGTAGCTCTTTCTGAACTTTAAATGTCGAGTTGCTTATCGGGATTATCACTTTGTTATTTGAAATTTTGACATCGCCAACGATTCCGTGATATACTTTAAGGCATTCAGTTTGAAGATTTGTTAGCCCTGATAACCATAGATAAATGTAAAGGTCTCGGTTGTAAATATTGTAAGTATTCAATTGATCACTGAATTTTTCCAGTGCGTTGGAATGTGCTGGATTCTGGAATAGGAAATTATCATCAAGTTCAATGGAAAATCCGCCTACTGTCGAGGTATGCGCTCGTATGTCTAATTGCTCTGTAATATCTGGCTCTTTCAGCAATATCGGCACTACTGGATATACACTTGTATCGGTTATTCCGACATTATTTATTCCAAATGTGGCATTACTGGAAATATAGAAATTTGACGCTGTATAAGGACTGGCAATTAATGACCGCCCGATTTTGATTATATACCGAAATTCCTGATTGGGATTTTTCTTTAGCGCCGTTTGCATATTTGCGGGTATTGTCAGCATTAATTTACCGCTATCCTATTGTAACCAAGTTTAGAACGCTCTTGAATTATTTTGGCAAACCTGTCAGCTTCTTCTTCAGTAGCGACAAGATTGCCTTGCACATTGATTGTTATTCCACCCATATTTTGCACCAGATTGCTCTGCTGGGATTGATTCAAAATAACTTCGCCAGGTGTCAGCAATGCTGGTATAGTGTCTTTGTTGCCAGTGCCTGGTACTATTCCACCTGTAGCATATTTCTGAGCTGCAATTGTTGCTATCTCAGCTGCACCAGCGGCGGCTACCATAGCTGCCAATACGAAACTAAATGGCGGCGGACTGCTGGCTAAGGCTTGGGTTACACCTAATGCTGTATTTGATACTGCTTGCGCATATTTTATTGGCTTTTGTTTGGCAAGCTCGGCTCTTTCTAATTCACGTAATTCTGCTTTAACTCGTGCTATTTCTATTTCTTTCTGCTGCTCTGACTTACCCGATTCCTGAATAGCGGCAATTTCGGCTTCTGCTGCATCTTGCGCTTCTCTTATTCTATTATTGGCTAATGTTGATTGATAATTGGAAAAAGAACCTAATGCGCTTGACGCCTGATTAATAAACTTTTGAGTTGATTGTATTTCAGCTTCATTGCCCTTAATCCATTCTTGGACATAAGCCGACACATAATCTGTATTTATATACAATAATTCATCAAATAATTTTTCTTGTTTGGGTATATCAATTATTTCAAGTTCACTAATGCCTTTATGGTATTTATTAGCCGCTTCAGTGGATAATTCAAAAAGTAATGGTAATTTGCCTATATCTTCAATTGTTTTATTTATTGATTCAGAACTAATATCATTTACCGATTCACCGTATTTTACAACTGAATTTGTGGCGGTATTAAAACTATATCCAAGACCGTTTAAGGTTGCACTGACTTCATTAAATTCTTTTTTAGCATTTTCAAGTTGTTTGTTTAGTCCTTTTATTTTTGATTCTAATAGTGTAACATCAGACCTATACGAATGAACATAAGTGCCACCAACAAACATCTGTGTGTTTGCTCGCTCCTGCGCTTTGGTTAATTCAAGTTGAGCCTTAGTGAGTTGCATTTGCACATTATTAATTTTCTCATATTCTTTACGAAGGATTTCCTCCGATGCGGCTAATTGGATTTTGCGATTGAACTCATCATTAGCGGCTTTTTGCATTGCTGCAAGTTGTTGAATGGATGCGCTTTCAAGGTCTATATTTCCAATGTATGACTTGTATTTAGTTTGTAGGGTTTCTATTAGCTGATTTCTTGTTTCTTGCGATAGATTAGCATTATTTAAGGTTGATATAAGGTTATTGAATTCACTCTGTTCATCTTTTAATTTCTGCGACATTGGCACTTTAACTATATCAATCATCGTCCCAAGTAGATTATTCATTACTGGAAGGACAGCATCTCCGATTGCCTCGCCAATATCACCCAGATAATTTTGCAATTGTTTCATCTGTCCAGCAGTTGATTGCAGATTTTTCTGGGCTGTTCCGGCGAATTTTTCATTGAATATCCGCATAAATTCAGCGGATTTCTCTGCCGCTGTGCCATTCTTGACGATCTCGTTGTTCGTGGCTTTCAATTCAGGAATATAACGTCCCAGCATTTCTACGTTGCCTTCCAGCGCCATTGCTACATATTTAGCTGCTGTTCCCGTGTCGAAAAGTCCAGTTGCCGCTAAATCTAATGCTATTGGCAAGCCTTTTACGGACTTGTCATAATCACTGGTTAATTGCATTAAGGTTGTTAATACTTCCGCAGACTCGGTATCGCCATACTGAGTTGTCGCTTGTAATGAGGCGAACATCTGGTCAAGATCGTCTTTTACAGATACCCAAGACTTGCCTGTTAGCTCAACCGAAGTTTGGAGTTTGCGAAATGTTTCCTCTTGTTTTATTGCTGCGCTGACTGTGAAGTCAAACGCTTTTTTCAAAGTATAAACACTCGCAACTGTTCCCATTGCGCTTTTCGCCATCGAAGTGAGCGATTTCTCTACACCACCAAATTTACTGGATACATTTTCAGCGCCTTGCTGAGATAAATGAAATCTTAAACTTTTTTCTGCCATTCTGCTATCTTGATTAATTCGTTATTTAATATATTGACGAAATCTACCCATTCGGCTGGTTGCTGGTCGTAACTTCCTGGAAATGCCTGACAATTAATTTTAGTGCAGAAGTTGTAGCGCTCAATCATTGATTGCACTCCGTCGTCCAGTAATAATCGCTGGTCGCATTTTCGGAGGACACTCTTGTATAGCGAGCTGTGGTCGTGGTTAGCGATATATTGTCCATATTCCCGTATAATGCAATCAAGGATTTCGGATTTATTGTGGCATTCCACACTCCATCTCGGCTTGAAGTCTGAAGTATAGATAATAGGAAATTTTTGTTCTCTGCCATACCAACTCGCTAAGTAACTATTCCAAATATTCAGAATAATTAGGATTTTTTTTTAAGCCCGCCATTAGTCCGTGAGGCAATTTCATTGGCTATTTCGGTAATCTCGTCATTAGAAAGCGTATTTATCAATTCATCTCTATTTTCGGGATTTAGCTCAACACCGTTTAGCGATTTTAACCCGTATCGCAACCAGCATATCGTTTTGGAAAATATATCCTCAATTACAATGTCTTTGCCATCCCGAATTATAGCTCGCCCATTGTTGCAGATTTCCCGCTCTGCTAATGTTAGTGGTTTTAGCTCGTAGTCCATTAGATATTCACCTCGAATATATTACCAGCAGTAGATGCCATAAACTTTACCGGCACTTTTACATAAGCGCCAGAGCGCACATCTTCGGGATTGACATCGCCCGTAATAACACCGTAATCGCCCTTAAAGCCATAAGCGCAATCACTCATTCCTGTTCCAGCTGCACGGATTGTCACGGCAACGTTAGTGCCAGCCAGATAAAGTGTGTTTGAGGCGACTGTATTAGCATCGAATTTTACTCCGAATATGCCAGTAATTTCAAATTCCGGCATACCCCGATTAATTACCTGTCCGACGCCATCAGTGCCTAATCCACCCCATTGAGCATTAGCTTTGAAATTCAATTCCAGCGAATCTAAAATAGCATCAGCAGCCGCGCCAAGTGTTGCAAAACTTACTAAAGCAGTCGCAGCGCCGAATGAAAATATATTAGGCACTGTTGTCCCAAAAGCTTTTGGAGAAGTTGGCGCTGCGGCAGCTGACCGATTGCCTCTTGTTTTTAATGTGGCATCAAATTTCGCACGCCCGCCATCGCTAGCTGTATCCATCGTAATCTTTAGCTCATCAACTATACATCCCGCATAATATTCAGAATTATCGCCCTCTGGGACGATATTAACGAATGAAAGCGTTCCAGTATTTCCTACACAAGCAGTACCAAGCGCTAATTCATTGGTATAATTGTATGGCAAGGCAATAATATTATCCTCTGTTGCTATACCGAAACAATTCTCAACTAAAATCTTACCTACTACCTTATCGAATAATCCTGATATAGATATTGATTTTTCTTGACCTTGTTCTGAAACGTAAACATCTGATGCCTTTGCAGTGCGACCCGCTCCAGACCGCACTCCGGTAAATAAATACGGACTGCGGGTAATAGTTGCTGGACCATCAATATTTACAAGTTGCATTGATGTCTTATTTATTGTTCCAGCGGTTGTTTCCGCAACGATTGCCGCCCGCCATTCGGTTAAAGCATAAGCAGTTGGGTCAATAGCCATTATTTTTTCTCCTTATTTTTAATAATTTCTACATATTCGCCATCAATAAGATGTTGTGGAACTTTCTCAAGTTCAATAGTTTCGCCCCTCCGCAAAGCGAAATAGTCCTCAGTATTGAGTCGCTGATAGCAATTGTCAATACCAAGTTCTTTGAATTTTTTTAGACCTTTAACTTTCATTTTTTCAATCCTCTAATATTGTGAATTATGAATTTCTAATGTTACTTTAAAACCATAATAATTCTTGTTCTCTTCCGGTAACTCAAGATTATAGTCTATACTGGTAACCGCACAGTAATGCCAATAATCGTGATTATGTCGGTAATTTTCAGCGTAAAATAATGCCTTAATATGCTCAGCTACATCGGTTAATAGCTTGTAATCATCACTGGGATATATTTTTCGCAAATAATATAGCTCTACTATATAAGTTGAAGTGCGACCCCCAGTGTCTTCATATTCAAGATTGTCAAGGCTAGGAGTTATGAAAATGACATCCTCGCCTGATAAATCTACTATATCTAATTTCTTGAATAATAACCTATTCTTAGCGCCAAAACGTGGAAATTCAGCGATGATAATTGCTTTGAGTTGCTCGCAGATTGAATTTAAATAGTTTGTATATGAGATACTCACATACTAAACCTAAACATTCCAAATCTATTTGTCAATAAAAAAACCAAGAATCATATTTCACGAAATACTGCGATTCGATTGCCTTTATGTTTTATTATTCCGCCAATTCTATCAGCGTGTTTTTTACACCATATATCAGCTCTGACTATTCGCTTCGGCTCGGGAACTATGTAATATTCTTTATTATCATATAAAAATATGACTTTACGGATGGACTCCAATCTGATTAGCAAGCCACCTATAATGATAATCAACACCCCAACAATTGTCTGCCAATTCGAGCTAAAAAATTCTAACATATTAATCTCCTAACTATATTTTGCAAATATTTCAAAACTCACAGTATCGGCAAGTCCTGACCAGCTGCCTAAGGTCAAAGACGGCTGTATTTTCCACACACCAGCTAGGTTTAAATCATTTGCCACTGTGATATAGCGCAAGTAATTAAATCCTTCCCCATAAACCGTTGGTGTCCACACCACTTTTGTATTGTCAGGCTTGCGAACTTCCAATTTTAGATTAGTTGCCGCATTCAACGACTCGCCCATATCTATTTCTATCACAACACCAATGTCATTTACGTATATTTTCACTTCTTATACTCCTCTGTCCCTGTGGACGATTTCAATGATATAGTTCTACCAATAGACGATTTCAATGATATAGTTCTACCAATAGACGATTTCAATGATATAGTTCTACCAATAGACGATTTCAATGATATAGTTCTACCAATAGACGATTTCAATGATATAGTTCTACCAATAGCTGATTTCAGCCTGATAATCTCACCAATGTCAGTGATTACTTCTATTGGAAATGCTTGTAATGAAGGATAATCCCTATTTTCTCTAATGCGCCAGATAGCCTGAAAATCCCAATTAGTATAATTACTCTGCGTCTTCATTTGCGCAGTAGTGCGACCAGTTGCACCTAAGCCTGATGTCTGACCAGTTGTTTCCATATCAAAGTAATTATCAGCAAACGTTGACCGATATTGAGTTCCAACAAATCCCTTAGTATAATTGCTATCACGGGAAGTAACAAATCCTGTCGCATAGCATCGTCTAATATCTGTGCCACCACTAGATGACCCAATAAAAGAACCTCGACATGGCATATCACAATCAACACTACAACGAGAATAACAATCAGAAATATAAGCATAGTTATTAGTGGTATATTCACATTGATAAGTATGACCAATAAATCCACCAGTGCGTGAAGCTGTATTTGCAGTATGGTTAACTAATGACCCATTAGAACAGCACTGCTGAATATAGATTTTATTGTTAATCCTATACTGATTCAGTTGATATATATACCCTATTAGCCCACCAACTCGTGAGGAGGTAGAATTAATATTAACATTTGTCTTACATTTCTGAATATACATAGTTCTGTTACTACTACCTACAACGATAGCCCCAATAAGACCACCAACTATTGAATCAGTAGTGGAAGAAGAAATTGAGGCATTCACCGAACAATTAACAATATTAGGAATGGTAATATAGGTATAACCTATTAGACCTCCTACCCAAGTATCACCTATTACAGTTCCAGAAAGATGACAATCAGTAATAGCAGAAATACCAAACGCCTGACCAACTAAGCCGCCAGTATAAAAACCACCTCTAATATACACATTAGAAAGCTTGACATTCTTAATATAAGTATTAACATTCCCAGATACATTACTAAACAATCCACAAGGATTTGCACTTGTATCATTGATAGTTAAACCAGATATAGTATAATCACAGCCATCGAAATAACCCTTGAAAGTGTCTATGCCTAATCCTATTGGTCTAAATCCTTTGCCACCATTCCAGCTTGCCGTCTCACTCGCATCTATATCATTCGCCAATACATAATAGGCGCTCAAATTATTATTCATCGCCTGCAATTCGGTTACATTAGTAATCCGAAAAGGGTCATCTATTGTGCCAGTGCCTTCCACTATTTCTCTCCTTTGCTGAAATATTTCAATAGTAAGTCCAGTTTCTCGTTGATTGCATTGAATTGCGAATTTGCTACATCCTTCTCCATCTTGCAGGCATCGAGGCGTTTCAACTCTCTATTGTGATTATTTATTCTGGCTCGCATTACCCCGAATGAAACCCCAGCGGTTACCAGTGCAGTGATCCCCGCCGCCAATGCTCCAATTATACCTGATATTTCTGCCATTACTCCTTTATCTCCTTTTCAAAATATACTATTTGATATTCATTCGCCATATCTACATTCTCTATTCGGACTATCTTTAGCCAATCGCCATTAGCGTCAGGATTTGAAATATTCACACAAGCAGAATCCACATTAAGGTATCTATCTACACTCTTATCATAGAGCCAAAAATCACTATCGGAAATTGAATCCAGAACCGATTCCGCTATGATATATTTGTTATTGCTAATCCTTAGGCACTTTACCATATTATTGAGGAATCTAAATTTAACCTCAGCCAAATCTACTATATTTAATTTCTTAAATAATAATCTATTCTTAGCACCAAAACGTGGAAATTCAGCGATGATAATTGCTTTGAGTTGCTCGCAGATTGAATATAAATAGTTTGTATATGAGATACTCACATACTAAACCTAAACATTCTAAATCTATTTGTCAATTGAAAAAACAAGAATCATATTTCACGAAATACTGCGATTCGATTGCCTTTGTGTTTTATTATTCCGCCAATTCTATCAGCGTGTTCTTTACACCATATATCAGCTCTGACTACTCGCTTCGGCTCGGGAACTATGTAATATTCTTTATTATCATATAAAAATATGACTTTTCCGCATTTAATCAATTCATTTGGATATAACCATTTAGTGCAACGTATTAACATATCAACCCTCTTTTATTAATAATCCTGCCAATCATCTTTATTTATCCCAGTCATACTATAACCATCTTTAAATTGAACAAATTCTACTTTTTCTTTTCCACAAAAAGGGCAAATATCATAATGAATAGCTACCAATCCGCAGTCGCATTTATAGCCTTCTGGTAACTTTTCTACTGTTCCAGCAAAAGTAAAAGTATGGCTATTTTCAGTACACATAGCCAATTCCTTTCTTAAAGTTCTTGATATTGTTAGCGCCCTCTTGAAAATTCTCCACAAGCGTGCTCACACCACGCTACAGTCGGATATTTGGTTGAATACGTTCTCCTAAATAATTTGACTCTATAAATTTTAGGCGGGAAT